>Ga0209751_10001762_pt1 | contig 22008 bp, 20 predicted proteins | sample RifCSP13_1_FD_184019 | JGI IMG/M metagenome (GOLD analysis project Ga0209751, IMG submission 184019) | Soil microbial communities from Rifle, Colorado - Rifle CSP2_sed 13_1 (SPAdes) (version 2) | ecosystem: Environmental > Terrestrial > Deep subsurface > Rock core/Sediment | place: Rifle...
ATTGAGTGGTAAAGGAGAAAGTGCTATGAACCTGCACGAACGAATAGAAAGCAACCCGGCTATCATGTTTGGGAAACCAGTTATCAAGGGTACGCGTATCCCGGTAGAACAGATATTGAGAAAACTGGCTGCAGGCATGACACCGGAACAAATCATTGAGGAACACCCCCGCCTTATTATTGAAGATATACAGGCAGCTGAAGCCTTTGCTGCCGATTATCTGGCTGCAGAAGAAATATCCTTCGGATAACAGGATGTGAAATTTCTGGCTGATAAAACATTGCAGCGCCGATGATTAGCGCTATGCGTGAGGTAGGTATCGATGTAATGTATGTCGCTGAATTGAATCCCGGTATTTTGGACGAAGAGGTATTAGCCATTGCAAGACAAGAAGGCCGCCTGTTGCTTACAGAGGACAAGGATTTTGGTGAATTAGTTATTCGCATGCGGCATGAACTACCGGGAATTATCATGTTACGTTTGCCAACTGGCCCATGGCAAACTCGATGGAAGCGTTTTCAACACTTATTAAAGCACCATGCTGACAGATTAATCGGAACCTATTCCGTGGTTGAAACAAACCGGATCAGATTCCGCCCATTGGTTTAATTCTTGTCATTGCGAGCCCCGTCAGGGGCGCGGCAATCCGCGTTAGCGTTGCGAGGAGTGAAACGACGAAGCAATCTCATAATTGAATTCCCTCCCTCTTGATGGGTGACGCCTACAGGGATGTAGGTGGTACGACTCCAAGGATGGAGTCGGTAGAGTCGAGTCAGGACGCCTATAGGGACATAGGCGGTAGAGCGACGCAGGAAGCCAAAGCCGAACAGAGACCGAGAGTGACGCACGACTCCAGGGAAGGAGGAGGTAGAATCGCGTCGGGAACAGCGATCGAGGAAGCCAAAGCCGAGGGTGGGGGTGAATAGATATAATGCCAGATTGCTCCCTCGCAATAACAATAAAGATGTCATTGCGAGGAGTGAAACGACGAAGCAATCTCTCACACTCAAACCAGATTGCTTCGCTGCGCTCGCAATGACCAGAAAGGGCTGTCATTGCGAGGAGGCGTTAGCCCGACGTGGCAATCTCACCAATCACCGATACACATCCTTTCGATGCGCTATACGTACCACAAGTATACGAAATGCATTATCCTCAATGTGACAAATCAACCTGTAATCGCCAACTCGATAACGCCAATAAGTCCGTAACTCGCCCTGAAGGGCTTTGCCATGTGCACGAGGATCATCAGATGTCAGAATACGTTCACGGATAAACCGGAGTATTCGCTGTGCAGCCTGTTTGTCGATTTTTTTGAGTGCTTTAAGTGCTGAGTCTGAAAACTCAATCCGCCAACCCAAGTTCCTTCTCCACTTCTTCCAGTGCATGCAGGGATTCTGTGCCATTTTCGAGCCGATCCATTACTTGATCCGCCAGGTAAATATCTTCCAGATTATCAATGTGCGTGCTCACAGCTTCACGAATATAGAATGTCTTGGAGCGACCAGTTAATTTCGCCAACCGTTCCAGGCGCTTATCCAGTTCTTCATCAGCTCGAAAGTTAATCAAACGGCTCATTATCAACATCTCCAGAGGTTGCTTTACACGTAAAGCATATACCAATAATTTAATACTGTCATTGCGAGGGAGCCGCAGGCAACCGAAGCCGCGAGTGGAGCGTGGCGGGCGGCAATCCGGATAAAAGATGTCATTTCGAAGGACGCTTACATGGGAAGTAAGTGGTAGACAATGTCAGGAACATATTGTCGAACTAAGTGACTGAGAAATCTAGTTATTATTGATATCTCCTCCCTCTTGACGGGGGAGGATTGAGGTGTGTGAATAGATATAATGCCAGATTGCTTCCCGCCACGGCTTCGCCTCGCGGTCGCAATGACCAGAAAGGGCTGTCATTGCGAGGAGGGCGTTAGCCCGACGAAGCAATCTCGCCAATCACCAATCACCAGTCACTGCTAAATATCCTTTTATCTAATTGTTATTAATGAAATATTTAGCTAATTGTTCACTTTTTGAACATATCGTCTATAATGTTCATTTAATGAACGCTGAAGACAAAAAAGACTCCCTAACACTGGAAATCCTGCAAAGCATCGAGCAGAAAAATGACGTCACCCAGCGTCACCTGGCGGACCATTTGGGAGTTGCCCTGGGTCTGGCCAATTCCTATTTAAAACGCTGTGTGCACAAAGGCCTGGTCAAGATCCAGCAGGTACCAGCCAACCGGTATCTTTATTACCTGACACCCAAAGGCTTTGCTGAAAAAAGCCGCCTGACTGCCAAATATCTTGCAGTGTCCTTTGATTTTTACCGCAACGCCAGTCAGTCAGTCTCACAGCTATTCAACCTCTGCGAACAGAAGGGACATAAAAAAATATTATTTTGCGGTGTATCGGAACTGGCAGAAATCGCCTCGATCAGGGCGCATGACCATCCACTGCAGATCATTGGCGTATACGATCCAACAACTACCAGTCAGAAGTTTCTTGATCTGCCGGTATGGCACAGCATTAAAGAAGCAGGCGAGTTTGATGCCTGTGTTTTAACGGCGTTGGGAAACCCACAGGTAATGTATGAAACACTGCTCACCGAAGTAAATCCAGATTCCGTATTTGTCCCTGCAATTCTGGGAGTCAATTTACCAATCACTAATCACGAATTACGAATCACGAGTAGGTAGTGGTGGGGGTGAATAAATTTTGTTACCAATCACCAGTCACCAATTACAATCGCTAATACATAGTGAGTTGTTAAGTAGAACAATTTAGTCAAATAAATCCTTAAAGGATTTCCATGGACATGTTATGCGGGTTCATCATATGACACTGCAGGGCGGTAGCGTGCCTGAATTCTGGTAAAGCATTACAAAATTGATGATTGCATTATTATCGAAATACATGCCAGCAAGAAATATAGATGACTAAAAGACAAACAGGCCGGAGTTATCATGACCATGTTAAATCCCGTCTGGTTACGGGAACGTTATGGGCCATGGGCGGCAGAGTCATATCCGGATTGTCCCTCCTGGCGATGACCATTCTATTGTCGCGACTATTGTCACCACATGAATTTGCCATTTATCTACTATTTCTGAACTTCATCGGGATAGCATCTGTAGCTGCGCAGGCAGGATTGAACCGCAGTGTTGTACGGCTTATCGCCGAATCACTTGCAGAGAATAATGTATCACGTGCTGCCGCAATATTTCGTAAAGCGACACTATTGACTACTTTAAGCGTGATAGTCATTACGTTGGTATTATGGAGTGGCGTTGGTTCCTGGATAATCGAACAAATAATTCGTTATCCTGCTGATACCTTTTTGATACTTGCATTATCGGGATGGATAGGGATGACGGCCGCGGCCGCCTTGTCAGGCGAGATGTTCCGTGGGGCCCATGACATGCGCAGCGCGGCCATTTTCAGCGGGTCTGCACTTAATTTTCTCACTCTGGTTGGTATGTTTATTCTGGCGTTATTATACAAGCTTGATGTGCAGAGTATTGTAGCCGTTTCGTTTTACTGTGCTTCGTTGATTGTCATTATTGCATATGCCCTGCTGTTCAGAAGATACAGGCATGTCCCCCTGACCGACAATATCACTTACCGGTATATACTGAAAATATCTTTCCCGATTTTTCTTACCACACTGACATTATATGTATTAACTCAGGCCGACTTATGGATAATTAACGCATTTGGTACCCGAGATCAGGTGGCGCTCTACGGAGCAGCTGCCAGGATCGTTATATTGTTGTCAATGCCGCTGGTTATTATTAATGCCGTAATTCAACCGTTAATCGCCGAGATGCATACACAGGGAAGAAAGGCGTATCTTGAGAAATTCCTGCGCAGTATCAGCGGCTTTATTGGGGTACCTACGTTATTGATATTGTTTGCTGTAATAATATTCAGAGAAGATGTTATGGTATTGTTATTCGGAAGCTTTTATCAGAACGCTGCACCTGTACTGGCAATCCTCCTGCTGGGCAGTGTCATGGGTGTCTTTGCAGGAGCATCAAGTATGGCACTGATGATGACCGGACATGAAGTGGCTCTGTTAGTGACCTCACTGATAAGTGGCGTGATAACTATATTACTGGCATTTTACATGGTGACGGCGTATGGAATGATAGGTGTCGCCCTGGCAAGATCAGCCGGATTGACACTTCATTCCATTTGTTTATGGTTGCTTGCTAAGAACAGGTTAGGTATCTGGACTCACATGGGCGGTATTTCACTGAGAATGATATCTGAATTAAGAACCATAGTGCCCCGTAATTTCTAAAACCGGTATTTTGTATATGCTGACTATACGCAAGGACATATTCTATTCCAGACCGGCGCGCATGTTGAAACGCATGTTCTGGTATCCGTTACGCAAGTTATGGTGGCCCATTGCCGTAAAACGTGCAGTACAATCAGAATTGCCACCGGTATTGGTATACCACATGGGCAAGGTGGCGTCTTCCTCTGTTTATGCCAGCTTGAAACGGATACGGGGTCTGCATGTTTTCCAGGTATGTTATCTTCATCCACAAAATATTGCTGAACGCAGCAAACACCTCCAGATTAATATGGAAGGAGAAAATATTTCTTACTTGTTTGACTGTAGCAAGTCTGTTTACAGCGAACTGATTGAATCAAACCTGCGTATCAAGGTTATTACCCTGGTTCGTGACCCCATTGCACGCAATGTCTCCGGCTATTTTCACAGTTTAAGTTTTTATAACAACGGTGAGAAAGTTTTCAAAAGACTGAAGCAGTCTGATTTAATCAATAATTTTATTTATAAATTTCCACATGAAATTGCCTTGAACTGGTTTGATATTGAGTTTAAACCTATAACCGGGATCGATGTCTATGCATATCCGTTCCCTCAAGAACAAGGTTACCAGGTCATAAGTTCCGGGCGTTTTGATATACTTGTCATGCGGCATGATCTTGATGACGGAGTAAAAAAACACTGTCTCAGTGAATTCCTCGAGATAAATGACATTGATATCATCAGGAAGAATACTGCAGAAGAAAAGTCATATAGCTTGATTTACAGACAATTCATTCAATTGCTTCAATTTGATCGTGCTTTCCTCAACAAGATGCTGGACTCCAAATACGCCAGCCATTTTTATTTAATCCAAGAGCGGGAAAAGTACAAAGCTTTCTGGTCAGGGTTGAAGTCAGAACAGACAAATGTTGCCGCAGTTGACCTCTGAACAGGTGATTGCGGTTTACCAATTGTGCGGTCCTGCCGTGACAGCCGAGGTAGCTTACAATATTACACACACTTTTCAGTAAACCGGTCATGCACTTTAATGTTCCCCACATAGCCACCTGGAAATGGCGCTTATTGTCCACATACCAAACGGCCCGCAACCGCATCCTGATGAAACAGGCTGATGTTCGACCAAAGGTTTTTTGCATTGGTTTGAATAAGACCGGAACCACCTCGTGGGCGTATGCGATGGCTGAACTGGGATATATAGTAGGATCGGAAACAAAGGCGACGATGTTTTTTGATGATTGGGTAAGAAAAGACTTCAGCCGCATAATCGATTACTGTCGTACCCAAGGCCAGGCCTTCCAGGATATCCCCTTTAACCTGCCAGGCACCTATCGTGAAATGGACCATGCTTTTCCCGAAAGCAAATTCGTTTTGACTGTGCGTGATACTGCTGATGCATGGTTCCATTCATTGATTAACTTCCATGGTAAATACTGGTCGTTGTCCGGACACATTCCTCCGACGACGGAAGACCTCGCAAGGGCAGTGTATTGGCGTCGCGGATTTCTGGCGGATTACTGCCGGGAGGTGTTCAAGACTCCTATCAGTGATCCGTACAATCGGGAATTGCTGCTGGATTTTTACAATGATTATAATAAGGAAGTAGTAAATTATTTTACTGACAGGCCGGGCGATTTTCTTGTTCTTAATGTGAGCCAGGCGGGAGCCTACTATCGCCTGTGCGGGTTTCTGGGTCTGCCGTCAGGCAAAGGCGAATTCCCCTGGTTAAACAGGACATGAAATCTTCATTTGTACGTTCATGCAACAGGGGATTGCCATGAGTACTTCGTCACCGCTTATTAGCGTGTGGGTGATTACCTATAATCACGCGGGCTTCATCGGTAAATGTCTTGACGGTATTCTTGCCCAGCAAACCATTTACCCGGTTGAAATATGCCTGGGCGAGGATGAATCCAGTGACGGCACGCGTGAAATATGCCGGAAATATGCAGAAAATTATCCGGATGTCATAAGGTTGTTTCTAAGGGACCGTAATGACCCCGGGCGTGCGGGCTGTGCCAGTGCCTGGCAGTTCAACTTTATCGAGACATTCAGGGCATGTCGGGGCCGGTATATTGCCATGTGTGATGGTGATGATTTCTGGAGTGATCCCCGCAAGCTGCAAAAACAGGTTGATTATCTCAACCAACATCCCGAATGTTCAGGTTGTTTTCACAAAGTTGGTCAGGTGGACGAGGACGGCCTCATCTTGTGTGCTGACATGGGTTACCCGCCTCGTCGCCAGGACTTTTATTCTCTCAATTTCCTTTTACGGCACAGCAACTTTTCCCCAATGCTGAGCGTGGTTTTCCGTAATCACGAGAACGTGGCTCCGGATTGGATAAAACAGGCTCCTTTCGCCGATATGATCATTCATGCCGGTAATCTACGAAACGGTTATTATGGTTTTATTGATGAAGTGATGGGGTTTTATCGCGTCCATAAAGGTGGACTGGCGAGTGGTGTGCCACGATTACAAAACGTCAAGGCAACCCTTGAAGTATACTGGTTAATCGGGATACATTTTGGTTTGTGCGCATTGCCGGCGTACCGTCAGGGGATACGTGCATTGAGGGTCTCATATTATATCGAATGGTTAATGGGATTATTAATGCCGAAAAAATGGAAACAACGATTTGACCTGAAAATAGGAAGAAAAATGCGTTCCATCGCCCGCCGGATTCTGACGCTTGGGCAATAAATTACCTCGCCTGGAGGCAGGACGGCTACAGCTTCCAGATGATAGTCCAGACCGGTTCAACCGGCTTGGCCAGAATACATAGATGAATAATTCTAATCCCTCAACAAAAATTTGTTTTATAGCCGCCAGCGAAATGACCATAAAGGCTTTTTTGTTGGAACATCTTAAAACGTTGTCGCGGACCTATGACATCAGTGTTGCCGTGACTACCGGAAACGAGGGATGTCTGGATAAATACGGTCTTGATGTACGGGTTATCCCGGTAAATATCGAGCGGAAGATTGCGCCCATTGCAGATATTATCACGCTCGCCAGTTTAATCAGGCTGTTCAGGAGAGAACAATTCAAAATAATCCATTCTATTACGCCAAAGGCAGGTCTGCTTGCCATGCTGGCAGGCGTACTAACACGTGTCCCCATACGTATCCACAGCTTCGTGGGGCAAGTGTGGGTGACGAAGAAAGGATTCATGCGCTGGTTTTTGCAATTGGCGGACAAGATAACGGCGCTATGCGCCAATCACGTGTTGTCGGACAGTCAGACACAGAGACAATTCCTGATTGACAATAAAATACTGCCGGCAGGAAAAATCAGGGTCCTTGCCAATGGCTCTGTGGGTGGTGTGGATACAGGGCGATTCAAGCCGGACAAGGTGGCAAGAAAGGAGATAAGGGACAAGCTCGGACTCGAGGAGTCGGATTTTTTAATATTATTTATGGGAAGATTTACAATAGATAAGGGGGTGCTTGATCTAAGTAAGGCTTTTGCCCATGCCTTTGCCGGGGATAGCAATGTACACCTCTTGTTTGTTGGACCTGATGAAGAACAATTACAGGATAAAATTCAGGAGCTTTGTCCCAACACGGACAGGATACATTTTATTGCCTACTTTAGCGATATTCCGGAAAAGTGGATGGCTGCCGCAGATCTTCTGTGTTTGCCAAGTTACAGGGAGAGTTTTGGCGATATCATTATTGAAGCCGCGGCTTGCGGCATACCGTCGCTGGCATCCAGGATATACGGAATTACGGACGTTATTGTGGAAGGACAGACCGGCCTGATGCACGAGGCCGGCAATAAAAACCAGATTGCGGAGCTCATGTATGAAATGTATAAATCCGGGGAAAAGCTGTATGACATGGGCAGAAAAGCCAGAGACCGGGCCATACGTTTGTATTCCAAAGAAATACTGACTGGTGCATGGCAGGATTTTTACCGTTCTGTGCAATGAAAAGGGCCTTTGATTTAATAGTTGCGGTAATATTGATTATCGTAATTGCACCATTACTGCTGTTAATTGCACTGATAGTAGGGTTGACTCTGGGCCCTCCTGTATTATTCCGGCAGCAGCGACCCGGATTGAATGGGGAACCTTTCGAAATCTATAAATTCCGTACCATGACGAATGTCAATGCTGAAAAAGGAGAATTATTGCCTGATGTGGAGCGTCTGACTAGCTTCGGAAAAATATTACGCCGTTTCAGTCTGGATGAGTTGCCACAATTATTTAATGTGTTGAAGGGTGATCTCAGTATGGTGGGTCCACGCCCCTTATTGATGGAGTATCTGTCGCTTTATACTCCCGAACAGGCGCGTCGCCACGAAGTTAGGCCTGGTATTACAGGCTGGGCTCAAGTCAATGGACGTAATGCCTTGTCATGGGAAGAGCGGTTCAAGCTGGATGTATGGTATGTCGATCATCAAACTATCTGGTTAGATCTAAAAATCTTGTGGTTGACTTTGTTGAGAGTCTTGCATGGCGAAGGGATCAACCAGGAAGGACAGGCAACCATGGAGAAATTCAGAGGTTCCATATCATGAGCAAGTTGCTAATTATTGGTGCTGGTGGCCATGGGAAAGTGGTGGCTGATGCCGCCATGTCCATGAAACGTTGGGAGGCTGTTGCGTTTCTGGATGACCGTTATCGTGAGTTGGATGGGAGTTTGCCCTGGCCGGTGGTCGGCAACCTTGAACTGGACGTGAAGAACAACAAGGAATATACCGATTTCGTCGTTGCCATCGGGGAGGGGAGCAAGAGACTGGAAATACTTGATCGTTATATTTCACAAGGATTTAATGCTCCAGTACTGATCCAGACCGGGGCGTGGGTCAGTCCCTCTGCCCGACTTGGTGCCGGTAGCGTTGTACTGGCCCAGGCTGCGGTAAATGCAACTGCGCAAATTGGTCGTGGCTGTATTATCAATACTGCTGCAACAGTCGATCATGATTGTAGAATAGGAAATGGTGTGCATATTTGTCCTGGTGCTCATTTGGGAGGTGAAGTGACAGTGGGTGATCTGAGCTGGATTGGAATTGGTGCAAGTGTCATCCAGCAAATAAAAATTGGTGAAGGTGTCACAATCGGTGCAGGTTCGGTAGTACTTTCGGATGTAAAAGATAACTTGACAGTGGGAGGAACTCCGGCAAGAGTAATCCAGCATGATGTCTAGAAAGTTATTATGAATAAAAAAAATGTTCACCACCCGTTTCCGGTTTGGCCTCAGTACGAGCAGGATGAAATTGATGCTGTGGTGGAAGTTCTGCAATCAGGTAAGAACAATGCATGGGTGGGTGATCAAGTCCTGTCATTTGAGCGTGAATTTGCCAGTTTTATTGGGGCACCATATGCTATAGCTGTTTGTAATGGTTCAGTTGCATTAGAACTTGCATTATATTCGATGGGGATTGGCCCCGGTGATGATGTCATTGTTCCTTGTAAATCATTCATAGCCTCTGCAAGCAGTGTTGTGATGCGTAGTGCAAGACCAATATTCGCTGATGTTGATCCTCAAAGTCAGAATATTACTGTTGCAAATATCAAGAAAGTTATCACACCCAAAACCAGAGCCATTATTGTTGTACATCTCGCTGGTTGGCCATGCGAGATTGAGTCTATCTGTAAATATGCCAGACAGAACAAACTGAAGGTAATAGAAGATTGTGCGCAAGCACACGGCGCCAAGTATAAGGGAAAGTATGTTGGTAGTTTTGGTGATGCCGCTGCTTTCTCTTTTTGTCATGATAAAATTATGACGATGGGTGAAGGTGGCATATTATTACTTAGAGATAAAGAAAATTGGCAACGTGCATGGTCATATAAAGATCATGGGAAAGATTACAATGTGACACGTAATCAATCTGATAAATTTGTATTTCAATGGGTACATAATTCATTCGGAACGAATTGGCGACTAACTGAAATGCAGGCTGCAATTGGGAGAATACAACTAAAGAAATTACCCCAATGGACAATGAAAAGAAGAAGTAATGCACAAGCACTTATCCATGACCTTAAAGATATTTCAGGTATCCGTATATATGAACCACCGGAATATATTGAACATGCCTATTATCGATGTTATGCATTTATTGACAGTAAACAATTTCAGCCAGGTTGGAATAGAGACAAAATTGTTATTGAGATCAATAATAAAGGTGTGCCATGTTTTGAAGGCAGTTGTAGCGAGATTTATTTGGAAAAAGCATTTGTTAATGCACATCTTTCACCTTCCGTGCGATTACCAACAGGTAGAAGACTGGCCGAAGAATCAATCTGTTTTCTGGTTCATCCGACTTTGAACAAAAAAGATATAAAAGTTATAAGTAATATTTTACGGTCGATTCTGACTGTCGCTACGAAGAATGTAACATAATCACTCTAAATGATGATTGAGTGTTTGGTGAAGATATGGCGATAATATTTTTGCTAAGGATACAGATTTGATAATTAAACATATACCAGGCTGGATTCTTCCTTCTTTATATTTATTTTTACTTCCATTTGGCAGGTTATTTATACTGCCATTAGTATTAATGTCTGTAACCGGGGTGATATATATTTATAACCATGGTTTGATTAATATATTCAGACGTCATGATTGCTACCGGAATTTATTCATAATCTTCGGGTTAATATGGTTTCCAATGCTATTTTCTTTACCAGACGCATTTAATTTTAATCATTCATTTACAACGACTTTGGGTATATTCCCATTATTTTTAGTTGGTATTTATATGATTAGTGAAATCGATAAACGAAAAATTCAAAAAACCCTGTTCAATGTTGTATGTGTGATCATCATATTTTGGTGTATTGATGCACTATTACAAATGGTTTCAGGAAAAAATATTTTCGGGAATATCAGGTTCTCACCTACACATTTAAGTGGTATTTTTTCTCCGAGAGCAACATTAGGACTGGTGCTTGCTGTTTTGGCACCTGTAATTTTTGAAAGATTACGTATTTTATCCAGTGGTATTTACTCCTCATTATTTGCGTGTAGTTTAGCAACTGTTTACATCACAATAATTGTTTTATCTGGCAGTAGAACTGGATTACTTATATTAATTACCGGGCTGCTCGGATGGCTATCTTATATATCATATATTAATAAATACTTTACCTGGCCTAAGACTATTCTCATATTTGTTTCCATGCTTGCAATAATCGGGTTTTTGGCTTATCAGCAGCCTGTGAGAAATTATACGCCACTGCATTCATTAATGAGCGGAGATTTGAAAACTATAGATAAATTTAGTAGTGGTAGAATTGCATTATGGGAAACTGCCGGGCGTATGTATATAAGCCATTGGTTTAATGGCATTGGACCACGAGGGTATAGACATGCATATGATGATTATAGGCCAATTAAAGGAAAATATAATTGGGAATATCCCAATGGATCAACACATCCTCATTTTGCATTATTGGAAATCGCTACAGAAACTGGAATTATAGGAATTATAGGAATTATATTCGCAATTTATTTTATGATTAACTCATTGAGTGGGCTACCGAAAGCGGAACAAATAAATGCATTTCCATGGATGCTAGGAGCATTAATAGCTATCGTACCGAATATTGGCAAGGCATTCTATTCATCGTTCTGGTTATCACTTATCATGTGGATGATATTTATCGGTCTCGCCAATACAAGAACAAACTCGCAATAAGTTAAAAACAAAATGCTTGATTAATCCCGGTTTAAAACAAGAGTATTTATTTTAAATATGTCAAAACTGATACACATACTATTGATTTGAATGTCAGTCTTTAACAAAAAAACTGCAATCATAATTCATGACTTCATCATGACAGTCATTGCATGGCAAGTCTCATGGTGGCTACGTTTTAATCTTGATATACCCGATAATTATTTGGAAATCAGTCTTTATACACTTCCAATGATCCTGCTTGTACAGGGACTGGTATTCTGGAGATTCAGCTTATATCGAGGACTGTGGCGTTTTTCAAGCTTGCCAGATCTATGGAATATCTTTCGTGCGGCAGTGTTTGGCGCATTATGTATCACACTTGTGTTATTCATTTCGATTCGATTAGAAGATATTCCAAGATCTATATTGATAATGTATCCAGTTTTTCTTATTTTCCTCCTTGGTGGGCCAAGATTAGGTTATCGAGTCTGGAAGGATCATTCATTTAATTTCAAATCTGTTACTGATGGACAAAGAGTATTAATTATTGGTGCTGGCCATGCTGGAGAAATGCTGGTCAGGGAAATGTTACGTAAAGGAAATTATTTACCGATTGGATTTATTGATGATGATCTATCATTAAAAAATTCAGAGGTTCATGGTATCCGTGTACTTGGAACTGTCGAGCAACTTCCAGCGATAATTGAACGATATAAAATAGATATCATTGTAATTGCCGTACCGTCTGCAACAAGTGAACAAATGCAAAGGATTGTTTCTGGCTGTGAAGAATCTGGTATTCCATTGCGTACTTTGCCAAAAATCCATGATATGGTTTCCGGGAAGGTTGTACTTAGCGATCTACGTGAAGTTCTGATTGAAGATTTACTCGGTCGTGAGAAGGTTGAATTGGACTGGAAAATTATACAACAAGGCATTACCAACAAAGTTGTCCTGGTGAGTGGTGGTGGAGGTTCAATAGGTTCTGAGCTATGTAAACAAATATCTGCACTTAATCCTGCCGTTCTTGTAATATTTGAACGCAATGAATTTAATCTTTATAACATACAACGTATGTTAGAGAATAATTATCCATCACTCAAAATGTATGCAATATTAGGTGATATATGTGATAGGGCAAAAGTTGATCATGTCGTTGCCAACTACAAGCCAGATGTAATTTTTCATGCCGCTGCTTACAAACATGTGCCAATTTTACAAAACCAATCACGTGAAGCGATAAAAAACAATATTATTGGTACAAAAATCCTTGCGGAATTTGCAGTTAAATATAATTGTAATAAATTTGTATTCATATCAACTGACAAGGCAGTTAATCCGGCCAATGTATTAGGCGCGAGTAAACGTGCTGCCGAGATGTATTGTGAATGGATGAATATCAAATCGAATACACGATTTGTTACCGTGCGTTTTGGTAACGTACTGGACTCAGATGGAAGTGTTGTTCCATTATTCAGGGAACAAATTAAAAATGGTGGGCCAATAACTGTTACTCATCCTGAAATCACACGTTTTTTCATGACTGTTCGGGAGGCCTGTCAGCTTATATTACAGGCAGGTGCAATGGGCGAAGGGGGAGAAATTTATGTGCTTGATATGGGTGAACCGGTAAAGATCAATTATCTTGCGGAGCAGATGATCAAACTTTCTGGTCGTGTACCCGGAGAGGAAATCATGATTGTCTATACTGGATTACGCCCAGGAGAAAAACTTTTTGAAGAACTGTTTTATGAAAATGAACATAAAGACAGCACTGTACATCCTAAAATATTATTGGCGCGCCATCCCGCAATAAACCTGGAATTTCTTCCTGATAAACTCAAAATAATGGAATTGGCATGTAATGAATTTGATGAAGATAAACTAAAAGCATTATTACATGAACTTGCACCCGAATTACAAAGTCAACCTCAACAGAATAATGTGGTTCCACTAAATAAAATATTCCGTGATGCGAAAGATTCATAAAGCAATTTTGCCTGTCGCCGGTCTGGGCACACGATTCCTGCCGGCCACTAAGGTAATACCTAAAGAGATGCTTCCTGTTGTGGATAAGCCACTCATTCAATATGCGCTGGAAGAAGCTGTAAATGCGGATATTAAAGAATTCATTTTTATCACTCGCCATGATAAAGGCTCGATTGAAAATCATTTCCATAAAGCTATAGAGTTGGAAAAAGAATTAAGCACAAGTGGTAAACAGCATTTGCTTGATTCAATAAATATACTTTCATCAGACAATATTTCCATACAATCTGTTATTCAGGAGAAACCGCTCGGCCTTGGCCATGCTGTATTATGTGCAAAAGAAGCAATAGGGGATGAATACTTTGCAGTTATTCTTCCAGATGATCTTATCAATGATGGTAACCGAGGCTGTCTGAGGCAGATGATAAATGTTTATGAGCAACGACATAATAGTATCATTGCAGTTGAAAATATTTCACCTGATGATACAGATAAATACGGAATAGTCAGTATTGATGCAATGGATAGATCAACGGGCAGGATATTAAATATAGTAGAAAAACCAAAGCCTGAAGAAGCTCCATCGACATTAGCTGTTGTTGGGCGCTACATTCTTTCACCACAAATATTTACATTTTTGGAACAAACAGAAAAAGGTGCAGGGGGTGAGATACAATTAACTGATGCGATTTCGATGCTGCTAAATCATGAACAGGTATTGGCATACGAGTTCGAAGGCAAACGTTACGACTGTGGTTCCAAGCTGGGTTATCTGCAGGCCAATGTTGAATATGGTCTGAAAGATCCTGAACTCAACAAGGAATTTTCTGATTATCTATCCAAGCTTACAGGGAATTAATATAGGTTGTCATTTCGACAGCAGGGAGAAATGACAGAATATGATTTTGGCTCCCCGGGACGGGGCGAGTCGGTAACAGGCAAAGCACAGCTTTGCCCCGCCGAGCGGATTTACCAGGGAAGGTAAATCCCGGGTTCTTGGCGAGATCAGGATGATCGAGTTTAGAACGACCCCGAAGGCGGTTCGAGAATTAGCGCTTTAAGGTTAGAAAGAAGGAGATTTAATACGGATATTAATTTGGCTCCCCGGGACGGGCTCGAACCGCCGACCTAGTGATTAACAGTCACCCGCTCTACCGACTGAGCTACCGGGGAATAAGACAAATTGTACATGCCATCCATGGCGTGAAATCACCGATTCATTTAACCCCGGCCTCGCCATCCGTTGGCTCGGCGTTCGCCGGGAAATTCATTCACTGGATGAATTTCTTAATCCGGCTCACCCAACTGAGCTACCGGGGAATTAAGTACACTATATAAATTATAGCCCGACTAACTGTGGTCACTAAACTCGACCTTCGGGGTCTCGTTAAGTGACACGGCCACGAACATCCTGTACGTGGCGTTCGCCGGAGAAAAGACATGTTAAATGTCTTTTCTTTTCCCGGCTCACCTACCGGGGAATTGTAAAACAGTAATTGGTAATTCGTAATTGGTAATTCGTAAATTTGTTGCTTGTTTCTCGAAATACGTTACAAATAAATTATAATCTCCCTTCCTTAACGGTAAGGGATTCAAGGCCGGGTATGGTACTGACCCGGCCGGATCCGGTCAACCGCTGTTTCACATCCTGTTACAAACAGGCCTTGAGACGTTTCATGCCTTCTTTCAGGTCATCCATGCTGGTGGCAAAGGAAATGCGGATACAACCTGGGGCACCAAAGGCGGAACCTGGCACCACTGCAATCCGGGCCTTCTCCAGCAGGAACTCGGCCAATTGCAGATCATCATTAATCCCATCCAGACGGTCGATGACCTCCTCCATATTCGGGAAGATGTAGAAGGTCCCCTGCGACGCCAGACAACGCACCCCATTGATACTGTTCAGTTCCGCATGCAGATAATCATGCCGCTTCTTGAATTCTTTCGTGCTCATTTTGATATAGCTTTGGTCACCTTCCAGTGCTGCGGTAGCCGCCACCTGGGCAATCGAGGTCGGGTTGGATGTGCTCTGGGATTGAATATTCTTCATGGCATTGACCAGTACCTCGGGGCCGGCCAGATAACCAATACGCCAGCCGGTCATGGAATAGGCTTTGGATACGCCGTTACATACTATCGTGTGGTCGTAGAGCTCCGGGCAGACATTGAGGATATTGGTAAATGATTTCTGCCCCCACTGTACGTGCTCGTAGATATCATCAGAGGCTATCAGAATTTCAGGATGGTCTGTTAATACTTCACCGATTTCCTTGATTTCTTCAGGTGTATAACTGGCACCGGTCGGATTGGATGGACTGTTCAGGATAAACATTCTGGTCTTGTCAGTTATTGCACCCAATAACTGGGCCTTGTTGATCTTGAAGTCCTGTTCGATGGTGGTCTTGATGATCACGGGTTCACCATCGGCCAGCCGCACCATGTCCGGATATGACGTCCAGTACGGGGCCGGGATAATTACTTCATCGTCGTGATTGATTGCGGCCTGAAACAGGTTATACAAACTATGTTTGCAACCGCAGGACACCAGTATCTGTGATGGTTTGTATTCCAGTTTGTTTTCACGCTTGAATTTATTGATAATGGCCTTCTTCAATTCAGGCGTTCCGGCGACATCAGTGTATTTGGTAAAACCCGCTTTCAGGGACTGAATGGCGGCATCCTTGATGTGTTCCGGCGTATCAAAATCGGGTTCACCGGCGCTGAAGTTGATGATGTCAACACCTTCGGAACGCAGTTTTGCGGCACGTGCAGATACGGCCAGAGTGGCTGAAGGTTTGATACCGGCAACGCGTTGTGCGACCTTGACGTTCAAAGAAGTGTCCTCATATTCTGTGATGCTACAAAAGGCGTGTAATATACCCGAATCACAAGACGCACAAAATACCCGTGGTAAAAGAATTCAGAATAAAGTCGGATTACCTGCCTGCCGGGGATCAACCCCAGGCCATTGGTAATCTGGTTACTGGTTTACAGGATGGTCTTGCCCATCAGACCCTGCTGGGTGTTACCGGCTCCGGCAAGACTTTTACGATTGCCAATGTCATACAGCAATTGCAGCGCTGTACATTAATTCTGGCACCCAATAAAACTCTTGCAGCCCAGCTTTATGGCGAGATGCGCGAGTTTTTCCCGGACAATGCGGTGGAATATTTCGTGTCGTATTACGACTATTACCAGCCAGAGGCCTATGTACCTTCCTCGGATACCTATATCGAAAAAGACGCCTCCATTAATGAACATATCGAACAGATGCGTCTTTCTGCTACCAAGGCACTGCTGGAACGGCCGGATTCGATTATTGTTGCTACGGTGTCAGCAATTTACGGTCTGGGTGATCCACAATCTTATCTGCAGATGGTGTTGCATCTGGATCAGGGCGATCCGATCGATCAGCGTAAAATCCTGCGGCGTCTCGCCGAGATACAATATACCCGTAACGATATTGAACTGCACCGGGCCACTTACCGTGTGCGGGGTGAAGTCATTGATATATTTCCGGCAGAATCGGAACGGGAAGCGGTGCGTATTGAGTTATTTGATGACGAGATTGAATCGCTGGCCTGGTTTGATCCACTCACGGGCGAAGTCTTGCGAAAAGTACCGCGCGTGACGATACATCCCAAGACACACTATGTGACGCAGCGGCAGACGATACTGGATGCTATCGAAGCGATTAAAATTGAATTGAAGGAACGGCTGGAGCATTTATTTGCTGCAAATAAACTGGTTGAGGCGCAGCGGCTTGAACAAAGGACCAGATTCGATATCGAGATGATGCAGGAAATCGGTTACTGCTCGGGCATCGAAAATTATTCAAGATATCTTTCCGGCAGGAATGCCGGTGAACCCCCGCCAACCCTGTTTGATTACCTGCCGAACAGCGCTTTACTTGTGATTGATGAAAGCCATGTCACCATTCCACAATTGGGCGGTATGTACCGTGGTGACCGTTCCCGCAAGGAAACCCTGGTTGAGTACGGTTTCAGGTTGCCTTCGGCGCTGGATAACCGGCCGTTGCGCTTTGATGAGTTCGAGGAAATGTCGCCACAGACGATTTGTATTTCAGCCACACCCGGCCGGTATGAATACGAACACACCGGCCAGATTGTTGAACAGGTGGTCAGGCCGACGGGTCTGGTTGATCCGGCAGTTGAAGTCAGACCGGTGGTGACACAGGTGGATGATTTGCTGTCCGAGATAAATTTACGGACAGCGCAGGATGAACGGGTACTGGTGACAACTTTGACCAAGCGCATGGCGGAGGACCTTACGGAATATCTGGCGGAACATGGTGTCCGTGTACGTTATCTGCATTCGGATATCGAGACTGTCGAGCGGGTTGAGATTATCCGAGATTTACGCCTGGGTGAATTCGATGTGCTGGTCGGGATTAATTTATTACGGGAGGGACTGGATATGCCGGAGGTGTCACTGGTGGCCATCCTCGATGCGGACAAGGAAGGGTTTTTACGGTCTGAAACCAGCCTGATCCAGACCATAGGCCGCGCGGCCAGAAACCTGAACGGCAAGGCAATTCTGTATGCAGGCCGGATGACCGGATCCATGCAACGGGCGCTTGCCGAAACAGAGCGACGCCGGGAGAAACAGAAGCAATATAACCTGCAACACGGGATCACGCCGGAAGGTGTCAAGAAAGCCGTTACTGATATCATGGAAGGGGCATACAGCGAATCCAGGCAAACGCATAAAAAGTGGCTCAAGGTGGCGGAAGTGCCCAGTGAATATGCCGGGCAGCCGCCCGAACTGTTAATGAAGAAAATCAGACAACTTGAAGATCGCATGTATAAACATGCCCGCGATCTGGAATTTGAAGAAGCGGCGAAATTGCGCGATGAGATTCAGCGTATTCGCAGCTATGACTTGGGGTTGCCGCAGGAACAGGCCGGGTGAGTATGGTAATTCGTAATTCGTGATTAGTGATTGGTGATTGGCAATTCATTGAATCCCCTCCCCCTCTTTATCGCTGCGCATCCTGCTCCACTCAAAGTCCAGGGCACACTTCCCTGTGTGCCCGCTCAGCGGGCCGAAGCGATGCTTCGGCTCTTTCCGCTTCGCCCCCTCCCGCAAGGGGAGGGGATGGTTTTTGGTGTGGCTCAAATAATTGGTGAGTAAAATAAACAATTTGATTTTTCTTCCCCCCCCCCACAAGGGGGTGGGAATAGTTTATGGATTGAATTGATGAGTAAAATTTGTATTCTAATTATTCCTCCCCTCCCTTGACGGGAGGGGACTGAGGGGAGGGTGTATTACATGGATGAATCTTTAATCCGTGCTAAAACATTACGAAAGAATGCTACTGATGCGGAACTTCAATTGTGGCGTTATCTTCGAAAACGGCAGCTAGGTGTAAAGTTTCGCCAGCAACAACCTCTAGGGCATTACATTGTAGATTTTGTCTGTTTTGAAAAGCGCCTGATCATTGAAATAGATGGGGGCCAGCATCAGGAGCAGATTGTATATGATGAAATAAGAACTGACTGGCTGAAACAGCAAGGTTATGAGGTTTTGAGATTTTGGAATAACCAGGTGTTAAATGAAATCGAGGCTGTATTAGAAACGGCGGTTTCACATAATAAGTGCAATTTTCTGAGAAAGAGGGTCAGCTGCTATAGTCTGTCATTTTTCTCGCCAAAGGAAAATGCACGATGCACTATAAACAGCTGACCGGACAAGAACGATACCAGATTTACATTATGAAGAAAGCAGGACATCCACAAAATGCGATGGCAAAGCTGCTTAAGCGGGCGCCGTCCACCATCAGCCGGGAACTGCAGCGGAATGCCGGCTTGCGCGGTTATCGTCCGGCACAAGCACAACACCAGGCCCTTTGCCGTCGCCATGAAGGACATAAAGCCTGTAAAGTCACCGATGCCGTGCAGGAATGGATAACGATGCTCTTGCGCCAGGAATTGAGTCCGCAACAGGTGGTCGATTATCTGCGCCGGCATAAACACGTGTCCTTACACCATGAGACGGTCTATCGCCTGATCTATGCTGACCAGGCGACGGGGGGCAATTTGTATCGCCACTTACGCATCGTCTCGAAGCCCTATCGAAGGCGTCATGCCCGCCATGAGCGTCGGGGCAAGATCCCGGGCCGTGTGGGCATTGAGCAACGGCCCGTGGTGGTGGAGCGCCGCCAACGGATAGGTGACTGGGAAGGCGATACCGTTCTGGGCCACCGGCGCCAGAGTGCGCTGTTGACCTGGGTAGAACGCAAGACCTTATATACCGTGATCGCCCGGTTAACCGGTAAACGGGCGGATTTACTGGCGGTGGCCGCCATCCAACGAATGAAACCGTTGCAAGCGAAAGTCCGGACCATCACCTTTGATAACGGTTTGGAGTTTGCCCATCATGCCACGATAGCCCGGCAACTGAAGGCGAACATCTATTTTGCGCATCCGTATGCCTCATGGGAACGCGGGAGCAATGAAAATACCAATGGATTAATACGGCAATATTTTCCGAAGGGAACGGATTTCAACAAAGTAAGCGATGAGGCGCTCAACCGGGTAATGGAACGTTTAAATAATCGCCCAAGGAAAAGCCGTGGGTGCAAGTCACCGAATGAATTATTTTTGGGGCAACGAGTTGACTTACTCGCTGCATAACTTACATTGCACTTATTAGTCGAAACCAAGAACTATTAAAGTCGCGTTAAATTAATATACCCCTCCCCCTCACCCCCTCCCGCAAGGGGAGGGGGGAATAGATTCGTGGTTTACTCATGTGGTGATCATTGAAAGCCTGTACTGTTATTTCCCCTCCCTTGAGGGGAGGGGATTAAGGGGAGGGTGTATATGTTTTTCACCCCCACCCTAACCCTCGGCTTTGGCTTCCTGCGTCGCTCTCGGTCTCTGTTCCAGACTCGACTCTACCGACTCCATCCTTGCAGGCGTCCCCCGTCAAGGGGGAGGGAGTAAATAATACGGACAATAACTGGTCTCCATTGCTAAATTTGAGTATGCTATGCGGCCTTTAAAACAGGCGCGTAGCTCAGCTGGGTGAGCCGGAAAGAGAAAAAGACATTTAACATGTCTTTTGGATGCAATACTTCCCTGTATTGCACCCTGCGGGCAGCAAAGCTGCCAAAATCTGCTACCGGCAGATTTTTCCCGGCGACCATTTCGCTGGGAGCGAAATGGGGAAAACGAAGTTTTCCCGTAGGGCGAACGCCATGGATGGTGTGAGTCAACGCTTTGGACAGGAAGTTCAAAGCCGGGTCACTTAACGAGGCCCGGAAGGCCGAGTTTAGTGACCAAAGTTAGTAGGGCAATGTGATTTGCCTACATTGAATTATATATAGGCGCGTAGCTCAGCTGGGCGATTCGGAACAAGAAATTTGTCCAGTGAACAAATTTCCCGATGAGCGCCAGACAGGGGATGTCCGGGCCGGCGCTGAACTACGGTAGAGGTTTTACGGCATGGATGCCTGCATTGAATTATATTTAGGCGCGTAGCTCAGCTGGTTAGAGCACCACCTTGACATGGTGGGGGTCGTTGGTTCGAGTCCAATCGCGCCTACCAATTTGATTTTATATGGAATGAGGCGTCGATTGGACGAGAACGGAGTTCGACAAAATCGTCGGGAGCGATTTTGAACGTGCGAAGCACGGCCCGAAGGGTGGAGGACACGACTGCATGGATGCAGGAGGTAGAACAACGCCGGGAGCAGTTGTCGAGGATGTCCGGAATAATACAATCGCGCCTACCAATTTAGTGAATGGTGATTGGTGATTAGTAACAAAATACCTGTCACCATTCACGAATTACCAATTACGAATCACGAGTTACTCATTACTGAACAATAACATGCGGCCCTTTGTAACGGTCGCCACTGGAGAGCAAAATGCCAACCATTACCCTGCCAGACGGTAACAACAAAACCTACGAAGCACCGGTTACCGGATTCGATATCGCACTGTCCATCAGCAAAAGTCTTGCGAAGAAGGCAACCGTCGTCAAAGTAAACGGTGAGTTGTGGGATCTGACCCGTCCGATTGAATCGGATGCAAGCGTCCAGATTATTACCCGTG
>Ga0209751_10001764_pt1 | contig 22000 bp, 20 predicted proteins | sample RifCSP13_1_FD_184019 | JGI IMG/M metagenome (GOLD analysis project Ga0209751, IMG submission 184019) | Soil microbial communities from Rifle, Colorado - Rifle CSP2_sed 13_1 (SPAdes) (version 2) | ecosystem: Environmental > Terrestrial > Deep subsurface > Rock core/Sediment | place: Rifle...
CGATGGTCGGCATAGAGATGGGTACCCTGAGCGACACCGAGTTGCTGCAGACCAGGGGCTGGTAGGCGTGCCCAAGGTCGGGGTGCTCGCCCTGCAGGGCGATGTGCGCGAACACGCCGGGGCCGTAGAGATGGCCGGTGGCGCGTGGATGTCCGTGCGCCGTCCCGAGGACCTCGAGACCATCGACGCCCTGATCATCCCGGGTGGCGAATCAACCACCATTGGGAAACTCGCAACGATCTACGGGCTAATCGAACCGCTGCGAACGGCCATATCTGAGGGGTTGCCGACCTTGGGGACCTGTGCCGGGATGATCTTCCTCGCCGCCGGGGTCACCGAAGGGGTCCAAGCCCAGCTGGGAGTTCTGGACGTCATCGTCGAACGCAACGCCTTCGGCCGTCAGAATGAGTCGTTCGAGGCGAACCTCGAGATCGCCGGATTCCAAGAGACCTTCCGGGGTGTGTTCATCCGTGCCCCGTGGGTCAGCAAAGTGGGTGGCGCCGTCGAAGTGATGGCGGCGGTCGACGGGCACCCGGTGATGGTTCGGCAGGGCAACATCCTGGCGACGTCCTTTCACCCCGAGCTGACCACCGACGTTCGCATCCATACAATGGTGCTGCAGGCTGCCGAAAGCCGCCACCATCTCGACGGGGAACCCTGATGTCCGGACATTCGAAATGGTCGACCATCAAACACAAGAAGGGCGCCAAGGACGCCAAGCGGGGCAAGCTCTTCGCCAAGCTCGTCAAGGTGGTCGAAGTGGCGGCCCGGGAAGGCGGAGGTGACCCGGCTGCCAATGCCACGCTGTCCAACGCGATCGACAAGGCCCGGGCCGCTTCGGTGCCCAACGACAACATCGAGCGAGCCATCAAACGAGGAATCGGCGAGGTTGAAGGAGCCCACTACGAGGAGTTCTACTACGAGGGGTACGGCCCCGGCGGAGTAGCACTCTACGTGCAGATCCTGACCGACAACCGGAACCGGGCGTCATCCGACGTGCGGGCGGCATTCAGCCGCAACGGAGGCAATCTCGGGGAACCCGGTTCGGTTTCCTACCTCTTCGAGCAGAAGGGATACCTGCTGGTGGCAGGCGGCGAAGATGAGGTGATGCTGGCCGCCCTCGAAGCCGGCGCCGAGGACGCGCGGGAATCTGATGGGCTCTTTGAGGTGATCTGCGCAGCATCCGACTTCAACGCCGTCAAGCGCGCATTCTCCGCCGCGGGGCTGGCGTTGGAAGACGCCGAGGTCACGCACCTGCCAACCACCAGCGTCCCGGTCGACGAGAAAACGGCGCCGAAGGTGCTGAGGTTGATCGACGCCCTGGAGGACCTCGACGACGTCCAGAGCGTCTATTCGAACTTCGACATCGCCGATGAGGTGATGGCCGAACTGGCCGCCCGCAGCTAGCGAGACCGCAGGCAGCCAACCAGCTAACGCTCGAGAGCGCCCGGGTCGGCGGGCACGTCGACGGCGTGCTCCTCGAGAACTGGCAATGGGATCACCTCGAGAGCACGCTCGTGGGTGGAGGCCAGTACCACCGGTGCGGCCATACCGTCGTGGTGGGCTCGCAGCCAGTTCACTGCCGTCACGCACCAACGATCGCCGGGGACCAGTCCGGGAAACCGGTAGTCGGGCATCGGGGTGCTGAGGTCGTTGCCGATGCGGCGTTGGTGCTCGAGGAATTCCCGGGTAACGACTGCGCACACTGTGTGAATGCCCAGGTCATCCGGTCCGGTATGGCACGAACCGTCGCGGTAGAAGCCGGTCAAGGGGTCGGCCCCACACGGTTCAAGTGCGGCGCCCAGCACATTGCGTTCCATCACGTCGCTCAGTATCGCGTATCGCGGGATTCATCTCACTCTCATCGTTTGGGCGTGTGTCCGGTTGCCCGCCAACGGCGACCAACGGCAAGGGCCCGTCCCCAAAAGCCACCGCCACGTCTCACTCGGTGCCTACACTCCCGTACATATGTTCGTACTCGGAATCGACCCGGGGCTCACCACCACCGGCTACGGGCTAGTCACCGCCGGGCCGCGCGCGGTGATCGCCGGTGTGATCCGCACCAGCCCCAAGGCTCGAGTCGCCCAAAGGCTGCTCGAACTGCATCGCGACCTGGCTGAATTCGTTGCCGAACACCGTCCGACGGTCATGGCCATCGAGCAGGTGTTCTCGAATCGCAACCTGCATACGGTGGCCAACGTCGGGCGAGCTGCCGGGGTCGCCATGCTGGTCGCAGCTCAGGCGGGCCTCCAAGTTCATGAATACACCCCCTCCAGCGTCAAACGGGCGGTGGCCGGCTACGGCAACGCCCCCAAGGAACAGGTCCAGAGAATGGTTGCCCAGCGGCTCGGGCTGGCCGGACTGCCCCGTCCGGCCGATGCCTCCGACGCCTTGGCCGTGGCCCTGTGCCATCTGCAGGGCGCCGCCCTTCTCGAACGGCTCGAGGCGGCCCGATGATCGGTCGGCTGCGCGGGACGCTCGTCTCCCTACGAGCCACGGGGATCCTCCTGGACGTGAGCGGTGTCGGCTACGAGGTGGTTGTCACCCCCCGCACCATTGCCGACCTGCCCGGCATCGGCGAAGAAGTTGTGCTGCACACCCACCTGGTGGTGCGGGAAGATGCCATGCTCTTGCACGGGTTCGGCCGCGAGGCCGAGCGCGATCTCTTTCGGGTCCTCCTCGGCGCGTCCGGGATCGGACCCAAGGTGGCGATGGCCGCACTGGGCGCGCTGCAACCGGAAGAGCTGCGTAGGGCGATTGCCGCCGAGGACGTCGACGCACTCACGACGGTGCCGGGGATCGGCAAGCGAGGTGCGCAGAAGATGGTCCTGGAACTGAAACCAAAACTCACCACCACCGATGCCGACTCGGTGGTGGGAACGAGTACCGTTGCACAGGTTCGAGATGCCCTCGAAGGGTTGGGCTACCAGGGGGCCGAGATCCGCGAGGTCATGGCCGATATCGAGACCGACGCGCCTGTTGCCGAGCAGCTCCGACAGGCGCTCCGCAGTCTGGGAAGGCGATGAGAGAAGACCTCCTCACACCAGCGGCTCTGCCCGACGACGACGTTGTCGAATGGACCCTGCGTCCCCAATCCATCGACGAGTTCATCGGCCAGGCGAAACTCAAAGAGCGCCTGGCCATCTCGATTGAAGCGGCTCGTAGCCTCAACCGCCCGCTCGACCACGTATTGCTGTCCGGGCCTCCCGGGTTGGGCAAGACGACCATGGCCGGCATCCTCGCCAATGAAATGGGATCCAGATTGCGGGTCACCTCGGGACCGGCCCTCGAACGGCCGGGTGATGTGGCTTCGATCCTCACTAATCTCGACAAAGGGGACGTGTTCTTCATCGACGAGATCCACCGGTTGCCGCGGGCCGTGGAAGAGGTGCTCTATCCGGCGATGGAGGACTTCCAGCTGGACATCGTGCTCGGCAAGGGCCCGTCTGCCCAGTCGATCCGTCTGGATCTGCCGCATTTCACGATGATCGGCGCTACCACCCGCAAGGGTAAGGTCGCCGCCCCGCTGCGGGACCGGTTCGGCATCGTCGACAAGCTGGACTACTACACCCAGGAAGAACTCGGCCGGATCGTCCATCGGTCGGCGATCATCCTCGACGTTCCGATCACCGAGGACGGCGCCGACCTCATTGCCCTGCGCGGCCGCGGCACGCCCCGCATCGCCAATCGCCTGCTCGCCCGGGTTCGCGATTACGCCGTTGCCCGGGCCGACGGTGTCGCCGACGCAGCCACCGCCAACGCCGCCCTGGAGGTCTTCGAGGTCGACGGGAGAGGCCTCGACAAGGTCGATCGGGAGATCCTGGAGGCCATAGTGGTGAAGTTCGGGGGCGGGCCGGTCGGGCTGTCGACGTTGGCGATAGTGGTGGGGGAGGAACCCGAGACGGTGGAGGACGCCTACGAGCCTTTCCTGCTCCAGATCGGTTTCCTGAAGCGCACCCCGCGGGGACGGGTCGCCACTCCGGCCGCCTACGCTCACCTGGGTCTCGAGCCCCCGGCTGCCGCCCAGCAGACGCTGCTCGACTGACCGCGCCTGTGCGGACCGTCGACTTCTCCTATCTGCTACCCGATGAGGTGATCGCCCAACAACCCGCCGAGCCGCGTGACGCGGCCCGGCTTCTCGACACGCGTGACATGACCGATCACATCTTCCGGGACCTTCCCGACCTCCTCGCCCCGGGTGATCTCGTTGTCGTCAACAAGACGCGGGTCAGAGCGGCGCGGTTGCGCGGGACGAAACGGGAGAGCGGAGGCGCAGTAGAGGTGCTCCTGCTTCGGTCCACCGCCGGTCCCCGCTGGGAAGCCCTCATCAAACCTGCCCGCCGGATCAGACCCGGTGTCGTGCTGGATCTCGACAACCTGGTGGCAACGGTCACCGTTGCGCGGTCCGACGGGGTGTTCGAACTCGACCTGGCCACGACGGACGGAGCCACGGTGGAACAAGCCATTGCCCGGTCCGGCCAAACGCCGCTGCCGCCCTACATTCGCAAACCGCTCGATGACCCGGAGCGGTACCAAACCATCTTCGCCGACCGGGTCGGCTCGGCGGCTGCACCGACGGCGGGTCTCCATTTCACGGATCCGGTCGTTCGCTCCCTGGAGGAACGGGAGATCGGCATTGTTGCCGTCGAGCTCGAAGTCGGGCTCGACACATTTCGACCCATCGGGGTGGACCAGATCACCGACTATGTCATGCATTCGGAACGGTTTTGGGTACCAGTCGGGACCGCCGAGGCGATCGCTCGTACCGGCCGAGCCGGAGGGAGGGTGGTTGCGGTGGGGACGACCGTGGTGCGCACGCTGGAGACGGCCTTCGATGGGAGGGGAGTAGCAGCCGGCGACGGTTCCTCCGACCTGTTCATCACCCCCGGCTACCGTTTCAGGGTCGTGGACGTCGTGGTCACCAACTTCCATGTTCCCGCCTCGACGCTGGTGGTGATGGTTGCCGCCTTTATGGGGCCGGAATGGCGGTCGGCTTACGCGCACGCCCTCGCGCGCGGGTACAGATTCCTGTCCTTTGGCGACGCCATGCTGGCGGAGCGGAAGTCGTGACCGGACCCGTTGTGCACCGAATTGAAGCGACCGACGGGGCTGCCCGGTTCGGGGTGCTGACCACTCCGCATGGAGAGGTTGCCACTCCCAATTTCATGCCGGTTGGGACCCGGGCGGCGGTTCGGGCCGTCGATTCGCGGGACCTCCTCGAAGTCGGTGTGCAGATGGTGCTGACCAATACCTACCATTTGATGCTACGACCGGGCGCCGAAGCGCTCGCCGCACTCGGAGGGCTCCACAGGTTCATGGGGTGGACCGGGCCCATCCTCACCGACTCGGGCGGCTATCAGGTGTTCTCTCTCGACCCGCGAGTCGATGAGGAGGGAGCGACGTTCCGTTCGACCTACGACGGCTCCCGCGTCAAGCTGACCCCGGAGGACGCCGTTCGAATCCAGGAGCAGCTCGGTGCCGACATCGCCATGATTCTGGACGTCTGCATCGGTCTTCCGGCCCCCCGCCCCGAAGTTGAGGCGGCGATGGACCGAACCCTGCGCTGGGCCGAGCGGGCACTCGAGATGCACCACAGGCCGGATCAGGCATTGTTCGGTATCGTGCAAGGCGGGGTCGATGACGAGCTACGAGCCCGCAGCGCGGCGGCCACCGCCGCTCTGGGCTTCCCCGGGTTCGGTATCGGCGGACTTTCCGTGGGGGAATCGGCGGACGACCGAAACCGGGTGCTCGAGGTGGTTGTGGCGGAACTGCCTCCCGGCAAGCCCCGCTACACGATGGGATTGGGCGATCCGGAAGGCGTCCTCGATGCAATCGCCCGAGGCGTCGATCTCTTCGACTGCGTTTGGCCGACCCGGTTGGCCCGGCACGGGCGTGTGTTGACCGCCGAAGGGGATTACAACCTGAAGCGATCCGAGCACCGGCTTTCCTCACTACCCCTGCAACCCGCCTGCCCCTGCCTCACCTGCTCCACGTACACGCGGGCCTATCTTCGGCATCTGCTCACCACCCGGGAACTCGGCGCCCACCGGCTCATCACGGTGCACAACCTGGCGTACACGATGCGGCTGATGCAGGACGTGCGATCAGCCATCGCCGACGGTGGCGCGCAGACTTTCACCCAGCGCGGAGTAATGGCTACCATGTTGCGACGCCCGCCAGTCGCGGGCCGGTATTTCGAAGAGGGTGTTTTCCGTGATTCTTTTGCAGGCTGAACCCACCGCCGCCAGCGGGTATTCATCACTGATATTTCTGGCCCTGTTGGTGGCCATGTTCTACTTCTTGTTGATACGGCCTCAACGGACCCGGGCCAAGAAACAGGCGGAGATGGCTGCATCGCTCCAGATGGGCGACAGAGTGCAGACGTTTGGCGGGGTCTACGGCATCGTCGAGTCCATGGATGAAGACTCCGTTGTCCTGCGGCTCGAAGACGGCAAGATGCGCATTTCCCGGCGGGCAATCGGGTCCAAGACCAGCGAGCAGGATTGAGCGGTGCGACGGCATCTGATCACGTTGGTCGTTGTGCTGGCGATCGCCTGGGGAGGCGTCGCCGCGGCCCTCGCCTTGGGAGTAACCCCGATCCTCGGCCTCGATCTCAAGGGCGGGACGTCGGTGGCGCTGCGGGCACCCGACGGCACCGATCCCGAAGTACTCGCCAAGGCCGTTGAGGTGATGCGACGGCGGATCGAGAGTTTCGGGAGCGTACAGGAACCTGAGATCCAGATCTCCGGCGAGACCAGTGTGCTGGTGCAGCTCCCCGGCGTAACCGACCGCCAACGCGCCCTGGCCGCCATCGGCCAGACGGGACAACTGTCATTCCGGCCGGTCCTCGAAGCCAGCCTGCTGGTAAGCCCGCTCCTGGTCCCCGACATCGAATCAGCCACTACCACCACAACCGGGGCAGGTGACACGACGACTACCGCCGGAGCAGATGAGACCACAACGACGTCCGAGCCGACCACCACTACCACCTTTCCGTCGGGAGTCGACCCGGCCACCGGGTTGACGATCGAGGATGACCCCACCCATGAGGCGTGGCTGGCCGAGTACGCCGAAGACGGGTCGGTGATCTGGGTGTACCACGTTGGACCGTCTCAGCTCAGCGGGGCCGATCTCGACAACGCCTTGGCCGGGTTCGCCGGGGGCGCCACCGCCATCGGCCAATGGCAGGTGCAACTTGATCTCTCCACCGAAGGTGACGACAAATTCCAAGCGCTGACCAAGACGGCCGCGGCCTACCCGATAGGCGATCCTCGCCGGCAGATCGCCATCGTCCTCGACGGCGAGGTGGTTTCGGCTCCCCAGGTGGGTGAAGATGTCGATCCGAACGTTGGCATCAGTGGCGGGTCTGCGGTCATCACCATGGGAACCGGCGACAACCAACAGCAGGAGGCCCAGGACCTGGCGGTGGTCCTCCGATACGGATCGCTGCCGGTGGCCTTCGAACGTGACCAGGTTCAGAATGTCTCTGCCACCCTCGGCGCCGACTCGCTCAACGCAGGCTTGGTGGCAGGCGCCGGGGGTCTGATCCTGGTGGCATTCTTCGTCGTGTTGTACTACCGGTCGCTCGGCCTGGTGACCGTGGTGGGCTTGAGCGTTTTCGGTTCGCTGCTGCTGGTGGTAATCGGACTGCTCGGCCGCTACATGGGCACTGCCCTCACCCTGGCCGGCGTGACCGGCATCATCGTCTCGATCGGCATCACCGCAGACTCATATATCGTGTTCTATGAGCGGGTCAAAGAGGAGATCCGGAACAAGCGGACGCTCCATGCCGCAGTTGAAGAGGGATTCAGCCGGGCCTTTCGAACCATTCTGACGGCGGATACGGTATCGATGCTGGCTGCCGTTCTTCTGTGGCTGCTGGCGGTTGGACCTGTAAAGGGCTTTGCCCTGATCCTGGGGATCGCGACGTTCTTGGACATCGTCGTTGCGTATTACTTCACTCGAAACGCGGTCTGGATCATGGCGCGCACGAGGATGGGAACCGGGGGATGGTTCAGCATTGAAGGGGTCGGCGGGCGGCCGGTCGGCGAGACGGCGCTATGAGCTTGTTCGGTCGTCTCTACCGCGGTGAAACGTCGTACGACTTCGTCGGCGCTCGCCGTAGCTTCCTCGTGATCTCCTCCGTGTTGCTGGTCGCCTCGCTGCTCAGTTTGGCGATCCGCCATGTCAACCTCAGCCTTGACTTTCGCGGCGGGGTTGCCGTGGAAACCCAGAACCCGGCGGGAGCAGGAGTGGGTGACGTCCGAGCTGCCCTAGCGCCGCTCGGCCTCTCGAATGCTCGGATTCAGCTGCTGGCAGACGGGGATGAGTTGCGCGTGCAGACGGAAGCGCTCGATGCCGACCGGGCCGATGAGTTAGTGCGGGCCGTGGCGCAGGTGGCAGGGACGTCCGTGACGGAGACCAGTGTCGATGAGGTAGGCCCGACGTTCGGAGCCCAGATCGCCGAGCGGGCCTTGCTGGCGCTGGTCGTATTCCTGGGGGCGGTCGTCCTCTTCATGACCTGGCGGCTCGAATGGAAGATGGCGCTCAGCGGCATTACCGCTCTCTTCCATGACCTCATCATCACTTTTGGTGTCTATTCGATCACCGGATTCGAGGTCACCCCGGCGACGGTGATCGCCATACTCACGATCCTCGGCTACAGCCTGTACGACACCGTGGTTGTGTTCGACAAGGTGAAGGAAAACATGGAGGCCTCCGACCGGGGGACCTTCACAGACCTCGTCAACAAGTCGATGAACCAGGTGTTGATGCGCTCGGTCAACACCTCGCTCACCAGCCTGCTTCCCGTGGGAAGTTTGCTGTTGGTTGGCTCATTCCTCCTCGGTGCCCGGACCTTGCTCGATTTCGCCCTGGCGCTGTTCGTTGGCATCGCGGCCGGGACGTACTCGTCGATTGCGGTCGCCTCCCCGCTCCTGGCGGTCTGGAAGGAAGGGGAAGAGGAGTGGACGCGCATTCGTCGCCGGCTCGACCGGGTTTCAGGCGAGGCCGCCCTGCCGAGTGGCCGGGTGACGCCGACGCTCGAAAATGCCCGTCCTCGCCCGGCCACCGGGGCCACACCCCGCCCGCCCAAGAAGCGCAGGCGCTGAGCCGGGACCCATCCCGGGGCTTGGAGCCCGGCGATGTACAATCCGGCGGTGGATATTCCCGATTACGCAAAGCTGGTGCGAGACGTTGCCGATTTCCCCGAGCCGGGAATCGTGTTCAAGGACATCACTCCGGTGCTGGCCGATCGCCGGGCGTTCACCGGGTTGATCGATGCTCTCGCCAAACCATATGCCGGGGCCGTCGACAAGGTAGCCGGGATTGAAGCGCGGGGCTTCATCCTGGCAACCCCGGTTGCCGAGGCGCTCCGCACCGGGTTCATTCCTATTCGCAAACCCGGCAAACTCCCGTGGAAAGTGGTCCGGGAGGAGTACGAGCTCGAATACGGCAAGGACGCCCTCGAGATACATCAAGATGCCGTGGCACCGGGCGACCGGGTGCTGGTCGTCGACGACGTACTCGCCACCGGCGGAACGGCGGCGGCCGCGGTGCGACTGCTGCGCCACATCGGCGCGGAGGTGGTGGGCGTTGCGGTTTTCATCGAACTGGGATTCCTCCATGGGCGGTCGGCGCTGCCGGATGTCGAGTTGCATTCGCTGGTGAACTATGACGGCGGCTGAGCCGGCTGTCCGACCCGACGACGCGGTGGCCGCCGAACTGGCGCCCATCCTGGCAGCCTTCCGCTCGCACTATGCCGAGGCGCCGGATCGGACCATCCACAAGGCCTACGCCTTGGCCCAGCGCCAGCATCTCGGTCAGTTTCGCAAGACCGGGGAGCCCTATATCATGCATCCGTTGGCCGTTACCCAAATCCTGGCCGACTACGGGCTCGACGCCGACACGTTGGGGGCGGCGCTCCTCCACGACACGGTTGAGGACACCGATGTGACCCTCGAGGAGGTCGAAGCTGAGTTCGGGCCGGCGGTCGCCCAGATGATCGACGGGGTAACCAAACTGGACCGGATCCGCTTTGGCACTCGCGAAGAGGCGCAGGCAGCCACGATCCGCAAGATGGTCGTCGCCATGGCCCAGGACGTCCGCGTGCTGCTGATCAAGCTGGCCGACCGGTTGCACAACCTCCGAACGATTGCTCCCTTGCCTGCGGAGAAACAGGAACGGATCGGCCGTGAGACCCTCGAGGTGTATGCGCCACTCGCTCACCGGCTCGGGGTACAGGAGATCAAGCACGAAATGGAGGATCGCTGTTTCGCCATCCTCTATCCGAAGCGGAACGCCGAGATCGACACGCTCTTACAGCAACGGGCACCCGAGCGTGACGCACAGATACGAACCGCCATCGAGGAAGTCGAAGGGTTGTTGCTCGGGGCGGCGATCCGGGCCGACGTGACCGGCCGACCGAAGCATCGCTACTCGATCTACCGCAAGATGGTGACCACGGGGTTGCCGTTCGAGAAGATCCACGATCTCATCGGTATTCGAGTCATCGTCGACGATGTCCGCGATTGCTACGCGGCCCTGGGGCTCATCCACTCCGTGTGGCCACCGGTGCACGGCCGGTTCAAGGACTACATCGCCATGCCCAAATTCAACCTCTACCAGAGCCTGCACACCACCGTGATCGGGCCGGACGGTAAGCCCCTCGAGGTGCAGATGCGCACCGAAGAGATGCATCAAAGGGCCGAGTTCGGCATCGCCGCCCATTGGCGCTACAAGGAGGGTATTTCTGACGAAGACCCGCCGTGGATGGCCGATCTTCGCTTCCTACAGGACGAGTACGCCGACCCGAATGAGTTCCTCGCCAGCCTGAAACTCGACCTCTACCAGGACGAGGTGTTCGTGCTCACCCCCGGCGGCGATGTGAAGACGTTGCCGCGCGGCGCCACCCCGGTCGACTTCGCGTACACCGTCCACACCGAAGTCGGCCACCGGTGTGTTGGCGCCAAAGTGAACGGCCGCCTGGTGACCCTGGGTACCCGGCTCGAATCGGGCGACATCGTCGAGATCGTGACCTCGAAAGCCCCGGCTGCCGGACCGAGCCAGGACTGGTTGAGTTTCGTCCGGACGACCCGGGCCAAGGCCAAGATCCGCCAGTGGTTCACCAAGGAACGGCGCGAAGCGGCGATGGGCGACGGGCGAGACCAGGTGATGGCCGCCCTCCGCAAAGAGCGTCTGGGTCTCACGGCAGCCGGGCGGGACGCCTTCCTGGCCCAGGTTGGCGACCAACTCGGATTGCAGGACCTGGAAGCGCTGTTCGTAGCCGTCGGCGAGGGGACCATCGGAGCGGTCACCGTCGCCGGGCGGGTAGCCCGGCTCGCCCAACCGGAGGACACCGAGCCGGAGGAAGACGTCCTACCGGAACTCCCAACGGAGCGGGCAGTCCCAACCGGTACCGGGGTGATTGTCGAGGGCCTGGACGACGTGTGGGTGCGCATCGCCCGCTGTTGCGCGCCGGTGCCGGGGGACGACATCGTCGGCTTTGTGACGGTGGGGAGGGGGGTGTCGGTGCACCGGTCGGATTGCACCAACGTCGAGGCGATGGGCGACCGAACCGAACGGATGATCGAAGTTGGCTGGGCTCCGGAACGGGTCGGCCGGTTCTCGGTGTGGGTTCAGGTGGAAGCGCTGGACCGACCCAAACTGCTCCGCGACGTGACGTCGCTCATCTCCGACATCGGCGGCAACATCCTGGCCTCCTCCTCGTCGGTGGGGCGCGATCTGGTCGCCAGGTTGCGGTACGAAATCGAACTGGGCGATCCCGGCCAGGTCAACACGCTCCTCGCCTCCCTGCGGGGCGTGGACTCGGTGTTCGACGCCTACCGGTTGTTGCCTCGCGCCACCTAGGTTCAACCGAGGGAATCCGTCAAGAATCGAGGTTGTTGGGCCGATGGATCAGCATGGCAAGTATCCGCGTTCGACCGAGGATGACTAGTCAATCGGGAAGTCTTCAGATAGGCATGCGGTTTGGGTCCCGAAACGCCGATGTATCCTCCATGAAGAAGGTTTCCGATCGCTTCGGTGATGAGGGCGGCTTCACGCTGGCGGAATCCCTCGTCGCTCTCACCGTGCTGACCATAGCCATCGTCCTCACCGTCACTCCGGTGCTGGCCGGTTTCGACGTGCTCAACCAGGCCAAGCTGGCCACTATCGCTGCCAACCTGGCACAGGGGAGGGTCGAGGAGCTTCGCTCGCTCGACTACCAGGACATCGGATTCCCGCTCAGCCTGCCCGAGGGCATCCTGCAAGCCAGCGAAACGGTGACCGTGCAGAATGTGGACTTCATCATCACGACCGACGTCAAGTACTTCGGCAGCATCAACGCAGGGGAAAACGTCATCCCCCAGGGCGGAGACGGAGTCGAAGGATTGCCCGACATGGGTATCGACTTCAAGGAAGTGACCGTCACCGTCAGCCACCACGCCGGCGCAGTCCGACCGGTCATGATGCAAACGATCGTGGCGCCTCCCAACATCGCCGCTCACGATGGCCAGTCCAACGTGATCGTCGAGCTGGTCAAGGTCGAGCCGGCCACCAAGCCGCCCAGCCCGGTCGATTATCCCCAGGTGGTGCTTGTCAAGGACACCGCCTTCTACCCCTTCCCGGGGGCTCCGGCCCAGTCCCAGGCCTTCGTCGGAGTGCCCGCCAACGAGTCCGGAGTGACCGATTTCTACTACTACGCACGGCTTGGAGCGACCGTCACGTCCTTCGAGGCCAACGGATGGCGAATTCATCCGACCGACATCGACATCGAGACAGACCGGGTACACATGGGCCCGACCGAGACCGCCACCGTGCCTCTCCGGATCTTCCGGCCGGCCGAGATCGTTGTGGAGCTGTTCGATGACGCGACGCTGCTCCCGATCGTCACCGACGTTGATGTGACGATCGAGTACGAGGGCACTTTGTATGCCTTCACCGAAGCCGACCCCGAGTGGACGGGCACCGGCTTCCACATCACCAATATCAACGGCGCCCCGGTGATCCCCGGTTCGTACAACATCACCGCCACCGGCCTCGGATACAGCCTGGAAACCAGATCGGATGTGGTTGTCCCCCAGGATTACCCGTCCGACCTGGTCCACGAAGAGGCCTTCTACCTACAACAATCGACCAATGCGTTCCTCGTGGTTCGGGTCGTCGACGACACCGGAGCTCCGATCCCCGGGGCCACCGTCACCATCACTCCCGAACTCGAGGCCCCCTTTACGCTGATCACTGATGCGGACGGGTACGTCGATTACTCATGGGCCTACGACGGATTCGATGTCACGATAGATGTCACCTCGCCGAGCGGGCACGATCCGGGCGGTGACTTCATCAGCAACATCATGGGGATCAACACCCGGATCATCACACTCACCTCACCCGCCAACACCGGGGAGATCACCTTTCATGAGGACAGGCCCAGTTATGTGCAGTACTTCCGGTACCGTCCCGATGGCGGTGCCCCCGACGACTGGGCCGATGTCTACCCGATCGGCTCCTCCGGGGAAGCATCCGTGACCGTCGAGGCCGGTGCTTGGGACGTTCAGAAGGTGTGCGTCAAGATGCGCAGGGGCAACCCGCAGACTGTAAATGCGACCATCAACGTGAGTGTGGGCGGCAACGTTGTGTGGTCCAGCAGCTCAGACTGCCCGCGACCATGAGACGGATCCTCAATTGCCTCCACCGCGACCAGCGAGGTCTCACCCTCAGTGAGATGACGGTGACGGTGATGGTCATGGCCATCGCCCTCGGCGCCTTCGCCTCGCTGTTACTCGGTTTCTTCGACAACGTCGGGGTTCAGCTGGCATTGAGCGACGCAGAGCGCGAGGTGAGACCGGTCATCCGGGAGATGGTGGTCGAAGTTCGTCAGGCGGTGCCGCCGTCGGAGGCCGCTACCGCACAGCCGGTGCTGGAGATGGCGTGGAACAAGCTGGTGTTCCACAGCGACCGGCTTCCCCTCGACGGCGTTCCCGAGAAGCACATCTACGAATTGGTCAACTGCACCAACGGCTCCGACGGGGGTATATGCGACCTGCAGCGGACCGTGATCGAAGCCGACATATCCTCGGTGCCCCCGACCTTCACCTACGTCGACAACACAGTGGAGCGCCAGGAAATAGTGCTCACCTCGGTGCTGGCAGATCCCTACCTGACCACCGGCCCGCTCTTCCACGGCGTGGCGTGGATGGGCAGCCCGGCGGCACGAACCACAGTGGCTTCGTGCGACTCGATAAGCCGATGCAGGTTCCCGCTGGTGATCATCGACCTGAGGGTTGATCCCAGCGTCAACGAGAACCCGGGCAACTATGAGGTTCACGAAGAAGTGAGGTTGCGCAATGCGCCGCCTGCGTGACGATTCGGGCCTGGCGCTGGCAACGGTGCTGGTGGCCATTCTCCTGCTGACAATGTTCACCACCCTTCTCCTGCGGGAGGCTGTTACGCAGCGCCAGCAGTCGGAATTCCAGGCCCGCGAAGATATCGTCGTGGCCGGGGCCGAAGCCATGCTCGAGCGGTACGCAGCCAAACTGACCGTCGACCCCCTCTACTTCATGCACTGGGTGGACGAAGGCGAGCGTGCCCGGGTGTGCGAAACGCCCACCTCCGCCGGGTACGGGCAGCCGGCCGTCCAGCCGGGCAACGCATGGCCCTGGCCCGACTGTGAAGAGTGGACCTACCAGGACCCCGACCGTGACGGGGACGGGAATCCCGATGCCGATTGGTACGTGCACCCCATTCTCGACGGAGCTTTGGCTGCCACTCGGGACGACATCGGCGTGCTCATGGAGGTCTACCCGCCTGCCGGTCAACCGCTCGAGGTACTGGTGGTCGGTCGGCGGGGCGAATTCGTGCATCGACGTGCAATCTCCGCCACCGTACAGGCGACCGCGCTCTCGGAGTTCTACCGCGTCACTGAGAACGACCTCAACTACGGAGCGAACCGCGAGACCTGGGGCCAGGTCTATTCGGGCGGTCACGTCAGCTACGGAGCCAACGGCAAAGCACACGCTGACGTGTTCGCAGAAGACAAGATCACCAGCTCGCCGGTTTGGCTGGACGGAGCCGAAGGGTGGGAGAGTACCCCGACCGGGACCTACAACGACATCCGTGATGCCTTTGCCCAGCCGCTCGATTTCAACGACTTCTGGGACGATCTCGACACCCTTCAAGCCGCGGCCTGCTCCGGCGGAGGGCTGTGTCTGGACGACGCCGATGCCAAAGGATGGCGGATTCACCCCTTCGTGACCGCCGCCGGCGAGGGGAAGCTGCGGGTATGCAAGTCCACGACCAATGAGAACGAAATCTGGTGGTGGACCAACGGGCAATCGTCGCAGTTCAATACCTGCCGTACGGAGCCCATCCCTACCAACGGAACCGTGTGGGCCAACCAGCATGTTGTTATCGGGGATCGGACCTTCACCGATGGATACGACAATGACCGGATCCTGGGCGACGGGTTCAGCGAAGCGATCCTGAGAGGGTCGCTGACGATCTATGCGGGATCCGTTACCGACAAGAAGAATGTGGTCCTCAATGCCGACACCACGTATGACAATCCGAACTCGTTCGACGTCCTCGGGTTGATCGCCTCCGACGAGGTCATCGTCAACGGAGAGGCCACCGGCGCCGACAAGAAGTTCTACATCAACGCTGCTCTGCTCGGTCAGTTCAGCAGATGGATCGCGCATGGTCTCACCCCGAACGGTTCGACCTTGATCACCATGGGGTCGATTGCCACCCGCAACACCGGGGACATCTCGGGCGCCTTCCCGTTCGCTCAATACGGGTTCGACGAGCGGTTGAATTACGTGCGGCCGCCCTTTTTCCCGCTGCTGGTCAATGACTGGTCCTACGAGGACTGGACCGAGTTGCCGCTCCCAGCCTGGGCGCAACCCTAGATCGCAACGTCCGAACTACGCTGATCCCGGTTCCGAATCGGGGAGTGCCCGTGTTGATTGCCGGCAGGTCGTTGTGGATGGCTGAGACCAACTGCTGGGTGGTGGCGCCCGAGGCGGGCGGTCCCGGGGTGCTCATCGATGCTCCGCCCGATCCCGAAGGTGTCTGCTGGCCGAGCACCGGGTTTCGCCGGTGGCGTTACTGCTGACCCATGGGCACATCGATCACACCGGGGGAGCAGGCGTCGTGGTGGGAGCAGCCGGGATCGATGCGTACGTCCATCCGGACGACGATTTCCTCACCCTCGACCCGCTCGGCCAGCTGCGGATGCTTTTCGGCATGATTCCTCCGGGCGATTTTGCGCCCCCCGCCCGGCTCGAGCAACTCGGCGACGGGCAGGTCCTGCGCCTGGGCGGCGTTGCCCTGGAGGTCGTCCACACCCCCGGGCACACCCCCGGGCACTGCTGCTTTCTGATCCGCGGGGAAGGCATCCTGTTCTCGGGCGATCACCTCTTCGCCGGCTCGATCGGCCGGACCGACTTGCCGGGAGGTGACCACGCCACGCTGATGAAAAGCATGCGTACCAAGGTGCTCCCCCTCGATGACCGGGTCATGGTATATCCGGGGCATGGGCCTACGACTACCCTGGCGCGCGAACGGCGCACCAACCCCTTCCTCCAAGAGTTGATCTGAATGACCTTCCGCGCACCAAAAGGAACCGACGACATTCTCCCACCTGCCTCACGCGCCTGGCGCAGGCTGCTGCTGACCTGGGAAGACTGGGCGGCCCGCTACGGATACGACCTCGTGCTCACTCCACTATTCGAAGCGACCGAGGTGTTCGCCCGGGGAGTCGGGGAGGGCACCGAAGTAGTCCAAAAACAGATGTACACCTTCACAGACGGGGGAGGAAGGTCGCTCACGCTCCGCCCGGAAGGGACCGCACCAGTCGTCCGCGCATTCCTCGAAGCCGGCGCGCACGGAATCATGAAATTGGCCTACTCCGGCCCGATGTTCCGGTACGAGCGTCCCCAGGCCGGGCGCCGCCGTCAGTTCTATCAGGTCGGTGTCGAGTATCTCGGTTCCCGGGAAGCCGCGGCCGACGCGGAAGTCATCGAGTTGGGGTACCGATTTCTCACGGAAGCGGGGATGTCGGATTTGAGTGTGCAACTCAACTCCATCGGAGATCGCGAATGCCGCCCCGCCTATCTCGACGTTTTGAAGGCCTACCTGGACCGTCACCGGGAGGTGCTGTGCGAGGACAGCCTGCTGCGGCTCGAAACCAACCCGATGCGGGTCCTCGACTGCAAAGTGTGTGCTCCCAAGCTGTCCGACGCCCCCTCGCCGGTCGAGCACCTCTGTGCCGCCTGTGCGGCCCACTTCGACGAGGTGCGTGCCATTTTGGGAGAGCTGGGGGTGCCTTTTGAGGAAGCGCCCCACCTGGTCCGGGGCCTCGACTACTACGAACGGACCGCCTTCGAGTACGTCGCAACCGATCTGGAAGCAGCTCAGAACGCAGTGGGGGGTGGGGGCCGCTACGACGGCCTGGCCGAACTGCTGGGCGGCAAACCGGTGCCCGGGGTGGGCTTTGCCCTGGGTTTGGATCGCCTCATGTTGACCCTCGGCGACGTGGAGGAACCCCATCCGCTCGACCTATATCTGGTCGTTGCCGGAGAACGGCGCCGAGAAGCACTACGGTTCACCTCCGAGCTGCGCCGACTCGGTATCAGAGCCGATCTCGATCTGGAGGACCGTTCGGTGAAGGCGCAGTTTCGAGCAGCCAACCGGAGGGGGGCATCCGGTGTGCTCGTGGTGGGTGATGAGTGGACGGAAGGTCGGGTGGTCGCCAAGGATCTGACCACCGGCAGGCAAGAGGTCATCGACGTAGGGGAGGTAGCTGCATGGACACGCAGGCGGTAGGGGGCGAGCGGCCCTATCGGACTGCCTACGCCGCCGATGTGTCCGAGGCGAAGGCAGGCGAACGGGTTCGGTTGGCCGGATGGGTGGCGAGACGCCGCGACCAGGGGGGCGTGTATTTCTTCGACCTGCGCGACTCGTCGGGGTTGGTGCAGGTCGTTGTCGACCCCGCCCGGGTACCGGCCGCGCGTGACCTTCGCATGGAATACTGCGTCACGGTGGAAGGTACGGTCCGGGCGCGCCCCGGTGGGATGGAGAATCCCGAGCTGGCCACCGGAAACGTAGAGCTGGCCGCCGATGACCTCGAGGTGCTCAGCAGGTCCGCACCGCTTCCCTTCATGCTCGACGAGCGGGCGGAGGCCGACGAGCGCTTGCGCCTGGAATACCGGTTTTTGGATCTGCGCCGACCACGTATGGCGAAGAACCTCCGGGCCCGGTCTCTGGCTGCTGCCGCCATGCGGGAGGTTCTCAACGGGCGCGGTTTCCTCGAGGTCGAGACCCCCACCTTGATCCGCTCGACACCGGAGGGCGCCCGCGACATGCTGGTGCCGAGCAGGCTCAGACGGGGAAGCTTCTACGCCTTGCCGCAATCACCCCAGCTGTTCAAGCAGCTGCTGATGGTGGGGGGCGTGGACCGCTATTACCAGATTGCCCGCTGCTACCGGGATGAGGACTTCCGGAGCGATCGCCAGCTCGAATTCACCCAGCTGGATGTGGAAGGCGCATTCTGGGGTAGGGATGGCGTGCTGGAGACCTTTGAAGCCGTTGTGCAAGCCGTCGTCGCGCGCCTGCGCGGGATTACGCTGACCCTACCGTTTCCACGCCTGACGTACGCCGAAGCTCTGCTCCGGTACGGAACCGACAAACCCGATGTTCGTTTCGGGATGGAGATCTCGGACGTCGGCAACGTCTTTGGCGCCACCGAGTTCCGGGCGTTCTCGGCTACGCTCCAGGCCGGCGGTGTCATCCGCGGGCTCAACGCCGGCCCCAAGGGGTTGTCGCGATCCCAGCTGGACGGCTTGGCAAGCAGGGCCAAGGAACTGGGGGTCAAAGGGCTGGTCTCGGCAGTCGTGCAGGAAGGCGGGTCCCTGCGTTCACCAACCGCCAAATTTCTGTCCGGGACCGAGACGGAGGCCCTCATCAAGGCCCTCGACGGTGTGCCCGGTGATCTGCTGCTGCTGGTAGCCGACACGGCCCCAACCGCCGCTGAGGTGCTCGGTCAGCTGCGGTTGGATCTCGGTAAGCCACCCGGACACGACGAGCTGCAGTTTCTGTGGGTGATCGACTTCCCGGTGTTCGACCAACTCGAGGATGGGAACCTGGTTCCCTCCCATCATCCGTTCACCGCCCCGGTCGACCTCACCGAGATGCGGGAACGGCCCCGCCAGGCCATTGCCAAAGCGTACGACCTCGTGCTGAACGGTAGCGAGCTGGGTTCCGGCTCCGTCCGGATCCATGATCCCGAGGTCCAGCAGGAGGTATTCGAGATTCTCGGTATCTCCGGCGAGGAGGCGGAAAGTCGTTTCGGTTGGTTCGTCAAAGCGCTGCGCTACGGCACACCTCCTCACGCCGGGTTCGCGATGGGGGTCGATCGATTGCTGGCAATCATGCAACAGGAGACGAGCATCAGGGATGTCATCCCCTTTCCCAAGACGCAAACGGGGATCGATCCCATGAGCGGGTCGCCGACCCGGGTGGACCCGGCTCAACTCGCCGAGTTGGGTGTCGAACTCAAGGCGGGGCTCGACCAAGAGGACCCGAATATGGACGATGGATGACCTCTTTGCCGCACACCGGGAAGCCCGCCGGGCGCAGATAGCCCCTCTGGCGACCCGCATGCGGCCGCGCCGTCTCGACGAGATCGCCGGGCAGCCTCACCTGGTCGGATCGGGGGCCGCTTTCCGGACCATGGTTGAAGCGGGGCGACCGGTCTCGATGATCCTGTGGGGTCCGCCGGGGACCGGGAAGACCACCCTGGCCCGACTGGTCGCCGCCCAATCCGGCGCCCACTTCGAGCAACTGTCCGCTACTTCGGCGGGCGTCAAGGACGTGCGCGATGTCCTGGCCGGGGCTCGTCGCCGGTTGGGAGAAGAGGATCGCCGCACGGTGCTCTTTCTCGATGAGATCCATCGCTTCAGCAAGTCGCAGCAGGATGCCCTGCTCCCGGGGGTGGAAGACGGCACGCTGGTTCTGGTCGGCGCTACGACGGAAAACCCGTTCTTCGAGGTGAATTCGCCTCTCATCTCGCGTTCCACCCTGTTTCGGTTGGAACGGCTGGACCCGGCGGATGTGGCCGACCTGGTCGACCGTGCCCTCGGCGACCCTGAGCGGGGACTGGGGGCGTTCAACCTGACCATGGCCGACGACGCTCGCCGCGCCCTGGCCGAGCGGTGCGGGGGAGACGCCCGGCTGGCCCTGAATGCCCTGGAGATGGCGGCGTTCCTGGCCCGCGCCGCCGAGCAGCACATCACGCTCGGACATGTTGAAGAGGCGCTCCAACGTCGCATCGTCCGTTACGACAAGGCCGGCGATCAGCACTACGACGTGATCTCGGCTTTCATCAAGAGCCTGCGCGGCTCCGACCCCGACGCGTCGCTCTACTGGCTCCACACCATGCTGGAAGCGGGCGAGGATCCCGAATTCATAGCCCGAAGGATGATCATCTTCGCCTCCGAGGACGTCGGCCTCGCCGATTCGAGGGCGCTGGTGGTGGCGGTGGCGGCCGGTCAGGCCCTCGCCTATGTCGGTCTGCCCGAAGCTGCTTACTCGCTGAGCCACGCGGCCGTCTATCTGGCCGCGGCGCCGAAGTCCGACTCGGTGAAGTCGGCGATGGAGGGCGCTCGGCGGGCAGTTGCCGACACCCCCGGCGCTCAGGTTCCCATCCACCTGCGCCAGGCGGGCTACCAGGGCGCGGCCGTGCTCGGCCACGGAGAGGGATATCGCTACCCGCACGACCACCCCGGCCACATCGTCCGCCAGCAGTATCTCCCCGATGGCGCCACCGAGACCATCCTGTTCCGTCCCACCAACCAGGGAGAGGAAACCGACCTCTCGGAACGACTGCAGGTGTTCGACGAGAGGCTGGGGAAACCGCGCCGGGACTGAGTAATCACCCTGATACTCAGATCACAGGAGCCCGACCCGGCCCAGCCACAGAGGACCCGTCACGAAATTGGGGGCTTCGCCCCCAAGAGATCTAGCTACCGGATACCAGGTACGCTTGGCCCATGTTGAGGCGTGTTGTCTGGTTCTTGATCGGGACGGCGGCGGGCATGGGCGGATCGGCCTGGGTGATGGCCAGGGTGGTGCGGGCCCGGGAAGCGGTGACGCCTGCCAGCCTGCGTCGCTTTGCGATCCTGTCGGTGGCGGATGTGCTCGAGGGAGCAGGTACCCGGTTGCGGTCGCCAAACGGTCGGGGCTGAGGTCTCCCGCCCACTAACCTGTTGGCTCCATGGATTCCAATCAGCTTCGCTCCACCTTCCTGAAGTTCTTCGAGGAACGCTCCCACACGGTGCGACCCTCGGCGTCTCTGATCCCGGTAGATCCGACCCTGCTGCTCACCAACGCCGGCATGGTGCCGTTCAAGCCCTATTTTCTCGGTGAAGAGCAAGCGCCCTACTTGCGGGCGGCCTCCTCCCAGAAATGTGTGCGGACCGTCGACATCGACATCATCGGGACGACTGCCCGGCACGCCAGCTTCTTTGAGATGCTCGGCAATTTCAGCTTCGGCGAATACTTCAAAGAAGACGCCATCCCGTGGGCTTACGAGCTGGTCACCGAAGGTTTGGGCATCGATCCCGAGTTTCTGTGGTACACCGTCCACGAAACGGATGATGAGGCTGCGGGGATATGGCTGGACAAGGTAGGCGTCGAGCCCCATCGACTCCAGCGCCGGGACCGCGACAACTTCTGGCAGATGGGAGTGGCCGGACCCTGCGGCCCCAGCTCCGAGATCTTCTACGACCGCGGTTCCGCCTACGGACCGGACGGTGGCCCGGTCGTCGACGAGGAGCGATTCGTCGAGATCTGGAACCTGGTCTTCATGCAGAACATTCAGGACCGGCCCTATCACGTGGTCGGCGAGCTGCCCGCCAAGAGCATCGACACGGGGATGGGTCTCGAACGTACGGCCACCGTTCTGCAAGGGGTCGAGACCATCTTCGATGTCGACACCGTGCGG
>Ga0209751_10001765_pt1 | contig 21979 bp, 15 predicted proteins | sample RifCSP13_1_FD_184019 | JGI IMG/M metagenome (GOLD analysis project Ga0209751, IMG submission 184019) | Soil microbial communities from Rifle, Colorado - Rifle CSP2_sed 13_1 (SPAdes) (version 2) | ecosystem: Environmental > Terrestrial > Deep subsurface > Rock core/Sediment | place: Rifle...
CCCGCCTGGCGCCCACGGGCGTTTCGAGATGGACCGGCCCGGCGATCAGGTCCACCTCGGCGCCCAGATCGAGAGCGGCCTGGGCCAGGGCAAACCCCTGTTTCCCGGAGGAGCGGTTGCTCAACACCCGGACGGGATCGACCGGCTCCTGGTTGCCGCCAGCGGTGACGACGATTTTACGACCCTGCAAGGGCCTTCCACGGGCGAGCGCCAGGCGGATATGCCCGAGCAGTTCAGCGGGTTCTACCATCCGGCCCACCCCAAATTGCCCGGAAGCCAGGTGACCTTCAGCCGGACCGACGATGACGACACCTCGTTGGCGGAGAGTTTCTAGGTTTGCCTGAGTGGACGGGTGGGCGTACATGCCGCCGTCCATGGCTGGGGCGACCAACAGCGGGCAGGGCGCGGCCAGGGCGGTTGCGCTGAGCAGATTGTCGGCGATTCCCAAGGCTAATTTTGCCAGGGTGTTGGCTGTCGCCGGCGCGATGACCAGCAGATCGGCATTATGCGCCAGGCCGATGTGAATCACATGGCCTTCGCGGCCCCACAGATCCGCATCGGTGAAAGCCTGCCGACCGGTTACCGACTGGAGGGTCAAAGGTGTAATGAACTGCTGAGCCGACTGGGTCAGGATGGCATCGACGAGTGCGCCCATCTGGCTGAGCTTAGAAGCCAGGTCGGCGGCTTTGTAGCAAGCAATCGAACCGGTGAGGCCCAAGAGGATACGTTTGCTGTTAATCGGGTTGCCCATGGGTAGTTCCTTCTCATGATCGCCGGAGCAGGTTCTTACGGAAACCTGTCAGATATGAGCCTAAGGGCGAGCGACGAAACTCAGGGTGACTTTCACTTCATCCTCGGTTTTTAAGATTCCGACGAGATTGATGGGTCCAAAGCCAAAATCACTCATCAAGATCGTGGTAGCAGCCTCGCCGGAGAGGCTGTCCCCTTCTACCTGGACCAGGGTCTCAAGTGTGACTGGCCGGGTGGTCTCACGGATGGTCAGCTCACCGCTGATCTGAAGCTGCACAACTTGCCCCTCCTGGTAAGATGCGGGTAGACCAACGATCTCGCTGGCAATGAATGTGACAGTGGGATAGCTGCGTGATTCGATGAAGCGGTCTCGCAAGGCATTGTCACGCCGATTGCTGTCTGACCTAAACTGGCTGATGTCAGCAGTGATCGGTCCCAGTCTGCTTTTTTGCGGCTCCTCCAGGTTCACCAGGATATCTCCGCTGATTTGGGTCGTCACGCCAACCGCGACGTTGAAGCGATTGTTCTCGTTAAAAAGTACCTCTCCAACTTCATATTGTAACTTAGATTCACCCGCAACAATCCGGTACGTCACAGTCTCAGGCGGGCTGGGTTCTACAGCGCTGATGGGTGTAGGTTCTTCATTCAGTATGCCAGGCTCTACGGTCGGCTCGCGGGTAGGCGTGTTCAATGTTACCGGTTCGGTTGCTTCTGGCACCGGCGCACTTTCGGTAACGACCGGGGTCCTCTGGATCCCGCATGCTGCTACGATCAGGGCGAGGGCGAGAAAGTGCAGGGTTCGTTTTCGCATGGTTTCCTTTCTGAGCGGAGATGATCTCCTAAAGGGGTGGATGGCCGGTTGAGATCTCAGCGGCAACCAGGCGGTCATTTCCGGCCAGGTCTGGGATCAGCTCGATTTTCGCCCGCGGGTAGGCTGCCGAAGCAATTTCGCGCACCGCTTCGCCTTGCCTGGCTTCGATTTCCAGCAGGAGCAGGCTGTACCCCGCCTGCGACTGGGGCAATTGGGCTACAAGTTTGCGGATCAGCTCCAATCCGTCCTGTCCCCCGCGCAAGGCTACATGAGGCTCCCAACGGTGCACTTTCAAGCGTCTAAGATTATTTGCCGGGATATATGGGAGATTAGCGCAGATTAGACTAAAGCGAACGGCGGTTGGCGGGAAGAGATCGGCCTGCACGCATTCAATGCGCGCTTCAAGGTGGTGGAGTTTGATGTTCACGCGGGCTATTTCCAGCGCGGGCAGGGAAATATCGCTGGCAATCACCCGCAGGCTGGGGTGATTTTTGGCGAGCGCCACGGCGATGCAGCCTGAACCCGTGCCAACATCGGCGGCCAGGTGTTCGCCGGGGTGAGCGCGGAGCCAGAGCAGGGCTTTTTCCACCAAAAGCTCGGTTTCGGGGCGCGGGATCAGCACAGCCGGTGAAATCTGAAATTTAAGCCCATAAAATTCCCATTCCCCGATCACGTAAGGGAGCGGCTCGCCCGCCTCAAGCCGGGCAATCTTTTCGGCGATGGCGGCGGTCTCCTGTGCGGAAAGCAGCGCCTCCGGATGCGCCAGCACCCAGGAGCGATTTACCCCGACCACATGGGCAAGTAACAACTGGGCGTCCAAGTTGGGGGTCTGGCTCACCCCGGCAAGCCTTTCAACCAGCTCAGGATAGCAATCGGCGATCGATTTCAAAACAACGCCTGGAGGAGGGCACTCTTTTAGGCAGATTAACGGCTAATTTTCCAAGCCTATTGCAGCCAGCCTTTCTGCCTCTGCGCGGGTTGCCAGTTCGTCGATGAACTCGTCAATAGCGCCTTCCATTACCGCTGGCAAATTGTAGTTAGACAGGTTGATACGGTGGTCTGTAACCCGCGATTGAGGGTAGTTGTAAGTGCGGATCTTTTCCGCACGCTCGCCGGTGCCCACTTGTGAACGGCGGTCCTCTTCAAGAGCCAGACGGCGCTTTTCCTCTTCTAACTCGTATAAACGGGCGCGGAGAATGCTCATCGCTCGCAAGCGATTCTGGAGCTGGGAGCGCTCATCCTGGCACTGGACAACAATCCCGGTGGGTAGATGCGTAATCCGCACCGCGGTAGCGTTTTTCTGCACGTTTTGACCGCCCGCGCCGGCGGACTTATACACATCCAGGCGAATATCGCTCTCCGGGATTTCCACCTCGACTTCGTCCACCTCCGCCAGAACGGCAACCGTCGCCGTGGAGGTGTGGATGCGCCCCTGGGACTCGGTCGCCGGGACGCGCTGGACCCGGTGGACGCCGGATTCATATTTCAGGCGAGAATACGCACCCCTGCCTTTCACCAGGAAGATGATTTCCTTGTACCCGCCAATGCCGATTTCATTGGCCGAGAGCACTTCAATCGTCCAGTTGCGCATCTCTGCATAGCGGTTGTACATGCGGAATAAATCTGCGGCGAACAAGGCCGCCTCATCTCCACCGGTGCCGGCCCGAATTTCCACAATCACATTGCGTTGGTCGCGCCTGTCCGTGGGCAGCAACATGCTTTTCAGCTCGGCTTCGAGTTTACCGAGCTGGGGTTCGATTTCCAGGATTTCAGCCTCGGCCAGCGAGCGCATCTCTTCATCTTCCGCGTGCTGCAATTCCTCAGCTTCTTCGCGGCGAGCCAGGAAATGGCGGTACTGGCGGGCTTTGCTCACCAGAGGTTCTAATTCAGCGCGCTCGATGCTCAACTCGGTGGCGCGCTGGTAATCATCACCCACTTCCAGGAGAAACCGGTTGATCTCATCGTATCTATCTTCAACACCTTTTAGTTTATCTAGCATACCTGTCCTGCTTTGGTCCGTGAGGCATAGGGCATTCCCGGGGGAAGCCCGGGGGCGCCTCACGGGTTGCTAAGTTCTCATAATTAAGGCACAAAGTTCGTTGAAAACTTTGTGCCTCAGCCAAACAATGTAATTATACCATTGGAACTTTTTTTATCTGGAAAGCGTCCTGACATCAAAATGAATCCACGAAATTGCTATCTCCCAACTGGTTCGCCAGACGATTCATCTTCCGGAGGGGTGCGATGATCCCGAAATTGCTCAGGATTGCTCTGTTATTTGCCGCCATATTTGCGCTTTACCCCAGCCCGACCCGGGCGGATGGGATCATCATCCCCGAGCCGCCGATTTGCGGGCCGGGACCCTGCCCACCGCCGCCATGCCCCGGCCCTTGGCCCTGCCCACCCATGCCGCCAATCGCCCAACTGGTTATCCGCTACCATCGGGTCACGGTGGATATCCAGGACCAAATTGCCACCACCCGGGTTGACCAGATATTTTACAACCCGAACGATTGGCAGGTAGAGGGTATCTACATGTTCCCGGTCCCCGTCGAGGCGGCTGTAGGCTCATTTTCATTATGGGTGGATGGCAGGCCGGTTGAAGGCCAGGTTTTAGACAAAGAAGAGGCGCGGGCGAAATACGAGGAGATTGTCACCAGCATGAAAGACCCGGCATTGCTGGAGTACGCCGACCGGGGAGCTTTGCAGGCGAGCATATTCCCCATACCGCCGGGGGGCGAGCGCCGGATCGAGCTGGAATATTCGCAGGTGTTGCCTTACGATAACGGGCTGGTGCGCTATACATATCCGCTCAATACCGAGAAATTTTCACTGTGGCCAATTGAGAATGTGACCATCAATGTGCGCATTCGCGCCAGCGCCGCACCGCTGCGGGCAATCTATTCGCCCAGCCATGAGGTAGCCATCAGCCGGGAGGGCAGCTACGAAGCTACCGTAAGCTATGAAGACAGGGATATTCGCCCGGATAAAGATTTCGTGCTTTTTTACTCCCTGGGTGAAGAACAGGCCTTCCACCTGATCTCGTACAGAGAACCAGACGGGAGCGACCCGGATGGGTTTTTCCTGGCCTTGATCGCTCCAGAACCCGACGCACCGCTCAACGAAATAGCCAAAGACGTGATACTGGTGCTCGACCGCTCGGGCAGCATGGAAGGCGAGAAGTTCCAGCAGGCAAAGCAAGCCTTAGGCTACATCCTGGCGCATTTGAAGGCTGAAGACCGCTTCAATGTGATGGCTTTCAGCACGGGGCTGGAAACGTACAGCAGTCGTTTGCGCCCCGCAGCAGAAGCGAACGAAGCGATATCCTGGGTGGATCGAATGAGCGCCCAGGGGAGCACGGACATCAACCGGGCCTTGCTCGAGGCGGTGTATATGGTCGACCGTGAACGCCCTACCTACTTGATCTTCCTTACCGATGGCCTGCCAACGGAGGGCGTTGTCGACAGCCAACAAATCCTCGCCAACCTGGAGGACACCGCGCCGGATAACTTGCGCCTGTTTGCCTTTGGGGTCGGGTATGATGTGGACACGTACCTGTTGGATTCGCTAGCCGAGGCTCACCACGGGAGCAGCATGTACCTGAGTCCGGAGGAACGGCTGGACGAAATCCTTTCGAGCTTCTACGCCCGGATCAGCACCCCGGTTTTGACCAACCTGTCGCTCGATTTTGGGGAGGCCGGCGTCTATGACACGTACCCTGAACCTTTGCCAGACCTGTTTGCGGGCTCACAGATTGTCCTGGTGGGTCGCTACCGCCACCCGGGAACTGCAACCGTGAGGCTGAGCGGTGAAGTCAGCGGCGAGGCCAGGTCGTTTCATTTTGAGGCTCAAGAATTCGCCAGCCAATCCTCGCTCACTGGCGTTCAGGCGGTAATTCCAAGGCTTTGGGCTACCCGGAAGATTGGTCACCTGCTGAACCTGGTGCGGCTGCACGGACCCGACGAAGAGACAATCAATCAAATCGTGCAATTGAGTATTCGCTACGGCATTATTACCCCGTATACCTCCTATCTGGTAACCGAGGATATGCCTTTCAGTTCGGCGGAGCAGGAGCGCATCGCCAGTGAGCAATTAAGCCAGTTGCAAAGCCAGCCGGCTGAGCCAGCTTTCGGTCAAGATGCAGTCGAAAGAGCCGCGGGGCAGGGCGCTCTTGCCGGAGCAGAAGCGCCGGTTGAGGTTGAAAAAGAGGTCGCCGGGGTGGTCCGAATCGTGGGCGCGCGCACCTTCGTGCTCGCCGACGGGGTCTGGATCGACACGGCATATGACCCGGATGCCATGGAAACCGTAAAAGTCGGCTTCCTGACCGAGGATTATTTCGCCTTGATCACCGCGCTGCCCGACCTGAGAGCCGGCTTCGCCCTGGGACAAAGGGTGATCGCCGTGGCTTCTGGGACCGCCTACGAGGTGGTGGATCCACAGGCTGCCAGCGAGCCGATCGTCGTCCCCACAGCCCAACCGCCGCAGGTGACCGGGCAAACACCAGAGGTCGGACCGGCCAGCACGCTCACTCCGCCATCAGAGGATCTTCCAGAAGCTGCGCCTGCCTCGAACTGCCTGGGGAGCCTCGGGCTTATTGGACTTGCGCTGATCGTTCCGCTCATCTCCCGGCGACGCCAGGGTAAATAGCGGGCTGAGAAATAACGGAAGTGTTGGGTCAAGCCGTCAGATTTATCTGCGCAGGTTGGATTTTTAGGGTATAATTCGGACAGCACCAGGGGAATACTGCGGACTATCTGGCAAGTAATTCGAGCATTTTATCGCGCACCGAAAATACCCGTCAACGTCGTCATCCGGGCGCAGCCAAAAGCTATTCATGTGGTATGGTCGAGGTAAAAAAGCTTGCAGACAACATATTTGAATGCTATAATCCGTTTATCAATTTTCCCCTGATTTTATCCACCCCTTATTGACCTTTTCACTGCTTTAATCGGTTTACCTGTCGCGTGCCATCCATTTGGATCGGTCTCGACAGTTCAAGCGTATTGAATTGGGCTAACATTACCACAGCGAGAAATGGAAAAATGAAAGTACTTGAATTAGAAAACACACCCCTAGAAGCATTGCGCCAGAAAGCCATAGATTTAAACGTTCAGAATGCAAACCGCCTGAAGAAGGAAGATTTAATCCTTCGCATCCAGCAGGCTCAAGCCGAGATTGATGGGCTGGAGGTTCGCGGCGGCATTATAGAGATCATGAGCGAGGGGATCGGATTCTTGCGCTCAGGTCACTACCAGCCAGGTCCTTACGATATCTATGTATCTCAATCACAGATCCGCAGATACAACCTCAGAAATGGCGACCTGATCATCGGTCATGTCCGCCCGCCGCGCGAATCGGAAAGGCATTACGGTCTACTCCGCGTGCAGAGTATCAACGGCGTGGACCCGGAAGAAGCCCGCCACAGGCCAACTTTCGAATCGCTCACCCCAATCTTCCCGGAAATGCGTTTTGATTTGGAGACAGACAGGCACACCCTGGCAACCAGGTTGATCAACCTGGTTACTCCGATCGGACGCGGGCAGCGCGGCTTGATCGTCTCACCGCCGAAGGCAGGTAAGACGACCATTCTCAAGCAGATCGCTAACTCGATATCGACCAAATATCCGGAAGTGCACCTGATGGTCGCCTTAATTGGCGAGCGCCCGGAAGAGGTCACCGATATGGATCGCTCGGTAGATGCGGAGGTGATATCCTCGACTTTCGATGAGCCGGTAACTTCGCACGTTCGCGTGGCCGAGATGGTATTGGAGCGCGCCAAGCGCCTGGTGGAAGTGGATCGCGACGTGGTTATCTTGATGGATTCGATCACCCGCCTGGCTCGCGCCTACAACCTGGTGGTCACGCCCTCGGGCCGTACACTGTCTGGGGGTATCGATCCTTCAGCCCTTTATCCGCCCAAGCGTTTCTTTGGGGCTGCCCGTAACATCGAAGAGGGCGGCTCACTGACCATCATCGCCACCTGCCTGGTGGATACGGGCTCGCGCATGGATGATGTGGTCTACGAGGAATTCAAGGGGACAGGCAATATGGAGCTGCACCTGTCCCGCCGATTGCAGGAACGGCGTGTGTTCCCGGCGATCGATATCGAGCGTTCTTCCACCCGCCGGGAGGAGTTATTGCTTGGTCCGGATATCACCCCTCGCGTCTGGCTGATGCGCCGGATGTACGATCAGATGGTCAGCGCTCCACCGCATGGAGCGGGTCTGGATCCATCTACAGCCACTGAAGCCATCCTGCAGCGGCTGAGCCGCACACAGGGCAATCAGGAATTCCTGGAAACGCTGACCGAAGACAATTAGACACGGACTCTGGATTGTCGGAAGATCATTCAGACCCCACCCCGCAATCGAGATACCCCCGCGGGATTGTCCCAGTCATCGCCTGGATAGGCGCGTTGACCCTGGTCGCTGTGGCAGTCTACCTGGGCTGGCGCAGGAGCAACCCGGTCGCTCCAGACGCTGCCGCCGAACCGGCTGTCGCCCGGGCGGCGATGGGACTGGAGGCTATGGGTGAGAGCGTAGAGTCAATGCCTGAGACCACCTTTGCTGATAGCAGCCAGGCGGTCTACCGCAAAGCGATGGTGCATACCATCATACCCAACAGGCCCAACGAAGAGGTGCGGAATTATGTCGTGGTTGCGGGGGATTCGGTCTTCGAAATTGCCAGCAAGTTCAATATCAAACCCGAAACCCTGCTTTGGGCAAATTACGATCTGCTGAATGATAACCCGGATACCATCTCCATCGGCATGGAGCTCAAGGTGCCGCCAGTCGATGGGGTGTATTATCTCGCCCAGGAGGGGGATACTCTGCAGAGCATCGCGGCCCACTTCGAAGCCAAAGTCGAGGATATTCTCAACTGGTCGGCTAACCAACTGGATCTGACCGAGCCAGAGATCCAGCCCGGGACCTGGGTGATGGTGCCTGGGGGGCACCGCGAGTTCCGGCAGTGGATCATCCCGGTGATCCCGCGCGGCAGCGCTGGCGTATCAAAGTCAGTCTATGGCGCCGGGGCATGCGAAGGCAGCTATGACGGCGCTTATGGCACCGGCGCGTTCATCTGGCCGGCCGGCAATCACTACCTCTCTGGGAATGATTATTGGGGCGGGCATCTGGGCATCGATATCGCTGCCGGAGAAGGGGCGTCGGTATATGCGGCGGATAGCGGCGTCGTCGTATTTGCCGGGTGGGCGACTGGCGGCTATGGCTACACGGTCATGATCGATCATGGAAATGGCTACCAGACTTTATATGCCCATATGAGCGGCTTGAGCGCCTCTTGCGGGCAGAGCGTTGGGCAGGGAAGGGTAATCGGTTATTCGGGCAGCACTGGCAATTCGACTGGCGCTCACCTGCATTTCGAAGTGCGATATCTGGGCGGCTTTGTCAACCCGTGGTACGTACTGCCTGCGCCTTGATAAGCTGCGCAACAAATAGCGGTACCACTGGCAACGCCGCTCGATTGGCGATTTTCGCCCTGATTGTGTTGACCGTTCTAATGGAGGCGAGAAAATGGCAAAACACGACCCTGAACTCGAAACCGAAGTCATCGCGGAGACCGAAAACTACCTGGCCTGGCAGGCGGAGGAGCCGGATGGAGAAGTCACTTTCCACCTGGAATTAAATAACGTCACCATCCACTTTTTCCGGGAGGAATGGGAGGAATTTATTAAGTTGATCCGAGTGATCTCTCAATAATGATATTGATAGGTTATTGCGAGCCGGCTTATCCTTGGGACCGGTCAGGGCGCTATTTTTTCTACATAGGGTATTACCCCCTGGCATGGAATGGTGAATTGCGTGCGCACCTCGTCCCAAAGCACGCGCCGGCCGTTCGCGTTCCAGGCCTGATGGACTGCGTAGGATAAACAACCCGGACCGGCGTGGTAGTTCGCAATCGTCATGCGCCACAGGTCCTCGTAATTGCTCACCGTCCCGGCGATTTTTCCAGTTGCATTGTAAACAGTTTGCGCCACTTGCTCGCAGTTCGCCAGCAATGTATTGGCAAATAAGGACACGCTGAAATTTACGTTCGTCAGGTCTATCCCTTGCTGGCAGGCCGGGCAATCAGCTCTGGCCTGAGCGGCAAGCGCCCCTCGCAGCATGGCCTGTTCCTCATCTTTCAGGTTTAGATAGCCGCGTTTGCAGGTATCCTGAGCAAGGATGAGCGGGCATAGCTGGTCGTAAAAGGAAGGATTCCACTGCAGAATCGTATCAGCGCCGTTGTCCGTGATCTGACCCAGGCCAAATTCATGCGGCACCCGGAACATACCCGGCCAAAACTGGGATTCCTGAGCGAAGAGGTTTTTCATCAAGGTCGCCGGCACACCGATCTCTTTGGCGACTTCGATGATCCGGCTGTCAAACTGATTTTGCCAGGTCTCAAGAACAGGCCTGGCAGTTTCCAAGCCGCAAGCGTCAGCATAGCCATTCGGTTGCAGTCCGCCGGTGGGGCAGGCAGAGGCGTTAACGACACCCTGGGCAATTAAGCGCCCGGCGAGATAATAATAAGGCTGGGACGAGGAGAGCAAATTGGGGTGATCCGGGGTCGAAAGCCAGCCGGTCAGCCCGCCGATGGGAGGGAAAGCCTTCCAGGTCTGGGAACAACTGGCCAGCCGGGCGCCGCGCCACTGGCTGCTCAGGACATCCACGTACCAGCCTGAGCCGCGCGGCACTGGCGAAACCCCGCTTTCGATAACCCGTACCTGGGCTTTGAAGGTGCGGCTTACATCCCCATAGCTGGATTTAGCCACGAATTCTACTTCGACCCCCTCCGTTGGCGTCACCCGTAATGGTATGGCGCAGGTCGACCCTTCGCAGGCGAAGGGCAGGTTATTATACAATCCTTCTATCGCAATGATCTGCTCATTGGGAAGCGGCTCCTCGCCCGCCAGCAGCAATTTGGGCAATTGCTCACAGCGATTCTGTGGGGGCACTGGCTCGCAACCTTCCAGACTGACCCAAACCTGGATAGGAGGGAGGGTCACAACCACCTCTCTGGTTTTGGGTTGGGATGTGACCAGGTGTAAATACAAACCTTCACAGGAGCCGGTATTCAAATTTCCTTTGAGAAGATTTTTGCAGGGGGGGGTAGCCAGCCATTGGGCTTGCAGGTCTGCACCGCAAGCCTTATACACCTCCGTGCTGGTTGGCAGCCCCTCATGATCGCTGAGGATTTGACAGAGAATTTTATTGTCAGTCCAGCTCAGCAGCCACCATTGGTATTCGGTATAGGAAACAACAATTTTCGTTTCACGATTGGGGTTCTGGGCGATGGCGCGTTCATAGATTACCGCTGTCATGCCGATGAAAGCAAGTAGGAAACACGCGGCATTGAAAATTCTACGCTGCCCCTTCATCTATAGAGAAAATAACATGAGATGATACGCTTGTCAACACTCAAATCCCTCGCGCTTATCAAAAATGAACGTTATCATCACTTGCACAGGCTTAAGGGCCATGATACACTCTGAAAATGGCAGAAAATTTGTTCCCCTGGCTGTCGGACGTCGACCGCGCTGCCCAATACCTGGCCAGTCTGAGCCTGTCCACAGCCGCGCAGGCAGCCATGCTCATCCGCGCTGAACGGCTCTGGGCGTACGCTGGCGAGCTCCCGCAACCCGCAATCCAGGAGCTGCTCAAAGCTGTGGTCAGAAAAGATGCAGGGGAAGGAGGTAAAGACTTTGCCCAATTTGTTGCCTTAGCCTCCACTGGCAGCGAATACCTGCTTTATGCCACCCGATTGGAGGAGGGTATGCTGCTGGCGCTCGCCTTTGATGTCCAGGTTCCTTTCAGCAAGATCAGGGCGCAAGCCAGCCGCCTGGCGAAGGCTTTAAAGGCGCCGCCTGGCACGGTCTCGCTCGACCAGGATGAGATGCTGCAAGAGGAAGACCAACCCCAAATTGAGCTGAAGCCATTGTTCCCTCCTGAAGAACTCCCCCCACCGACGCCCACATTAGTAGCCAGGGCTGGAAAAGACGTGGAGGGCGCTTCCCGCCGGCAAGGTGATGTAGAGCTCGACCCCTCTCTAAATGAAGATGATTTGCCTGGCTTATCTATTGCCGCCAGGTTTGGGATGCAGGAGGAGGATACCCCTCGGGAGTTCAACGACCCCTTTACGGCGTCACCTGGCGGAGAGCTGCCGGCTAACATCACCGCGTTGGAAGATTATCTGCCCCCTGTGGGGCGAGCATCATATGGCAGGGTGGGCGATCTGGAGCTGCCTAAATACAAAGCCGTCCTCCCGCAATTGGACATCGGTTATACTTTCCTGTTGGTGCCGCGCATGCCCGCTCATCGCCTGAGGGGGGAGCTAGCCCTCGCCCTGGAAGAGGATATGCGCCAATTATCGATGGCCTTCGGATGGCGATTAGAGCGCTTGGTGATCCAAATGGATACCCTGCAGTGGATAGCCAGGGTGCTCCCGAACACATCCCCAAGCCGCCTGGTCCGCCTGATCCGGAAGCATAGCTCAAAGAGGTTGTATTCCCGCTTTCCGCAGCTTGAAAGCGATAACCCTTCCGGCGACTTCTGGGCGCCGGGCTACCTGGTGATGAGCAGCGCCCGTCTATTGCCGGATCAAATCGTAAAATCGTTTGTCCAGCAGATTCGTTTGCACCAGGGGGCGTCTGCTTGAGCGTTTATTGGTGAGATATGCCGCCTACATTGTACTTAATTGACGGTCATGCCCTGGCATACCGCGCCTACTTTGCACTCTTACGCGCTTCGACGAGCGGTTTTGCCACCAGTAAAGGCGAACCCACGGCTGGAGTATTTGGCTTCACCAGCGTTTTGCTGCGCCTCCTGGAGCAAGAGCGCCCAGATTATCTGGCGGTTGCTTTTGATACCGGAAAAACTTTCAGGGATGATTTGTATCCTGAATATAAGGGAACGCGGGCAAAGATGCCCGATGACCTGGGCCCGCAGATAGAGCGCATCCGCCAGATTGTAGACGCTTTCAACATCCCACGGCTGGAAGTCGAAGGTTTCGAAGCGGATGATGTGTTGGGAAGCGTGGCGAAGTGGGCAGTGGACCAGGGTCTCGGGGTGAAGATCATCACCGGCGACCGGGACCTGCTCCAGCTTGTTGAGGATCGCATCATCGTCAACCTGCCGGGCAAATCGCTCTCCGAGGCGCGCGACTACCTGCCCGAGCACGTTCAGGAATATCTCGGCGTGCGACCTGACCAGGTCGTCGACTATAAAGCCCTGGTGGGCGACAAGTCTGATAACATACCGGGAGTGGCTGGAATCGGTGAAAAAACGGCCGCCTCGCTCATACAAACGTATGGCAATCTCGACGAAATTTACGCCCATCTTGATGATTTATCCAAAGGCGTGCGCGAAAAGCTCGAAGCAGGGCGAGAGGAAGCTTACCTGAGCCATAAGCTATCCAAAATAGTCACCAACCTCTCGATACCCCTGGATCTCGAGCGGGCTCGACCGCACGATTTCGAGCCGAGGCGCATCGAAGCCCTCTTCAGGGAATTGGAATTCCGCGCCTTGCTGGGCCGGCTGACCAGCTTGATGCAGTCCTATGGGCTGTCCCAGACTCAGCCAGGTCGCCAGTTGGGCTTATTCCAGGAACCCGCCCCGCAGGCTTTGCGGCAAGCGCAGGCCTCTGTGGGGGGATTGAGCGCTCAAGTAGTCGATACGCCCGAAGCGCTGCAGGAATTAGTAAGCCGGCTGGAACAGGCGCAGGTGATCGCCTTCGATACCGAGACCACTTCAACAGATCAAATGCTGGCTGATCTGGTGGGAATTGCCCTGGCTGTGGATGGGGAAAGCAGCTATTACATTCCAGTTGGTCACCTCAGGGAGCTGGGCCAGCAGTTGCCGCTGGAGACCGTGATCGAAGCCCTGCGTAAACCGCTGACGAATGAAAAGATACCCAAAGCGGGACACAACTTGAAATACGATTTCATCCTGCTTGCCCGGAATGGGTTGAGGGTCGCCCCGCTCTCATTCGATTCGATGATCGCAGAGTGGTTGATTAACCCAGCTTCGCGCAACCTGGGCTTGAAGAACCTGGCGTGGATCCGCCTGAATTTCAAGATGACGGACATCGAAGAGCTGATCGGGAAAGGCAAAAATCAGATCAGCATGGCTGAGGTAGCGTTTGATAAAGCAGCCCCCTATGCGGGCGCGGATGTGGCAGCAGTGCTCCGCCTGATGCTGGCGCTGCAGAGCGAGCTGGATAAGTGCCAGGGCACCAAGCTTTTTAATGAATTAGAGATGCCCCTGATCGAAGTCCTGGCAGACATGGAGATGAATGGCATCGTCCTGGATACGCAATTCTTAGCCTCCATGTCTGCTGAGCTGCTGACTCGTTTAAACCAGATCGAGGACCAAATCTACCGGTCGGCTGGCGAAACGTTCAATATCAATTCGCCTCAGCAGCTCTCCGAGGTGTTGTTCAATCGGCTGGGGATCAAGCCCCCCGACCGTACCCAAAAGACCGCCAGCGGGTTTTATTCCACTTCTGCAGAGGTGCTGGAAGCCTTGAGCGGAAAACATCCCCTGGTGGACTGGATATTAGAATACCGAGAGCTCTCGAAATTAAAGTCCACCTATCTGGATGCTTTGCCATTGCAGGTGAATCCTGCAACCGGGCGCGTGCACACCTCATACAACCAGACCGGATCGGTCACCGGCAGGATCGCCTCTTCGAATCCAAACCTGCAAAATATCCCGATCAGGACCGAGCTGGGCCGGCAAGTTCGCCAGGGGTTCGTGGCAGCCCCCGGTCAGCGATTGCTCTCGGTGGATTATTCGCAGATCGAGCTGCGCATCGTCGCCCACATCGCGGAGGATAAAGCAATGCTGGCTGCGTTCCAGGCCGGGCAGGACATCCACGCGGCTACAGCCGCGAGGGTGCTCGGCGTCCCGATTGAATCGATCAACTCGGAACAGCGGCGGCATGCCAAGGCGATTAACTTCGGGTTGATCTACGGGATGAGCGCTTACGGATTGACGCGCACAACCGACCTGACCCTGGCGGAAGCCGAGAATTTCGTCGAGTCGTATTTCCGCCAGTTTCCCGGCGTCAAGCGTTACCTGGACTCGGTGCGCCGCCAGGCGGTGGAGCGAGAGTACGTGGAGACATTACTGGGTCGCAGGCGTTACTTTCCAGGATTAAAAAATCAGAGCAACCGCAATATTCGCAATCGCGAAGAGCGCGAGGCGGTCAACGCCCCAATCCAGGGCACGGCTGCGGATATCATCAAGATTGCCATGCTGCGGGTGCCCGCCGCACTGACTGAGGCGGGTTTGTCGGCCCGCATGCTATTGCAGGTCCATGATGAGCTGGTCCTGGAGTGCCCAGAGAAAGAATTGAAAGCCACGGCTCGCCGGGTTCGGGAGGTTATGGAATCGGCCTACCATTTGACGATACCCTTGCTGACGGAGGCGCGCAGTGGCCTGAATTGGGGCAAAATGGCGCCGGTGGCTTAGTAAATTTGTCTTTCATCCCGATCCTGGCGTTTTGCTCCTGATCTCAGATGGGGCTGCTAACGGGAGAAGTTATGACCGGAACAGAAGAAATATTCCAGCAGGTAATGGATCAAGGCCATACAGCCGCGTGGGATCAAAAGTGGGACCAGGCAGCCGGCTACTACAGCCGGGCGTTAGGTATATTACCAGAGAACATTTCTGCGCTGACGAGCCTGGGCCTAGCTCTATACGAACTCCGCAGGTACGAAGAGTCGTTACGCTGTTATATCCAGGCTGCCAAACTAACCCCCAACGATCCGCTGCCGCTGGAGAAGATAGCCCAGATTTACCACCGGATGGGGAACGATAAATTTGCCCAGGCTGCGGCTACCCGCGCGGCGGAGATTTTCTTGAAGAATCAAGAGGTCAACAAAGCCTTAGAAAACTGGAAATTTGTCGCTCAGCTCAATCCAGGATATCTCCAGGCGCATGCCCGCCTGGGGTACATATTTGAACGGCTTGGGCGCAAAGATGAAGCGGCTGATGAATATCTGGCGGCAGCAAGCCTGCTGCAAAAAGCGAACGATATCGATCGGGCGGTGCAGGCAGCTCACCACGCCGCTCAAATTTTGCCCGGAAGCCCAAAAGCCTTGGATGCCCTGGCATTGCTTAGAGAATTTCAGCCTTTGCCTATGCCTGATAGGTATGCCAGGAGTCAACCCAGCGCGCAGCCTTCCACGATTACCGAACCTGCTGTTTCAGAGCAGGCCGAATCTACCGCCGAGGAACTGGACCCGATATCCGCAGCGCGGCAAAAAGCTCTGGCTGTACTGGCAAGCGTCCTGTTTGATGCCGCTGAGGAGGGGGAGGATACGGGCGTAGAACGCTCCGGTTTCCGCTCGATTATGCGCGGGACGAGCAAGCTCGCGTCTGCCAACATAGATCGCTCGCGAATCGTCCTGCATGTCAGCCAGGTGATCGAGTCGCAGACGCGTGGAGACGTGTCGCAGGCAGCCGAGGAGCTCGAACGGGCAATTCATTCGGGGTTGGAAACACCCGCGGCATATTTTGACTTAGGGCTGTTAAAGTATCTCAACGGCGATCAGGAAAACGCACTACGGTACTTAAAATCCGCTGTGCAGAACTCTGAGTTTGCCCTTGGGGCGCGATTGGTCATGGGGCAAATATTACAGAAATTGGGGAAACACAAAGAAGCCTCGCTTGAATATCTGGAAGCATTGCGTTTAGCCGAGGTCGATGCGCTTCCCGAGGAGCAGGCGAAAGCATTGGATCAACAATACGATCCGCTTATCGAATCGCTCAGGTTGGAGGCTGATCCCCAGGTTCACAAACGAGTGGGTGAGAATATTTCCGGCCTTCTCATCCAGCCCGGCTGGCAGAAGAAGCTCAACCAGGCGCGTGAAGAGATGTCGAAGCAAGAGGATGAGGGCCGTATTGTGCCGTTGGCAGAACTGATCATCCAATCAGGCAGCAGTCAGATTGTCGCAGCAGTGAGCAGGATAACCGCTCTCGAGCGGGCGGGACTTTGGCGTGCTGCGATGGAAGAAGCTTATTTTGCGCTGGATTTTGCACCCACCTACCTGCCATTACATTTGCAGATGGCAGGGTTATTGTTGAGCCAGGGCCAGACTCAGGAAGCTATCGAGAAGCTGCTCGTGGTTGCCAGCGCGCATCGGGCTCGCGGTGAACCAAAGCGGGCAATCGAGATATACCGCCAGGTGATCGAATTGGCGACGTTAGAGCTTACGCCGCGCAATCTGCTGATTCAACAATTAATCCAACATGGTCAGGTTGAAGAGGCGATCCAGGAATATTTCCATTTGGCAGAAGTGTATTACAACCTGGCAGATCTGGAGAATGCACGCAGCACTTATATTGAAGCGCATGAACTGGCCCAGCAATCCAACTCAGACCAGTTACTGCGCGCAGATATCCTGCACCGAATGGCGGATATCGATCTGCAGAGCCTGGATTGGCGCCAGGCGATCCAGGTCTATGAACTGATTCGCACCATCCGACCCGAAGATGAAAAAGCCCGTTCCAGCCTGGTTGAGCTGAACGTTCGCCTTGGGCAAGAACAAAAAGCCATGGCAGAGGTCGATAACTACCTGACTTACCTGTTGAAATCGGGGTCCAAAGGGAGGGCGGCCAGCTTTTTAGAGAATCTGGCGCGCGAGTATCCTGAGCGATTGGCAATTCGCTATCGCCTGGCTTCCTTTTATAAACGCGAGGGCAGGAAAACCGAGGCGATTACCGAATTGGATGCCATCGGAGAAATGCTGGTCGAAGCGGGCAAAATTCTGGACGCAGCGCGAATAATCGAGGAGATCCTGGCGCTGGGACCGCCTAACACTGGCGATTATCGAGCATTGTTGAATCAACTAAAACGGGGGAGTTGAGCTGATCGGCGTTATCCCAATAAATCAATACCAGAGCCGGAAGGAAGTCACTGCCTGGGTCTGAAAACTCTCATACGTGATCGTGGCAACTATCTCTACCAGACCTACGGGTTGATTGTCAAATGAAAAAGTGTGGGCGATGATGCCCATCCCGTTTGTCACCTGCTCTACAATCACCTGCTCTTTATCCTCGGACGGCCAGGTGATCGATAGGGAGACTTCTGCATCGGAAAGAGGCATGAGTTTTTGGTCCTGGAGGATGATGTAGATGGTTTGCGATCCGCTTTGGGGTAGAACTGCGTGTTGGACATAGAGGCGCGCCTGGATGCCCAGGACAGTCTGGACCAGCGGATCCGTTCTCATTGGGCCGCGTTCAGGCCCAAGCCGGCGCGGATCTTCACCGATAAAGTGGAAGTAGCGGCGGCCAAGATCTGTAAGGGTGACCCGCTTGCCAGGCGGCAGCTCAGGGTGCCATTCAAAACGAGCGCGTTGGAAGTACTGGACAATCAACCCATCCCGAATTTCGAAATTAGAAATAGGGTAGCCGAATTGGGCTGCCCCGCCGTTAGCTTCGAAAAAATCAAGGAAGGCGTAGCAAATTTGCTTGCCGCTTTCCACAAATTTCCGGCATGCGGGCAAGTTTGCTGAAGGCTTTAGCTCGGGTCCCGGGGTGTACATCAATTCGCCGAGCAAAGAGATTTTGACGCGAATATCGGCGGGATTATCGGGAACAAACTCGAACCGGGCGCGCTCAAAATATTGAACATATCGCCCGCCAACAGGTTCCTGGTAGGCTTCCGTAATCGGGTTGCCGAAAATCATGGCTGGATCCGGCACGCTATCATAGGTGGCGAGAAATTCCCCAACGACCCAATGACCTGTTTCGGGGAAATACCCCTGATCGCTAGCCAGTTGAAACGATTTCTGCGCTAATGTCGGTATCCAGCCCTGGCCCACGACAACGATCACGACAATAAAAGCGAGATAGCGGTGGACCTTCATTTACACAAGACAATTATATGCAAAAATGCGATTAAAGACAATAGCCCGTGCAAGCAAGTTGAACGCCGGATGGGAGGTCCATTCCGATCATTTCAACGCTGAATCTCAGCGCTCCACGCCCTCCTTGTAGTAGAATACGGCTAATGGTACAGACAAATCCCTGTGTCGAGTCCATTGGAAAGATGAGCAGATGAAGCCCATCCGATTTATCGAGGAACAAATAGAAGTAGTGTTTCTAACCCCCCCTCTCCTGGAGAAGAAACCGGGTTGCCCGGATGGGTTTACCTGGCAAGGCGAAGCCTATCGCATCATTGCCCTGCTCGAAGAATGGCACGATTATACCCGTCGCGGTCGCTTGGCTCGCAATATGCGCGAAGTTCATGCTGTCTCTGCGGAACGACGCGGCTCCTGGGGCGTGGGTAAAGACTATTTCCGAGTCTGCACTGACACCCAAAGGGTCTTTGACCTGTATTATGATCGCGCCCCAAAGGGTGTCGAGCACCGAAAAGGGGCCTGGTTTTTATTCCAGGAACTGGAAGCCTAAGTTCGAACTGCCGAAGATCTCTAATTCGCCCATACGATGACGATTCAAATCATACTTCTCCTGGTCATTCTCGGCATTACACTGGTATTTTTCACATTTGAATGGCTGTCAGTGGACATTGTCGCTTTGGGCGTGCTGATGGCGCTGATTCTATTCCGCCTTGTGCCTCTGGAACGGGCATTTACCAGCTTTGGCAGCGATACGGTGGTGCTAATCCTGGGACTGCTGATCCTCACTGCCTCTCTGGCGCGCACTGGGGTCGTGGAGATCACGGGCCGCTTTTTATTGAGAAGGCTGGCTAACAAACCGAATCGGCTGCTGTGGATGGTGATGGGAGCGGGCGCGGGGATGAGCGCTTTCATGAGTAACACGGCTGCGGCCGCATTTTTTATGCCGACTGTGATTGGGCTGGCAAAGCGCTTGAAAATCAACGCCTCCCGTTTGCTCATGCCCCTGGCTTTTGCAGCGATCTTGGCCAGCTCGGTGACTTTAGTGAGCACATCGACGAACATCGTTGTCAGCGGCGTGATGACTCAATACGGCATGTCCCCAATGACGATGTTCGAGCTGACCCCAGTTGGCCTGCCGATAGTTCTCGTCGGTTTGTTATACATGGCTTCGATCGGCCAGCGGTTAATGCCTCAACGCGCCAGTCAGGAAGACCTGGCTGTCGAGTTTGATCTGCCTGCGTATCTTACCGAAATATCGATTATGGAGTCCTCGCCTTTAGTTGGGAAGACGCTATCCGAATCCGGATTGGGACACGACCTGGACATCACTGTCCTGCGCATCGTGCGGGATGAAGACAAGCTGCTGGCACCGCAGGCGGATGAGACCCTGGAAGCAGGGGATGTACTCCTGGTTGAGGCAAACCGTGACGAAATTATCAAAATAAAAGACTCGGTCGGCATAGGCATAACCGCCGAAGCCCCGCTCTACGATCCAGAATTACAAACAGATGATGTGCAGTTAGCAGAAGTGATACTGATGCCACGCTCGCCATTCATCGGTCGCCGACCGCGAGGGCTGGACTTGAGAGAACGGTTTGGCTTACAGGTGCTGGCGATCAACCGCCAGGAGCAGACCATCCATCGAAAAATTAGCCTAGTGCCGCTACGGATGGGCGATGTCCTCTTGATTCAAGGTCCGCGAACGAACATTTCATTATTGGAGAGGAATAATGTCTTTCGGGTGGTGGGCGTGCTGGAGGACACAACCCCAGATTATTCCCGAGCGCGCCTGGCAGTCGGCATATTTATTGGGGCTTTGCTATTGGCAACTTTTAACCTTATAACTCTACCCGTTGCTGTTCTGGTGGGTGTGGTGATGTCTTTCCTGACAAAATGCATCACACCAGAAGAGGCCTATCGCGAGGTTGAGTGGAAAGCGGTTATTCTAATCGGTAGCATGCTGGCTTTTGGGAGCGCCATGGAATACACTGGCGCAGCGCAGTTCCTTGCCGGGCAGATTGTCCTGGTCCTTGGGAATTCGAACCCCATTTGGCTCTTGTCTGCGTTCTTTGCTCTAACCGTGCTTTTGACACAACCGATGTCGAACCAGGCGGCTGCTGTAGTGGTGTTGCCCGTCGCCATCCAGGCCGCGTTGCAGCTTGGCCTAAATCCAAGGACTTTTGCCATGATGATCGCCGTCGCAGCGAGCACGTCGTATATCACTCCGCTAGAGCCAGCGTGCCTGATCGTCTACAGCTTGGGTCATTATAAATTTTTAGATTTCATCAAGGTTGGCTCCCTGTTGACGATAGTGGTCTATATCATCGCCATCCTGCTTGTGCCACGCATCTGGCCTTTAATCGGTTAGGATTATGAGTGAATGAACGCAATCCGGCACGTATTTTTGTGGATGAAAAAAGGGTATGGATGAGATCGCTCTGATCCGGGAATCTCAAAAGGGAGACCTGGATTCATTCAACCGCCTTATCCTGGCCTACCAGGATATTGTCTACGCTCAGGCGTATCGCATGATGGGCGAGCCAGAAGCCGCTGCCGATGCGACTCAAGAAGCCTTTATTTCAGCCTTTCGCAAGTTGTATACATATCGGGGCGGATCTTTTCGCGCCTGGCTGCTGCGAATCGTCACCAACGCCTGCTACGACGAGCACCGCCGGCGCAAGCGCCGCCCGACGATACCACTACAGCCGCTGGACAGCGAGGCGGAGGAAATCGAGTCGCCCCATTGGATTGCCGACGACGGCGAGGGACCCGAAGACGCTGCTGAACGGGTGGAATTAAGCAGCGCCATCCAAAAGTGCCTGGATAACCTGCCGGAAGAATTTCGCGCCATCGTGGTATTGGTTGATATTCAGGAGCTGGATTATCGTGAAGCAGCGATGGTGATTGGCAAACCCGTTGGGACGGTGAAAAGTCGGCTGGCGCGAGCAAGAACGCGCTTGCGCGATTGCCTGCAGGGCGTGTGGGAACTTTTACCCGTCCAATTTCGTCTGGTAGGTGAGGAAACACCATGACGAAACAGATTTCTAGGCGTGAATGGGAGGAGTTATCGGCGTATTTGGATGGGCAGCTCATTCCACGCGAGCAGGCCCGGCTGGAAAAAAAGATCCAAGCGCGGCCGGAATTGCGTGCCGCGCTCACCGAATTGAGGCGCACACGGATCTTATTGCGCAACCAGCCTACCATTCGCTCGCCGCGCAATTTCATCCTGTCCCCGGCCATGGCAGGCGCCCAACGAGCCAGGCAAGCGCGCAGCGGAGTGTTTCAATCCCTGCGCCTGACCTCAGCACTGGCTAGCGCGTTTTTTGTGCTGGTCGTCTTAGGCGATGTATTTATTAGCAACCGGATGAGCAGAGGCGCACTGATGATAGCTGATTCTCAGGTTGTGCAGGAACTCTCCCGGTCAGTTGCCGAAGCTCCGGTTGAAGAAGCGTCCGTACCGGCAACCGAAAGCCTGGAACTATCCCTGGAAAAACAGGCTCAAAAAGACGCCGGGCGCGTCCCTGGTGAAACAGGGACCCCAGAGGCGGGGA
>Ga0209751_10001766_pt1 | contig 21972 bp, 27 predicted proteins | sample RifCSP13_1_FD_184019 | JGI IMG/M metagenome (GOLD analysis project Ga0209751, IMG submission 184019) | Soil microbial communities from Rifle, Colorado - Rifle CSP2_sed 13_1 (SPAdes) (version 2) | ecosystem: Environmental > Terrestrial > Deep subsurface > Rock core/Sediment | place: Rifle...
GGCGGGCGGTCTCGTTCACCGGCGCCAGTGCGGACCTCCCCCCTGCCCGGGCGCTCTGGCGCGCCACGACGCCACAGGCCACACTCGAGACGGCCCCGCTGGTGCCGGCCCGCGCCGTCTGGCGGGTGGTCGATGTGGCGCTCACGCTCCCACTCGGGACCACGCGCGCCGTGTGGCGCGCCACTGGAATCACCGAGACGCAGAGCACCACGGTCGGGCCAGCGCGGGCGGTCTGGCAGGCCCCCACGCTGGCGGGCAGTACGCTCGCGGGGACACCTGCGCGGGCGCTCTGGCGCGCCCTGGAGCCAAGCACCGGGGCCCTGGCGCTCGCGGTCCCCGCCGCACGGGGCCTCTGGCGGGCCCGCTTCCCAGACGGGACAACCGTCGAAACCGGGACAGCCCGGAGTCTCTGGCAAGCTCTGGCGCCGGCCACGGCGCAGACAACAGCCCTGGTGGTGGCGCGAGCGGTCTGGCGGACGGGGCGCCCCGACACGGCCCAGGGTCTGCGGCCCGCGCGTGGGATCTGGCGCGCCGTGGCGCTTGCGGGGGTCCGTGGGGATCTCCCTGCCGCGCGGGGCCTGTGGCGGGCGCTGCAGCCAACAGTCACCCAGACCACGGCACTGCCGCCAGCGCGGGCCGTGTGGCAGGCACCAGCCATCGGCGTGGACCAACAGCAGGCCCTGCCGGGGGCGCCCGCGGTCTGGCGGGCACCGACAGTGACGACAGAAGTAGCGGTGTCACTGACACCCGCGCGAGGCGTGTGGCGTCCAGGCCCCCTCGTCCCCGGGCAGACGATGGACGTCACGGCGGCCCGGGGCGTCTGGCGGGCCAATCCCGTGACAACGACGCGCGCCACTGCCGTGCCCCGGGCCCGCGTGGTCTGGCGCGGCGTCGCATTGACCCCGCCGCCCCCAGAGATCACGGTGCTCCTCGGCGCGGCGGCTCGCGCCGCGTGGCGGGTAACGGTGCTCGGTGTCACGTTCACGCCGACAGTCACGCGCCTGGTCCCACCAGTGGTCGTGGTGATCCAGACCACGCAGGCGGTCACGGGCAGCATCCAGACGACCCAGCAACATGAGGCAACGATACAGCCCGGGCAGACGCTCACGCTGCCCGTCTAGGAGGTTCTGTGGCGGATCTGAGTCTGTTTGCAGGAAACGTCGGTGATGTTTTACAGTTCATTATGCACAGTGCGCCGCCGACAGCGGAGGGGTCCGCAACCGTCTACAATCTCTCGGGCGCCGTGGTCACCTGGCTCGCCGAGGATGGCGTGCAGCGGGCGCTCACGATTGCGTCGGCCGCCAGCGGCCTGTGTCAGTACACCACGTCCCTTGGCGACTTCCCCTCGCCGCTCACGCAGCGGGGCCAGCTCCGCGTCTCCGCCGGGACGGGCCGCTTTTTTTCAAGCCATTTTAGCGTACAGATCCACCCGAATTTTTAGCGGGACGGGGGGGGCGGCCGGGCGTCCGACGCCTGCTCTGGGCGCGTCTGCACCGTAAAGAGCGCCTGCGCGGCGCCGTCCTGCCAGGTGACCGCCACGCCCCAGACCCACTGCGGTAATCCCTCTTGCAAGCACCGCAGCAGCGTGAGCGCTTCCGGCACCGGCCACCGGTGCTGATTGAGCCGTGTCGTCCAGTCCAGCGCAACATCGAACGTCAGCACCGTGTCACCCATGGCCGTCTCCTCTGAGAGGGGGGGGCGAGATAGACAGGGGGCATTCCCCTGTCTTGGGGTTTCTTTCTTCTTCCCGAGCGGCAGGCGTGCCACAGAGGAAGAGCAGCGGCCCTGACAGGAGCACACAGCGCGTATGACTGCATCACTGGAACAGGAGTGGGTGCGGCGATCAGAACACGTCTCTGCGACGTGCAAGACGGTGGACCAGGACGGAGCCCCCAGTGTAGGATCGACTACCTACCCGGTGCCTGGAGTTTGGGAGTGCACCCTCCCACTGGCTCGAATCAATGGGTCTGGTCGCTTTTGGTGGGGTTCCCTGTTGATCCGGAAAGAAGCCCCAAAAGAACCGGGGTGATTGACACGGAAGAAAAAATCGTCTATCTTTCATGTCATCACCTTCCAGTGATGCTTCGAGCTGATGGAATGGCCCCGCTGAGTGATGCCGGCGGGGCCGTTTGTCGTCTGGGAACAAGCATACGCGGTTTCCGCAGGAAATACTACCGCCGCGCTGCCTTTTTCTTTCGCGCCAAAATCCTGTAGACTCTTCCAGATCGTTGTGGCCCTTTTTTCAGGAAGATCCCATGCCGCACTTTCCCTTTCGTCACCCCGCGCAGGACGCGTTCGTCGACACGCAGCGCATTATTGCGAACGGCTTGCACAACGCCTTCTGTGGCTTCACGCGCTGGCGGGACCGCTACTGGCTGAGTTACCGGGAGGCGCAAACGCACGACCCCGTCACGCCGGGGGTGGTACGGATCTGGGAGTCGCCGGACGCCCGGTCCTGGACCCCCGCCGCCACGCTGGCGACCGGGGGCGATGACCGCGACCCGCATCTGCTCGGGTTGCCAGACCGGCTGCTGTGTGTGTGGGGTACGCAGGTGCCGCGCTGGGGCTATGGGGTGCTGATGCCCCAGACGTTGCCGAACAGCGTACGGGACCTCGTGTCCCATGTGAGCCTGTCGCGGGACGGGCGGGTATGGAGCACGCCCGCCCAGGTGCATCGCATCGGGTACTGGCTCTGGAGCGTCCTGGAGGCCGGGGCGGACGGCTATGTGGGCGCGGCCTATCATGGGGGCACGGGCGGGGATCGCTCCGATATCTTTCTGCTCGACAGCACGGACAGCTTGAACTGGCGCACCCCGTATCGGCCGAGTTTTACGGGGGTGCCGGGGTGGGACCCGTGCGAACCGGCCCTGGCGCGGCATCCGGAGACGCAACGCCTGGTGTGTGCCGTGCGCGTGGGCGATTGGACCCATGCCCAGTGGGGCGTGCAGCAAACGGACGTGCGCCAGTGGGTCTGGCAATCGCTGGGGGAGGTGCTCCATGCGCCGGCGGTCTGCTGGGTGGCCGGCACGTGGGTGGTCGCTGGCCGCGTGCTCCGGGACCCCCTGACCGCGCCGCGACCGCGCCGCGGCGCGCGCCGGCCGGACCCCACCCGGGCGGCCGCTGTGAGTGACGAGGCCGTGCGGCAGCAGGCGTGGGGCCGGTGGGTGACCGCGGTGGGCACCGTGGACCCGCAGACGGGAGCCTGGCAGCGCCAGGTCGTGCTGCCGAGCGGCGGGGATACCTCGTACCCCGGCCTGTGGTATGATGCCGAGGCCCGGGAACTCCTCGTCGTCTATTATTCGCAGCATGACCGTGCGGCGGATCTCGCCCAAGAGATGCCGCTCCGGCCGGCGGATATCTATATGGTGCGGCTGGCGGTGGAGGGCCCGGTTTCATGAATGAACGCACCGAAGTCACGGCACGGGGGCTGATCACGATTGGGGGCCATCTCCTCGTGGCCCAGGGCACACACGACCCCTTTTGCCATGCACCAGGGGGGCACGTTGAGGCAGGGGAGCAGCCGGTGATGGCCCTTCGGCGCGAATTGCAGGAAGAATTAGGCCGGGCGGCCAGTGAGGTGTTGCCGCTGACGCGGCTCGAGAACGTCTTCGACAAGGGCGCTACGCGCATCCGGGAGCAGATGCACCTGTTTGCCGTGAAGCTCTACCCGGAGCTTCGAGAAGTGCCACCCCGGAGTGCTGAAGACCACTTGACGTTTCGGTGGATTGCGCTCCAGGACATGGAACGGGAGCAGTTGATGCCGCCCGCACTGTATGCCTGGGCGCGACTGATAGGAGGGATGTGATGTGACGTGGGACCGCAAGGATGTCGAACGCCAACCCGCTGCAGCACACGGCCCCGGCGCGTGGATGCCCCGGCGGCGCCCCCCGCCATTGGAGGCATCTGAGGACGAAGAGGAGAGGGAGGAATCAGGCGCGCTGGAAGAAGACCCCAGTGCCTCGCCTGTCTTCTTTGCCCCGATGCATGAGACCATCCCGGGGCGCCCGCCGCTGCTGCCGCTCGCGGTGCGGCGCGACATGGCCCAACTCGGCCTGGCGGATGACGCTACCTGGGCCCGCAAGCGGCAGTGGTATACGCGGGGGATTCCGAGTCTCTAACGCCGTCGGGCTGTTAGGGCGGGGGCGCCCCGGCCCTTGGTATACTCCTGGGTGCCGTCTTCCCTGCACCCAGGAGACCTTCTCGGATGTGGCTCCGTGATCGCTGGCACGCATATCGTCTCTCCCAGGCGCGTCACTACCTTCGTCGGCATACTGACCTGGCCTTAGACGTCTTACGCCAGGACTCCGGCCTCGCCACCCAGGCGCTCTTTGCCGCTCAGATGCAGGTGGAAGCGGCCCGCGGCGACCCCCAACGCCAGTCGGTGCAGTTTCCGGTGCTTTCCACCCTGGGGCATGGGGCCCGGAATATCCTCTCCCTGACGCTCCCCAAAGCGGCGCCCTTCAATCTGCGGCGCTTTAGCGAATATCCGCCCGCCCGCAAAGCCATCAATAGTCTCAAAGACCCCATCATTGAGCAAGCCTGGACGATTGAGCCGGTGCCCGACCCGGATCTCGCCACGCACGAGGACAACACCCCCACGCCGGAGCAACACCGGCGCATTGTGGCACTGCGGAACGTGCTGCAGCAGCCCAACGCCCAGGAGTCGTACCGCGCCTGGCTCGGGGCTATTCTCGAAGACATGATTGTGGGTGGGTATGGCGCGTCGGAACTCCAACGCACCGGCGCGGCCGAGCGGCCGGTGTGGCTCTGGTCCGTGGATGGGCAGTCGATTCGGCTCAATATCCGCTGGGACGGCAGCGACCCGGAGATGTACCGCTATTCCCAGGCGCTCGGCTACGTCGGCCTGTCCGTGGGCACACACGACATGGTCACGCTCCTGGACGAGGAACTGCTCTATTTTAAGCTGATGCCCCGCAGCAACACCCCCTTCGGGCTGGGGTACCTCGAAGTCGCCTTCCAGACGATTAACGCCTTTATGGGGGCGTTCGAGTTCGCGGAGCGGCGGGCCAGCAACGCGACGCCGCTGTTTGCCCTGTTTCTGGGCGAAAACGTGACCTTCGACCAGGTGCGGCGCTGGCAGCAGTATTGGGAGCAGGACATCGAGGGCTACGGCAAGGTGCCGATTCTGGGCGGCGGCCGGGCGCCGCAGGTCCTGCCCTTTGTGGGGCAGGGCGAAGATGGGCTGTGGCTCAAGTGGCAGGAGTGGTTGATTCGGGTCATTGCCATGGCCTTCGGGATTTCTCCGATGCGGCTGGGGTTGGAACGTGACGTGAACAGGTCGACCGCAGAATCGCAGGATGCGCAGGACTGGGAGACGGTGTCCCCGGTGGCGAACGCCTTCGCGGATTATTTTACCTATAAGTTGTTGTGGCAAATCCTGGGCTGGACGGACCTGCGGTTTCGGTGGCTCGTGCGTGATACCGATGAAAAGCGCCAGGCGGAAATTCTCCGGGAGCAGTGGGAGAGTGACAGCATTACGGTCAACGAGCAGCGGCGCTTCTGGGAGCGGCCACCGCTGCCCGGGCCGCTGGGGGAGTTGACGAAGACGGCGTATGAGGAAACGCTGAAGGCCGTGGCGGCGCAGCACGCCCAGCCGGCGGCGTTTGGCGGGCCGCCCCCCGACGAGGACCCGGAGGACGAGACGCCGCACGTGCGAGACGAGGAGGACGCCCTGGAACAGCCGGAACGGTTGGCGGCCCAGCGGGAGGGCGCGTTGGCCGCGGAAGCGCGGCGCGTCTTGGAGGCAGTAGGGACCCAGGGCTCTCGGAACGGGCGGCAGACGGGCCCGTGTTAGGGGAGGCGCTGCCGGTGCTATGCTATGCTCTGCCCTGGAAGACCCCAGGGGTGGCAGCGACAGGAGGACACACAGTGGACCAGGCAGCACCGGGCAGTCTCACGGTGGCGCAGTATCAGGGGGTGGCCCCCCCGGGCAAAGAAGGGCTCGTGCTGAAGCTCAAGCAGCACCCAGAAATTAGCAATCCGTTTGCGCTGGCCTGGTGGCTGCACAAGCACGGCCGCCGGCCGGGTGGGAAGCGCGAGGATGCGGCCGCCGCAGAAGATGCGGAGATTGCGGCCGCCCTGCTGGCGACGGCGGGGGGCCTGCCGGAGATTTGTCATGCGGCGGCGCGCGGGGACTATTGGGCCCAGGCCGCGTTGCTCGCCGACGGCGCCCTCGGGCTCCAGGCCGGGAGCTATTAGGTGGAGACGGCGCGGTGGACCCTCGACGCCATTGGAGTCACGTTGCCCCTAGTGGACGGCGGCGACCATCCGAACCGGCTCCCCTTTACCGGCGTGCTGACCCGCGTGGATGAGCCGAGTGATCGGCCGCCCAATGGGGCGCGGGGCCATCGGGTGTTGCTCCCTGCGGCGGTGGCCGACCGGGCGCTGGCCACGCTGATCGGCATGGCCGTGGACGTGGTCCCAGACTTCACGGACCATAAAGCGACCACGAAAGTGGGGGTCATTACCGAGGCGCGTCTGGAGGGCAAAGACCTCTGCATTGCCGGGCACCTCTTCGCCAAAGACTTTCCGCAAGTGGTCCGCGGCATTCAAGATCGGGCCCGGCGGGGCACCCTGGGGGCCAGTTTCGAGATTACGGACGTGGCGGTGGAGGACCCCGAGGCAGCCGTGTGGACGCTGCAGCACGTGGTCTTTACCGGAGCCGCGATTCTGGAGCGCTCCAAGGCGGCGTATGGCCGGACGAGCATTATTGCTACGATCGGGGAGGATCCGTTGATGACCGAGCTGAGTGAGATTGTTAAAGACCTGAAGCAGGTGAGTGCGGACCTCGCGGCGGCAGGGGAGGAGGGGGCCGCGACGGACAAGACCGCCGGGGACGCGGACGACGCCGCCCGGCACCGGGCCGCCGATGAGGCGGCTCAGACACAGGCGGCGGCCGACGAGGCGGCCCGGCAACAGGCGGCGGAGGAGGATGCGGCCGCCGCCCGGCATGCAGACGACGAGGACGCGATGGCCGGCCTCATTGCCCGGTGCGTCAAGGCCATGGGATACAAAAAGTTCGTGGAAGCCATGGCCGGTCAGGCGGAGCATGAGGACGAGGAGGAGGACGAACGCCTGCTGGAGCGCCTGGGGCTCTTGAAACGGCGGGGCCGGAGTGCCGCGGCCGGGGGCGATGTGATGGCCACGCGGCAGTTGCGCCGCGTGGAAAAACGCTTAGACGACGTCACGGCGGCGATGGCGTTGATCACGGACGCCGTCAAGAAACAGAGTGGCCTCATCACGGACATGGTCAAACAGGCGCGGAGTCTGGCAACGGATGACGCAGGCCGGGGCATGGATGAGGGCAAGCGGGTGCTCGCCCAGGGCCAGCGGAAAACGCTGGCGGCGGGCGGGGAGTACGAGCGCTGGGTCGCAAAATACCCCCAGATTGGGGAGAAAGACCGCTGGAACGAAGCGGAGCTCTCGACGCTCCTCAAAACGCACGGGGTGGATGAAGAAAAGCGCATGGCGATCAAACTGGACCTCATTGCGGCTGGACGCTTGCTGTAACGGCCCCGCATGGCGCGGGTGGCAGAGGGGGATCACGCATGAATTTGGTAGTGGCGGGGCAGACAAGTTACGGCCAGTACGGGTTTGGGGACATGAGCGCGGCGGCCGACTTCCTCGGGCCAGGGGCCATCGAGACGCCGCGCTTCGAGAGCGAAATCCTGGACATGGTGCGGCGCCGGGGTGTGCTCGGGCAGCGCCTGCGGCGGGTGCCCGCGACCGGGCAGCCGAGTCGATATTTCGAACAGACCGGCATTGTGACCGGGGCGTTTCAGGACCCGCGCAGCATGAACTTTGCGCCGGGCAACCAACCGACCCGGCGCGAGCGGGCCATTACCCTCAAGGCGATCTACGCCGCCCTGAATTTTGGGATTTTTGACGTCGAGGTCACGCGGCAGCAAGGCCAGTTCTCGATACTGGTCGCCAAAGACGTCATGGACGGGGTCACGGGCTGTCTCCGGACGAGTGATAAGGCCCTCTTGAATGGCAGTGATACCGATCTCGTCTTGCCCACGACGCTGGAATATACGGGGTTCCTGACGCAAATCAACCGGACGGCGTCGATCGCCTCGAGCGTGAGTATCATTGATGGCCTCAAAGCCGAGGTCGCCAGCATGGTGGCCAACGAGAACTTTGCCGTGCAGCCGACGGCGGTCTACCTCAATCCGGTCCTCGGGGACTTGATTGACCAGGAAGAACGGACGAACCAGCGTCAGATCCCGACAGTGGTCCTCAACAACGTGACGGGCGGCTTGCTCGTCAACGCGATCGCGACGCAGGCGGGCCTGGTCCCGCTGATTCCCGATTGGACGGTGCCCGGAGGAACGGCCTCCGCGACCGAAAGCGGCAAGAACGACTATAAGGCGGTGATTCTCTCCGAGAATCTCTGCGAGTTCCACTATCTCACGACGCCAGAGCCGCGGGTCTTTGTGTTGGGGCTGGAAGGCAACCTGGCCACGCGCTACGTGATTGTCCTATTCGACGCGCCCGTGGCCAAAGGCAAAGCCAACGCGAGCCAGGCGCAGAACGTGGTCGAATCCGGGATGACAACGTATGCGCACACAATCGTAACCGTGACAAGGTGAGAACGGGGTGACCCATGCCAGACATTTTGACAGACAAACTCTACTTCCTGGCGTCCGTGGCGGTCTCGTCCATTGATGGGGTGCAGGCCAAGACGGTGCCAAACGCCATTGCCGCGTCGGCCTTTCTGGGGACGATGGCGGAATTCATCCACACAATGTTGAACCGGATCGATTCCCCGTCCACGACGCTGATTAGCGGTGGGTCGGCGGGCGCCGTGGCCCTGGGCCTCCCGAGTACCATCGGGAATTCCAGCATTCGGGGACGGGTGCATGGGATGCCGTTTACGCTCACGAATGTTGGGGTCTCCGGGCAGCCCGCGAGCGGCATCAGTACGACGAGTGGCCAGATCCGCAAAGTGGGGGTGGCCTTGAAGCTCTCGGCCCTGGCGCCGGGCAGTTCGTTCGACGCCGCGGGGGGGGCCTTGCAATTCGTGATTGGGTCCGCGTTTGCCACCTCGGCAGGGGCGGTGACCTCGGCCGCGCAGACGGCCTATTTTAACAGTGTGCCGACGCCCAAGTTCAGCGCCGACCAGATTCCGGTCGGGCTGCTGCTCATCACGAATAGTTTTGCCCCGAGCGCCGGGATTGTGAATTCGATGGTGGAGACGGATGCTCGGCAGTGGGCGGGGGCGCAGTTGTCCCTCATCATGCCAGGGGTGGTACAGCCCTAATGACCCCCCAGGAGCAGTATCAGGCCAATCTGGCGCTCCTCACCCAGCGCCATCCACAGATTGCGGCACAGTTTGACGCCATGCCCGTGGTCAATCTCAGGCTCTTTGAGACGCCGACTGAGGGGTATAGCGGCGCGGGCTGGGACGTGCCCACGCAGCAATGGGTGGCGTTGGCCCATCCGCTGACGCCACGGACGCAGGCCGAGGAGAACGCGACGCAGGCGTGGCAGCCCGCGGCCCGCGTCTTTTGCTTGCTGGGGTTCGGCCTCGGCCATTTCCCGGTGGCCCTGGCCAAACGCCTCCAGCCGCATCAGCGGCTGGGGATCTTTGACCCCAATCCCCACTGTTTCAAAGCGGCGATGTCGCTGGTCGACCTGGCGCCACTCCTGGACAACCCGAAAATCCAGATTGCGATTGGGGACGGCATCTTGGGGCAACTGGAAACCTGGTGGCTCTCCCTGGATATGGCGGAGAAATTCGCCATCGCGCCGCCCATGCAGCCGGGGTTTGCGCAGGCGTTCGAGGCCGCGGAGCAGCAGGCCATGCGGGGGCTGTGCGAAGAGATGCTCCGCCACCACCACGTGGGGCTGGCGACCTGGGCACAGTTTGGGCCGCTGATGGGGCACAATGACGTTGCGAACCTCCCGGAGTTGTGTGCGAACCCGGGGGCGGACGTCCTCCACAATGCGTGGCAGGGAAAACCCGCGGTGTGTATTGCGGCCGGGCCGTCACTGCAGAAGAATCTGGCCCTCTTGCAAGATCCCGGCCTGCGGGCGCACGTGGGGGTCATTACCGTCGGCACGATGCTCGCGCCACTCCGGGCGTTGGGCATTGTGCCGGATGTGGTGACCACGATTGATTTTCAGGCCCTCAACTGGACGGACCAGTTTCGGCGGGTGCCCCTGGAGGCGGACCTGCCGCTGGTCTATCTGCATTCGACCTGGCCGCAGACGCCCAGGCGGTGGCCCGGGCCCCGCTTTGTGGCCCAGAACGGCAGCGACTTCGTCGGGTGGCTCCGGCAGTATTTGCCGACGCCGGGCTTCGATGCGTCCTATATCCAGACCGTCGCGCACTTGAACGTCCTGGTGGCGCTGACGCTGGGGGCGAATCCCATCGTGCTTGTGGGGCAAGACCTCTCGATGCCAGCGTCCGCACACCACGCGCCCGGCGCCCGGGCGCAGGACTGTACGCCCCAGGAGGCCCCAGACGGGCATCTCGCCACGGTGGACTACGCCGGGCAGCCCACCTGGACCCGCCATTCGTGGCTCTCGATGCAGTCGGTGTTTCGCCGCATTGTGGCACAGCATCCCGATCGGACGTGGCTGAACTGTACGGAGGGGGGCCTTGCGATTCCTGGCGTGTCGAATGCCGCGTTCCGGCCGACGCTGGAGGCCCTGCCCCGGCTGGAGGGGCCTAGGCTCCGGACGGTCTGTGGTCAGCGGGCGGCGGCCTGGGCGCCCACGGTGGACTGGGGACGGCTCCAGGCGGGCCTCACGGGGGGGGTGGCGCACCTCCAGGAGTTACAGGCGCTGGCCCAGCAGACAGTGGCGACCCCGCCCGCGTCTGTCGAAGACCTCCAGCGCATCGAACAGGCGGTGCAGGGCCGTATGGCGCAATTCAACATGGCCGCGGTCCGCCGCTTTGACCTTATTCAGGCCTGTGCGGCGCTGCCGCCCGACGCGGCGACCACGACGGAGGCGGAACGGCTCGCCCACCAGGCGGCCCGGGCTGTAGCCATTGCGCAGGCGCTGGATGCGGTCATTCCGGCGATTTGTGGGGATCTCCGGACCGCGCTGCGGCGCGTCGAGGATCTGGCCCGTGCGCAGCCACCGACCTGGCAGGAGCTCTGGCGCATGCTCGCCCGGCAAAGTTATCAGGCGGTGGCGTACTGGTTGGAGCGGCCAGAGACCTGGAAGCAGGCACCCTACGCGCCCGGCGAGGTGCTGGAGCGCTATGTGCGTTTGCGGGCAGAATTGGACTATCAGCGGCAGCAGTATACGAGCGCCTGCACGCTCCTCGACGCCTGGGATTGGGCGCCGGGCAAGCGCCGGCGGGCGCAGCAGTCTCTGACCGCAGACTATACGGCCCGGGCGGCGGCGCAGGCGTACTGGCGGGAGGCGTCTGTCGTGTCACCGCACGTGGCTTTTGACCCGGAGGACTAACCCATGAGTATCGTTGTGAACTTCCCCACGTCCGCGACGCTGGTTGGTGCGGTCGAAATCAACCGCATGCATCGGCAAGCCCGGGAAAACGACCTGGGCTTCAAAATCGAGCGGCTCATTAGCGCCGTCAACGCCGTGAACTCGGCGGTCTCCAGCATTCACCTGGCCCTGGGCAGTGCGGCGGCGTCACTTGCCGGCGCCAGCCTGTTTAGCGCGTTCAGTGGGTATGCCGGGGCCAATCCAGGCACAGTTTCGACGTTTGCCCTGCTGAGTAATTTTGCTGCGTAGGAGTGCCCATGCAACGTCTCTATCTGGCTCCGAAATATGCGCCGGGCGCCTTTGCCCGCTCTGCACACCACCGGGCCATGGTCGGCGATGGCCCGATTACGCCGCCCGGCGAGCAGCCGCAGCCCCCGATCATTGTGGACTTCTGGGGCGGGGTGGCCCGGGACGTGGACGACCAGGTGGCCCGACGCCTCATTGATGCCGGCATTGCGTCCGCCACGCGGCCAAAGCTGGCGGAGGACGAGACCTAAGCACCGGGCCACCCCAACCGCTCTTTGGGAATGCTGTCGGTACGGCAGTCAACCTTTCGTTGAGACATTTGGGGGTGGCCCGGTGGAGGAGGGAGACCCATGCCGATGCTCCGCCAGATGGGCGTCACGGCCGGGACCGTGGCGAATAGCGAGTCGCCTGACCGGGACAAGCTCTACGCGACCCCGGAGGACCTCTTCGCACTCTACGGCCTCACCGTGACTGAGGCGCAAGTGCGCTTTGCCCAGGGGCTCATCAACAGCGTCTGCTGCCGGACGAGCTTATGGCCAGAACTGTACGAAGAGCGGCTCACCGTGCCATCCGACCGCCTGCAGGTGGTACTCTCGGTGACGCCCGTGGTGCAAATCCTCACGGCCCAGGGCCGCTATGCCTATGGGCGGCGCGACCGCCGGGCCCTGAATATGCACCAGATGGATTATATCGCGGCCCTGGCCGTCTTTGGCAGTCCCCCCCGGTATACCGATATCACCGTCGACCAGATCGAGTACTTCCCCGCGACAGGCGAAGTCTGGTTGCCGACGGGGTTTTTCTTAGTGCCCTGGAGTGACGTCATGCTCACCTATCTGGCGGGGTTTCCCGTGATCCCAGACCGCATCAAAATGGCGGTGGCAGAACTCATCAATTCCGTCTGTGCCAGGGGGGTGAGTGATAGGATCCAGTATAGTATCGGCCGCATCTCCCGCCGCTATGCGAGCGAGTCGTATATCACCCCGCAAGCCCTCCAACTCCTCGAGCCCTTCATCGTGAAATCGTTGATGTGATCCGCCGCGCCCCCCTGTGCGGCGGTTAGAGGCCTATCCCATCCGTGTCCGTCAGGCCCAGCAGAAAATCCGTCGAAACCCCTAACGTCCGGGCAAGGGCGATGACGACCCCGCAGCGCAGCGTGGTGAGGGCGACTCTGCCCGTTTCGAGACGGCTGAGGTGCTTCGCCGTAATACCCACGCGCCGCGCCAACTCTTGTTGTTGCAGCCGCCGCGCTTGCCGGACAACCCTCAGCCGAAATCCAAGGTCCATGGTGCCCTCCTGGGTGTTTGATTATACGTGCCCCGTAAGGGAACTACAAGGAGAGTACAGAGCCCCATTGACAACTATTTTCCCTGTAGGTAAAATACTGACACGGTCGGAACGGAGCGGGAGGGGACGTGATGGCAGATCCGGCGTTGGACATTGATCTCCGCTACGTGCGGGTGCACGAGATGCGCCAGGCGCAGCAGCGGCGCCCCCGATTGCCGGGCCCGCTGCGGACGCTCGGCGCCGTGGGGACGTTTGTCCCCACCCCCCCGGCCGACCGTCAGCGGACGGTGGTCGCCGGCGTTATTACGCAGAGCCATACCACGGGTCCCCATCTCCAGTATTTGCAGCAGGGCAAAGGCCGGGCTGGCCAGGATGCGGCGCTCTTTGGGGCCGCAGGCTGCTCGGTGGACCCGCGGCAGTTTGCGATGGCCGCGCAGCAGGACCCGCATCAGTTCCGTCTGAGTATCAGCCTGGACCGGGAGCACCCCTATTTTGCGCTGCAACCCTACATTGAGACCCTGATGCAGCGGGTCGAGAAAGATCTCGGGCGCCCGCTCGCGTGGGTGGCAGCGACGCATTACGACACGGCCCATACCCATACGCATGTGGTACTGCGGGGGCGAGACCGCGAGGGCACGGACCTCTATATTTTGAATGATTACCTGACCCATGGCTGGCGTTATCGGGCGGATCAGATTGCTACCTGGCTCCTGGGTCCGGTCCGGGAGCCCCAGCAGATGCGCCAGCCATCGCCGCAGGCGCTCTCGCCGAGCCGGGCGCCGTCGGTGCGGGGACAGGCCCACTCCCTTGAACGGGATTAGATCTGGGGCTGGCGGTGCCGAAAAACCGCCGTGTGCCCCTGGCACTGTGCGAAGGGAAGACACAGTCCACATGCCGAAAGGATGCCGCGATGCCGCCGAAGCGGGATATTCGACTCAGTCTGAGCACAGAGATTTGTCGGCAGCTTGATGCGGCCTGTGCTGACCGGGGCTGCACCCGTGGCGAGGTCGTGGAAGCGGCGTGCCGGGCGTATCTTGACCCGGAGAAAAGCGAAGAATGGTTCGAGATTATTCGCCAGCAACTGGCCATCCTCATTGCTCGGACCGCCCCGCAGGAGCCCCCGGCGGCGCATGCCGAGGCCCCAGACCTGTCCCCTCCGCCCCCGCCGTGGTATGGGGACCTTACGACGTGGGACACCGAGCAGGCACAGGCGGCCCCGTCCCAGATGCCGCAGAAGCGGAGTCTTGTGTCCCGGCTTTTTCGGCAGGAGACCGCGTGATGGATTTTGTGTACGCCATGATGGCGGTGGGCCGCTGGCCGGAGCACCATGCGCTGGTGGTAGTTGGTGCGCTCCTCTTGAGTGCTCTCGTGGTCGGGGGCGTGGCGGTGGGCCGCTGGCGGCGGGCGGCCCACCGCCCAGGCGCCCATGGTTCTGCGCGGTGGGCGTCCCTCCGTGAGGTGCGCCAGGCGGGACTCTGGGGACCGGGCGGCGTTGTCCTGGGACGGATCGGCCGCCATGTGCTGCGCTCAAATGACGAAAGCCACATTCTTTTGTTGGGAGCCACGCGCTCGGGCAAAGGCGTCGGGTGCGTCATTCCGACGCTGCTCACCTGGCGCGAAAGCGTCCTCATCCTTGATCCCAAGGACGGGGAACTCTACGATGTGACGAGCACGCGACGGCAGGAGATCGGTCCGGTGGTGGCGTTCACGCCCTGCCGGGGACCGCAGGCACGGATAAATGTGCTGGATACCGTCCGGCTCGGGACGCCGCATGACGTTGGGGATGCGCAACTGATTGCACAAAGCCTGGTGGCTCCAGCAAAGCTGACGGGGGAAGGGGCCACGGCGGTCCACTTTCGCGAGTTGGCCAGTCTGTTGCTCACAGCGGGCATCCTGCATGTGTCGCTGGCGTTTCCGCGCCGGTCCCTTGCCGGGGTCTGGGATTTTCTGACCCAGCAGCACACCTCCCTGGCGGCAGCATTGCAGACGATGGCGAGGACCGCCCATCCCGCCATCCATAGCATGGTCCGGGCGGTCCAGAATATCTCGGGGGATCGAGAGCTCAGTGGCGTATGGACCACGGCAATACGCCCGCTGGTGCTCTACAGTGACCCGTTGGTGGCAGCGAGTACGGACACGTCCACCTTTCCGCTCGAGGCCTTACAGCACCACGCCGCGCCGGTGTCTCTCTACCTGGTGGCGCCCTCGCCGATGCAGCTCGACCGGCTGCACCCATTGTACCGCGTGATTCTGGACGTCGCCTGGACGCGGCTCATGGAACGCAAAGTCCGCACCTGGACATGGCGGCTGCTGAACTGTTGCGATGAACTGCCGTGGTATGGCTATAGCCGGGTCATCGACAAAGGCATTGCCACCATGGCGGGATATGGCATCAAGAGTCTCCTGGTCACCCAGGATTTTGATGCCCTGTATGACGTCTATGGGCAGCACAGCGCGATCTTTGGGAATTGTGCCGTCCAGGTCTATCAGACCGTGGCCAACGACCTGACCGCGAAGCGCATTTCAGAGAATCTCTTAGGACGGAGCACGGTGGAGAGTCCAGGTACCAGCCGGAGTCGGTGGGGGGGGCGGACCACTGACTCAGTCCACCAGGTCAGCCGCCCGCTCCTGACAACGGAGGAGGTGCTGGGGCTCTCCGCGCATGAGGAGATTGTGCATGTCGTTGGCGCCAGACCAATCCGGGCGCGCAAACTGGATTATCGGCGGGATCGATGCTAAGGGAGGGACGCGGAATGAACGCCATACGCGTATTCGTGCTTCTTGTCGGGATCTGCGTGGCAGGGTGTAGCACCTTTCGGGAGGTGCAGCGGGACTATTCCCGGATGATCAACGGGCCCCAGACGGCCCAGGAGGCGAGGAGATAGCGGAATGGAGCGACAAGCGCTGGGGCGAGGGGTGCTGATCCTCGGGCTCGTGCTCGTGTGGGTGCACGCAGGGTGGGCCAGTACCGGCTTGCCGGGGATTGATGGGGCGACGCTGAGCTTCACGCAGTTTTTGAAGGGGTGTGGGTATTTGTTATTGCTCGGGGGCGTCGTCGGCGTCGCGGTGGCGCTCATTTCTGGGCATGTGGGCATGGTGTTTGGTGGCATTGCCGCGGTGCTCATTCTCGGCGGCGTCTTTGCGGGGGTCGAGATCCTCCTCGGGTGGGTCGGGCTCGCGGCGGGCGCCACACTGGGGCCATAGGGGGGGGCATGATTGACGGGTTTGAAGCGCCAATCTACCAGGGCACCTGGAAGCGGGTGCTGATGGGCGGGGCACCGCGCCTGTGGGCTGCAGCCTGGGGTGGGCTGGCGCTGTTCATAGGACTCGGTTGGATCATTCGGTATGGGTTTCGAGGGCTGGTGGGGGCCTGCGTCGGGTGGGTGGTCGGGCAGGCCACGCTTGCAGCGCTCACGAGATGGGACGGCAATTTCGATGACGTGTTCCTGGCCTGGTGCGTGCGACGCTATCGGAGGCGGTATGAGGCGGGCTAGCCCCATGTCGAGCCTGGTGCCGTGGGGGCACCTGATTGCTCCAGGTGTAGTACTGCTCAAAGAGGCGGGTGCGCTCCTCCGGACGTACACCGTGCGTGGCGTGGACCTCGCGGGAGAGATGCCGGAGACCCAGGGCATGCGGATGGTGCAAGCAAATAATGCGTTGAAGCGACTCGGGGGCCAGTGGATGCTCCAAGCGGAGGCCCAACGGACGCCGGTGCGGACGTATCCCGCCACGGCCTGGAGCCATCCGGTCGCCGCCCTGATTGATGCCCAACGGCGGGAGGCAATCCTGCGAACCCCTGGGGCGCGGGAGACCCACTATTATCTCACGCTGACGTGGACGCCACCGCTGCCCGCACGGCAGCGGGGCGCCTGGTTCGCATGGCTCGGGAGCCGTGAGACAGCCGCCTCGCCCGGGCTTGCGGCGTTTGTGCAGCAGGCGGATGCGTTTGTTGGCCTGTTGCGGGGCGTCCTTGCGGACCTCCGGCCGCTGACGTCCGAAGAACACCTCACCTACCTGCACACGGCGGTGTCGGACCGCTGGCACCGCGTCTGTCCGCCGCAGGCAGGGATTGGTGTGGATACGTATCTCTGCGATAGCCCCTATGACGGCGGCGGGTGGCCCCAGTATGACGCACAGCTCGGGGAGTGGCATCTGCGCGCCTGTTCGCTTACGGGCTACCCGGCGACCTCGTTCACGGGGATGCTCCAGGGCCTAGAAGCCCTGGACCTGGATTTTCGGTGGTGCACCCGGTGGACGGGGCTGGAGCAACAAGCCGCGCTCTTCAAAACGACCGAAAAGCACTGGCTGGGGCAAGAGAAGACCCTCTGGGACTATTGTACCGAATATCTCTTTCAAGCCCCCACCAGGGTCCAGAACACCGATGCGACCAACAAAGCCCAGGATGTGGACGCAGCCCGGCAAGAGATTGGCGCGGACCTGGTGGCCTACGGCCACTTTACGACCACGGTGCTCGTCTGGGCAGCGACCGCGCCGGACGCCGATGCCGCACTCCGCAGCGTCCAGCAGGTCATCGAGGGGCGAGGGTTTAACACCGTCAGGGAGACAGGATCGCGGCAGACGGCGGCCTGGGTGGCCACGCACCCAGGGAACCAGCGGGATAGTACGCGCCGCACGCCCCAATCGTCGATGACCGTCGCGCATCTCATGCCGGGCCTGCGAGCGCTGTGGCCCGGGCCGACTACGGATGCGTATCTCGGGGGGCCCCCCTGGTTCCAGGCGTTTACTGACGGGCATTCTCTCTTTCGCGTCAGTAACCACATTCACGATTGGGGGCACTTCCTGGTATTAGGGCCGACGCGGTCAGGGAAATCCGTGCTCGCCGCGTTCATGGTTGCGCAATGGCTGCGGTATCAGCGGGCGCAAGTGTTCTGGTGGGATGTCGACCGCTCAGCACGGCTGCTCACGCTGTTGCTGGGTGGGCACTGGTATGATCTCGCAGGGGGGCACCTGGCGTTGCAACCACTGCGTCAGATTGATGAGTCCCGGGAGCGGGGTTGGGCACTCAATTGGCTGCTGGACATGGTCCGAGAGGCTGGTACGCCCGTGACCGGGGAGGTGCAAGCGTATCTCGCCAGCACGCTCGGGCGGTTGGCCGAACAGCCGCCCAGTGCACGCACGTTGAGTGCCCTCCTCGTTTGCATGGCGCAACAGTCAACGGACACCGACCGGCGCGCGAAAGGGCGCGCGGATGTCCAGGGTATTGCGCGGGCCGATACCCGCCTGGAAGCGCTGGTCGCGATACAGCACGCCGTGCGTATGGCCCTGAAGCCGTATACCAGCGCGGGGGAATACGGGTGGCTGCTGGATGCGGACCATGACGACCTACAGGATGGTCCGATTCATACGTTTGAGCAACGCCTCCTCCTCACGCTCCCACGGCTCGTGGGTCCTGTGACGCGCTATCTGTTTCACCGCGTCGAACAGCGCTTTTCCACGGAGACCCCGACATTGCTCCCGATGGACGAAGCGGCACTCACGTGGGCCTTGCCCGCCTACGAAGACCAAGGGAAGCGGTGGATGATGACCACCGCGAAAAAGGGGGTATCCCTCGGCTTTTTTACGCACTCGCTGAGTCAGGTGTTCAGTTCCTCCCTGGGTCCCTTGCTGCTCGAAAGCTGCCCGACCCGGTTTTTCTTGCCCAACCCGGCCGCCCGGGCGCCGCAAATGGCGGACATTTACGCGCGGTTGGGTGTGACGCCTGAGGAAGTGACCACGATTGCAAGTGCCCGGCCGCAGCGGGAAGTCTATTATACCTGCGAGTTGTTGGGGCGGCGGCTGTTTGCCTTGCCGCTGGACCGGTTCACGCTCGATTGTCTGGCGAGGAATACCGAGGAGGACCACCAGCGCATGGACGAACTGGTGCAACGGGAAGGCCGGGAAGGATTTGCCGCGGCGTGGATGCGGGCCCACGGGCATCCGGGCGCCGCCCGGTTTCTTGAGGAGTCCCACGATGTGCCGACAGACGATGCAGGCACGATGGCGGGTCTGGCTGGTGTTGGGGGGGTGCCTGTGTCTAGCCCGCCCGGCAGGAGCACAGATCCCGGTCATTGATGCGGCGAACCTCGTGCAGAATACCTGGTCGTCACTCCAGAACACGATCCAGGCGGTGCAACTCGTTCTGTCGGTGGCCAACCAGGTGCTGGAACTGACAGGCCTCGAGGCGTTGGCGGTGGACAACCCGGAGATGGCAGACGCCATGCAGCACCTCTACGGGTTAGCGGCTGAGACCTCCGCCGTGCTGCGGGATGGACGGACGCTCGAATGGCTGCTGACGGACCTCTTTAGCTTGCAGGGGGCGCCCCGCACGTCGGCGGCGTTGGCCGAGCGCCTCTCCGCCATTCGACGGGTCCAGTACGACGCCTACTTTTATTCGATGCGCACCACGCAATTGCTCCACACTGCCGCGAGCACCGTCCAGCATATCCAGGCGCTGGTGGGCCATCTGCTGGGGGTATTAGGCGCGAAGCAGAATACGCAGGTCACCAACCAATTATTGACGAAACTGAATCAGACGGCGGCGGCGCAGCAGGTGCAGACCACGGCGCTCCAGCAGGGCCAGACGCTCCAGATGTTGGAAACGCCGTTGGTGCGGGAAAGTATCGGGCAGATTCACGAGGGACTGCTGGCCGATCACCCCAGATGATCAGGGAGGATGCCGGGCATGAAGGTGATTATTGCGGGGGGACGGGATTATTACTGTTCTGCCGAGGACTTTTTGATGCTGGATATGCTCCATGCGAAGTATCACTTCACGGAGGTCGTGAGTGGTGGAGCCACGGGGGCGGATACGTGTGGGGAGCAGTGGGCGCGGGATAATGGGCTGGCGCGCACGCAGTTTCTGCCGGATTGGAAACGGCTGGGGCGGCTTGCGGGCCCGATCCGGAATGCGGAGATGATCGAGTACGTGAAGCCAGACGGATGGCTGGTGGTATTCCCTGGCGGTGCTGGGACAAACGACGTTGTGCGTCGAGCACAGAAAGCGGGTCTCCATATCGAGCGGGGGGGCGGATGACCCCAGGGGTGCTCGACACCATCGTCTTGACGTTTGTCACGGCGCTGCAGCGGGGGTTCGGGATCTTGCAGCAGTTCTCCGTCCCGTTGCTCGGCGCGTTTGCAGTCTTGGCACTGCTCAGCACGCTGCTGCCCGTGCTCGCCACGGGCGCGCTGTGGGGCAATGCGGTGGCGGTCGTCCTCCTCAATCTCGTGAAGATTGGCGGCATGTATTTTTTCTTGCTGCATTTTTACCCCTGGGCCATTGGGGCACTGGAGGTCTTCCTCACGTGGGGCATGGCCCCGTCGGGAGGCGTGCTCACCGTGCAGGACTTTCTCCGGCCCTCGACCATTCTGGAGACCGGGTTGCGGGTGGCGTTCCCGCTCATCCAATTCGCGGCGAATCTTGGGGTGGTGGGCACCATTGTGCAGTCCCCGTTTCTGGTGCTCTACGGGCTCTTGTACCTCGTGGTGGTCGCGTGCTTTTGCTGGATGGCGTTCAGCGTGATTTTTACGCTGATCGAATACCATCTGGCGGTGATGACGGGTGCGGTCCTGGTGCCGTTTGGCATCCTCACCCAGACGGCGATGTTCGCCGAGTTTGCGCTCGGCTGGATCTGTGGGGGACTCATTCGGAGCCTGCTCACCGCGACATTGTTGGGCATTGCGGTGCCGCTCTTTCGCGACGTGCGGATCGTGACGGCGCCAGGGAGTGACCCCACGCTCCTCTCAGCGGCCGTGGCGACCGGCGTCAGTCTGCTCTTTGCCTATATGGTATTCACGATACCGCAAAAAGCCGCGCTGGTTGGCGGGCGCGGCATGGCGCTCGGGCTGGGCTCTGGACTCCATGCGGTGACGGGATGGCGGGCGGTGGGGACCGCCGGGGCCATGCTCGGAACGGTCGGGAGTGGGGTCGTGCGGGGGGCCTCCGCGCTGCTCCGGCGCTAAGGAAGGGTGAACAATGCAGTGGTATTGCGCGCACGGGTGGGTATTGATTGTCTTTGATTATCGGTCGGTCTGGCAGTGGTACCGGCTCTTCCTCACCATTGTGGTCGTGTGCCGGTTACTCTGGGAGGGGAAGTAACATGGCCAATGGTCACGTCCAGCAGGAGGCTGCCCGCGTGCCACTCCCGCGGGAGTGGCACGCGGCAACCCCAGACACACGGGCGCTCTGGATCAAGCAGTATGAAGAAGCCTGTGCCCGAGACGGGGGCGCCGAGCGCCGGGCCTGGCGGTGGTCCGTGAGTGGTCTGGGGGCGCTCTGCGCGCTCGGACTCTCGTTGCTCTTGAACCTCGTCCAGGCCCAGCGGGCGACGGTCGTGCCGCTCGTGCAACTGGTGCAAGTGGGGGCAGGCGGGGACCTGGTGCAACTGGGGGAACCGCTCGAGGTCTGGCGCTATGCGCCCGCTGAAGGGCTCTGGTTGGATCTCCTGGCGCAGTGGGTGCGGCACGTCCGGTGGCGTGGGATTGATGCGGTGCTGGCGCAGACGCAGTGGCAATGGGTGGGGTATCACACCTGTGGGCCTGCAGTGCAACAGTTACGGGCGTATGAGGCCCAGGCCGCGCCACTCGTTGTCGGCAAAAAGACCGTCTCGGTTGCCTTGAAGTCGGTGACCAAAACGCCAGCGCCGGCGTCGTACCAGGTATTGTGGAGTGAGACGAGCATCGAGGGAGCGGCGCCGCCGGTGACGAAACAGTATACCGGGACGTTTACCACGGGGAGAGTCACGTTGACGACCCAAGAAGCCGTCTTGCAGAACCGATTAGGGCTCTGCGTGAAGGCATTTGACATCAGTGTGCAGCCGTGAGACGCGTCCTGCTCTGTGGGCTACTTCTGGCGGGATGTACCAGCACCGCCGCGCCCCGGCTCCCCCCGGTGCCACCCATGCCTGAAGACCTCTCGGGCTTTCACGAGGTGCAGGTGCTTCGGGAGCGGCGGCCCAGGCC
>Ga0209751_10001768_pt1 | contig 21957 bp, 25 predicted proteins | sample RifCSP13_1_FD_184019 | JGI IMG/M metagenome (GOLD analysis project Ga0209751, IMG submission 184019) | Soil microbial communities from Rifle, Colorado - Rifle CSP2_sed 13_1 (SPAdes) (version 2) | ecosystem: Environmental > Terrestrial > Deep subsurface > Rock core/Sediment | place: Rifle...
GCAGCAGGAGCCAAGGGTGGGGCTGCTCGCCCATTAAAGGGGAACGTGAGCTGGGTTTAGACCGTCGTGAGACAGGTCGGTCTCTGCCTGACAGGGGCGTGGTTGTCTGAGGGGAAGTCGCCCCTAGTACGAGAGGAACAGGGCGGCGAAGCCTCTGGTTTATCAGTTGTCCGACAGGGCAAGCTGAGCAGCTAAGCTTCTTAGGATAAGTCCTGAAAGCATCTAAGGACGAAGCCTTTCCCGAGAAAAGACAGCCTTCCGTAAGGAGAAGGGCGGCCATAGAAGATGGCGTTGATGGAATGGAGGTGTACGCACCAAGCTTCGGCGAGGTGTTCAGCCTGCCATCACCAATAGTCCAACGCACTTGAACCGGATTGTTCAAGCAACCGGTTTTGGTGGATAGCCATCGGCACCGTTGCCATGGACGCATCTATACAGCCTCGGAACACGCAAAGAACGCGTGAAGCCACTGTTGCGACGTGTTTTCTGTTTTCCTCTGTACGGCGGTCCGCGTTTTTCTTTTTCTCAAACTATTAATCCCGGGTAGCAGGCGCTATTGTGTTTTGGAAATAGTGTGCATGTCCCACAAGGAGGACGTCGACGGAATTGCATCGGCTGCGCTTATCAAGGCCGCTTTTAACGCGACTTCGATCATACTTTCAGACTACCCGTCGCTGATACCCCGGCTTGAGAGGCTGGCGGAGAAAAAAATTGAAAAACTGTTCGTGTGCGACCTCGGGCTGTCAAAGAGAAACGAGGAAAAATTCGCGGAAATTCTGGGAAAAATAGCCAAGGACGCCGACGTGACATACATAGACCACCACGACATCTCGCCGGCGACCAAAAAAGCATTGAAAAAAGCGGAGGTAAGGCTTGTCCACACCATAAAGGAATGTACTAGCGTGCAGGTGTACAGCAAGTACAGGAAAATGTTGCCTGCGCACGCCGCGTTCTTGGCGGCGATGGGCGCGCTCACCGACTACATGGAAACGAAACCCAAGGCGCGCGCAATAGTGTCCAGGTACGACAGGCAGTTTCTGATGCTCGAGGCAACCGCCACCTCGTATATGATATCGGCAAGCCAGAAGGACGACGATTTCCTGCTGAGAATAGTGGACACGCTTGCCAGGATGAAGTATCCGCACGATGTCAAGGACGGGTTTGAGCGCGCAGAAAAATACACCAAAAAGGTGGCAGGTGCAGTCGATACGATACAGGGAGGCATCATCACCCTGCAGAACCTTGCGCACGCGCCAAGCACCGTCGACCTGTCGTCCAGCATGGTCGTGAATTTCGTGTTGGGCTCGTCGGGCAAGCCGGCGGCGATGGTCTACAAGCTGAAGGAGGACATCGGTTCGTACGTCGTTTCCATACGAGGGTCGAAAAAGTGCAAGGTGCACCTTGGCCGGCTCGTGAACGAGATAACAACAGAGCTTGGTGGGAGCGGCGGCGGCCACGACAAGGCCTGCGGAGCAGTTGTGCCAAAGGCCAAGCTGGACGAATTTGTCAAGGCCCTTGACGCCAGGATAAGCTAGACCTCGACTATAAACTCGACTTCCACCGCGCTTGCAAGGGGCAAGCTGCTGACGCCGACGGCTGCCCTTGCGTGTTTGCCTTTTTCCCCAAACACCTGCACCAAAAGATCTGACGCGCCGTTTATGACCTTGGGGTGGTCGGCAAACGACGGCCCGCAGCTGACAAAGCCCGTCACTTTTACGATTCGCTTCACTTTGTCAAGGCTACCAAGCACGGCTTTTAGCTGCGCAAGGCCGTTTACCGTGCACAGCCTTGCCGCCTCCTGGCCGGCCTCTACCGGAAGGTCCCTGCCCACGTTGCCCTTGAATTTAACCTGTCCAGCTTCTAGTGGTATCTGGCCGGCTACAAACGCAAGGTTGCCGCTGACTACAACTGGCACGTACGAGCCGGCAGGCGCAAGCGGTGACGGCAGCGTTATGCCAAGCGATGACAGTTTTTCCTCTATCATTATGGCTTACATCCTATTGCAGTTATTTTACTTTTAAAAAGCGAATACCTTTAAAAAGCCTCATTTCCAAATAGAGATGTCAATGTGCGCTCACCAGGAAAAGCCATCGGGCGGGTACCAGATGACCGGTGTCGCATGGTCCATACTTGTCATGGGCGTCTCGCTTGCGATCATCTTCCTTCTCTGGGTCGGGTTTGGATATATAGGCCCCAAGTTCTCTGACGATGTGCTGCGTAATCAGCAGGAAACCCTGAGGGAGCAGTACGGTTTTCCGGCGAAGCCCCACATAACCCCCCAAGAGGCGCAGATACCGCCGTCACTTAGGAACCTCGGCTAGAGCAGGTCTTCGTCTATAGTTTCAATCTTGTCCGCGTACTGCTCGCAGTCGCAACCAGGCACTGAGCACCTGCCCACCTTCAATATCGAATCGCAAGTAGCCGAGTCGGTGTGCGCCTGGTGGGTGTGGAGGCACCTTATGCAGTTCATCGCCATATCAAAAAGTGTCTGGGCAATTAAACGCAGCGAAACAAAGGCTTATACGTAATTTCCATATGCAACTTGCCGTGGATTATGGCGATTACCTGAGGCGCTACCAGAAAAGGACAACTAAGTCAAGGCACCTCTTTTTGCGTTCGCAAAAGTTGTTTCCCGGCGGCATCAGCCACAACATCCGCTATTTTGAACCCTATCCGTTCTTTGCAACGGGCGCAAAGAGCAGGTACCTGCACGACGCGGATGGCAATAGGTACACGGACTACTGGATGGGCCACTGGGCGCTTATACTCGGGCACTCGCCTGCGCCAGTCGCCACGGCGCTTGCAAGGCAGGTGAAAAACGGCACCCTGTACGGTGTCGCAAACGACGCAAGCGTCGCGCTTGCAGAGACGATACAAAAGATTATGCCTGTAGCAGAGAGCATGCGTTTTTGCAGCACCGGCTCCGAAGCAACGATGTACGCGGTCAGGCTCGCAAGGGCAAAGACGGGCAGGCGCGTGATAGCAAAGGCGATAGGCGGCTGGCACGGCTTTAACACGACTCTCATGCAGACTGTCAATTACCCATTTGAGGCCGATGAGGGCCCGGGCCTCGTGCAGGATGAGGGGCAGCATGTTGAATCCATACCGTTCAACGACCTCGAGGCGTCGCTGAAGGTACTTGAGAATATCAGGGACGACCTTGCCTGTATCATAATAGAGCCTTTTCTGGGCGGAGCCGGCTGTATCCCTCCGGCCGGCGGATACCTGAAGGGCCTACAGGAGTTTGCCAGAAGGAACGACGCGCTTTTCATACTCGACGAGATAGTGACCGGCTTTCGGCTGTCGCTCAAAGGCGCCACAAAAGAGTATGGGCTAGAGCCCGATCTTTTCACTCTCGGCAAGATATGCGGGGGCGGCATGCCCATCGGCGTAGTCTGTGGAAATAAGGAAATAATGTCGCTTGCAGACCCCGTGTCAAGGCGCGACAAGGAGACCAGGTGCGCGATCGGCGGCGGCACGTTTTCTGCAAACCCGGCAACGATGGTTGCCGGCAAGGCCACGCTTGACTTTCTGGCAAAGAACGAGAAAGTCTACGGCAAGATAGACAAGCTAGGGCAGATGGCAAGGAAAGGCCTGACAAAAATATTCGCTGACGCCAAGATCCCATGCCAAGTCACCGGCACAAACTCGCTTTTCCTTACCCACTTCGCAGGAAGCAGGATCGCAGACGCGACGGACGTTGCGACTTCTGACAGAGCGCTGCTTGCAAAATACCACCTAGCGCTCATGGCAGAACACGACATATTCTTCCTACCCACCAAGATGGGCGCCATGTCGTATGCGCACGACGAGTCTGACGTCAAGAGACTGCTTGCCGCGACAGAGTCGCTTGTAGAGTCCGGACTTTTCAAGTAGCACTGCATTGCAGTGCAATCGCAAAGCTTCTTAGAGCGCGGTGCGCAGTAGAGCCGTTGGAAGACAAGCGCGACGACCTTGTTAGGGACTACGGCACGGTGCTAAGGGAGAGCTCAATTCTTGTTGTAATCTCTGGCATACTGTTTGGATTCCTTCTCAACATGACCGTCAACGCCCCTGACAATTTCGGCACGGTCAACATGGTCGCCCTGCTCGTAGCCGTGTTTTCCATAACGGTGGCAATATCGCTCTTTGTCATGCCGGTCATTTACCACCACATGCAGTACCCCTACACCGACATCGAGAAGTTCAAGCTGAGGAGCCACAGGTTCATAATCTTTGGCATGGTGCCGGCAGGAATAACGCTGTACCTCGGCCTTGCGATAGCCCTCTCGTCGCTTCTGGGCGAGTTCGCGTTCATACCTGCGGCGTTTCCGTTTGTCATAGTGTACGTGCTGTTCCGGATGAGGAAATAGCCCAACACTTAAAAGGCGGACTACAAGAATCCATGAAACGTACATGGCCGCGCGTAAGAACACGTCGCGCAAGAAGCGACTGATGAAAAAGACCAGACAGAACCAGCCGGTTCCTGCGTGGATAATCATCAGGACCAAGAGGAAGGTCAGGACCAACCCTAAGCGCAGGGCTTGGCGCAGGTCTGACGTGAACGTCGGCTAGGTGATAATATGTCCATAGAAGAAAACCTTACACGCGTTTACACCATCAACCTTGGCAGGGCGTGGATCACGCCTGAGTACAAGAGGACCGACAGGGTAGTCAACATTATCCGCGAGTTTGCTGAGAAGCACATGAAGTCAAGCGAGGTCAAGCTCGACCAGGACCTGAACAGGCAGGTCTGGGCACGGGGCAAGACAAACCCGCCAAGGAAAGTGAGGGTAAAGATGGTCAAGGACGATGATGACGTCGTGACAGTTTCGCTGTTTGAAGAGCCGGTAGAATCGGCTCCTGCTCCGACAGTGGAAGTGCCGGCGGTCGAGGAAAAGCCTGTTGAGGCAAAGACGGAAGAAACACCGGCTGAAACAAAGGTAGAAGAGAAGCCGGCTGAAGTCAAAGCTGAAGCAGAAGAACCGGCTGAAACAAAGAAGCAGTAAATGATAGACGTCTGCCCTGTCTGTTACAGGTTTTTGCAGACTGTTTATGACAAAAAGAAGATGAAAGAAGTCAGGCTTGAGGAGACCAAGCCATGCATGAGCCGCTACCACAAAAAGCTGACTGATTCGTTCAAGTCATGAAGTGGCAGATCTCGCATTTTTCAAACGTTGTGCCGTCGAGGTGATCAAAGTGGGCGCCGCAGTCCTTGCATGTGTGGTGGATGTCGGTGTATCCGTCAGCAGCCTTGAAACTGTTGCCGGCAAGCCGTTGGCTTTTGCAAACGATGCACCGGCAGCCGCAGGTAATTTCCAACGCCGCTTGCTTGCCGGTTTTGCTATAATAACCTATTCGATTACCGGAATTGCTAGCTGGATCTCGGGTGCCGAATCGGGCTCGTCCCAGTCAAGGTGGCTGTCCATCGGGATTATCTCGCCGAGCGGGTCGTATGAGTCAAACCGCGTTTTTTGCGGCGCCGACGCCACGAGGCTGACCCTCACGCCGGCGCCTGCTTGGAGCGACGACATCGCGACTTCAGTTGTCCCTTCTTCCTTGAAGATACCCCTTGCGTACGAAACAAGTTGATTCAGGGCAGATATTGAGAGTTTGTCGCCTCCCATGACGTAAAGCACCGCGCGCTTGATGGCGTCCGTGCCGGCGACGTCCTGGTAAAGCATCGAGATAGAGTCCCTGAGTGAAGTTTCAGAGTCGCCCGGCTTGCTGGTGGATAAGATGTTCATGTCCGACCTTGTACCCTGCGACGAGAGCGCCGACACGACGCCGATTATCGCGCTGTTTGTGAGAGAATAGCACTCTTCCTTCGACAACTCGGAGTTGTTGTCAAGGAAGGCGTCGTTGTCTATGACTATTGTGGAGTGCGACGCGTCGCGTACGCGCCTCAGGGTCACGCCGGCATTGAATAACCTGTCTTTCTCAAAGCCAAAGGGCATGACTGCAAAAGTTATCAGGGTCCCGGCGTCCTTTGCCAGGCTGCATACAATGGGCGCCATGGCCGCGCCGGCCATGCCTGCCAGGTTTGCCATCACGATGACCGTCCCAAAGCCTTCCATCTTGGACCTCAGCTGGTCGGCCTTGCCCTGAGCAAACGACCTCAGCTTGAGCGTGGAAGGATTGACGTACTTGCCGGAATTGACGAGAACAGAGTTCTCGTCGCCAAGGTCGCGCTTGTCGTTGCTCACGATGAGGCAGTCACACTCGATTGCCTTTTTTGCCTCTCGTGCAAGCTTTGCGCCGGCGCCACCTATGCCCACTACCAGTACTGGACTTGAAATTTGAAGATCATACATGCTACCCCGAACTCCCCCGTCGTCAGTAGCCGACGAAAGTTAAAAAGCTTTGGAGGTAGCCGGCGGTCCGCCGGTGGTTTAACTATTTTGAGCTTTGCAGGATCGCGCGAGCCTTGAGCGAAAAGCTGGAAAAATCATGAACCCTGACGCGGATTCTTGCACCCAGTTCTGCAGGCTCTTCGAGCACCACCGGCTTGTAGGCGTAGTTCCTGCCCTGGGAGACCTTGACCACCTCGTTGACTATTACCTCGCCCTCCCAGCCCTGCCAAGCAGAGTTGCGCTTTTTTGCAATCCTTCGCACAAGGGCGGTCGCGCGCCTTGACCTCTCTTTTGCGACGTCTGTCCTCACCCTGCCCTTCCAGCGTGTCGCCTCTGTCCCGGGCCTTGCACTGTAACGAGAGATGTTGACTACGTCCGGCTCTGTCTCCTTCAAGAGGTCAAGTGTTTGCTGGAAGTCGTCCTCGGTCTCGCCTGGAAAGCCCACAATGATGTCAGTCGATACCGTAAAGTCGGGCATCTTTTCGCGAAAAGCGTGCACCGCGTCGGCAAACACCCTCGCGGTGTGGCCGCGCTTCATCTTTCTCAATATTGGCTCACTTCCGCTCTGCACCGGCATGTGCACGAACTTGAAGAGCTTGTCGTTTTTATCATAGACATCAACCATCCTCGCGATCATGCCGGGCATGTACTGCGGGTTGAGCATGCCTACTCTCATCTTAAAGTCGCCGTCGACTTCGCAGCATGCCTGCAACAGCTCTACAAGGTCCGAAGCCATGTCCCGTCCGTAGCACCCGCTGTCGGTCGACGTGAGCCAGACCTCCCTACACCCGTCTGCTACGTCCTGCCTTACCTGCCTTACGATGTCGCCTGGGCGGTAGCTTCGGAGTACGCCTTTTGCCATCTTGGTCTGGCAAAAAGTGCATTCACTCAGACAACCGCTTGCAATCTCGACTATGCTAACTGCCGGGTTTATCCTGACCCGGGGTATGTTGACCTTGTCTGTTTTTGAATCTGAAAGCGCGACGAGCCTGTTTCCAGAAAGCGTCGAGGCAACCACTTCAGCAGACCTGTCCAAGGAATGCGGCCCCATCAACGACGCGTCGGAATTGAGCGACTCTACAAGCGCCCTGTCCGCCTTTGGCAGGCAGCCGGCTACTACAAGCGGCTTGCCAGACTTGCTCAGCTGTTTTATGCGGTGCACCATCTTGTGCTCAGTTGTGTCCTTGACAGAGCAAGTGACTATGAGGTTCAGCGTTCCTTCCTTCTTGCTCTGCGCGATTTCATAGCCGGCGCTCTTTAGCAGCCCCGCAATCATTTCAGAGTCCGCCATGCTTGCTGAGCAGCCGTAGGCCTCAAGCCACACCTTGCCCTTTGGCTCCCTGCGTATGACCTTGATTGATTCTATCAGCTGGGGCTTGAGCGACCGAACGTACAATGCAACGTGCAGTCAGCCTTCTTTGGTTTAAAAATCATGTCTTTTGAAAGTAGTTTTTCAGAGGCTCACAGTAATAGCCAACCCAACCCTATCGATAATCTGCGGCCTGTCCTGCAGGAACCTTTGTGTGGACCATTGTCAACTCTGTGCCGCCTTTCTTGGCAAGCGTGATTTCGAGCGTCGACGGACAGTACCCTTCTGGCCACTTGGTTGTCTGCCACTCTTGCACTATCTTTTTGTTTCGAACAAGCTCGATGTTGTTCCCGATGAGGTAGCCGTCCCAGGCGAAGAATTTCCCTCCCACCCTCGGGTCGCACCTCGCCTTGCCACCCGTGAATTTTGCGTGCTTTTTTGCGTCCATGTAGGCGTCATAGACATCTTCGAGAGTTGCAGGGAAAGTGGACCTGTCTAATGGTAGAGGTCTTGCTGGCCATGAACAAGAAAGCGCACGGCTGTAATTATGATCTGTTCTGCGACCAGACCTCTGACAGCACCGCGACGTAGGTGGTGACGAGCGTGCCTGACTCCATGCTTTCGCGGTGGCTTTCCATGTCGTTTCCAAAGGTCAACGTCAGGGCCTTTGGCACCTTCAGGTACTCGTTCATGTATATGAGGAGTGAATAGTACATCAGCTTCATCACATCGCCTTTCTCGTCGGCTTTCAGCTTCATACTCTCCATGACGTTTGTAGCGACGAGCGAAAACTGCGGCGACAGCAATGCCTTTTCTCGCTCAAGCCTTATCGCCCCCATGTATAGCAGGTCCTCTATTGCAGACGCTGTCTCTTCTATCCGCTGCTCGTCAGACATGGCCGCCACCTACGATTGCCTTGTAACCTGCTATGAAATCAGAGTCGATAATCCCTTGCACGACGTACGGCTGGCCGTTTGAAAGCGTGATGTCCATCGCCACCGCGCTATACGGTATGTCAAACAGCTCGACTTGTTGCGGGTCGTCTGTTTCAAAGATCTTGCTGCATGCGCCGTCGCAGGAAAAACCGTAGACCTTGCTTATCTTCCTGTTCCCCGAGCCGGCCGCGCGGCCGCCCGCAGAGCCCCTCGACTCTTCAACCATCAGCACAAAGATCTCGTTTTTTAATTTATTGTCAAGCGACACGTCGCTTTCCGCGACAACCAGCTTGCGCTGCGGCAGCTGGAGTATCTCGTCTATCGACATGAGGTACGTCACGGGCCCGCGTTATAATACGTTAGCGCAGGCCCCCGACTTCCCATTTCCGCTGTTTTTCCCTTTCCCTTGCGCGGCTGCAATGCTCTTTTTCAGGTCTTCAAAGGTCATCGCGGGGTTGACCTCTACCTTTGCGCCCAACATGAACAGCGGCTGTGCTATTGCCGGTATCTGTCGACGCCTGACACGTCCATTATGAACACCACCGTCTTGTCGCCGTCTAGTTCCAGAAAATACGACGCTGCGTCGTTATTTGCCTTGATGTAGTTTTCCATGTTGGCAAGAAAGTTCCGATCCTTGACCATCCTGTTGCCTACTTCGGCTTATATGACTGCCCTTAGGACAAATCTCATGACATGCGAAAAGGACCCCCGCGATTTAGGATTTTCCCATCGTGTCGCAATAGATATAATGTCTGGCAGGTGATCAAAAGCATGGCAAGAACACTCTCATCCCCTGTGGTCCTCAAGACAGGAATGCAGGCCCCTGCTTTTACCTTGAAAGGTGTCGACGGCAAGTCGCACTCGCTTTCCGATTACAAGAGCAAATCCACACTCGTCATTTTCATGTGCAACCACTGCCCGTTTGTCAAGGCAAGGATAGGCGAGATGGTGGAACTGCAGTCGAGGTTCAGTCCGTCAGAACTGCAGGTAATAGGCATCAACAGCAACGACCCGAACTACGAGGACGAGGGTTTTGACAACATGGTCAGGTTTGCCAAACAGTACAGCGTCAACTTTCCGTACCTCATAGACGAGAGCCAGGAGGTCGCTCGCGCCTACGGCGCGATGTGCACCCCGGACCCTTTCCTGCTTGACGCCAGTGGAAAACTGATGTTCCACGGCAGGATAAACGACGCGATGGAGCCGGAGGCCAAGCCGACAGTCCCGGTGATGGAGAACAATATCAGGGCGCTCTTGTCTGGCAAAAAGATAGAGAAGGACTTTGACCCTTCCATCGGCTGCTCGATAAAGTGGAAGAGCTAGCCGTACTGGTAGATGACGCCCTTCTCACCGCGTGGGTGGCGCCACTCTGTCTCTTTGGCGCACGTCCCGCACTCGATGCAGGGCTCGTGTTGTAAGATCACCTTGCCGTCCTCCAAGCTGTAGCATTTCGTGGGGCACAGCGTGACCAGCTTTTTCATGAATTCTGATTCTGGGTCGAGCACCCTAATGTGTGACTGCCTGTCGTCGTCGTATTTCAGCCGGGCCACGCGCTCGGCAACAGTCGGTATTTTAGGCTCGTATGTCTTGGCCACCTGCTTGCCGAGCCTCTCTGCTATCTCGATTGGCACCTGCACGTAGGTTTCTTCGGACTCGACTAGTGGCAGTAATTTATCGTAGCCAAGAATGTTGGCAAGCCCGACCGCAAGTCCTCTGAAAGCGCTTGACGACATCAGTCGAAATACCACGCCGTAACGCTGGCCCACGATGTCCTTTGGCACATCCTTTGCCGCGTCTAGGAACGTCTTCAAATAGTCCTTGTCAATCTCGCGCATGTCTCGCGTGTAGGGACTCTTGTCCACATCTTGCGCGTACTGCTCGCCCATGTATTCTGGCCCAAAATTGTTCTTGTCTATTGCCTTTGCGACTGCCTCAGCGGCGCGAACTGCGTCGTCAATGCCTACGTTGAGGCCCTCTATCCTCGGCCCGATAAAGACTCCCCTGCCGGCCGCGTCGCCAACGAAGAGTATGTTTCTGTGGTACGGCTTTTTCATCGCACAGCGCTTGCCGTCCGGGACTAGCTTTGTCGAGTATTCAAGTTCGACATAGTCGTCCACGAATTTGGTTCCGTACTTTGTCTCAAGGTCGGCCTTTACAGAATCAAGCCGTGATTTTATCTCCTCGTCTGATTTGTATTTGCCGCTTTCGACCAGCTTGCTCCTTGCAGCCGGCGAGTGATAGGCGTCGCGTAAATCGTTCCACGTTTTTACCAGCTTGCTTACCGCAAACTTGGCGCGCAACTGCTCCTCCTTTGGAAGGTCGCGATCTATCTCCTGCTTTACCGCGACTTCGTCCCTTATCATGCCGGACACGAGTGGATTTTGCAACAGCGCGTTTGCAAGCGCCGACGGCTCGGCAGGCTTTTCCACAAGCGAGTCAAAATGATAAACGGCGCCGATGGACAGCGTGTCGCGGTTTGTGTAGACAAAGCCGCCGCCGATGTGGCCCAGCGTCACGTCGCCGGCAAACAGGTGCGCCGAGCCCTCCTCCGGCCCTATGCCGAAGCGCTCCTCGAGTATCTGCTCTGGAAGTTTGACGATGACCTTGACGCCTTGGTACAGCTGCTCTGGCGTGAACTTCTCCCTTGCGCCCGTCATCTCGGCTACTTCCGAGTTGACGCCGTCAGCAGCTATAACGGCTTTTACTTCAAAAGGTTGCAGTTCGTCAGTCTCGATAACTGCGCGGCCATCGTTCCAACCTATTGACCGGACGTGCACACCGGTGACCATACCGCCGCCGTGCTTTTCTGCGGCCTCACGTGCCTGTTTTGCAAACCAAGAGTTCAGCCTGTTGAGCAGGACAGAGTAGCCAAAGTTGGCCTGGTACTCGTGGGCCTTTGTAAGGTCCATGGCAAAATCCCTGTCCTTTGACGCTGCGTGAAGTATGTATTTGGTTATCTTGCGCTCGACCGGCGCCTCTTTCTCGAAATTCTCGTACAGGTCCTCGACGTTGTTCGTCTTGCCCTGTTTTGGCTTTTTTGAGTACAGTATTCCGCCAGAGACGTTCTTGGTGCCCACCTGCCTGCCCGCTTCTATCAGGACTGCCTGCTTGCCCAGGTCAGCAAGCCTCTTGAGCGCCGCAAGGCCGGCAGAGCCACCTCCAATTATCGCGATGTCGTAACGCTCCGTCATCTCCTAGCCTCCACTTTCGGTCTGAGCGCCCGCAATTCCTCCAGCAGCGCCGGGATGACGTCCTCCATCCTCCCCCTGATGAACATGTCGCACTCGCCCCTTATCGGCGCGTCCTCGTCCGGGTTTATCGCTATCACAAATTCCGACTCTTTCATTCCAGCAAGGTGCTGCATCGCCCCGCTGATTCCTGCCGCGATATACAGAAGTGGAATGACCTTGCGGCCGCTAGTGCCTATCACTCTGTCAGGGACCATGTAAGTCGAGCTCGCGCCCTCGCTCACCGCGTACGGCTTTTTCGATATCGGGAGAGAAACGCCCACCTCTGCGTCCAGCTCTTTTGCAAGCTCTGCCACAAGCCTAATGTTTTCCTCCGGCGCGTTCTTTATCCCTCTGCCAAAACTGACGACGGCTTTTTTGCTGTCAAAGTCGACGGCACTCTTGACTATTTTCCTGCTGATTATCTTCACCTGCAGATCCCGCGCCTCAAACGATGGCAGATAGTCGACTACGATCCCTTTCCTTGATTCGTCGCGTACAAGCGGGGCAAACACGCCAGGTATTATGCTGCAGGCCTGCGGGTGGTAGTCCCTTGCAATGTCGGGGTTGCGGTTGTCAAGGCACAGAATGGTGGTCCACAAAAAGCCTGAAAAGTCCGGCCTGTACATTTCAAGTGTGCGCTCGTACACCTGCGCCTGCCCCTTTGTCTTGTGCTGGTGCACGATCTCAAGGTCGCTTATGACCAGCTTGTTGATGTCCGACGCAAGGCCAGAGTCAAGCTCCGCCATCACTGTTGATGAAAGCTGCCGGCCGATGTTGTCTGCCGAGAAAAACATGTAGCGGGGCTTTGCAAAGTCGGTTGACTTGGGCGCGAATTTCAGGACCAGGTCCCTAGTTGTCGCAATCTGGCTGATGACCTTGGTGTCCACCAAGTTGCGTGTGTACTCCAGCTCCGGGCTTTGCGCGTAGATGATGGCGTCTGCGCCGTAGAATATTAGATCGTCGCAGAGCTTGCGCACGTTGTTGCCAAGGACTACTGCAACCACTTTTTCATCAGCATTGTATTTGTTGTTGTAGCCATCCATCAGGCGGCGAGCCTCGCCCAGCATCTCAAGGCTGACTGGCACCGGCCTGCCCCCGTCGTGCTCTATGATAACGTAAAGGTGCTCGTACCTCATTTTATGACCATGCCCCCGAGCACTTCGTAGATTTTTGAAGCGACCCTGCGCAGTTCGTCTCTATTCGAGCCATCGACGACCTCGGCTTTTCTGCTTGCCTTTGCCTTTGGTATCTTTTCCACCCTGTACACTATGGTAGGCGAGCCGGGCAGGCCGACCATTTTCGGGTCGGCTCCAAGTTCCTGCGCGTTGAACATTTTCAGATACTGCTTGTAGTTTGCGACGCGGGACTGTGCCTCCTCTCGGTATTTTTCGTGGGCGAGGCGCTGCGAGACCGTATTGAAATGAGGTTTGTATGACGGGTCGACTGCCATGAATACCGGCAAGGGCGCCTCCACCTCTTCAACGATGTCGTAAAAGCATTGAAGCGCGACCAGCCTCTTTGCACGCACGACTCGCCGGTCCATGTCAATATCGTAATCGATGACGTGTCCAAGGAAAGTAAAGCCAAGCTTCCACGCAGTCTGAGGTCCGGTCTGCCCTGTCTCCCCGTCAGAGGCCCTGTGTCCCGACAACACGATGTCCATCTTGCCGTCCATCCTAGCGATGCCGGCACGTAGAGTCTCGGCGGTGGCAAGGGTGTCGGCCCCTGCAAAGAGCCTGTCACTGTAAAGGTGCAGCTCGTCGGCGTCGCATATCGCCTGCGCCTGAGCAAGCGCCGAGTCGGCGCTGGGCGGTCCCATTGTGCCAACCCCCACCCTTGCGTCGAATCTCACCTTTGCGTAAAACGCGGCTTGGCAAGCAACCGCGCTGTGCGGGCCGAGTATACTCTTTGTCTCGGCGCGGTTCAGGGTGCCGTCGGCGTTGTAACTTACGTTGCCTTCAGAAAAGTCTGGCTCGAGTTTAACGATAACTGCGATGTTGAGCTTTGACATTTAGTTGCACCCTTTAATTCCATGTAGTGGCTTTAAATGGTTTTTGAATGAATTATACGGTAACTATCTTGCTTGCAGACCTCAATTCTTCGTAGCAAGAGCGCATGCTGTTGTAAAATTCGGGCATTTTTGGCTGGATCATTGCGTATGCAAGGTAAAAGTCCTCGGCCTCGCGCAGGTAGCGCCTGGACTTGGCGTGCCCCGGCACCTTTGCGATGAACTCCATGTTGTTGATCCTATCTGCAAGCTTTATCGTCTTGACGTCATAGTCTGCCTTTAGCAAAAGGTCGCAATAATCCCAAAAGCGCGCCCGGACCCTGTCGTCGGCAGTCCTGCCGGAAAAGTTGTCAAGCGGCTTTATCCTTAGCTCGCTTGCAATTTTGTGGACGCGGCTTCCAAAGCGATACCGCATGTATGCGTCAAAGCCGTACGATTTTGCTTCGTAAAGGTTCAGTATGCGCTCGTCGTCTTCCATCACATCGTGAAGAATGGCAGACGCCACTTCCACGCCGGTGATGTTTCGGCCACTTGCCCTGTAATGCCTGACCACGTCCATGGCGACTGGCCACGTATGCGTCTCAAGAAACGACGACTCTTCATCCTCCCGCATGAGCCCAGAATGGACCTCCTCGGCCACCTCCACCGCGCCTTCCACCAGACTGTCTACCCTCAGGCCCTCTTGCTCCAGGAACGATAGGAACTGGGCCCTGCTTGCCTGTTCGACCATACTGCATATTGGCGGAGGTCAGAGAAAAGATTTGCTGGCCTAAACGCACCGGAGCCGTAAGACTTTAATTTTCAAAAAAAATAACGAGCCGTCAGGCCCGGTTATTACTTCTTTTTGCTAGTCTTTTTCTTGGACTTTGTGCTCTTTTTCGCCATGTTGTCAGGTTTATGAAATAATTCACAAGAACTTAAGTTTATCTACTTTGATGCGCTGCCAAGGTGTATTCCCGATGATGCCAGAAAGGAGACCCCGGCGCGCAAAACACTTTAGAATTTGTTTTGCGATGACTAATCAAGAGCCCGCAACTTGCGGAGTTGATCGCAGGCATCTGATTTGCGGTGAAAAATAATGATGACAAAAAAAATAGAGCACAGACCGTGGGGCAGGTTTGAGCAGTTTGCACACAACGAGACCTGCTCTGTCAAGCTCCTGTACGTCAAGGCGTCTAGCAGGCTCAGCCTACAATACCACAAGCAGCGAGAAGAATTCTGGAAGGTCATTCGCGGGCCTCTCAGCGTCCAAATTGGCGACGAGATGTTAACCGGCAACGAGGGAGACGAGTTCGAGATACCTGCTGGTACAAAGCACAGGCTTCAGGGACTTGATTCGGACGGCATAGTGCTCGAGGTATCATTTGGCAATTTCGACGAGCAGGACATAGTCAGGCTCGAAGACGACTTTGGGCGCGCAGGCTAGCTCAGGACCCGGGAAAGGTGCTCAAACAATATGGCATGCCGAAGCCTGCCAGTTTGTGCTTATTACACGAAAATTATGGTACATTTACGCCAAGAGTAACAATATATGCGCGTTTTTGAGATTAAAGTTCCCTTGCTCTCCGCCCCGAGAAGCTTTTCAATCTCAGACACTTTCACGCCATCAGGGGACCAGCCGGAAGCCATCGAGAAGCTTGTAAACGGGGTCAGAAAGGGAGGTCGGCAGACTCTGCTTGGCGTCACTGGGAGCGGCAAGACTTTTACCATTGCAAACCTAGTCGCCCGCTCTGGCAAGAACACGCTTGTCATCTCGCACAACAAGACGCTTGCGGCGCAGCTCTACGCAGAGTTCAAGGAGTTTTTCCCGAAAAACAACGTCGGATACTTTGTCAGCTTTTACGACTATTACCAACCTGAAAGTTATTTGCCGCAGACTGACACGTACATCGAAAAGGACACGGAGATAAACGAAAAGATAGAAAGGATGCGCCTTGAAGCTACTGCGATGCTGATGTCCGGCGAGCCCACCATCATCGTCGCAACCGTTTCGTGTATCTATTCTCTGGGCTCACCAAAAGAATGGGACGAAACAGCCATCGCGCTGGAGAAGGGAGAGGTCATGGAACGCAAGGTGCTCGTCCACGGCCTCATAGAGGCCCGCTACGAGCGAAACGACGTGGCGCTTGTCCCCGGGACTTTTCGTGTAAAGGGCGACACGATTGACATAATCCCGGGCTACTCTGACGACATCATTAGGGTAGCGATGTTTGGCGACGAAATAGAGCGCATAAGCATACACGACCATGTGAGCATGAAAAAGATCCGCGACGCCGGCGCCGTCAGAATATTTCCCGCCAAGCACTACATAACTGCCGACGAATCACGACTTCGCGCAATCGACTCGATAAGGCATGAGCTTGAAAACTGGCTGCCGGACCTGCCCTCGGAGCTGGAGAGACAGAGGCTCGCCTCCAGGACGAAATACGACCTTGAGATGATAGAAGAGCTCGGCTACTGCTCGGGCATCGAGAACTATTCCCGGCACCTTGATGGTAGGGCGCCGGGGCAGCCGCCGTTTTGCCTCCTTGACTTTTTCGGCGATGACTTTCTACTTGTCATTGACGAGTCGCACGTCACGCTTCCGCAGCTGCATGGCATGTACAACGGCGACAGGACGCGCAAAAAGTCTCTGATTGATTTCGGGTTCCGCCTGCCAAGCGCGTTTGACAACCGCCCGCTGAAATTCGCAGAGTTTGAAAAGTACCTGAAAAACGTCGTGTTCGTATCTGCAACGCCGGGCCAGTACGAATTGCAGTCAAGCGGGCAGGTCGTGGAGCAATTGGTGAGGCCGACAGGTCTTGTTGACCCCAAGGTCGAGGTGAGGCCGACCAAGGGCCAGATGGAGGACCTGATTGCAGAGATAAAGAAGAGGGCAAAGAAGGACCAGCGCACGCTTGTCACGACTCTGACAAAGAGGATGGCAGAAGACCTAGCAGAGTTTCTCGCAAAGAACGAGGTACGCGTGCGCTACCTACACTCAGAGATAGAGGGCCTGGAGCGAACGGAGCTTATCCGTCAGCTGCGCTTGGGTGAGTTTGACGCGATCGTCGGAATCAATCTCCTGCGCGAGGGCCTTGACATACCCGAGGTCTCACTTGTGGCGATACTTGACGCGGACAAGGAGGGCTTTTTGCGCAACACCGCTAGCCTAATCCAGACGTTTGGAAGAACAGCGCGCAACGTCGACGGCCAGGTCATCATGTACTCTGACACCGTGACGCGGTCGATGAAAGAAGCGACTGATGAAACGCAGCGCAGGCGGGAACGGCAGCTTGCGTATAACAAGCGCCACAGGATAACGCCCAGAACCATTGTAAAGCCTGTTCCGGAAAGCGCGTCGGCAGAAATCTCGGACGCGGTCGAGACAAAATCTATGGCCCGGCGCGACCTCTTGCGCCTTGCGATAGAGACCGAAGCCACGATGAAGAAATACGCAGAGCAGCTGGAATTTGAGAAGGCCATAATGTACAGGGAAAAGCTTGCGAAAATAAAGAAGGCAATAGGCGACCCCAACCCCGTCGCGGAGGTGTCCTGATGCATGACAGAATAATAATCCGCGGGGCCAGGCAGCACAACCTGAAAAACGTCAGCCTGGAGATTCCGAAGAACAAGCTCGTAGTCATCACAGGCCTTTCCGGCTCTGGCAAGTCGACTCTTGCGTTTGACACGATTTACGCGGAAGGCCAGCGGAGGTACGTCGAATCGTTGTCTGCATATGCAAGGCAGTTCCTCGAGCTCATGGACAAGCCCGACGTTGACTCGATAGACGGGCTCTCGCCGGCGATATCCATACAGCAAAAGACGACGAGTAAGAACCCCCGCTCGACAGTCGGCACGGTCACTGAAATCTACGATTACCTACGCCTGCTTTATGCGAGGATAGGCATGCCGCACTGCCCCCGGTGCGGCCGCAGGATCGCAAGCCAGTCAGTAGACTCCATAACAGAGTCGGTACTCAAGATGGCAGGCGGCAAGAGCGTGATGGTGATGGGGCCTGTCGTGCAGGCGAAAAAGGGCACGTACGAAAGGCTGTTCGAGGAACTGAAGCAGCAGGGGTATTCCCGAATAAGGCTCGATGGCGAGATTACAAACCTCGAAGACGAGGAAAAGCCGAAATTGCCCAGGCTTGACAAGCAGAAAAAGCACACCATTGAAGTCATAGTCGACAGGCTCAAGCCGTCGGCCGAGGAAAAGAGCCGGCTCTTTGAGTCGATACAGTCGGCGCTCAAGGCTGGAAACGGCACGGCAGTAGTCTCAATCGACGGCAACGACTCGATGTTTTCGCAAAAGAACGCTTGTCCCCACTGCGAGCTTTCCATAGGCGAGATAGAGCCCCGCACGTTCTCGTTCAACTCGCCTTTCGGCGCGTGTTCCCAGTGCAACGGCCTCGGGATAAAGATAGAATTCGATCCAGAGCTGATAATACCTGACAGGCAAAAGAGCATACTTGAAGGCGCCATCAGGCCGTGGACAGGCCACTTTGCAACATTCCGCGCGTCGATGCTAAAAGACGTGGGCCGCAAATTCGACTTTGACCTTGCGACTCCCATTTCCAAGATGACAGAGCGCCAGCTTGGAGTAATCCTGTACGGTACTGACGAACGCATCCACTTCAGGTACGAGTCGAAGCATTCAGACAGCAGGTGGGAATACCGCGGAACTTTTGAGGGCGTGATACCAAACCTTGAGCGCACCTACCGCGAGACTGAATCAGAAAGCAAGCGCGAGGACCTCATGCAGTTCATGCGCGAGCGCCCCTGCGAGCGGTGCAACGGTAGGCGGCTGCGCGAAGAGGCCCTTGCGGTAAAAATTGGCGGAAGGTCGATAATGGAAGTGTGCGACCTGTCAATAGACGCGTGTTATGACTTTTTCCGCTCAGTCAATTTGACTGATACCGAGCGCTTTATCGCTCGAACAATACTCAAGGAGATAATTTCAAGGCTGGAATTTTTGCGCAACGTCGGGCTCAACTATTTGACACTGAACAGGATGAGCGCCACTCTTTCCGGAGGCGAGTCACAGAGGATTAGGCTTGCGACCCAGATAGGCTCAAACCTCACGGGTGTGCTGTACGTCCTCGACGAGCCCACGATTGGCCTGCACCAGCGCGACAACACCCGGCTCATAGATACCCTGAAAAAGCTGCGCGACCTTGACAACACGCTCATTGTAGTTGAGCACGACGAGGAGGTCATCAGGAGCTCTGACTGGGTGGTGGACATCGGACCGGGCGCAGGCATACACGGTGGCCAGATAGTCGCAAGCGGCAAGCTCGAAGACATTATGTCAAACGGCGACTCTGTCACGGGCGCGTTTTTGCGGGGCGAGCAGGTCGTCGCGCATGCGCGTGAGCGCATCAAGCCGGCGAAATGGCTGACAGTGCACGGCGCCTCGGAGAACAACCTGAAATCGATCGATGTTAAATTTCCATTGGGCTGCATGACAGTCGTAACAGGCGTATCGGGCTCGGGCAAGTCGACGCTTGTAAACGACATACTTTTCAACGCCCTTGCCTCGCACTTTTTTGGCGCAAAAGAGAGGCCAGGCAGGCACGACCGCCTGTCGGGGACAGAGCACGTCGACAAGGTGATAGGCATCGACCAGTCGCCCATAGGCCGGACTCCAAGGTCAAACGCCGCCACCTATGTGAACGCCTTTACGCCAATTCGCGAGCTGTTTGCAAGAACGCCCAGGGCAAGGGAGATGGGATACAGCGCCGGCAGGTTCTCGTTCAACGTGTCGGGGGGCAGGTGCGACGCCTGCGAGGGCGGGGGCGTGAAAAAGATAGAGATGCAGTTCCTGCCAGACGTATACGTCACGTGCGACGAGTGCAAGGGAAGGCGCTACAATTCCGAGACTCTTGCAATAAAGTACAGGGGCAAGACCGTTTCCGATGTGCTGGACATGACGATTGAAGAGGCGCTGGAGTTCTTCTCCAACATACCGTCGATAACCAAAAAGCTGCAGACCCTGAACGACGTAGGCCTGGGCTACTTGCGTCTGGGCCAGCCGGCCACCACGATGTCCGGGGGCGAAGCGCAGAGGATCAAGCTCGCGGCAGAGCTTTCGAAGCGTGACACCGGCAGGACCGTCTACATCCTTGACGAGCCGACGACCGGCCTGCACTTTGCCGACGTGAGCAAGCTCCTGCATGTTTTGAAGAGACTCGTCCAACTTGGCAACACCATCATAGTGATAGAACACAACCTGGACGTGATAGCCTCGGCAGACTGGATAGTGGATCTTGGGCCTGAGGGGGGCGAGGGCGGAGGAAGGCTAGTCGCGGAGGGGACGCCGGAAAACATAAGCGAGCACCCGGCGAGCTACACCGGCCAGTACCTAAAACCCAAGCTGGCAGTCGACCAAAAGCTGGTGCGGCGCAAGCAATGACTCTAACGGCCGCGGTCCTTCGCGAAAAGAGGATTCCCCGCGAGCCAGGAGTCTATTTGATGAAAGACGACGGGGGCATAATAATCTACATCGGCAAGGCAAAGGACCTGAGCAAGCGTGTCGGCTCGTATTTTGCAAAGCGCGATTTAGATCCAAAGACCGCAAGGCTTGTCGAAAAGATAGCAGACTTCGAGTTTGTGGTTACCGACAACGAGATTGAGGCGTTCCTGCTCGAATCCAACCTGATAAAGCGCTACAGGCCGGCGTTCAATATAGAGCTCAAGGACAACAGCAGGTATACTTACCTGAAGATTTCAGACGAGCCGTTCCCTCGGCTGCTCGTCGCCCGCAGGAACAGAAACGGCGAGTTCCAAGGGCCAAAAGGCAAGATATACGGGCCATTTGTGCGCGGCAGTTCGAAGTATCTTACGGCGGGCCTCCTGCGCAAGCTGTTCAAGGTCAGGATTTGCAACCGGCTGCCAAAGGTGCCGTGTCTACAGTACTTCATCAAGAACTGTGACGCGCCATGCATCGCAAACGTCACGCGGGGAAAGTACATGGAAGGCCTTGACGCGCTGCGCGAGATACTGGAAGGAAAGAGCAGCGTCGACCTCTTTGCGCGGGAAATGGAAATTGAAATGAAGCACGCGTCGGACCTTGGCGACTACGAGCGTGCCAAGGAGATCCGCGACACCCTTTACCGGTTGAGCAACCTCCGGATAAGGCAAAAGATGGAGAAGGCCACTAGGAGCCCCGACGAAGAGTACGTCGGCATAGTGCGCGATGCAAGAAAGGGTATGGCCCACGTAATGGCGCTAAAGAGGAGCAGGGGCGTCATCTCGGACCGGAAGAAATTCGAGTTTGACACCGTGGCGGACAACTCGTTCTCGTCGTTTCTCTTGCAGTACTATTCGTCGTCGCCGGCCATCCCTGACGTCATATACTCAAGCGAGGAGCCCGGTTCAAAAGAAATCCTAGAGGCGTCGCTTGAAAAACTTGCAGGGCACAGGGTCAGGATAGCCGGGGCGGAGACAGGCGAGCGCCACAGGTTGATGGAGCTTGTAATGCGCAATTTGGCCATGTATGTCGAACGAGGCTATGCCCCTGCAGTGGTAGAGCTGCGAAAGGCGCTTGCGCTCTCGTCGATGCCCGAAGTAATAGACTGTTTTGACGTGTCCAACCTGGGCACCGCAATAGCTGTCGGCTCAAGCGTCAGGTTCTCAAACGGAAAACCCGACAAAGATGGCTACCGCAAGTTCAGAATAAAGACTGTAAAGTGCCAGGACGACTTTGCGATGATAGGCGAGATAGTTCGGCGCCGCTATTTGGCAGGCGGCGTGCCAGACCTAGTCGTCATCGACGGCGGAAGGGGCCAACTTGCGGCAGCCACCGGCGCGCTGGCAAGCATTGGGTTATCAAGCCTGCCCTGCATCGGGCTTGCTAAGGAAAACGAAGAGATCTACAAGCAAGGAGCGAGAGAGCCGCTCGCCCTGCCAAGAAGGAGCCTGGCCCTCAGGATGCTGCAGCACGCAAGGGACGAGGCACACAGGTTCGGGCTTGCCTACAACAAGAGCCTGAGAAAGGTCACTCGACCTTGACGCTCTCGCGCTTTTGCGCGCGCTTCATTTCCTGCTCGGTCAGCTCGATATATTTTGCGACAGCGGTGTCTGCCGATTCCAGACCTATCTGGAGCATCCTTGCCGCAAAAAGCGACGCGGACATTGCCATTTCTCCCGCCACCAGCGGCCAC
>Ga0209751_10001769_pt1 | contig 21956 bp, 30 predicted proteins | sample RifCSP13_1_FD_184019 | JGI IMG/M metagenome (GOLD analysis project Ga0209751, IMG submission 184019) | Soil microbial communities from Rifle, Colorado - Rifle CSP2_sed 13_1 (SPAdes) (version 2) | ecosystem: Environmental > Terrestrial > Deep subsurface > Rock core/Sediment | place: Rifle...
AACCGCACGAGCTTCATGCGGTTCTCGTTGGAGTCCAGCATCGTGCTCTTCATGTAGATCTCGTAGCCGTAGCCGCGGACGCGCGACCGGAGGGCCGGGTGCATCCCCGCGACGGCGTCGAGGTTCCCCGCCGCGACGAGGACGAAGTCGCAGGGCACGGGCTCCGTCTTCACCATGGCCCCGCTGGAGCGCTCGCTCTGCCCCACGATGGGGAACTTCTTCTCCTGGAGCGCGGTGAGCAGCGACTGCTGCGACTCGATGCGGAGGATGTTGATCTCGTCGATGAAGAGGACACCCCTGTGCGCCTTCTGGATCGCCCCGCCCTCCACGCGCTCGTGCGCGGGCGTCTCCAGCCCGCCGGACTGGAAGGGGTCGTGCTTCACATCGCCGAGGAGGGCGCCGGCGTGGCTGCCGGTGGCGTCGATGAAGGGCGGCTGCTCGTCGGGGCTGTGGGTGACGAGGAGCTTCGGCACGAGGAGGTTCTCCTGGCGGTGGCCCGTGTACCGCGTGGCCATGTAGATGATCCCCGCGACGAGGATCCCGAAGAGGAGGACCATGGGGTTGAACGTCACCGGCGGCGGCGCCCACTGGATGGAGAGGAGGACGCTGAGCCCGATGATGAAGAAGAGGATCGTGAGCATCATGGAGGCCTTCTGCTCGCGCCGCTGCATCGCCTCCGCCTTCTGCGCGTTCACGATCTCGCGTCCCTTCCCCGCGGGGACGACGCGAATCTTCGGCTCGTTCGGGTCCTCGGGGTTGTGGTAGACGATGATGTCCTGGAGCTCGTCCCGCGGGAGGAGCTCCGTCATCGACCGCGCGAGCATGGACTTCCCGGTCCCCGGGTCGCCGATGAGGAGGACGTGGCGCTTCTGCTCCGCCGCCTTGCGGACGACCTCGACGGCGCCGTCCTGGCCGATCACCTGGTCGACCAGGCGCTCGGGGATCCGGATCTCGGCGGTGCTCCGGAAGTCCAGTTGGCGGATCCATTCGTCGACCGGAGCGGTTTCCTCCGACGCGACCGGGGTTTCAGCCATGGGGGATGCCTGTAATGGAGTGTCCGCGCGAAATAAGAGGCTCGCGGGATAAATAGCTTGCGTCGGAATCGGAGGAGTGCTGCACGGGCGCCGCTCTCAATCCACGTGCGAGCGAGAAGAGTGGCCTCAGGCGACCTGCCGGGCCATCTCCCGCCGCGTGATGAGCTCGGCGAGCGTCCGGAACGAGGACTCGACGTTCTGTCCGGTCTTCGCGGACGTCAGGGCCCACGGGGCCTTGTGCGTCCCCGTGAACTTCTTGAGCTCCTCCTCCGTCACCTGAGCGCTCTCGGCCAAGTCGGCCTTGTTCGCCATGAAGAGGACGGGGATGGGGCCCGTGACCTTGTTCACCGCCGCGATCCAGTCGTTCAGCTCCGTGAGCGTGTGCTTCCGCGTGATGTCGCACACGGCGAGGATTCCCTGGGCGCCGTGGAAGTAGGCCTCCTTGAGCAGCTCCCGGAACCCCTTCTCGCCCATGATGTCCCACACGGTCATGTCGACGCGGACCTCGTCGTGGTTCGTGCCGGGGACGAAGACCTCCTTCTTGGAGACCTTGGCGCCGAGCGTGGAGATGTACTTGTCGTCGAAGTCGTCGTGGATGAACCTGCGGATCAGGCACGTCTTGCCGACCGCGCCCTCGCCCACCAGGCAGATCTTCGTCTTCATCCGGATTTCTTCGCTCATGAGCCTTTACCTCGTCCGCCTGAACGCTCGACGGGTCGGGGTTCTTAAAAGCGTGTTGGGGCGGTTATCCGCGGTGAGAACGCCTACTCCGCGACGGTCGCCCGGAGGAGGGTCTCCTGCACGGCGATGTTCGCAAGCTCCTGGAAGGCGCGCTCCACGTTCGCCCCGGTCTTCGCCGAGGTGAGGTAGTAGGGGGAGCCGTACGCGCGCGCCGCTTGGGCGAGCTGCTCCTCGGTGACCTCGATCCGGTCCGTGAGGTCCACCTTGTTCGCGAGGAGCGCGATGGGGATGCGGCCGGTCACGCTGTAGACGCCCTCGATCCAGTCGTCGATGTCGTCCAGGGTGATGCGCCGCGTGATGTCGCACACGGCGAGGATCCCCTTGGCGCCGTAGAAGTAGGCCTCCTTGAGGAGCTCCCGGAACCCCTTCTGCCCCATGATGTCCCAGATGGTCATCCCCAGCTGGACGATCGCGCCGTCCTCGGGATGCGTGACCTTGAGGTCGACCTTGGAGACCTTTGTGCCGAGAGTCTGGATGTACTTGTCGCTGAAGTCGTCGTGGACAAACCGCCGGATCAGGCTGGTCTTCCCCACGGCGGCCTCCCCCACGAGGCAGACCTTCATCTTCATCCTGCGGACGTCCATCGAGACTCCTTCCCGGGCAGGTTCCCACGAGTCAGTTTCGATATAAAGGCTGGGGCGCTGTTATCAGGGAGGATAGGCCCGCTCGCCTCCGAGGCGCCCGGGGCGTGGCCCCCTGCCGCCCCACCCTGAAAAGGGTTAAATAGACCACCCCTCTTCGTTGCGCGCCGCGTTCAACCCGACGCGATGGGCTCCGCCTCGTGCGTCCCAGCAAAAGGGCCCCCGGGAATCTTCTCGGGCCCCGGAAACGTCACGGTTGCCCGCGGATGACGTCCCGCTCTGGGACGTTCCCTCCCCGAGGGGGGGTGTCGATGCCCAAGGAGCACAGGCCCAGGCACGGCTCAATGGCGTATTCGCCGCGGAAGCGAGCGGAGAGCCTCCTCCCCCACTTCGCCTCCTGGCCGGAGGCCGGCGAGGGACCTCGTCTCCAGGGGTTCGCAGGCTACAAAGCCGGCATGACCCACGTCCTCCTCGTGGACTACAGGAAGACGAGCACCACCGCGGGGCAGGAGGTCGCCGTGGCCGTCACGGTGGTCGAGGTCCCCCCCATGAAGGTCGCCGGCGTCCGCCTCTACGCGAACGAGGGTGGCGCCCTGCGGTCTGTGGGGGAGCTGTGGGCGGAGAAGGTGGAGAAGGACCTCGCCCGGCTCTTCCCCCAGCCGAAGTCCCGCAAGGCGCCCGAGGTGGTCGACATCTCCCTCGTCGAGGAGGTCCGGGCCATCCTCCAGACGCAGCCGCGCCTCGTGCGCTCGGGCGGCCAGAAGGTGCCGGAGATCATGGAGGTGCGCGTGGGTGGCGGCACGGTCGAGGAGCGCCTCGGCTACGCGAAGGGGCTGCTGGGGAAGGAGGTCCGCGTCACGGACTTCACTCGGGAAGGGACGATGGTCGACGTCGCCGCGATCACGAAGGGCAAGGGATGGCAGGGCGCGGTGAAGCGCTGGGGGATCAAGCTCCTCCGCCACAAGAACTCGAAGCACCGCCGGAACACGGGCACCCTGGGCTCGTTCCAGCCCGGCTACGTTCGGACGACCGTCCCGCAGGGAGGCCAGATGGGCTTCCACCAGCGCACGGAGTACAACAAGCGCATCCTGAAGATCGGGGACGACGGGAAGGAGATCACGCCGAACGGCGGCTTCCTCCACTACGGCGTCGTCCGGAACCAGTACGTCCTCCTCCACGGCTCGATCCCCGGGCCGGCGCAGCGGCTCATCCGCCTCCGGGATGCAGCGCGGCCCGCGACGTACATCAAGCTCGAGGAGCCGCCGCAACTCACTTACATCTCCACGCAGTCCAAGCAGGGGGTCTGAGGATGGCCGAGGGGAAGACCGCCGCGGCGCCCCCGAAGAAACTCGCCACCCCGCGGAAGACCGCTCCGAAGAAGAAGAAGGCCGCCCCGAAGCGCAAGGCCGAGGGCGGCGAGGTGAACGTCTACTCCATCGCCGGGAAGGTCCTCGGGACCGTCGACCTCCCCCGCGTCTTCCACGTCCCGCTCCGCCCCGACCTCATCCGCCGCGCGGTGACCGCCGCGCAGGCGAACCGTCGCCAGCCCTACGGCGCCATGTTCAACGCGGGGCGGCGGCACTCCGTGCGGTGGTCCGGCAAGGGACAGGGGGTCTCCCGCATCCCCCGCATTCGCGGGACGATGATCGGGGCCCAGGCACCAGGCACCGTCGGCGGGGCCAAGGCGCACCCCCCGCGAGCGGACCGTATTTGGGCCAAGAAGATGAACGACACGGAGCGGCTCAAGGCCCGCGGGGCCGCGCTCGCCGCGCTTCGCGACCCCGCCCTCGTGCGCGCCCGCGGGCACCGGTTCGAGGAGAAGGTCACATTGCCCCTCGTCGTCGAGGACAAGGCCCTCGAGGTCCTCCAGGAGCTGCAGACGCGGTTGGAGCGGGGGGAGCTGAAGGAGGACGAGGTCCACCCGACGAAGGTCGCCCTCAACCTCCTCACCTGCCTCGGCGTCGCGGCGGACGTCGAGCGGGCCCACGTGGGGACCCACATCCGGGCGGGCCACGGCAAGATGCGGTCGCGGAAGTACCGCGAGCCGCGCGGGCCCCTCCTCGTCCTCGCGAAGCCCGACGGGGCGAAGGCGTTCGCGAACCTGTCGGGGGTCGAGGTCCGCCTTGTGACGCAGCTCAACACGGAGTGCCTCGCGCCGGGCGGGCAGCCCGGCCGTCTCACGATCTTCAGCGAGGGCGCCCTCGCGGCGCTCCGGGGGTGGTAAGATGGACCCGTACGAGGTGCTCCTGCACCGAGCCCAGGCCCAACGCGACCGCGATGCCGAACCCCGTGGTAAGATGGACCCGTACGAGGTGCTCCTGCACCCCTACGTGACGGAGAAGACCCTGAACCTGATCTCCGGCACCGCGAAGCAGGCGTTCAAGGACGGCAACCGCCTCGAGTTCATCGTCCGCCGGTCCGCGACGAAGGGCGAGGTGAAGATGGCCTTCGAGGCGATGTTCGAGGCGAAGGTCGAGAAGGTGAACACCTTCATCGACGACGTCGGCAAGCACGCGATCGTGAAGCTGAAGGCCGGGTTCTCCGCGGAAGAGATCGGCATGCGCATCGGGGTGTTCTGATGGGAAAGAACCTCCCCCAGCAGCGGCGCGGGCGGGGGACCTCCCCCACCTACCGCTCCCCCAGCCACCGCCACCTCGGCGCCATCAAGCTGCCCTACGCCGCCGGCGAGGGCGTCGTCGTCGAGCTCCTCCACGCTCCCGGGCACTCCGCCCCGCTTGCCCGCGTGCGATTCGGCGGCCAGGATGTCCTCATGATCGCGCCGGACGGCCTGATGACGGGCCAGTCCGTGACCTCTGGCGTCGCCAACGTCGACCGCGGCAACACCCTGCGCCTCGGGAGCGTGCCCGAGGGGACCCTCGTCTACAACCTGGAGGCGCACCCCGGGGACGGCGGGAAGCTCGTCCGCGCCGCGGGGACGACGGCGCTCGTGGTCAGCCAGGGGGGGCACACGGTAATCCGGCTCCCCTCGGGACAGTTCAAGGAGCTTGACCCGAACTGCCGCGCGACCATCGGGGTCATCGCGGGCAGCGGGCGGAAGGACCGGCCGCTGTACAAGGCCGGGAAGAGCGTCAACGCCTACCGGAGCCTCGCGAAGCGGCCGTTCAAGGTCCGCGGCGTGGCCAAGAACGCGGTGGACCACCCCCACGGGGGCGGCGCGCACCAGCACGTGGGGAAGCCCTCCACGGTCTCCCGCAACGCCCCGCCCGGCCGGAAAGTCGGCAGGCTGTCCCCGCAGAGGAAGAGGAGGCCGTAGATGGCGCAGAAGCACAGCGGGAGCGCGAAGGCGGCTCGGCGGCGGTTGCGGAAGCGCGCGAGCACGATCGACGCGCGGAAGAAGAAGGAGTTCACCTACCGCGGGTACACTCTGGAAGAGCTGAAGGCGATGACCCACCAGGAGGTCCTCGAACTCCTCCCCGCGCGCGCGCGCCGCACCTACGTGCGCGGCCTCGACCGCGAGCAGGCCATCTTCGTGGAGACGTTGCGGAGCGACGGGACCGGGGAGGCCGTGCGCACGCACTGCCGCGATGTGCCCGTGCTCCCGGAGTTCGTGGGGAAGAAGATCGCGGTCCACAACGGCAAGGCATTCGTCAACCTCGAGGTCAAGCCCGAGATGATCGGGCACTACCTCGGCGAGTTCGCGATGACCCGGAAGGAGGTGAGCCATTCCGGGCCCGGCGTCGGTGCCACGCGCTCGTCGAAGTTCATGCCGCTGAAGTGAGGGGGAACCATGGCGAAGATCGGGTACAGTTTCCGGCATTTCGAGGTGGGGAGGATGTCCCGCGCCTATGGGCGCGAGCTCCCCATCTCGCCGAAGAAGACGCGGGAGCTCTGCGGCGCCCTCCGCGGCCTGAAGGTGGATCAGGCGCGCGAGTACCTGGAGCGGGTGATGCGCCTCGAGCAGGCCGTCCCGTTCAAGCGGCACAACCGCTGGGTCGCGCACAAGCCGGGGATCGGCCCCGGGCGCTACCCCGTGAAGCCGGCCCGCCACGTCCTCAAGGTCCTCAAGAGCGCGGAGGAGAACGCGCGCGACCACGGCCTCGAGCCCGAGGACATGGTCGTCCGGGTCATCGCCCCCCACCGCGGCTCGATCCGCAAGGGGCGCATGCCGCGGGCCCACGGCCGCTCCACGCCCTGGAACCAGGAGACGGTGAACCTGGAGGTTGTCCTGGAGGTCGTGTCCTGATGGCGAGCGAGCGGAAGATCGTGACGGAGAACGTGCGGCGCGTGCTTCTCCGGGAGTTCCTCATGAGGGAGACGTACCGCGCAGGTTTCGGCGGCCTCGACATCCAGCGCACGCCGATGGGCACGCGAGTCACGCTCATCGCGGAGCGGCCCGGGCTCGTCATCGGGCGCAAGGGCAGCTCGATCAACGCGCTCACCGAGGCCGTGGCGACCCGCTTCCGGTTCGACAACCCCCAGATCGAGGTCCAGGAGGTCGAGAACGCCGCGCTGAACGCGCAGATCATGGCGGAGAAGCTCGCCAACGCGCTCGAGCGCGGGTGGCACTTCCGCCGTGCCGGGCACTCCACGGTCCGCCGGATCATGGCCGGCGGGGCCAAGGGCTGCCTGATCATCGTGGCGGGGAAGCTGACGGGGCAGCGGCACCGGACCCAGAAGTTCAAGATGGGGCACATCAAGTACTGCGGCGAGCCCAGCTACACGTTCATGCACCACGGCTTCGCCGTGGCGCGGATGAAACCCGGCGTCATCGGGGTCACCGTCCGGATCATGGATCCGAAGGCCAAGCTCCCCGACGAGATCACCGTGGCGGGAGTGACTGAGGCCCCGCCGCCCCCGCCGCCGCCCCCGCCCGCGGAGCCCCCCGAGGCCGCCGGCGAGGAGCCGGGGGGCCTAGAGGCCCCCGAGGCCGAAGCCGAGCCCCCCGTCGTGGGGGCCGAGCTGGCCGCGAAGGGAAAGCTCGCGACGAAGAAGCTGAAGAAGGTCGCCAAGGCGCTCAAGGGGCTCGGCGACGTCGAGGTGGGAGGGTAAATGGCCCTGCTGAGGACGAAGGAGATCCGGGAGATGGACGGGGAGGCGCGCGTGAAGAAGCTGAGAGCCCTCCGGGAGGAGCTCATGCACGAGCGCGGCGTGGCGGCGATGGGCGGCGCGCCGCCGAGCCCGGGCAAGATCCGGGCGCTCCGCAAGGACATCGCCCGCATCCTCACGATCGACACGGAAGACAGGAGGCAGAAACGGAAAGGTGCGACATGAAGGAGGACAGGTAGGAATGGCCGGCATATGCTCCGTCTGCGGCTTGCCAGAGGAGCTGTGCATGTGTGAGGAGATCGCCAGGGAGCAGCAGCAGATCCGCATCTACAACGGGAAGAGGAGGTACGGGAAGGTGGTCACCATCGTGGAAGGCATCGACGCGAGCGACATCGACATCGACACGCTCGCCCGGGACCTCAAGAAGCGGACGGCTTCCGGCGGGACCGTGAAGGCGGGGAAGATCGAGCTCCAGGGCGAGCACCGGAAGAAGGTCCAGGCCGCCTTGGAAGAGATGGGCTACAAAGTCGAGGTCGTATGACGTGAGCGCGCGGAAACAGGAGTACATCGGGTTGGAGGTCGAGGTCGCTGCCTCGCCGGACCCGTCCACGGTGGGCCTCCGGGGCACCGTCGTGGACGAGACGAAGCACACCTTCGTCGTCCGCGGGGGAGGCCGGGACCGGCGGGTCCCCAAGCGGGGCGCGCGGTTCCGGTTCCCCCTGGCGGGGATCGAGGTGGCGGGCAACGAGATCCTCTTCCGACCCGAGGACCGCGTGAAGAAGGCAAGGTGAAGGAATGGCGGAGAAGAAGAAGGTGAAGGCGGCAACGGCCCGGGACATCGGGATCGACGTCCCCGCGCCGGGGGTCCAGTGCAACGACCGCCACTGCCCCTTCCACGGCAAGCTGAGCGTCCGCGGGCAACTCTTCGCGGGCACCGTCGTCTCCGCCCGCATGGGGCGCACCGTCGTCGTCGAGCGGGAATACCTCCGCTTCATCGCGAAGTTCGAGCGCTACGAGAAGCGCACGAAGCGGTTCATGGCCCACAGCCCGCCGTGCCTGGGCCTGAAGGCCGGGGACGCCGTCACGATCATGGAGTGCCGGCCGGTGAGCAAGACCGTGTCCTTCGTCGCCATCGAGCGGCGCGCGGGGGTGCCCTCGTGAAGGGCCTCCCGGGCCGCCAGATGCGCGGGCTGCCCAAGGGCGCCCGCCTCGACTGCGTCGACAACACGGGTGCGAAGATCGTCGAGATCATCGAGGTGCGGCGGTACCACGGCGTCCGCCGGCGGATTGCCTCCGCGGGGATCGCCGACCTCCTCGTCGTGAGCGTGAAGAAGGGGAGCCCGGAGATGCGCCGCCAGGTCGTGAACGCCGTTATCGTGCGCCAGCGCCGACCCTTCCGGCGCGCCGACGGCACGATGGTCCAGTTCGAGGACAACGCCTGCGTGCTCATGACGCCGGAAGGCGAGATCAAGGGATCGGACATCAAGGGCGCCGTCGCCCGCGAGGCCGCCGAGCGTTGGCCGAGGATCGCCGCGACGGCGAGCATCATCGTGTGAGGGAGATCATGACGACCACGAAGGCCCGAAAGCAACGGAAGCGGCTGTTCAACGCCCCGCTCCACCGCCGCGGGAAGCGCATCGCGTGCCATGTGGACAAGACCCTTCGTGAGAAGAACCCCGGGCTGCCGCGGGCGGTGCCGCTTCGGAAGGGCGACCAGGTAAAAGTCTTCCGGGGGGAGTTCCGCGGCAAGACGGGGAAGGTCACCGCGGTCGACCACCGCGAGTTCCGTGTCACCGTCGAGGACCTTACCGTGGCCAAGGCGGACGACAAGCTCGTGCCGCGCCCGATTCATGCCTCCAACCTCGTGATCATCTCGTTCGACGAGACGGACGCGCGCCGCCGCGAGCGGCTCACCGCGAAGGGGGCGGAGCCGTGAAGAAGCACCTCAAGCGCATGCCAGCGCCGCGGGCACTGAAGATCAAGCGCAAGGCGGCGTACTGGGCGGTAAAGCCGTCCCCCGGCCCGCACCCCCTGGAGCGCTCCATCCCCCTCCTCTCCCTCACCCGGGACTTCCTCCGGATCGCGGACAACGCCCGCGAGGCCGTGGCCCTCATCTCGGGGGGCGAGGTCCTCGTGGACGGCCGTGTCGTCCGCAGCGCGAAGTTCCCCGTCGGGCTCATGGACGTCGTGTCCCTGCCCGCACGGAAGGAGAACTACCGCATCCTCCTCGACGCCCGCGGAAAGCTCGTCCCCGTGTCCATCGAGGCCGCCGAGGCCTCGTGGAAGCTCTGCCGGGTGGAGGACAAGACGACCCTGCGCGGCGGGCTCGTCCAGCTCAACCTCCACGACGGCCGGAACCTCCTCGCCCCGAAGCGGTCGCCGCCGACGGGAGCGACCCTGAAGCTGAAGCTCCCGAAGCAGGAGATCGTCGGGGAGCTCCCCCGGGAGCCCGGGAACGTTGCGCTCCTCATCGGCGGGCAGCACGTGGGGGAGATCGGCCACCTGGAGCAAATCGTGAAGTCCCGCAACCCGCGGGCGAACGTGGCCCGGTTCAAGGAGGGCTTCGACACGATCGTCGACTACGTCTTCATCATCGGCAAAGAGCGGCCCGAGGTGCGGCTCCCCGAGGCCCCGGCGGTGGTCCAGTAATGGCGAACGCGATGCGCCGGATCCGCGTGGAGAAGGTCGTCGTCAACATCGGAGTCGGCGAGGCCGGCGAGAAGCTCCTCAAGGCGCAGCGCGTCCTTGAGATGATCACCGGGCAGAAGGCGATCCAGACGATCTCGAAGAGCACGATCCGGGATTGGGGCATCCGGGAGAACATGCCCCTCGGCGCCAAGGTGACCCTCCGCCGCGTGCGCGCGGAGACCTTCCTGAAGAGGGCCCTCGCGGTGCGGAACAACCGCCTCCCCGGATACTCCTTCGACCCCCAGGGGAACTTCTCCTTCGGCATCCAAGACTACACGGACTTCGAGGGGATGAAGTACGACCCGGAGATCGGCGTCTACGGGATGGACGTCTCCGTCGTCCTGGAGCGTCCCGGCTACCGCATCAAGCGTCGGCGGGTCGCGCGGGCCCACATCCCGCCCGCCCACAGGATCTCCCGCGAGCAGGGCATCGAGTTCGCCAAGGGGCGCTACGGCATCGAGGTGGTGGAGAGTTGAGGCCCTCGAGCAAGCAGCGCAAAACGTTCGGGCGCAAGGTCGGATGCCTGCGCTGCGGGCGGAAGCGCGGCATCGTCCGCCGGTACGGGATGCACCTGTGCCGCCAGTGCTTCCGCGAGATCGCCTTCGACCTGGGCTTCCGGAAGTACGCGTGAGGTGGAAGAGAATGCTGCACGATCCTCTCAACGACGCCATGGCGGCGATCCGGAACGCCGAGATGGCGGGCAAGGGCGAGTGCCAGGTCCGGCCCGCCTCGAAGCTGATCGGCCGCGTCCTCAACGTGCTCCAGGAGACGCAGTACATCGACCGCTTCGAGGTGACGGAGCAGGGGGGCACGGTGACCTTCCTCGTGAAGCTCCGCGGGGCGATCAACGACTGCGGCGTGATCAAGCCGCGGTTCGCCGTGAAGCGCGCGGAGATGGAGAAGTACGAGTCGCGCTACCTGCCCGCCCAGGACTTCGGCGTCCTCATCCTGTCCACGACGGCGGGCGTCCTTTCGAACGCGCAGGCCAAGCACCTGGGGGTGGGCGGCAAGCTACTGGCTTTCGTCTACTGAGGAGTTTTCATGACGGTCGCAGGGTTCATCGAGGAACGGATCAAAGTCCCGGGCGGGGTGGACGTCAAGCTGGAAGGCTCGACCCTCGCCGTCGCCGCGAAGGGCGCTGCTCTGAAGCGCGTGTTCCGGCACCCCCGCGTCGTGCTTCGCGTCGAGGGCGGGGAGGTCGTCCTCCGCACGGAGTATCCGCGCCGGCACGAGAAGGCCCTCGTCGGGACCTGGGCCGCCCACGTGCGGAACATGATCCATGGGGTGACCGCGGGTTGGCGGTACGAGATGAAGGTCGTCTACTCGCACTTCCCCGTGAAGGTCTCCGTGAAGGCGGACCACGTGCTCATCGAGAACTTCCTCGGGGAGAAGCACCCGCGCAGCGCGGGCATCCTCGGCGTCACCCAGGTCGACGTCCAGGGGGACATCCTCGTCCTCACCGGCCCGGACATCGAGGCCGTCTCCCAGACCGCCGCGCGCATCGAGCAGGCGACGCGCATCCGCGGGTTCGACCCACGCATCTTCCAGGACGGCATCTACATCACGAAGAAGGCCGTGGAGGCGACCTGATGGCGGAGAAGAAGAAGGCGGCCAAGGCACGCCCTCGCCGGGCGAAGGCGGCGAAGACCGAGGCGCCCGCCCCGGAGCCCAAGGTCGAGGCTCCCGCGAAGGAGGGGGCGAAGCCCGTGACGCACACCGCGCGGAAGAAGCCCAAGCTGACGGAGGCGCAGCGCCTCGCGCTCCTCCTGCGCCGGCGGATCGCCGACCGCCGCCCCACGTTCCTCCGCCAGGAGTGGTTCCGCCACCCGCGGCTCGGGATGATCTGGCGCAAGCCAAAGGGCGACCACTCCAAGCTCCGCACCCACGAGCGGTGGCGCATCAACTCCCCCTCCATCGGCTTCCGCGGTCCCGCGGCGGTCCGCGGGCTCCACCCCTCCGGCTTCTCCGAGGTCCTTGTCCACAACCCGCGCCAGCTCGAGGGCCTCGACCCGGCGAGCCAGGCCGTGCGGGTCGCGGGTGGGGTCGGCCTGCGCAAGCGCGCGCTCATCGTCGCCGCGGCCGAGGAGAAGGGCCTCCGCGTCCTGAACCCGGGGGTGGGGGCGTGAACCTGAAGAACCAGCGGCGGATGGCCGCGGCCCTCCTGAAGTGCGGGGAGACCCGCATCTGGATCAGCAACGACCCGGGATACGAGGAGCACCTGGAGGGTGCGATCACCCGGGCGGACGTCCGCAAGCTGATCTCCTGGGACGTGATCCAGCGTCTCCCGGAGCGCGGGAACTCCCGGGCCCGGTACCGCTACCGCGCCGCGCAGCGCGCGAAGGGGAAGCGGCGGGGCGCCGGCTCCCGGAAGGGCGGCTCGGAAGCGCGCAACCCGCGGAAGCGCGCCTGGATCCGCACGATCCGGCCCCTCCGCGCGCGCCTCGCCCAGCTCCGCACCGAGGGCCGCCTCGACGCCAGCACGTACCGGACCTTTTACGCCCGCGCGAAGGGCGGGATGTTCAAGAGCAAGGCGCACCTGGACCAGTCTCTGCGCGCGGCGGGCGCGTTGAAGGAGGCGAAGTGATGGCCGAGGGCGCGGGCTACAAGGTCCCCATGCGGCGGCGGCGCGAGGGCCGCACGGACTACCGCCGGCGTCTCCGGCTCCTCCGCGGCGGGCGCCCCCGGGCGGTGGTCCGGAAATCCCTCAACAACCTCTCCGTGCAGTTCGCCGACTACGACGCCCGGGGCGACCGGATCCGGATCTCCGCGGTAAGCGTGGAACTCTCCGAGTACGGGTGGACCGGGCCCGCGGGCAACGTCCCCGCGGCGTACCTCACGGGGTTCCTCGCAGGGAAGCGGGCGGCCGCGCAGGGGATCAAGGCCGCGGTCCTGGACCTGGGGCGCGTGCCGCCCACGAAAGGGAGCCGCGTGTTCGCCGCGGTGAAAGGCCTCGTGGACGCGGGGGTCGCGGTGCCCCACGCGGAGGAGGTTCTGCCCGAGCCCGCGCGGATCAGCGGTCAGCACATCAAGCCCGAGGTCGTCCAGATGTTCGAGCAGGTCAAGGCGAAACTGGAGGCACTCTGATGGCGAGCCGGTCGCGGTCGCGCCAGCCGCGCCGGGAGCGGTCGAGCCAAGAACGCGAGGCGGACCTCGCGGCCTGGGTGCCGAAGACGAGGCTCGGGCAGTTGGTCTTCCGCGGCGAGATCACGACGATGAGCGCCGCGCTCGCCACCGGGTTCCCCGTCCGCGAGCCCCAGGTCGTGGACATCCTCCTGCCGGAGATGCAGGATGAGGTCCTTGACGTGAACATGGTCCAGCGGATGACGGATTCCGGCCGGCGCGTGAACTTCGCAATCACCTGCGTCGTCGGGAACAGCGACGGTTTCGTCGGCGTCGGGCGGGCCCGCGGCAAGGAGGTCGGCCCCGCGATCCGGCGGGCCATCGACGCGGCCAAGGTGAACCTCATCGAGGTCCGCCGCGGCTGCGGCTCCTGGGAGTGCGGCTGCAACCGCCCGCACACGTTGCCCTTCCGCGTCGTCGGGAAGAGCGGCTCCGTCGAGGTCATCCTCAAGCCGGCGCCGCGGGGCGTCGGCCTCGCCGTCGGCGACGTCGCGAAGAGCGTGCTCAAGTTGGCCGGGATCACGGACGCCTGGGGGACCACCGCGGGCCACACGAAGACCACGGTGAACTACGCGCTTGCTTCCTTCGACGCCCTCCGCCGCGCCGGCACCGTGAAGGTTTCCGGGGAGCGCCTCCTGAAGCTCGCAATCAAGTCGGGGGCGGAGAAGGAATTCGTGCGCGCGCCGCACGCCCCGTCGGTGCCTGCCGAGGGTGGCGTACGCCCCGCCGAGCCTGGCGGAGGCGCCCCGTCGGGGGAGGGGGACCGATGACCTGGGCCGTCGTCCGCGTGCGGGGCCAGGTGGGACTCCGCAACGACGTGCGCGACACGCTCCGGATGCTCCACCTCACCCGCGCGAATCACTGCGTCCTCGTCCCGGAGACGGACGCCTACCGCGGCATGCTCCAGAAGGTCAAGGACTTCGTGACGTGGGGCGAGGTGACACCGGAGACCGTGCAGCGCCTCCTCGCGGCGCGTGGGCGGGTCGCAGGCGAGTCGCTCGCGGACGCCCACCTGAAGGGGTCGGCGTTCAAGTCCGTCGAGGACCTCGCAGCCGCCGTGTCCGCGGGCACCGCCCGGCTCGGCGACGTCCCCGCGGTGACCCCGGTCCTCCGCCTGCCCCCCCCGCGGCGGGGCTTCGAGGGGATCAAGCGCGGCTACCGCGCCGGCGGGGCCTTGGGCTACCGGGGGAAGGAGATCAACCTCCTCCTCGCACGCATGCTCGAGACGGGGGCGAAGTGATGGTCAGCCGCACGAAGAAGCTCCGAGGGAGCCGGACGCACGGACGCGGGAAGAAGCACGGGCGCGGCGCGGGCTGCCGCGGGGGCACGGGGAACGCGGGCCTCCACAAGCACAAATTCAAGTGGATGCTCATCTACGATCCGGACCACTTCGGCCGCCACGGTTTCGTCCGGCACCACGCGGCGCAGCCGGAGGCGCCGAGCATCGACCTGGAGTCCCTGGAAGTGCGCCTCGAGGCGCTGGAGAAGGCTGGCGCCGCGGTGAAGTCCGGCGCGGGCTACGACGTGGACCTCGCGAAGGCGGGCATCGCGAAGCTCCTGGGGAGCGGGCGCGTCACCCGCCCGCTGAAGATCACCGTGGGTCGGGCGACCGGATCCGCGGTGGCAAAGGTCACCGCGGCGGGCGGTGAGGTGAAGACGACCGAGGCGGCCTGATGGCGGAAGAGAAGAAGAGCCTGCTCTACAAGCTGAAGCCCGTCACGGATCGTCTGCCGGCCGTCTCCAAGCCGGAAGGCCACGTCCAGTTCCGGACGAAGATGCTGTGGGTCGTCCTGATCCTCGGCCTCTACTTCGTCATGACGAACATCTTCATCTACGGGCTCAACAAGACGGAGACGATCGACGTCTTCTCCTCCCTGCGGGCCATCCTGGCGGGCGCCCAGGGGTCCCTCATGCACCTGGGGATCGGCCCGATCGTCACCGGCTCGATCATCATGCAGCTCTTCGCCGGCGCGAAGATCATCAACCTGAACCTGAAGAAGGACGAGGACAAGGCGGTCTACCAGGGGACGCAGAAGCTCGTCGTCCTCATCATGATCGTCGTCGAGTCGGTGCCCCAGGTGATGGGTTTCCTCACCCCCTCCACCGCGTTCGTCGCGAACCTGGGCGGCACGCCGACGGCGCCGACGAACGGCCTCTCGCCGGGGAACGGCAACAGCCTCGCAATGACGTTCATCGTCCTCCAGCTCATCGCGGGGTCGTACCTCGTCTTCCTCATGGACGAGGTCGTCGCCAAGTGGGGAATCGGCAGCGGGATCTCCCTGTTCATCGCGGCGGGCGTCGCGCAGGCAATCGTTACCGGGACGATCAACTGGGAGCCGGCCCAGCCCGGGAGCGCCGTCCCTGCGGGCACGATCCCGAAGACCCTCTACTACCTGGGGAACATGAACGCCGGCCAGATCAGCGGCGGGGGCTACGAGGAGATCATGCTCTCCAACCCGAACCCGATGATCGCCCTCATCGGCACCGTCGCCGTGTTCTTCATCGTGGCCTACGTGGAGAGCTCCCGCATCGAGATCCCGCTGGCTCACGGCACCGCCCGGGGGGCCCGCGGCCGCTACCCGATCCGCCTCATCTACGCTTCGAACATCCCCGTCATCCTCGTCGCCGCGGTGCTCGCGAACGTGAGCATGTGGTCCCTCCTTTTCTGGCAGCACCCGGAGTGGCCCGTGGTCGGGCGCCAGGCCTGGATCGGGTCGTACCCCTCCGCAGACGACCCCCTCGTCCTGAGCCAGCAGATCCAGCGCACCACGCCCATCGACGGCATCGCCTATTACGTCTCCAGCGTGAACGGAGTCGGTGACTGGCTCTTACCCTTGTTCGCCCCGGAGCGCTATCCGGGGCTCCTCGCGAACCACGAAACCTGGCAGGTCGGGGCCAAGCTCCTGATCTGGCTCTCCGTGATGATCGGGGGCTCCGTGCTCTTCGCGAAGTTCTGGATTGAGACCACGAACATGGGTCCCGAGGCCGTCGCCGAGCAGATTGAGTCTTCGGGCATGCAGATCCCGGGGTTCCGGAGGGATCCCCGCGTCCTCAAGAAGGTCCTCGAGCGGTACATCCCCACGGTCACCGTGATCGGCGGGGCCGCCGTGGGGGCACTCGCCGCCGGCGCGGACATGATCGGGACGGTGGGGAATGCGAGCGGCACCGGGGTGCTGCTCACCGTGGGGATCATGATCCAGCTCTACGAGGCCATCGGCCGCGAGCAGATGATGGAGATGCACCCCGTCCTCCGCAACTTCTTCCAGGGCGAGTCCTAGGCGGCCACGCCCCCGCGCGCCCAGCCGCCCCAGTGACGGCGGAGCATCCACAGGAAGAGCGCGAACACGAGGAGCATGTAGGCGACGTCCCACAGCGGGTCCTCGCTGAACGGGACGAGGGCGAGGGGGTCCGCCGTGTGCGGCCAGAGCACCGGGTTGTAGCTGTGGCTGGGAAGGTCCAGCACGAGGTGACTGAGGCCGCCCGCCACGGCGGACAGGTAGAACGCCCGGCCTTCCGGGGCCTCCTTTCTCAGGTCGGCCCCGGCGAACCTGTACCACCGCTCCTCCGGCCAGCGTCGAGTGGCCCATCGCCAGAAGGCGGGCATCAGATGCCGCCAGAGGGCCCAGACGACGAGGGCATTGAGCGTGAAGACGCCGAGGAGGGAATGGAGGATTCCCCGCGCGCGGTAGGGATCGAAGTCGCTCCCCCCGAGGCCGTACAGGGCATAGAACGGCACTTCGAGATCGACGGTCATGCTTGCGAGGAAGGCGGCGACGAGGCTCCCGCGCGCTCCCGAAAGCCGCAGGAAGGCCCAGGCCCCGACCGTGTGCAGCGGGGTGGCCGGCACGTCATGCCCCGGCGAGGAGCCGCGCCAAGATGGCCTTCTGGGCGTGGAGGCGGTTCTCCGCCTGCTCGAACACGGCGGAGCGCGGGCCATCGATGACCTCGTCCGTGATCTCGAGGCCGCGGTGCGCGGGGAGGCAGTGGAGGACGAGGCACTCTTCCTTGGCGAGGCCTACGAGCTCCGCGTTCAGCTGGTACGCCGCGAACGCCTTCATCCGCAGCTCCTTCTCCTTCTCCATCCCCATGGAGACCCAGACGTCCGTGTAGAGGACGTCCGCGCCCGCGGCGGCCTCGCGGGGGTCGTTCAGGACCTCGACGCGCCCCCCGTGTCGCCCCGCGGCCTCCCGCGCCTTCGCCACGACCATGCGGTCTGGCTCGTAGCCCTTCGGTGTGGCCACGCGGACGGTCATCCCCGCGATGGCTCCCCCGAGGAGGAGGGACTGGGCCACGTTGTTCCCGTCGCCGACGTAGGCGAGGGTAAGGCCCTCCAGCCCGCCGCGCTTCTCCTGGATCGTGAGGAGGTCGGAGACGACCTGGCAGGGGTGCTCGACGTTGTCGAGCCCGTTGATCACGGGGACGGTGGCCCACCGAGCGAGCTCCAGCATGTCCGCGTGCTGGAAGGCGCGGTACAGGATCCCGTCGACGTAGCGCGAGAGCACGCGGGCCGTGTCCGCGACGGTCTCCCCTCGCCCGAGCTGGGTGTCCTGGGGGTTCAGGTAGAGGGCGTGGCCGCCGAGCTGGGTCATCCCGACCTCGAACGAGACGCGCGTCCGCGTCGAGGCCTTCTCGAAGATCATGGCGAGGCTGCGGTCCTTCAGCGGCTCGTAAGCCTCCCGGGCGAGGTGCCGCCTCTTGATCGTCTGTGCGAGCTCGAGCAGCCCGACGAGGTCGTCCTCCACGTCGAGCATCGACAGGAGGTCGCGCTTCGCCATCAGGCCGAGACCACCCGGTGGCGGGATAAACCCTTGGCCCGCACGCAGCTTTACGTGGCGCCTGGGCATCCGGCAGGCGTGCCCGTGGACCGCGAGCGGGAGTATCTGGCCCGCCGGACGGACCCGCGGCGGAGGCGCGCCGGTGTGGTCCTGGGGGCGGTGGGGCTGGCGGTCCTCCTCGGGTCCGGGATCGCCGGAATCCTCCTCCCCCCCGGGCTCCTCGCCTACGCCGTCGCGGGCATGGCCTCGGCTTTGGTCCTCCTCGCATGGGGGTTCCTCCGCTTGCGGTAGTCGCGGGGCAAAGCTCATCTATGGGCCGCTCATGGGAATCCCCGCGGCCGGGATAGGGTAGCCTGGTCATCCTAGGGGACTGTGGATCCCTTGACCCGAGTTCAAATCTCGGTCCCGGCCCCACCGCGCGTCCGGTCGTACGGCACCTTTAACTAGGCGGCGTCATTTCATCACACGGCGCGGGGTCGGGAGGATCAACCGCCGCCGCGCGCTCCGAGGTGGCTGCGATGATAAAGCAAGCCGAAGGCGAGTACGAGCCCAAGGCCTTGGAGGCCCGCGTCCGCGAGTACTGGGGTCGGACGAAGGCCTACGCGCGGACGAAGAGGGTCCGCGAGGCGGGGAAGGAGTACTACTTCTGCGACGGCCCTCCGTACACCACGGGCTCGATCCACCTGGGCACGGCGCTGAACAAGGTGATTAAGGACACCGTCGTCCGGTGGCTGCGGCTGCACGGGTACAACGTCCGCGACCAGCCCGGCTACGATATGCACGGGCTCCCCATCGAGGTCCAGGTGGAGAAGACCCTCGGGGTCAAGAACAAGAAGGACATCGAAGCGCTGGGCATCGACAAGTTCGTGGGCACTTGCCGCTCCTTCGCCACGGAGCTCAAGGACCGCATGTCGGAGCAGTTCGCCGCCCTCGGCGTGTGGCTTGACTGGGAGCACCCCTACACGACGATCGCGAACAAGTACATCGAGGTGGCCTGGTGGACCCTGAAGAAGGCCCACGAGCGCGGCCTCCTCGTCGAGGCCCACCGGTCCGTGAACTGGTGCCCGCGGTGCGAGACCGCTCTCGCGGAGGCGGAGGTCGAGTACGCGGACACGACCGACCCCTCCGTCTTCGTGAAGTTCCCACTGAAGGGGCGCCCCCACGAGTCCCTCCTCATCTGGACGACGACCCCCTGGACGCTGCCCGCGAACATGGCGGTCGCCGTGCACCCCCAGTTCGAGTACGGGAAGGTCCGCGTCGGCCGCCCCGGCGCGCCGGACCATGTCTGGGCCCTCGCGCAGCACATCCCCGACCTCATGAAGGACGCCGGCGTGTCGGACTTCGAGGTCGTGGACACCGCGACCGGGCACTCCATGGTGGGCTGGGAGTACGAGCAGCCCTTCCACGACCAGGTACCCTACCAGCGCGTCGTGCGCGGGCAGTGGGTGCACAAGGTGCTCCCCTCGGACAGCGTGGCCAAGGAGGACACCGGGCTCGTCCATGTGGCGCCCGGTCACGGCCCGGAGGACTTCGAGATCGGGCTGCGCTACGGGATCCCCTCGTTCTGCCCGGTCGACGAGCGCGGCTGCTTCACCGAGGAGGCCGGCGACTACGCGGGGCGCCCGATCCGCGACGCGAACCTAGACATCCTCGCCTCCCTCGACGCGCGCGGCCTCCTCTTCCGCCAGTCCACAGTGCGCCACCGGTATGGGCACTGCTGGCGCTGCGGCGCCCCCATCCTCTTCCGGAGCACCCGCCAGTGGTTCCTCAAGGTCACCGAACTCAAGCCGAAGATGCTCGAGGAGATCCAGCGCGTGAAGTGGTTCCCGGAGTGGGCAGGGGCCTCGCGGCAGTTCGAGTGGACGGCGAACCTCCGCGACTGGTGCATCTCCCGCCAGCGGTACTGGGGCACCCCGCTCCCGGTGTGGCGGTGCGAGAGCTGCCGGGACCTCTTCGTCGTCGGGAGCGAGGCGGACCTCCGGAAGGGCCAAGGCTACGCGGCGGACATGGACTACCACCGACCCGCCATCGACCAGGTCACCTTCCCCTGCGGGAAGTGCGGCGCCACGATGCGGCGCGTGCCTGACGTGATCGACGTCTGGTTTGACGCCGGGGTCTGCGCGTGGGCCCAGCTCGTTGCGAAGCCCGCCGACGTCGAGCGCTGGTGGCCCGCGGACTGGATCTGCGAGGCCCACGACCAGACGCGGGGCTGGTTCGCGGCCCAGCTCGCCGCGGGACTCATCGCGTTCGACGCCTCGCCGTTCGAGTCCGTCCTCATGCACGGCTGGATGAACGGGCCGGACGGCCTCCCCATGAGCAAGAGCAAAGGGAACTACATCGAGCCGTCCGAGGTCGTCGAGAGGCACGGCGTCGACGCCCTGCGCCTCTACCTCCTCAAGGTGAACGCCCCCTGGGAGGACGTGAACTTCCAGTGGGAGGAGGTGAAGAACGCCCAGCGCACGCTGAACATCCTCTGGAACGTCTACCGCTTCGCCTCGACCTACATGGAGATGGACCGGTTCGACCCGCAGGCGTTCTCCCTCGAGGCCCTCGCGCGCTTCATGAACCCCGAGGACAAGTGGATGCTCTCCCGCGTCGAGCGCCTGAAGGTCTCCGTGGACGGGGAGATGCAGGCGTACAACCTCCACCGCGCCGCGCGCCTCCTGGAGGACTTCATCGTCGACGACCTCTCGCGGTTCTACGTGAAGGTGATCCGTGGACGGACGTGGAAGGAGGGGGGGGACCGCGGTAAGCTGGCCGCCTACAAGGTCCTCCATGAGGGCCTCCTCGCCGCGGTGAAGATGCTCGCGCCATTCTGCCCCCACATCACCGAGGAGGTGTACCAGGGTCTCGATGGGCGGCTCCTCACGGTGCACATGGCGGACTGGCCCGCGACGTCGCCGGACTGGATGAACGCGGAACTCGAGGCGGGCATGGCGGCCGTCCAGGGCCTCGTCACCCACCTCCTCCGCCTCCGCCAGAAGGGAAACATGAAGCTGCGCTGGCCCCTGCGGGAGATCGCCATCAAGGGCGCCCCGGACACGCTCGCGCGCGCCCTCGGCCAGTTCCGCGAGGTCTTCCTCGAGCAGGCGAACGCGAAGGGCCTCGTCCTCCTCGGGCCGGACCAGGACTTCCCGGGCATGGACTTCGTCCTGAAGCCCGTCCCGGAGGCGATCAGCCACGTCTACAAGACCTGGTGGACGCGCATCGTGACGATGCTCGAGAACCGCTCCCCCCTGGAGGTCAAGAAGGCCCTGGAGAGGGGGGAGTTCAAGCTGGGGATCGAGGGCCAAGTGATCAAGGTGGATGCGAGCATGGTGGCCTTCGAGAAACGGGTCCCCGCGGGGGTCCAGGTGGAGACCACGCCCTTTGGGGAGCTGTTCGTGGACATGCGCGTGACGCCCGAGATCCAGGCGGAAGGCTATGCACGGGAGGTCATCCGCCGCATCCAGCAGATGCGCAAGGAGCTCGACCTGGAGATCGAGGACTACGTGCGCACGGGCGTCGTCGCCCGGAAGGAGGTCGTCGCCCTCCTGGAGCCGTGGAAGCTGGCGATCGCCCGAGAGACACGCTCGCGCACGCTGACCATCGCGGAGAAGCCCGTGACCGAGGAGTACGTCGTAGAGTGGAACATCGAGGGGGAGGCGGTGACCGTCGGCGTCACCCCGTTCCAAATGGGAGAGGCCCTGCGGGAGTTCTCGCGCATCCGCGGCGTGGACGAGAAGAAGGCGGCCGTCCTCTTCGACGCCGGCTACAAGACGCTGGCGTCGCTCCAGCTCGCCACGGAGAAGGAACTCGTCACCATGGTCGGGCTGTCCGAGGACGAGGCGCGGCGCATCCGCGAGCACTTCACCGCGCCCGCGGCGGGGTCTCCCTGCCCGGTTTGCGGGGGGTTCCTCGCCAGCGGGGCGAAGCGCTGCCTCCGGTGCCTCCGGCACCCCGGCGAGAAGGTCTGTCCCCACTGCGATGCGGGCCTCTGGGCGTACCAGGAGTTGTGCGACGTCTGCGGT
>Ga0209751_10001770_pt1 | contig 21941 bp, 26 predicted proteins | sample RifCSP13_1_FD_184019 | JGI IMG/M metagenome (GOLD analysis project Ga0209751, IMG submission 184019) | Soil microbial communities from Rifle, Colorado - Rifle CSP2_sed 13_1 (SPAdes) (version 2) | ecosystem: Environmental > Terrestrial > Deep subsurface > Rock core/Sediment | place: Rifle...
ACTAAGCTCGGACAGTACAATTCCTGGCTTTATCAATGACAGAATCGCAGAGATTGCAGATAACCCATGCATAGTGCAGGTTGGCACAAACATACAGAAGATAAATCTGCCGCCTGAACTAAAATCCAAGGGAGTTGTCATCTGTTCGATAAACGATGCAATACGAGATCATCAAGACAAGATAAAAAAATCACTTGAATCAACGGATCCTAAAAAGGACAAGTACACTGCGCTTAACAATGCACTTTTCAACTCGGGATTTTTTATTTACATTCCAAAAAATTTGATCTTGGATAAACCAATACATGTGGTTTCATTGCTTTCATCAGATGGAACTTCTACAGTCTCACGAAACATAGTAGTAGGAGAAGAAGGCAGCAAGGGTCTAATCGTTCAGGAGCTTTATGCCACAAAGAGCCCAAAACAGCAGGCATATCTTGAGCTGCTGGATGTTCAAGTAAACCAGAATGCTGAGCTTGATTTGGTCACCTTGCAGGCAATGGATCAAAACGCAGTAAACTTTTCCACAAGGGCAGGACATGTTGCAAGAGACGGTAGAATTAACTGGTATCTTGGATTGTTTGGGGGATTACTTTCAAGGTATAAAGTTGATAACTACCTAAACGGAACAGGGGCAATTGCAAATGACACCGAAGTTGTTTTTGGAAACAACAACCAGTCATTTGATATTACATCAAACCTGATACATGTGGTACCGTCTACTATTGGACGAGTTCTTGAAAAATCCGTTCTAAAGGATAAATCAAAATCTCTTTTTAAGGGAATGATACGAATTGAAGAAAACGCTCACCACGCAGAGTCCTACCTTTCAGGCCATTCTATTCTGCTTGATAAAGGAGCCAAGTCTGATTCCATACCTGGACTTGAAATATTTACAAACGATGTCAAAGCTACCCACTCGGCATCTGTTGCACAGATTGATGAAGAACAGCTATTCTATCTTGCTACAAGATGTCTTGACAGAGAAGCAGGTCAAAAAATCATAATTGAAGGATTTCTTGAACCGCTCTCAAGAAAAATGTCATACCAGATCCGAGCTTGGATCAGCTATCTTATAGAATCCAAATGGCTTGGTCGAGAGCTTACAATAAAATCAGACGAGCAATTAAAGGCAATACTTGAAGTGGAAGAAACAAGATACCGCGAGACTGACATATTTGAAAGCCACTACAAATACAGGTGAGAAAATTCTTGTCACAATGGATAAAGGCTTGTAGTAAAGAAAAACTTGGAAAAGGTGAGATGGTTGACTTTGATTACAACGAAAAACAGATTCTCTTGGCAAATCTTAACGGAAAAATCTATGCCACTGATAGGATTTGTACACATGCACAGGCTGATCTCTCAACAGGAATTTTGGGTGAGGAAGGAGTAACTTGTCCACTGCATCTTTCTACTTTTAATCTTGAGACTGGGATGCCACAAAATCTTCCTGCAGAAAAACCACTAAAAACCTACAATGTTAAAATAGAACAAAATGAGATCTATGTCGAGGTAGGGTAAATCTTGCAAGCCAGTACATTAAATATTGAAAATATTAGAAAGGACTTCCCAATTCTGCAGCGCAAAGTTCACACAGGCAAACCGCTGGTATATTTTGACAACGCAGCAACATCACAAAAGCCAATCCAAGTAATAGATGCGATTCGAGATTACTATCTTAATTATAATTCAAACATACACAGGGCAGTGCATCAGCTCGCAGAAGAATCAACAGCTGCGTTTGAGCTAACACGAGACAAAGTGGCAAAGTTCATCAACGCCAAAAACCGTGAAGAGGTTGTATTTGTACGAGGTACAACAGAGGCAATCAACCTCATTGCATATTCTTGGGGAAGACAAAATGTCCAAAAAGACGACATTATAGTAACCACTGAATACGAACACCACAGCAACATCGTTCCATGGCAGCTTTTGGCAAAAGAAAAGGGAGCAAAGCTGCAATACATTGGTGTTGATGACAAAGGAGAGCTAATACTTGATCAGCTTGACGAATATTTGGATACGGGACGGGTAAAGCTTGTAACAGTTAGTCATATGTCAAATGTTTTGGGAACAATATCCCCAGTTGAGGAAATAATTAGAAGGTGTCACAAAAAGGGAGTCAAGGTTCTACTTGATGCGGCACAGTCTGTCCCACACATGAAAGCCGATGTACAAAAATTGGACTGTGACTTTTTTGTATTTTCAGCACACAAGATGCTTGGACCTACAGGTGTAGGAGTGTTGTGGGCAAGAAGAGAAATACTAGACAGCATGCCGCCATTTCATGGAGGAGGAGACATGATACGAGAGGTACACAAGTACGAGACCACCTGGAATGACTTGCCATTCAAGTTTGAGGCAGGAACCCCAAACATTGCAGACGTCATTGGGTTCTCAGCCGCAATTGATTATCTTAATGCAATCGGAATGGACAAGGTAAGAGAACACGAAGTTGAATTAACAAAATACGCACTAGACAAAATTTCTGCAGTAAAAGGAATCGTACTATACGGAACATCTGACATGTCAAAACGTGGCGGGGTTATCTCTTTTAATCTTGGGGACATACATCCGCACGATCTTGCAACAATAATAGATGAGGATGGTGTTGCAATACGTTCAGGCCATCACTGCGCGCAGGTATTGATGGAAAGACTTGAGGTTGCCGCAACATCTCGTGCAAGCTTTTACATCTATAACACAAAGGACGAAATAGATGTTTTTATTAGGTCACTTAATAGAGCAAGGGAGTTGTTTAGAATTTGAGTAGCGCAGATATCTACCGAGAAATCATTTTGGATTATTATAGGAATCCGCGTAACTATGGTAAGATAGAAAACCCAGACATTTCAAAGCATGACAGCAATCCACTGTGTGGTGATGAGCTTGAGATGCATATCAACATAAAAGATAACAAGGTTTCTGACGTGAAATTTTCAGGAAAAGGTTGCGCAATTAGCCAAGCAAGTGCATCGATGCTAACAGAGCTTATCATGGGAAAAGACTTTGATTATGTCAAAAAGCTAACAAAAGAAGACATCCTTGAAAACCTTGGTCTTCCTGACCTTGGACCTGCAAGGATAAAGTGTGCCTTGCTTTCCCTTAAGGTTCTCAAGTATGGCATCTACTCGTATCTATCTGAGAAGCTAAATGACACTGCCTCTGCAGATAAGATAAAAGAAGAAGCATCCGGTCTATTTTAATGGGTAATCTGCCTCACATAGCCCCACAAATACGAAAGATTATCTTTGAAAAATTCAATGACACCAACCTGAGATTTACAGGTGATAAGATCTTTGAAGTACTGAAAACATTGGACATCGACAAGTCTTTGACCATAGAAGATACGAAACCGTTTTTTAATCAGTTGCACAAAGATGGACTTCTTAGACCAATAGCACAGGATTTTACAACACAGTGGTTCAAGCTCTTTGCCGAAGTCGAAAAACTCAAGTGCAATTCATGCAACCTTGAGATCCACTTGGGTAAATTAGAAGACAGAGTCTGTCCAAACCCCTCTTGTAAAGCAGCTATTTAGCTCTGTATCTTTTCGCTGCTTCTTCCAAAGATTGAATCATTGGAAGCTTCATTCCCGCAAGGTATAACACCAGAGCTCCACCTGCTGTACTGATGTGGTTTATTTTTTCTGCCAACCCATATCTTTTTAGTGCCGCAGTAAGATGGCCTCCACTTACAATGGTAGTGGCAAAAGAATCTGCAACTGCCCTAAGTAGACTTTCAGTACCAAACTTGAAATTTTCATTTTCAAAAAATCCTGCAGGGCCGCTGATAAATACAGTTCCAGCACTGTGTATTGATTTCGTGTAGTGTTCTACAGTCTTTGGACCAAGGTCAAGTATTTGGTCTTCCTTATCAAGATCTCTAACGTCCATCTCAACTCTGGTACCATTCTTATCGATTGCAATATCCACAGGAGTTGAAAAGACATCGGGGTGTTCTCCTATCAGAGAATGTGCCTTTGTAACCACCTCTTCTTCTCTTTTTATGCCAAGGGGGGTCTTTATTCTTCCTTGGGCTCGCAAAAAGACATTTGCAATGACCCCTGTCAGCAATACCTGATCTGCTCTGCCGCTTTGAATGAGAGTCTTTATTGCTTCAAGTCTGTCCATGACCTTCGATCCTCCAAGCACTACCACATGCGGACCTTTTGCGACAGTCATTATCTCATCCAGCTTTCGTACCTCGCGCTCAACGAGTCTTCCAGCGCAAGCAGGTAGAACATATGAAAATCCAACAATGGAAGGATGTGATCTGTGTGAGCTTGGAAAGGAATCCAGCACACAAAGATCAAAAAGCTTTGAAAGCCTGCTGACCATTATTGTCTTTGCAGCTTCCACAGGTGCAAACTCATAGTTTTCTTCAGCACAAAGTCTTAGGTTATCAAGCAAGAGTATGTCGCCATTTTTCATGTTTTTTATTTCTCTTTGGGCTTCTGAACCAATTACATCTTCGACATACTTGATTTTGCGATTCAATACCTTCTCAAGTACCTTTGCATGGCTTTCCATGCCAGTGTAGTCTTTGTTTCCTACTCTTCCTTGGTGTGAAGCTATGACCACCTTTGCTCCACCAAGATCCTTTAGGGATTCGGTAGACTCTCGTATCCTACTTGTTTCTAGTATCTCCATGGTCTTTGGGTCTATGGGGGAATTCATGTCGACACGTAGAAAAACAGTCTTTCCCTTGGTATCAAAATCCTCAAGTGTAAGAAGCCTCACGCCGATCCTATCATTTGGTACAGTTAAAATCTTTTAGTCGAAAAATGGATCTATCTTCGAGATGAATTTTATTTCAACTCAGAAAATATTGGTTATGTATACAAATGTATCAACAAGTTATTATAGCATATTTTGAGTAATTTCATATGCCAAGAATTATTCACTTTGACATTCCTGCCGATGATCCAGCTAGAGCACAGAAATTCTACCAAGACGTATTTGGTTGGAAGTTTGACAAGTGGAATGGCCCAATGGAATATTGGATGGCAAAGACAGGAGATGACAAGCAGCCAGGAATTAATGGCGGCCTTGCAAAAAGAATGCCGGGGCAGGCTGGCATGACAAATACAATTGATGTCCCTTCAGTGGATGAATTTGCAAAAACGATTCAATCCAAAGGGGGGAAGGTAATTGTACCAAAAATGGCAATTCCGGGAGTAGGCTACTTTGCACAGTGTTTGGACACGGAAGGAAACTGCTTCGGAATTATCCAGATGGATCAGAACGCAAAATAACTTTTTAGGAACTGGAACCAAGTATGCAAAAATGGGTTTTTGACATAAGATCAGGAAGGTTTTTTGTGCTTCTTGCATCTTTTGTTATCCTCACATTTCTAGTTCACGCAAAAATCACGCAGCCAATGGATGACGCAATTATAACATATGCACAATCGCTTGGTGGGAATCAAGCCCTGGACTTGACGATGCAGATCTTTACCGAAATCGGAAGCGTCTTTTATATGATAATTTTTTGCATCATACTATTTATCAAAAAAAAGACCAGAAGACTTGGGCTGATACTGATACTTTCTGTTTTAGCAGGAACAATTGCTTCGGCATATATGAAAGACTTTGTGGGACAGGAAAGACCAAAGCTGGAATTTGCGGGAAAACCATTTCCCATAGCTCTTGAACAGGATTCATCTTTTTTTGGAATTGGTTCGTTCCCATCAGGACATGCCACAAGAACTGCAACGTTTGCATTCGTGATAGGATTTGCACTCTCTGAAAGATTTCCACGTGGCTGTTATCTTTTGTGGATCTATCCACTCTTGGTCTCAATCAGTCGGGTCTTCATACTGCAACACTTTCCAACTGATGTCATTGGAGGAACACTTCTTGGAATACTTGTTGCTGATTTAATTTCAAAAAAACTAAAACTACATCTGATATTTGAGAAATCAAATGCCTAGCTCTTGTAAAACCTTTGAGCTTATCAATACCATAGCATAATGCAAGTTGTCATAATGGTATATCCAGTACATTACATCTCGCTCCTGTTTTGTCTTCCGTAACCCAAAGTTAAGCTCATCCATTATTACAAAACCAATTTTTTTAGCGACATTTTTGTCATTTGTCATCAATACCCTAAACGCACTTTTTTGTTCAGCAAACCCCAATCTTACCATTTCTGTTGCAGCTTCAGCTGCTTGGGTTTCGTTGTTTATCTCAAATGTTTTAAAGACAGGAAGTTGGGAGGGATGAAATTCCATACGGTTTTTTTTATATTGCCCAATAAAATCTAGCGGGTAATCTGATCATATTTTCAAAATTTGCCAAAAAATCGCACAATATGTCAAAAATATTAACTTTTATGTCAATTACTAATCATACCAATAACTTAATCGAGTACAAAATCTCTAAAACACCATGGCCTCACTTTCAACGCTTGCTAGATCATACAAAAACAAGAAAATCCAAGCAACAAAGCTAAGAAGACAAACTGAAAATAAACTCAAAACCGCTCTTTCATTAAAGCGAAGTTCTTCTTCTGGACTTTCTTCTCTTGAAAGAAGAAAAGAGACAATGGGTGCAAAAAAAGATGAGGTCTCGCAACTACTCAGCCAGTATTTGGCTCAAAGGGATAGCATACAAAGACTGAAAATTGCCGCAGAAGAGAAGATAATGCAAGAAAAAGAGGCAAAGGAGCGAGCTCAGCAAGAAAGTGAATTTGCTGAATCTCCCGAGGACAAGGCGCGAGCCCTCGAGAGAATTAAAATGATAGAGCAAAAGATAGCAGAGCTAAACTCAGAGATAAGACAAAGAAATGCTGCAGAAGAAAGGCTTGTTAAACTAATTGCAGATACAACAAAAGCCAAATCAAGGCTTGACTTGAGGATAAGACAACAAACAAAGTCAAAACCAACACTTTTGGTACAGCTAAAATCAAGCACAAAGGCAGGAGAGCGACTCCGCTCTCAGGTTCAAACAAAGCTAAAGCAGGAAGCGCAACTAGGTCGCAATTTAGTTACAATCAACGAGAAATTAAAACTCTTAAAAACTAAAAGACGAAAGGCAAAACGCAAGGTCAAGAAAAAGACAAAAAGAAAGGTACACAAATCAAGACGTAAGACAAAAGCACGAAAAACAAAAACAAGAACAAAAAAGGCCCAAAAAAGAAGAGCAAAGACAATAAAAAGAAGGACAATAAGAAGAAAAGTAAAACGCAAGGCAACAAAAAAATCTAGAAAGTCAAAACGTCGATAGCAATCCTACGCTTAATTAATATTGAATAGCTTTTCTTTCTAGGCTGTGTCGTTTCCACAAAAAATCAAAGTTGAAGTTTCTGAAATGCCGAAGCTAAAAAATCCACAGCTTATTTGCGGCCTGCCAGGAAGTGGCTTTGTAGGCAAGCTTGCAGTTGATTATCTAATAGAAGAATTCAAGGCAGTCCAGTTTGCAAACATATTTTCCTCATCCTTTCCGCCACAGGTTTCAATCCAACCTGATGGAACAATTGATGTTATGAAAAATACGTTATACTACTGTAAAAACAAACCAGCTGATATCGTTCTTTTAACTGGTGATGCTCAGCCAGTCACTCCAGAAAGTGAGTATACCATGGCAGAAGAAATCATAGGAATTTGTGAAAAGCTTGGTGTTACAAACATCTATACACTTGCAGCATACATCACGGGCTCTTTTTCAAAGATTCCAAAAGTATATGGAACAAGTACGTCGCCTGATGTAGTTAAGGAATTTTCAAAGCAGGGAATTTTCACAATGAACGGAGGAAGCATCACAGGCATGAACGGCTTGATGATAGGAGCTGGAAAAACAAAGGGAATCACTGGGGTCTGTCTATTGGGTGAGACATCAGGATATGTCGTTGATGCAAAGGCATCAAAAGCGGTTCTGGAGGTTCTCTCAAAGATGTTAGGATTCAAGCTTGACATGGCCACACTTAACAAGAGAGTACAAGACACAGAACACCTAATCAAAACAATAGAGGATCAGATGGGGCAGCGACCTTCAGGTGAAGCACTACCAATTCCATCACAGGATAAAAAACTAGGATATATCAGCTAGTCTAAAACTCGATTACGTTTAACTTTCCATACTTTCCAACGTTGAGGGAATTTTCTCCCTTGAAGCTGTTGATGTAACCATTTTCTACTGTTACTTTGGAACCAGCCTTTACCATTTTGATCTGGGCATCCCATAATGTTAGCTTGATCTGACCAGTATCATCTTTTATAATTGCATCAGCAACTTGGGCCTGCCCACCTGTTCTTAGGTTTACAGTTCTTGGTTCACCAATGCTATCTATGACGCCTTCCACTGGGTCCAGTCTTGTCATACCGCTTCTAAGCTGATTTATTGTAGTCATCAGCCAGATTTTTCGTGCTCAAATAATAAGTGTTTTGATATCTAGTTCTGGTAACTTGCTGGGGTTTGTAACCTAAAACTGGCTCTGGTAATTCTGCGAGGTTCTAGCTGTGGTAAGTTGCGGGTGTTAAGATTCGAGGTTTGATTATTCGACTTTATTTGTCCCTATAATCTGCCAGCTTGCACCATCATCTAAACTTCGATAAACTTCTTGAAAGCCTTGAGATGAATAACCAGCTATGTAGATTATCTTGTTTTGGGAATCTACAGCGATGCTTGTTATGGTAAGGTCAGGTTTGTTGATCTTTCCCCATGTTTCCCCAAGATCAGAGGATCTTGAAAGTCCGAATTGATTTGACGCATATAGAACACCATTTTCATCAAAAGACATAGCAAGTATGGTTATTCCTTTGTATTCATCAAGCTGAATCCAGCTTTTGGCACCATCGTTTGACTGAAATATTCCTTTTCCAGTACCAGCAAATACTATTTGAGAATCATTAGGAGAAATAGCAAGAGCTGAAATGTAGTCTGGGTATTGCAGTGTCTCCCAAGTCTTGCCAGAATCTACAGTCTTGAATAAGCCACGACCTCCACTATCAAATCCTATGATTACACTAGGGTCGCTTTTGCTAACTGCCATGGCATGAAAATCGACTGGTGGTTCCAAGACTTTTGCAACGCTTTCCCAGCTTTGTCCGCCATCCATGCTTCTAATCAAACCAGTATTCCCTCCTGTTGATGGATGACCACTTGCATAAAGTGGAATGCCTGCACTTGGCGGTGCATTGAACGCCATATAGTCAGCTCGCACAATATCTACTTTGAATGGTGGACTACCATCATGGCTCTGATAAAAATCACCATGAGTTGCTATATACAAAATAATGCGATCCGCTGGCTCAATTCCTAATCCATGTATGTGTTGCCATCCTACAGTTCTTGAATACAATGGAGAAGCTGGAATCTGTGTGTTAAGAGCATACTGGATAGTAATCACCATTCCAATTACCATGATTCCAAGACTGATGGCAACGAGTTTCCTGTTGCTTGGTATTGTTAATCTCTTATTCATACGAACTAAATCACACCACTAGTTTTGCCAGATCACATAAAGACATTTTTCCAAATTTGTTCCAAAACTAAATTTCATTTTAGTTTAGACAACATCTTCGCATATTAAACAATAGCACTTTACATTTGTAAAGTGCTAGATTGATATAATAAAAAGTACAATACAAGTTACCAAAATGAAAAAATTGACAATTGGGATTATCGTGGCAATAGGAATTTTTGCAATAGCCATTTCTTACCATTCTCTAAACATAGATGCAAACGCCATGATTGGATCAAATATGGGATCAATGATGAAAAGTGGAAATATGATGAATATGATGAGCCAAATTCCTCAAGATGTGATAGTCAAGGTCACATCAGCACAGGTGATAAAGACTGGCAAAGAATCTAAAATCACATTGTTGGTTTTAGATAAGGAGACCAAAAAACCACTTACCGATGCTCAAGTAATAATTGGAATAGAAAAGGGAACATCAATGATAACCATGAATATGTTAGGTGGAATGTTTAATGCAGAAGATGTTGGGAACGGAAAATATATCGTGAGATTTAACCCGCCTGATAAAGGACATTATACGTTGCATACTCATGTTATTCCTGCTGGTAAGTCAATGCATTCAATGATGAACAATCACCTAGACATTGGGATTATTGCCACTTGATGCAAGTTTAATTAAACTTTCAATCTTATTTTGACCTAAATCTAGCTTGATCCCAGCTTGCTCAGCTGGTGTTTTCTTTAAGCCAGTCACTACGAATTTGGAAATTTAATAGTCGGCATTTCTATCTAGATGTATTGAAAATCAAGCTCATCTTAGTTCTTGCATTTTTTCTTTTTGAGATCTTACCTGCTTTTGGTGAACCTATTTTAAAAGATGAAGATCTGGTTGTTAAAAAATTTGTATCAAATCTCTCACGCCCTACAACAATAGCTTTTGTAGGCAATGATATGTTGGTTTTGCAAAAAGATGATGGAAAGGTACGTCTTATTAGTAATGGAATGTTGCAAGAAAAACCAGTCCTTGACGTAAGTGTCAGTAATGATAGCGAGCGAGGGTTACTTGGAATTACTACCGTAGATTCTACTGTTTATCTGTACTTTACAGAATCAACAACTGATGGTGGACAGCCTCTTGGAAATAGAATCTACAGGTATGACTGGGATGGGCAGGCACTGGCAAATCCAGCATTGATCCAGGATCTTCCAGCAACACCTGGCCCCTATCATGATGGAGGAGCCATGGTAACAGGTTTGGACGGTACCGTATATGCAGTCATAGGTGACTTAAACAGAAACGGCATACTGCAAAACTATCCAACTGGTCAGCCAGACGATACAAGTGTAATCTTACGCGTAGAGCAAGGAACCTATCAGGCAATAGGGATACGAAACAGCTTTGGTTTGGCAATAGATCCACTTACCGGTAATCTCTGGCAAACAGAAAATGGACCAGATAGCTATGACGAAGTCAACTTGGTGCATCCAAACTTTAACAGCGGATGGGAAACAATAATGGGTCCTGCTACAGAATCTGAACTCTCACTTTTGCCTAGCTTTGAAAATTTTGTTTACAGCGAACCTGAGTTTAGCTGGCAAGAAGTGGTTACACCAACCGCACTCTCTTTTACTGATTCCGCCGGATTTGAAAAGTACAAAAACAGCCTGTTTGTAGGCGATTGCAATTTTGGGAACCTATACAAATTTGAACTAAACTCAGACAGGACAGAATTTGTATTTGATGATCCAGCTTTAACTGATAGGGTAATTAACGCTGGTGAAAGAATGGAAGAAATTGTGTTTGGAACAGGATTTGGCTGTATAACAGATTTGGAGGTTGCACCCGACGGTTCTCTGTATGTAGTATCACTCACACACGATGCAATTTATCGAATAACTCCAAAAACAATGATGGCTGATAAAACTCAAGATGTAGACTCGACCATCCCCATTCAATATCTAGAATTCATCACAATTGCAGCATTGATAATAATCGCTATAACTGTCCTCAAAAAAATGCGTAACAAGAATACACAATCAAAGACTGCTCAACCATAGGAAACTAGTTTCAGTTATATAATCATGATTTGAAGTTCACCTTGCAGGGGTATCGAAGCCCGGCCAACCGAGAAGGACTCAAGATCTTGGCGATGGGAAATCCTTTCCCTTAGGGGTTCGGGGGTTCAAATCCCTCCCCCTGCATTTTATTACGAACTTTTTTCTGACGTCGTAATCGTTGCTTGCGATTTAGTTCATCAAAACCGCGATGGTTTTCACCCATACCGTGTTTTAAAATAACGGAGATATTTTCATCTTTTTAAAATTCAATCCACTGCAAAATAATTATAATAATTTACACTTTGAGCATCTGGACTTCACGGACAGCGTGTTTTGAGAGATCTTCGTGAAGCATTGCGTGGGATTCGTCAGTAAAAGTCAGATTGCATCTATAACACTTCCACGCTTTTGTACTCACATTATACAATTAGTCATTTTGACTTATAAGTATATTGACAATCTGTCTGTTTTATTATAGAACATCCGATCTAAACCAAATAAGATTACAATTTCTAATGAAATTCTACTTCTTTTTGCATTTTCATGACGCCTAAACTATCAAAGACAGAGATTTAGAATCAATTAAAGGATCTGGTAAATTTAGAAAGCTATTGGTAGACATCTTTGAAACATTAAGCGAGCTATCATACCTTGGAATTTTTCTTTTACTTATTGCAATGAATACATCACCGATTTTAATGCCACCAACTTGGATTGTCTTGGCATCTTTTTACAACGTCGATCCAACACTAGACCAGCCTACACTTGTTATTGTTGGAGCAACAGGAGCATTAATTGGAAGGGTTATACTAATGTATATCAGCAGATTCTTCCGCAGATTCATTGGTACTGAAAGAAAATCAAACCTTGACAAACTTGCTGAATTTATGAAAAACAAAAAATATGGATTTTTTTCCGCGTCGTTTCTTTTTGCGATAACACCGCTTCCAAGTAACTTGCTATTTATGGCATACGGAATAATGAAGGTGAAAAATATAGCACTTTTTGCAGGATTCTGGATTGGTAGGGCAATTGCATACTATATAATGTTGTCAATTAGCACCGTAACACTAAAGCCATTTTTAGAATTATTTGATGATAGCTTGATTGGCATATTAGTTGCAGATATTGGCAGTCTGGTCATGATTGTAGTGTTTGCTTGTATAAACTGGAACAAATTGTTGACTGAAAGAAAGCTTTCATTTGTAAAACCAAAATTGTGGCGATTCTAAATTGAGATCAATTGAAAAGCTAAAGATTGAAGTTCAAAAAAGAATGAGAAAAAATGATCCTGCACATGATTTTGAACATACGATGCGGGTTTACAAAAATGCACAAAACATAGCAAAAAAAGAAAGGGCAAACATGAAGCTTGTCCTTGTGGCTGCACTCTTGCATGATATCATTTCCTTTCCAAAATCAGGTAGTAGATCAAAAACCTCGTCCACAAAAAGTGCCTTAGCGGCACAAAAAATACTCAAAAAATATGATTGTTCAAATGATGAAATAAAGATAGTCTCAGAGGCCATATGTGACCACAGCTTCTCAAGGGGGCTGGTTCCACGCACCATTGAGGGCAAGGTGCTTCAGGATGCAGACAGACTTGATGCCATAGGTGCAATCGGCATAGCTCGAGCGTTTTCTGTAGGGGGAGCCGAAAAAAGGCCGTTTTTTAATAAACATGATCCATTTTGCTACACTCGAAAGCCAGATGATCAGACTTGGACTTTGGATCATTTTTACAAAAAACTTGTGCTTTTAGAAAAAAAGATGAACACAAAGGCAGCAAAAATAGAAGCAAGGCGTAGAACCAAAATAATGAAAAAGTTTCTTTTTGATTTGAAAAAAGAGATCTAACCGTAATCTACGTATCTGTCAAATCTTTTTTCTACTTCAGGATTTTTTCCAGCAAGAATTTTTTCTATCTCGTCTTTGTGTCTTTTTTTGGCAAACGCAACCATTTCTTGAAAATCATCAGATTTGGGAAACGAATCTATAAAACCGTCTAACATTTTGACGTACTCTGCAACTTTGTTCCTGTATTCCTCTCTTGTCGGTTTTTTTATTTTGTTTACACGAAACCAGATTACTGCCCAACTTGATCCTATGACATGCGGTATCAAATCAAAGGCACGATCTAATTCAAAGCTATCGTCTTCTTGCATTTCCTACCCATTTAACGTCTTTGCAGCAATCTTAGAAAGATATGTAACTATCATATCTGCACCAGCTCGTTTGATTGCAGTCAAAATTTCTAAAGTAACTTCATTTTCATCAATCCATCCTTGCATTGCAGCTGCCTTTACCAGAGAATATTCACCAGAAACACTGTATGCAGATATTGGTATGTTAAAACTACTTCTTGTCTTTGCAATCAAATCAAGATATGCAAGTGCAGGCTTTATCATTACAATATCAACTCCTTCAGAAATATCGGCCTCTACTTCCCTCATTGCCTCTGTCGGGTTTGTATATGGAAGCTGGTATGTCTTTCTGTCTCCAAACTGCGGGGCACAGTGAGCCATGTCCCTAAATGGCGAATATAAAGAAGAGCGATGTTTTGCAGAGTGTGACATTATTACCACATCAGTAAACCCCGCATCATCTAGTCCATGCCTTATTGCTTTTACTTGCCCATCCATCATTGCAGAAGGTGATACTACATCGACCCCTGCCTGAGCTTGGCTTACAGCTATCTTTGTTAGGACATCCAAACTGGAATCATTGTCTATTTTATCGCCTTTGACTAGTCCGCAGTGACCTGCGCTTGTGTACTGACAAAGACAAACGTCTGCCATTATTGCAATTTCGTTGCCAAGGTTTTTTCTTATTTCAGAAATAGCTTTTTGTACAACTCCATTTTGTGCAAAAGCTGACGTGCCTTTGTCATCTTTTGTTGCCGGAATGCCAAATATCATAACTGCAGGAATCTTCAGGTTAGCTATAGAGTTTACTTCGGATACTACATCTTTTATTGGAAGTCTTTCGATGTCAGGCATGGATTCTACTTGCATTCTTGATTTCAAATCTTCTTGAACAAAGATAGGACATATGAGATCTTTTGGAGAGAGTCTTACTTCTTCTAAGAGCTCACGAATTTTCTTGCTTTTTCGTAGTCGTCTTAGTCTAACATTAGGAAAAGTCATACGCAAAAAATACTATTTGGTAGCAATATAATCTGTTACTCTTTTATTTTATAATCAAAAAGTTTGCTGACGGTTTTAAGCAACTCAGAGTCACCTTGCTCTGATGCCCGTCTTAGATTGTTCATTGGAGTTGATATGATTCCCTCCACAATTGCTTGTGTAAGCTGGTCTATTATTCGTATTTTTTCTTTGTCTGTTTCTCCAAGCATCTGTAGAGCCTTTTTGAGCTCCTTTGCACGAACCATATCGATGTCTTTGAACACACTTTTTACGACAGGTTCTACTTCCAATCTCTTCATTACCGCCTCTACAACTGGGAGCTCTTCACTAATTATTTTTTCCGCAGAGGAAACCTCGCCAATCCTGCTTCGCATGTTCTTGTCAACCATTTCTGCTATCTGATCCAAGTTGAACATCTTTATGTTACTTATGGTAGCGACCTTTTCATCAACGGTTCTTGGATTGGACAAGTCAAGAATCATCATGCCTTTCTTTTTTGAATCCATGGCATTTTTTATTCTGTCATATGTGACAAGGAAGTATGGTGCAACTGTTGCAACAAACAAGACATCGACTGCCTTGAAATTTGCAAGCGCATCTTCGAACTTGATTGGCTTTCCACCAACTGTCTCTGAAAATGCCTTTGATCTCTCAAAGGTTCTGCTTGTTACCAAAAACCCCATGTTTCTTTTTTTAAGTGATTTTGCAACAAGACTAGCTGCTTCGCCTGTTCCTATAAGCAAAACATGCTTTGATTTTAAATCATCAATGTTTTCCTCAGCAAGTTTGACTGCCATGGAACCAATCGAGACGCTGCCTTGGTTTATTCCAGTGGCGTTTCTTACTTGAGTGCCTACTCGGACTGCTTTATCAAAAAGCGTATTCAAGTGGGTTCCAGAGGCTTTTACCTTTCTTGCAGTTGTGATCGAGTTTTTTATTTGTCCAAGTATCTGCTCTTCTCCAACGACAAGCGAGTCAAGTCCTGCGGTCAGCTTCAAAAGATGCTCATATACATCATGACCTTCACTTACTTCCAGGTTTTCTTTGAAGGCATTTTCCTCAAGGCCTGCTATAGATGCCCATGTCTTTTTTATTCTATCAACATCATGATTATTTCCTGCTCCAAAGATCTCAACGCGGTTACATGTCTGAAGTATGACACACTCACGCAGTCCAGAGTGCTCCAAAAAGGCAGAGTAGGCAGAACCCATGTCCCTGAAGGTGAATCTTTCAAGCATGTGGATTGGGGAATTACGAAAAGTAACTCTGGCGTTGACTACATTAAGGCTCATTTCAAATCACCTAACATTTTCATAACACGCTTTTGTGCTTTTTTAAAATTCTCTTCTTTTATTAACTGTTTTACTTGATTATCGTTTAAGACGCTGTACAGGAATTTTTTGCGTTCGATAGGTGTTGCAAGCCTGCTTTTTGCCGCAGTTCTAGCTATTTCTTGCAGTTTTATCTGGTAGATGTCTTCTTTTTTAATAATTTTTTTAAAGACCTTTTCTGCCTGCATTCTTATTTTTCTTGCCATGGCAGGACTCCTACCACCAGTAGAAATTGCGATCTGAACAGTATCTTCTATGTTTATCGCAGACGGATGGGAAAAGTCGCTAACTGAAGGATCATCAGCTGCATAAGCATAACATCGCATCTGTTTTGCTTTTTCTACAATCTTTCTGTTTAACTCTTTATCATCAGTTGTAGCCATCACCATAAAGGGTTTGTATTTTGACAAAAAATCTGCGCCTTTTAATTTCATTTTTTTAAAAGTTATTTTTTTCTGTCTAACATAGTTTAAGATCTGTTGATTTGTTTTATCACTGATCAGTAGTATTTTGCAGTCCTGTGTTAAAAGGGAGTTTATTTTTTTTAGTCCCTCTTGACCGCCGCCTACCACGATGACCAGGTTTCCCTTCAAGTTTAGGTCGACTATCAATGATTCTGCAGGTTTTCAATTGTATTTATTTTTTTAAATAATTCACAGGCTGGAACAAACTCGGTACGTTTTTTAATTGCAAATGTTGTTTTATCGGTAATGTCTATGGATAGCTTAGATAAGAAGATTCTAAACGAGATTCAATGGACTTTCCCACTTGTACCTGAGCCATATACAGTGATTGCTAGCAAGTTTGGGTTCTCAGAAGAAGAACTGATGCAAAGATTAGTAGCTCTGAAAAAGACAGGAATAATCAGACAGCTAAGTGCAATTTTTGACACAAGAAAGCTTGGTTATAAGAGTGCATTAATTGCAATGTCAGTTGAGCCAGAGAAACTCGATTATGTTGCAAGCCAAATCAATAAACACCCTGGTGTAAGTCACAACTATGAAAGAAACCATGAATACAATTTGTGGTTTACACTTGCTGTACCGCCTGGCAGTGATCTTAAAACTGAAGTTGACAAGTTTTCAAAATTATCAGGAATTAAAAAAGTAAGGCTTCTTCCAACAATAAAACTATTCAAGATTGGGGTAAAGCTAGATATGATAGAAGAAAGTGCGCCTGAGGTTAAACCAACGGAAGAAAAGAAAAAGATTCATGATGTGAAATTTGTTGCAACAGAAGAAGACAAGCAGTACATACGTGAGCTACAAAAAGATTTGGAGATTGTAAACAGACCATTTTTGAAATATGCACAAAAGCTTGGAGTCACGGAAGAACAGTTGCTTGAAAAAGTAAAGCATTACGAAGAGATTGGGGTTATGCGTAGGTTTGCAGCCATTCTAAGACACAGAGATGCCGGCTTTGTAGCAAACGGCATGATAGTGTGGAAGGTTCCAACCAAAAGAATTGAGGAGGTTGGTGAAAAGCTAGGCGCGTTTCCTCAGATAAGTCATTGTTATCAAAGACCAGTATACCAAGATTGGCCTTACAATGTCTTTTCTATGGTGCACTGCAAATCGTTTTCTGATGCGGAAATAATGGCAAAAGAAATTCAAAGACACATCAATGTGGATGATTATAGAATTTTGTTTAGCGCACGTGAATTCAAAAAGACTCGAGTGGAATATTTTGTAGAGCACGAATTCAACATAGAAGATTACATCACTGCTTAAAATCATGGATAATTTATCAGTTCTACGCGCGCCTTATATCCAAAAATTCCATCAAGTAATTCATGGAACAACTTAATATTGAATGCCCGCGTTGTGGCGATAATCTGTTTTATACGCGATATGATGCCCCCTTAAGGATTTTAAGCGAACGCAGTTGGCATTACTGTAAAAAATGCGGCTATGAAGCTTCGTTTGATAAAATAAAAAAATCGATGATATGCGCATGACATTCAAGCCAAGTCTTTTTTTCACACAAGGAATGCTTCTTCCCTTATCAAAACTTGGTCATGTTAATGATTACATGATACCTACTCTGGAAAATTATCTAGCACGCCCTGTTAGGAATACATCTCTTCTAATATCTGGCTCTGTAATTACATTGAATTCACTTAATCAATGGCATGTTTTTGATATAGGAACTATTTCTGGAGGAAGTGTTGAGCAAACTATGATAATAAATGCCTTATCAGTTCTACAATTCTTTATAGGATGGCAAACAATCGCAAAGAAAAAGGAATCCAAAACTGACGATAAAGACCCCGAGCAAGAAATTGATTCAAAAATTACAACACTGCAATCAGAAATTGACGCAATCAAGTTACAACTAGGACCTAACTAGGCTGTTTGAACTGATGCCTTTAGCTCGTATTGAGGCCATTGATTATACAATCCATTAATCTCTTTCATATCTGTGGTATTGAGGTATTTTCCGTCTGACATTGCTGCAAACTGTTCTATTTCTTCTATATTGATTACAGTAGGTAAAACAGATGACACTGATTTTTTTGAAAGAATAAACTTGATTGCAAGATCTATTATATCCAGTCCATTGCGCTCAGCTATGGGTTTTAGCTGTTCTACCTTTTTTAGAGATTCCTTTATCCATTCGCCTTTGCGCACCGAGCGATGATCTTTTTCATCTATCTTTGTGTCTGCCTTTACCTTTCCTGTTAGTATTCCAGACGCATCAGGTACACGCACTAGAATTCCAACATCTTTCTTCTCCGCATTTTCAATTAATTCATTTCCTGGAGTTTGCTCTAAAATGTTGTAAACTGTCTGCACCGCGCTGACGTTTTTTCGATTCATAACTTCTAGCCCTTCTTCTGTCCAACCTATTGCAGGGCCTAGTGCTGCTTGATAAGTGATGATCTTTTCTTCCTCGATTTTTTTATCAAGTGTCCCAAATATGGTGTCATCCTTTACGTGATGCATTTTTGGATTGTGTAATCCGTAGACATCAATATAATCAGTCTGCAGCCTCTCCAGACTCTTTTGTAGTGCGTTTTCAGTAAACACAGGATCAAATTTTTGCGGCAGTTCGCTGTGTCCTACCTGATCTGCATTTTCAAAATCATAACCATATTTTGTTGAGATAACCACTTCGTTGCGCATCCCCCTGAAGACCTCGCCGATCAATTTTTCACTTTTTCCTTTTCCATACATGTCGGCTGTCTCAAAGAAATTAATTCCAAGATCGTAGGCTTTTTTTAGCATTCTTTTTGCTTCATCGTCTGCTATTTTTTTGCCCCACCAATCAAGAGCTATGGTCCATGCCCCAAACCCTATTTCAGAAACTTTGATTCCACTCTTGCCAAGTGCTCTGTATTTCAATTTATAATTCTCCTAAATTCTGCAATCTTTTCGTTTAGCTCTTTATCGCTCAAAACCGATTGTCCAGATTCTGCATTTACATTTATGTCTATCCAAGATTTGCAACCTTGATATTCTGCAAGAACCGGTACTTCAAATGGCTGTGTTTTGAAAACTTTGAGAAACAACACTTTCATGGGTTTGTCTGGAAGCCAATTCATTCTTTCTTTAATGTAAGAATCATTCCATATGTGAAATGACGAAAGATTTTCAATTTTTTCTATGGAAGAGATATCGCACTCTTCTACAACTTCGGCATAAGATGTTATTTTATTAAAGCCCGATTTTGGCTGATTTTCTCGTACCTCTGCCAAGTATCCATAAAACTGCGACTTGAGTGAAGCTAACTCTTGATGCTCAAAGGTGGAGAAAAGAAGGAATTTTTTTGACTCTACATTAAATCCTGAATCAGTTTCAAGTATGCCGCCTTTTCTTAAAAGAACAGTTTGGTTTCCATTCTCTAATGCTTTTACTACAGTTGCCCACTCTTTTAGCGCATTCATCATCCAAGACTCTTTATCAATGAAATAATATCCTTTTTTACTGAAACAATCATTGGTGTGTCTACCTTGATGTACGTACTTACCATAGTTTCTCTTAAATCCAATATCAGATCCTGAAACTTGTCAAGACGATCTGTTTCAAAAGCCAGCATAAAATCTTCGTCATGAATTCCAAAGGAGTAAGTTGTGTTTAGTATCACTTCAGGATATTTTTTTCCAACTCCAATATGTTCGTCCATCATCTCTTTTCTTTGTTTAAGTGGTAAATGATACCATTCCCTTGTTTTTATAAATGGATAAACAATTACATACTTTTTTTGTTCCTCACCTGCAAGCCATCCATGTACGCCAGAGCCCTTTGCGTAGATAGAAGGCCTAGTGGATGACAGGTAAACATGTGTTGGAGTTATGTATTTGCCAAAAACTGTAAGGTATAGCTTTGACATTATGTCTTGAATTTGTTCCACAGTATCAGAGGCAAACCAGAACAAAAATTCTGCATCGTCTCTTAATCCAAGTGTTGAATATGTTCTAAACTTTGCCTGAGATGTTTTTAGTACGTTTTCAACCTCTTTTGCAGATTCCTCCTTTGCTAAATCTGCCATCCACCTCCACTTGGGGTCTACTTTAAAAAATGAGAAATTGAAAAATTGTCGTTTTTCTTCTTCCATGGGGGATTGTCTCTTTCAGCTTTATTTAAAATTAAGATTGAGCTGCTTCTTGTATTCCAAGCCCAACATAGCCACTTCGTTCTAGCTCATCTGCAAGCTCTTTTGGCCCTTCTTTGATTACCTTTCCATCTGACAGAACATGCACAAAGTCAAGCTTGTCAAGGAACTTTAGAATCCTTGCATAGTGAGTAATTACTATTATAGTAGAGTCAGGTCTTGCAGTCTGACTAATTGCTTTTGCAACAGATTGTACTGCATCTATATCCAATCCAGAATCTGGTTCATCTAAAATTGAAATGGTTGGTTGTAAAACTGCCATTTGAAGAACTTCGGATCTCTTTTTTTCTCCACCAGAAAATCCTTCATTTAGATATCTTGCCAAAAAGTCATGTTTTAGACCAACTGCATCAAGATTTTTCTTAAGATAATTTTGAAACTCTCTTACTGTAAGGAAGACCTCGCGTTTGTCACTGCCAAGAGCTTTGCTTAGAGCATTGTATGAAGTTCTAAGAAAGTGTGAAAACCCAACACCAGAAACTTCTGTAGGATATTGAAATGCCAAAAAGAGTCCTTTCTTTGCTCTTTCATCAGTTTTCAAATCTAAGATACTTTTACCATCCAACAAAATGTCGCCTTGGGTAACTTCGTATTTTGGATGAGCAAGTAGAGTATATGCAAGTGTACTTTTGCCCGAACCGTTTGGTCCCATTATGGCATGTACTTCGCCTGGATTAGTTTTCAGGTTGACACCTTTTAGGATCTCTTTTCCTTCCCTTCTAACATGCAAGTCTTTGATTTCAAGCGTTGCCATGTTCTTGGAAAGTCTGGTTTCTGTATATATACGAACGAAAAATTAGCTTAATCTAATAGAAAATAAAAAGAAAGGGGTTAGTTTTTGGCTAACGAAGGTCGCAGTGTAACTCTCATCTTGTATGCAGTCAGAATCTCTTTGCACCTGTTTCGTATAGTAACCTCGGTAATTCCAGCTATGCTTGAGACATCTCTTTGCAGTATGCTCTGTCCAAGCAGAATTGAAGATATGTACAGATACGCAGCAGCTAGCCCATTTGGGGCCTTTCCGTCCGCAAGGTTGTGATCTTGCGTCTTTTCAGCTATCTCAGCGGCAAGTCTTTCAACTCGCACTTCAAGTTTTGCTAGGTTTGCTATTTTAGAGATGTACTTGTCTAAGGTCACGACAGGAGCAGTTTCTGACCCAAGTTCCATCACAAGCGTTCTATAATATTTTGCTGTCAGTTTGACATTCATCTTTTCTTCCTTTGCACTTCCTGTGGCCTTGCAGATCTCGTCAAGGGATCTTACCACATCACATTGCTTACACGCCATGTAAATGGTGGCAGCCGACATGCACGTAATTGATTTTCCTTTTGCTTCAAACTGGCCTTCAAAATTTCTGTAGATCA
>Ga0209751_10001774_pt1 | contig 21904 bp, 31 predicted proteins | sample RifCSP13_1_FD_184019 | JGI IMG/M metagenome (GOLD analysis project Ga0209751, IMG submission 184019) | Soil microbial communities from Rifle, Colorado - Rifle CSP2_sed 13_1 (SPAdes) (version 2) | ecosystem: Environmental > Terrestrial > Deep subsurface > Rock core/Sediment | place: Rifle...
CACGGGCAGCGACCCTGGAGCATTGGCGCCCAACGAGCCGCGACTACTACTCTGCTCCTCAAGACCGTGGTGGGTGAAGCCGCGGCATTTTCACGGAGACGATATGAACATCAGTGATAGGCCGTATCTTGTGATAGACCTCGAGGGCACGTGTTGCGACGACGGCTCTATCCCGCCAGACGAACGCGAGACGATTGAGATTGGGGCCGTCTTGGTCCATTCGCCATCATTGGTCGAAGTCTCAAATTTCGGTGCGATTATCCGACCTGTCAGACACCCGATTTTGACTGAGTTTTGCTCGTCGTTAACTGGGATAACTCAGGTCATGGTCGAATCGGACACGAGTTACATTTTCCCTCAGGCCTTTGCGATATTCCATGCGTGGTTTAGCCATTTCCCAGACCATATGTTTTGTTCTTGGGGGCGATACGACAAGGAGCAGTTCGGCCGAGACTTCGCCTACCACAGCATGCAATCACCATTCAAGGAGCACCTGGACTTATCTGGCCTATTCAAACGAAAGATTGGTCGTAAGCGAGGACATCGCGGTGCCATGAAATTCTTCGGGTTGCAACCTGACGGTGACCACCACCGTGGCTTGTCGGACGCCAGAAATATAGCCAAGATGCTACCCTTTCTACTCAGGCCGTAACTTGCATGAGCGAGGCAAGCATGGTAGGATTTACGGCTGTGAGGGTGGGAGTTTGTGTCCCTGGCGGCCAGGTCTTACCTCCTTTCGCCTGGCCGCCTCTTGTTTCGCACGAGGCCATATGGGGTGGCGAGACGATCCGCTCTGGGTCTGCCAGACGAACCGCCCCTGCTCTGCCTGTGCCCCTGAGATTCACGAGTGCCCGCCGCGAGGCCGCTGCAAAAAGTGCATGGGGAACCGCGGCCGCCGTCGCAACTGCCAAGTCTGTCATGGATGCGGTTTCCCTATGACCGATGCCATCCAGGGCCTGTGGCGGAATCGGGCGGCCTTCCTCGTCTGTGGCGGCCCGTCCCTCGCTGAACTGCCTCTGGACCGACTTCGGGAGCGTGGCGTATCTAGCCTGGCGATCAACAATGCCGGGGCATATGCCCCGGTCCGGGCCCACACGTTCGGCGACCCGGAAAGCAAGTTCCACTCAGCCATGATGGCCGACCCGAACGTCCTGTCTTTCGTGCCGTTCGGCAAGCTGCACTACCCGATTCAGATCAAATACGGTGGTGAGTTTTACCCGACCCGCGTGAAGGTCTGCGACTGCCCGGCCGTCTTCGGAATCAGCCGGACCAGCACCTACAGCCGTGAGGGATTTTTAAGCAGCACGTCGGCCCATTGGGGCCGCAAACTCCAGCCACTCGAGACCCAAGAGGGCAAGTACAGCAAGCTCTGCACGATGCTGCTGGGCATGCGACTGCTCCACTACCTCGGGTGCCGCCGGATTTACATGCTGGGCGTGGACTTCTGGGTCCAGCCGCGCGATGAAGGCCCGGGCTATGCCTGGGGTGACGCGGCCAGTTGCAGCAACAAGATTTGGGATTCGAAGATCGATCCCATGATGATCGAACTCAAGCCGATCTTCGAGGCGGCCGGAGTGGATATCTACAACTGCAACCAGCACAGCCGCTGCCGCGCCTTCGACTACGTGCCGTTCGACCAGGCGATGGACGATTGCAAGGGCCCGGTGGAGGACGAGCCCCTGGACTGCCATGATTGGTATAATAAAAAACTGGCGAAGGAGCACCACGCCAGGCACCCCGAGCCCCTGTCTGAGCAGCAGATTTCGGATTTACGAACGTTAGAACGACAACAACGAAAGGCTGGTGCACCGATATGCCAGACGGCGAGATAATTCGACAGGCCGCATCGGAGGGCGGATGGACTGCAGCACTGCTTGTAGTTCTCGTGCTAAGCGGTTTCACGGTCTTGGGGTGGTTTGTGCGGCAGATATGGCTGGACCAACGAGAGACACGGGTCTTCCACCGGGATACGCTAGTAAGTTTGATAGCCACCACAAATGCGATCATGCAAGAGGTCAAAGAGGAGATGCGTAATTTCCGTGAAAGCATACAAGGATTCCGGGAGATAATGGCTAATGCGCCATGCGGAGAGTTGTTGAGAGATCAAAGAAAACAGGAGAAGAACGAATGAGCGAAAAAACTGTCGAGCAGGAGTTGGCTGAGCTGCGAGAGTTCAAGCGGAAGTTCGGCCCGAGGCAGGACGTGGCGCCGCTGCCGCTTGCAAAGATCGCCAGAGCAGTGGAAGCTGAAGACAAGGTGGACGTGATCGATGTGCCGCCAGAGGACATCTCGCCGAGCAATGGCGACGCAGATACTGCACAAGAGAACAAGCCGAACCAATACGTCCAGTACCGCGAGTGCGTAGCGGCTGCATTGGATCATTTGAAGACTGCCTACCTGCGTGGCCGGTTCATGGTGGCAATATTCAGCGTGGAGAACGATCGGCTGCTGAGGGAGACAGTCACGCATGACTTTCCAACTGGAGACTTGGAGGCGGCGGTGCGGATGCTCAAGCAGTGGTGCCAGGCTGAAGTCGAGCGGCTCAGCGGCCAGCAGCCTGCTGCACCTTTGCCTCGGGCGGCAGTCAATCGGCCGAAGCCATTGGATGTGATGTTCGGCAAGAAGGAGGAAGGGGAGTGATGATCAACCGACGTGAAATGATGGCTGTACTAGGGGCATTACCACTTGGCTTTGAAACCAAACTGATGCCTTATCGGCCAGATGAGCGAGCAGTTATCGTCGTTACAATCGATGAGAAGAAATTCGGATCGATGAAACCGTGGCAATTGAAGCACGCAGAGTCTGCCATAAGACTTCGATTGAAAAAGGCAGGCTGTGATCTACCTGTTGTGTGCTTGCCGAATGGCATCGAAGTTGAGAAAGTGCATCCATGGTCAAGCTTTCGCAGATCGTCCACGTAAACGACCGCTACCGCAGGGCGATGGTGAGTCGACTGCGAGTGCCACCGGCTAAGAAGCAACGGATCGCCAGTGCATGCGAGGCAGCTTTCGGCAAGCGTCGATTCCTCGTGGCAATCTGGTCTGTGGAAAACGGGCGGCTGCATTTAGACACGCACACGTACGACTTCCCGACGGCGAAGTTCGGCGAGGTAATCGAGAAAATGAAGGCAATCAAGACATGAAACGCCGCGACTTTCTCAAGACTACTGTTGTTGTGCCGTTGGCAATACAGCTCGGGCTGACACGGTTAGTGCCGATGAGCGAAGTACCCGCCGAGGAATTGGGTGGCGAGTGCAATTGTTCGGCTAATGGTGGACTGGGATGCATTTGCTACGAAACTTCATCGACTAGCACGCCATCAAGTGGTGGTTGATAATGCGAGACACTATCGGCAAGTTTGCCGTCTTGATTAGGATGTGGTTATCCACCACGAACAGCCAGGCGCGGAAGTACCATGAGAGCCTGGCCGAATGTCGTCGGCTCAAGAAATTACTCGCCGAAGAACAAGATCGGCACCGGAGTGATGTCCTTGGCTGGAATACTAATGCAGACGAAATGGCGGCCGAGGCCAGACGGCTGATGCAGATCATTGCCGAGCAGGATCGCGAGTTGAAGGCTATGCAATTGCAGATCGAACACCTGCAAGCCGAGCGTGACGTGGCCAAGACACAGATCGACGGAATGGCCAAGGTACACTCGTGCCAATCGACGTTAGTGGATAGGCTGATTGCCCAGAATGTCGCGGCAGTGAACCATGTGACGGATGGCGGTCATCATCAGAACGGGATAGGGGACTTGCTGTGAAAAATGAAGCGTTGAGTTACCTCATTTGGATGATCATGTTTGGATTGTCATGCGCAGGCATCGGTGCCGTTGTTACTCACTCAATCATGTCACAGTAGGTGCATATGCCGTCACTTCTCGCCGAGGCAATGGAACGTCAGGGGGCCATGGTAGCCACATGGACCAAGCTGGCCCAGCAGCGGAGGCCGTCCGCGCAGCTGCCGGACATAGGTGCTCGCCTTGTCAATAAGCAACAAAGTCTCTTCGGCTACCAGGGCAGCGCAGCTGACAAGTACCAGTACTTCAAGGACTGGGTCTACGTCGCGATCCATTGCATCGCAGACCGTGTGGCTGCGTTGGCGTGGGAAGCAGGAGAGATCACTAACGCCGGAGAGAATCCTGAGCGATCATTCAATCGTCGACTTCAGAAGATCCCTGCGCGTGTTCAGCAGAAGGCGAACTCCTCGCAGGAGATCAAGTCGATTGCTTCGCACCCGGTATTAGATCTGCTGGCTCGGCCGAACAGTCTGCAACACAAGTACGAATTCCTGTACTTTACTGTGGCTAACCTTGAGATCGCCGGCAAAGTTTACTGGATCGTCGGCAAAGACGACGACAGCGACGAGGAGGCCATCTATGCCGTTCCGGTACATTGGATGGAGTACAAGTCGGACCAGAAGCTGTACAAGTTCAAGCCGCGGTCGGATGTCGAAGGCGTGGACGTGCCGGCTGAGTTCGTCACGCAGGCGTACTTTCCTAATCCGTCCGACCCTGGCAGTTGGTACAGCCCACTTGTGGCTTGCTTCTCTGCCGTGCGAATTGATCGGTATATCCAGGGTTCGCAGGACCAGACTTTTCAGCGAGGGATCCACCCGAATCTGATCGTGACAGTGGGTGCTGATCCTGGCACTGGAAAACGGCCACAATTGACTGGTGCTCAGAGGCGGCAGTTCATCCGTGCCATTCGGGAGGTCCTGAGCCAGACAGTCAACATAGGCGATCCAGTGATCCTGGATTCCTTAATCGAGTCTGTCCACAAGTTGCACCTGACGCCCCAAGAGATGGACTGGCCGGCGTCTGGCGAGATTGTCAAGAAGCGAATCTTTCAGACATATCGTGTCAATCCATACGTGGTTGGCGAGGTCACCGGCGTGAACAAAGCCCAGGCCGTCGTTGCCGAGCAGACGTTCAACACGCAAGTCGTGAACCCGATCGGAGGATCGGTAAGCGAGATGGCGACGGACTTCCTCGGGCCGCGATATGAGACACCGAAGCGGCTGCTGGTGTACCTCGAGCAAGCGATAACAGAGGACCCAGATCAACTGTTGCGGACATGGGCCACGCTACGTCGCAACGGCGATGTGACGCAGGACGAGATACGATCCGCTGTGCTAGGGCTCGCTCCTCTTGATCAACGTGACGACCAGAGCAACATCACGCAGCTTGTCGGTGGCTTCACCGGGGTGTTGAGTTTGCTGCAGCAAGTGAACTATGGATTGATTGGCATCGACCAGGCTATCGCGTTGCTGACGCGGTACTTGCGGATATCGGAAGAGGACGCCGTGGCGATCATTGGCAAACCAGTGATTCGCTTTCAGCAGCCGCCACAAGGGCAATTGTCGCTGCCGTCGCCAGTTGAGGCAAGCTTTGAATGGCAGTACAAAAAGCAGCATCCAGGCAACCCGAGCCATGAGCCAGCAGGCTCACCAGAAGGCGGACAATTCGCGGAAGGCGGTGGTGGGAGTGGAAGTGGAGGAGGATGGTCAGCTCCTTCCGGGGTTGCGAAGCTCAGCGGTCATGACAGTTATGCGAAGCCGGCCGAGAGAGAAAAAGCTGACGCAGTAGTGAATACACTATCGGGAGCTACTGAGAATCTCAAGAGCCGCTATAGCAAACTCAAGAATATGGAGATTCCGGAAGTCGAGATGCAGAATCTATCCAGTGTTAAGGCCGAATTCGTCACGGAGAAGAGCGGCGTCGCGGGGGCATACGAGCGGAGTAAAGGCAAGATAACACTGGCTGCCGACGAAGCATCAATGAATGAGAAGGACGCTGTCACGCTCGGAAGCTTTCGCGCGACGAGCGGAATGACTGGCACCTACCTTCATGAGGCTGGGCACCACGTATGGTATGGGCATACGACTGAGAAAGCCAAGAACGACATGGTCAAGATATTCCGAGACATGAAGAACAAGAAGAACTTCCCCAGTTCCTATGCCTCTACGAGCAAAGAGGAACTGTTCGCAGAGGGCTTTGCGGTGTATACGCACCCGTCATATAGAGGGCAACTTCCAAAGCCACTGCATGATTTTTACGAAGGCGTCTTGAAGCCAAAGAAGAAAGAGTTGGTGATCTGATGCTACAAACGCCAAAGTGCTACGAGAGGCGATGCCGGCAGTTTGCTGGAGTTGCGCAGCCAGACGGCGATGAATCCAGCGAGAAGCCGATATGCCGCGCTTTCCCGAACGGCATACCGGCGGAGATCAGCTACGGTGACGAGTTGCACCTGAACCCCTACAAAGGCGACAACGGGATCGTATACGAGAAGGCGAGTGCCGATCATGACATGAATGCTGGGCCGGAATTGAAGGAAGGCGAGGAGTGGATAAGAGCTGAGCCGGATGAGGAAGAGGAGGATGAGGAAGGAGAGAAGTCAATCGAGGTGCGAAGCGCGATTCGTAAGGCGATCGAGGAATCCCGCATCAAGCAGTACGAGGAGATAGCTGAGAGTTTGGAGGGCGTTCTGGACGACTACTTCGCGGGATCGGTTGAGCGGATCGTGTCTGGCCTTGGTTCGGATTGGACTCCTGATCCAGAGCACGTCGAGGCACAGGCCGCCAAGTTACTGGACGAGAACTTTGATGCGGACCTAGAGTCGACCAAGTTGATGGAGGCCGCGGCCGCGCCTCTGCTGGCTGCATTCGGCAAGGCAGTGGCACAACAACGAGAAGAGACGAAGAACATCAAGCGGACCAAACCACACCGGACTAAAAAGACTCGGCGAAAGCCGACGACGGCCGAGCAGTTTGTAGGCAAGTATGATCTCGACGTGCCGGAGCTATCAGACATCGTGGATGAGTTTCACATTAGCCTGCGGATGCCGGATTGGATGGTGGAGCAGGCCTTCGAGACGTTGGACGAAACATTCAAGCGGGATTACTGGCGTGAAGGCATTGCCCCGAGCACTCGCCGTGACGTCGAACGAACGCTGAAGGCCGCGATCGAAGAAGGACTGAATAGCCGCGACATAGCCAATCGGCTGGTGGAGCAGCATGGGCGGCGGTATACCCAGGCAAGAGCAACAGCAGTGGCTCGTACCGAGCTTGGATCCATGCTCAATAGTGGGCACTCGGCTGGAATTGAAGAGTTGGCAGAAGATACGGGGATCGAGATTCGCAAGGAGTGGTTGTCGGCCCTCGGGTCAACTACGAGGTTATCGCATGCCGCTCTCCATGGCACTTTGGCAAACGACGACGGGATGTTTGATTTGGACGGCGTTTTGATCCCGTATCCAAGTCACCCAGACCTGCCAGCAGAAAACCGGATAAATTGTTTATGTACCGTAATAAGCAGCATTCTGTGAGGTGAGCCGATGGGGCACTTCCTATATGGAAACTGTCGAGGCAAAGCCAAACAGTCGATGCTTGTGATGCTGGAGTTGGTTGCGACTGGAATATTTGCTGTGCCGATTCTTTGGCTCTGGGTTCAGTTCATCAAGTTCTGTCTGTGGCTGATTGAGAGGGGTTGGTGAGCCATGGGATTCAGCGATCGTTTCTCAAAGCTACGCAAGCAGATGCCAGACGTCGACGTTCTGGAAGGCATCGCCGGTGCGATCTGCGACGGTTGCGGCACAACGGTAGTGATCACATGTGCTGGCCAGATACCGGCGCCGCCGAAGCTTGAGGGTTGGGTAGAGACGATGGCAGGCGACTTCTGCCCGAGGTGCGCTGTATCGAGCGAAAGGAACTGAGCATGGCCGACTCGTCCTACGTCACATTCCAGCGAATGTTCATTCTGATTGATGAACACGACACACGAAGGAAACCGACTGTAATGGCCGACACGTTGCTAGACTTCTCAAACAACAACTTCGAGAGTCTCGATAGGTTTTTGGAATGGGGTAAGACATACAGGATAACGATTGAGGAGGTGCAAGATGCCAGTGCTGGCACCGAGGGGTGAACCGAACGTATCGATGGACCAGGTCCGGCAGAAGCTTGCTGAATTGGACAAGCCGCCGGAGCCGAAGCCATTCGACAAGCATTCGCTAAAATTGGCAAAGCAGGTGGCCTCTGGCTGGATTACATTGACTGATAAGTCAGAGGAGCGAAGGCTGCTGACTGGCTTGCTGGAGCACATGGAGAAGGGGTGAAGTATGTACGGGTTGACAGACGATTTAGCTGAGCAGGATCTTGAGATCAAGGAACTCGAGAGGCAAAACAGCAAACAGGCCGCTGCAATTGATCTGGCGTTGGGTGCCTTGGCAGAGATCGCATTCAACGAGGACATATCGCTAGAAGTGGCCAGGCGGAAAGCAGGGAGAATCTATAACGATATTCGCATTGCACTGGGTAAGCAAGGTGCCCGATAAGCAGCCGACTGCCTGGTCCCTGAAAGAATCCCCCGTACCGGACGATTGCCTAGCGTGTCGGCAGTGTATGATGGCTGACGCCAACGTCCTGGAAGCAGTGGCGGAATGGAATAGGATACAGCAGCAATGACAGAGTATTGCCACGTGATAGTCTACTGCGAGTCCGGCATTTTTGCTGGCTGGCCAGCCAACCATGGGTTGTGGCAGCGGGACGGCAGTATCCTGGTTGGGTTTGAGACTGGGGCGATGGATTTACAGGGCGGATTCCATGCGATCGACAGACGCTCGCCAGTAACGCCGATGATGGCTGAGACGCTAGATGGCGGAGAGATCTGGGAGTGCTGGGAACCGGCAGGCCAGCTTGAATTGCGAGACGATAGGCGAGGGATAAACCAGCGAGACATCGAAGCAGCCGAAAATGATTGTGAGTATAGCTTTTCCAAATACAATACACCGGGATGGTTCCGCGATGGTTTATTCAAAGCAAGAATGCTTGATATAAATCGCGGACCATCTTATTGGAATATGTCGTACGATTTAGGCCGTTCCTGGTCAGGGCCCTATGGATTTGAGATCGATGAATTCGATGGCCGTGGATACGCTGCTCGCACGTGTTACTTGACATTTGAGGACAATTGCAATCGCTGCATAGCTTTCATGTCGGCATCCAAGGTATCGGATGGCCAGGAAGGGCAACCATGTTGTATTGAAACAACGAATGGCGCCTATTGGAACTTTGTCTCTTGGATCGATGAAGTGCCAAAGCATTGCTTTGGGATTATGCCGTCGGCTGTGCGATTGCCGAATGGCTCAGTGATCTGTGCCGTCCGCTGGCGGGAGCGAGACTTCGAGCACAAGTATGGCACCGAGGACGATCCGTTTGAGGCAGGGATCGTGGTGTATCGGTCCGATGATGAATGCCGGATGTGGCAGATGATTTCCGTGCCTGTAAAGGGGCTAATGCGGTCTGGGAACCCACCGGATCTTGTGCAGTTGCAGGATGGCACACTCATATTGGTTTACGGCTGGCGTGGTGCGATCAGGGGAAGCCAGACTGCTGGACGAGACTTGAAGTACGGAATCCTTTATCAGGTGAGCATTGACGAAGGCAAGACGTGGAGCGAGCCGCAGCCAATTCGGCAAGGTGCTGGTTGTGCGGACATGGGCTATACGAGATCGGCGGTGCGGCAGGATGGCAAGATCGTGAGTGCGTACTATTGGAATGACAGCCGGGATTCTGAGCGGTACATAGCAGCCACAATTTGGGAGCCGAATTGATGACAGAATCTTGTGGTGTTACGGCACGGATAGTCAGTGAAGGCAAAACCCTCGCGATGACTAGGAAGGCTCTTGTTGATGTGATGATTCACGTGCCGACATTCTTGGAAGAGTACAAGAAGCACAAGAGTGAAGGTGGAATGCGTACTCAGTTGGAACGAGAACTGGTGCATATTGCTTGTGTAGTGGATTTGCCTGCTAGAATTGTGAGTCAGTAGTGGAGCCATGAGCATCCTATCCGAAATTGATCGCAGGTTTTCGCGTCAACGTGGCCGTAATCGGTTGATCATGAAGGCGGCTGCTGTCTTTGCTGGTTACGGGTTCGGCGAACCAGACGACGAGCATCTTTGCCTCGAGGAATGCGGAATAAACTTCGGCGACTGGACTTTGTGGTGCGAGGATGTTGGACATGAGAACGTGAATCTCCAGGTCTGGGCCATGACAAACGATGGTGAAGAAGAGATACTGGTTGCTAAACGAGTGACATTTCCGGCAGTTGCGAGAGGCTTAACTCGATTGAAGGAAATGGGGTGGCCATGATCGCATTATCGGAGGTGGCCAGTGGCGCGGGTGCCTAGCTCTCAAGATATGCTGGGCATGGTAGCCGAGCTGAACGTCCGGCGGATCGCAATGGTTATGAACCAGCGGTACAAGCGGCTTGGCGGCGTGCTCATGCTGACTGAGCGGCAATCGGCACTGCTGCTGACTGCCAGAAAATTGCACCATCGTTATCTGCAGGACCACTACCAGCACGACGAGAGCGAGCAGTGTGCCATCCGCGATCTAGCCTACTGGCTGATCGAAGAGCACAAGCTGAATATTGGGAACAAGGAGCCGACTACCTTTGAATTCGACATGCGGAGACAAGTTGCCAAGCAGCAGCCAGCAGCAGGAAGCTATCGTGTCATGCTTGACAGAGTATTTCAAACCTGAAATCAAGGAATCGCCTCCGGATGAATGTGTCGTGCTGTTGGTAGCCACCCTTGACAAGGCCGCTGAGGCGATTCTTGAGCTGGAACAGTGCTTCCGACAAGCGGTGGTCAATCGGGAGACTGGCGTCTGCGTGCTTGACTTGCGCATCGAGCGCGGCTTGGTCAAGGAGAGTTACTTCCAGTGGCGGAGGAAGTTCTGACGATATGGGCACGCGGTCTGCAGAATCCTGGTTCCAGCTCAGCCTTAAGTCCAGTCTGTACAACGAGTTGGATACCGGTGAGACAGCCGCCATAAAGGCTGTCAAGTTGCTGCTGAGCGAGCTGATAGCTGATGGGATCGACGCGAGCCAGGCGAACCGGGCCATGGTGTCGCTCAACCGGGAGATCGCCCCGGGCAACACGGACGAGATCGATCTTCACGACTGGGAATCGGTCAACGTGGGTCTGGGCTTCGGGAAGGACTTGCTGGGCCAGGCGGCCGTTTTTGAGCAAGTGGTGCTGATTGCGATCCGGAATGCCAGTGGCGGCGGGTTGCTGGAGGTGCTGTCGTCAGTGCCGGCCGCGGCTGTTGAGTGGTGCCCCCACCTGACACAGTCGGCCGGAAATGCCCTGAAAACAGGGGGAATCCTCTGTCTGTACCAGCCTGCGGCTGATGCTCTGGACGTCGAGGACGGCGTGAGCCACCGGTTGCGTGTGTCGGCCGTGGACGACTTTGTCTACTGGGATATCTTCGTACTGGGCCGGCATGACGATGAGGAATCCAGTTCCAGCAGTTGACAGAGCCGGGCTAAGCAATCTAGAATGAATGGCAGAGTAGAGGAACGCGGGTAAAAAGGCGATTGTCCCAATAGCCCCGTCTCGAGATGACATATCCATGTCGTCTTTTGAGGCGGGGCTTTTTCGTTGGTGCGGAGCGAAGAATCATATGGCGACGCTGATGACTTTCGGCATCAGGCAGGCCCCTGCCGCGACGACGTCCAGAACGATCGCCATCTGGAACAAGACGACTGAGCCATTTGACCTCATCACGTCCCAGGCAATAAGTGTATCTGCGACTGAATTTGCAATTCGTCTGCCAGACAACATTCCTATCCTCGTGACGCTAACAGATGTTGCTGGGCAGAACCAGTATGTAAGCAGATGCCATACTGACACCATCGCGCCAGCGATCGACGTCTTCTCCGGCAGGCTCTGTGTGCTCTGGTATGACGAGGAGACGACAAGCTCAACAGCGTCCAGTTCTACATCCTCGTCTTCGACAGCCGCAGCCGAGACATCACAATCTAGCAGCTCGTCGCTTTCATCTTCTTCGTCGAGCAGCCTCTCGAGTTCGTCGTCGACTTCGACATCGTCTACGTCAGTATCCACACCGTCTTCTTCGTCTTCATCTTCCACGTCTTCGTCTTCCACGAGTAGCAGCGTATCGACAAGTTCCGAGAGCTGCGAAACCGAGCCTTCAGCCAGTTCGCAAAGTTCGTCCTCGAGTACCTCATCATCGTCGACAAGTTCTCTGAGCAGCAGTTCGCAGAGCAGTAAATCGTCTTCTTCCTCATCCTCGACTTCTTCGGTGTCGTCTTCTTCCTCTTCATCGTCTTCAACTTCCTCTTCGAGTACGGTGGCCAGCGTTACTAGCAGCTCGTCGTCGCAGTCTTCATCTTCATCATCTTCGAGCTCCACGTCATCCACGGTGGCAGGAGAAACTAGCAGCTCATCATCGCAGAGTTCTTCATCTTCCTCTTCGACTTCATCTTCGTCCTCTTCCTCGCAGAGTTCTTCCTCATCGAGTAGCCAGTCTTCGAGTTCGTCGTCGTCTTCCTCGACATCGTCTACTAGCACGGCTGGTATGACGACGAGCAGTACTGCTGGAGAGACGACTTCGCAATCCCTGAGTTCGTCTAGCTCCTCATCTACTTCATCGACTTCGTCTACCGTTGAATCGCTGACGACATCGAGCAGCACATCGTCCAGTACGCAGCCCGAGATGACTTCAAGCACTCAGAGCGACTAAGGAACACAACGTGGCAACAGCACAACAGCCAGTCACGAAACTGCCGCAAAGGCGCAAGCCTAAAGCGCCGAGTGTTGACGGCGGTAAGTCAGTCGTTATCCCCAAGAAGACGCCTGGCAAATCCTATTTCAGCATTGACGTTGAGCATGCGCTGCAATGGATAGCGTGGGTTGACAAGCCGGAACATTGCTACAGCTTCGATGGGTATTGGGAACTTGTCAATGCACGGATCAAGCAACTGGGATTCCGTCCGGACAAGAGTGTACTCAAGGCTCTTCCGGAGGTTGTCGGTTCCCCATCGTTCAACACAGGTGCCTTGGGGGCTTGGATTTCTTCTGCCGACGCCGATCAGATCGATGCGTTGCAGAAAGTATACGCAGCTATGCGGTTGCGATACCGACATGCTAATTGGTTGAAACGCAAGAGAGGCTGATATGCCGAAGCCAAAACCAGGTCAATCTCAAGACGACTTCGTGGCCATGTGTGTGCCGATGGTGCTTGATGAAGGTACGGCAAAAGACCAGGACCAAGCCGTGGCTATATGCAATTCAATGTATGAAGAGCACGGCAAGCAGGCTCATGCGATGGGGCCAGGTGACGACGAATCTGAGTCCGACTGGATGGGGCGATGTGTATCGGAGATGGAGTCCGAAGGCAAAGACAAGGATGAGGCACAGTCTGCTTGCGAGACGATGTGGCAGCACCATCAGGAACGATCTGCCATGGTTCCAAGCCGGAAAGAAGAATTGCATGTCAACGAAGGAGAGAGCCAGTCTGAGTTTATCGATCGATGCGTCGCCAAACAGGACGGCATGGACGAAAGCGAAGCTCGGGCTGCTTGCCAGAAGATATGGGAGCACCGCAACCAATCGGAGCAAAGGCCTGAAGCTTCAATGCACGAATCATTTGTCGCCAGGATAAAGGGCCGTCGCAATTCCATATCTCGTTTTGGATACGGTATCACGACGGCAGAGCCATACGTCCGTGCTTTGCTGCAAATGGAAGAGTCTGGTTGCTCGACGGGCCGCACTTGCTCCGTTGAATCACTTCTCAAGGAGGCTCAATCACGTCTCTGTTGTTCAACGCCCCATATGACCCTAGAGAGTATCGCGACAGCCAAAGACCTTTTTTTAGGGCGGCTGGACGGCATCGGCGTCTCTGGCCTTGAGCCTCCCCCCAAGACGCTGATGCTGCTCCGCCACGTAGTCACGACTGACAAGCAGGACCGAGACGGCGACGTACTGGAGACTGCTGGGTTCGAGTTGGACCCAGCGGCACCGCTGTTGTGGCAGCACCAGCCGTTTCTGCCGATCGGCAAGGTGCTGCGAGAGGTGGAGCACACGGCACACAAGCTGACGGTGATCTCGGCACTACTGGACATGAACGAGTTGACACATGATGCGGCAGTGCTGTTTGAGGCAGACGCACTGCGGTTTAGCCATGGTTTCCGCGTCCTGGACTACGATGCCATGATGGACGAGAAAGGCGCGGAGACTGGCTCATTCCGGATCAAGAGAGCCGAGGGCCTTGAAGTCTCTGGCGTAAGCGTGCCGAGCAATACCGATGCTGTGGTGGAGTTGTGGAGCCGCGGCAAGTTCGAGTCAGACGTCGTGCGCTCGTACGCCAAGCATTACGCGAGCAAGCGGCCTGTGCAGGTGCGAGGTATCGACATCAGGACGAAGCATGTGCAGCCGTTCAACATGAAGAAGATACAGTCGGAGTTTCACCCTGAGCACCAGCGAGCATATGCAGCTGTACCAGTGCACGACTGGGCATCGCAATGGTTGGAGTGCGAAGTCAAGGACTTGTACATTACCAGCACGTTCGCGCCATATTTCGCGATGGGAAACTTCCTGTCTGCCATGAAGATAGCGATGGACTCGGCCAATCTTCGCGACACGAGGAACCTGGATGACTACGGCCACGATTGGCCGATCAAACGAGAAACAGTGCAGTTGAACTCCAAGAAGTCTGACACCTTCATTGTGAATGGCTTTCAATTCTGGACTTGTGACAATCATAAGTGTTGCCTCGACTTGCAGAGATATCACGACGGATTGGAAATCAGACGCTACGACGTGGACGACCGCGGCGTTAAGTTCTTTGAGGATTGCTGGGAGTGGGTGCGCGAGAACAATTACCTCAAGGGCGAGGCATTCCGACTGGGCGGCGGGTTTATTGAACGCAAAGGCCAGTCGCTAGACGAAATCTTTTTGGTTGACGGCAACAAGATCGCACTCAAACGCGCTGTCAAGTTGGCCAGCAGCGGAACCCAATTCGCCAGCCGAGGCATGATCTTTCTTGGGCCTCCAGGCACTGGCAAGACACTCTCGGCCAGGGCATTGCTTAACAACACGGATGCTACATTCATCTGGGTCAGTGCTAAGGATATGTATGGCGCCTCGAGCATCAGCATGGCGTTCAAGATTGCAGGTGAGCTCGCGCCGTCGATTATCTGCTTCGAGGACATTGATTCGTTCTTCAGTGATTATGCTTTCGATCTGCTGAAGACGGAGCTTGATGGACTCGACAAACGCACCGGTGTTTTGACGCTCCTCACTACGAACTATCCAGCCATGCTTCCCGAGACTTTGATCGACAGGCCAGGCAGGTTCCACGACGTGCTGCAATTCGACTTGCCGGACGAGCATTGCAGACGGGACATGTTCCGTGTGTGGTCTGCCTCTGCATCCAACAATCTCATTGAGGACATGGTGAAGCGGACAGCTGGGTTCAGCGGCGCCCACATCAAGGACCTCTGTTCGTTCGCGGACGTGCTGAGGCGCGACGACGACATGCAGATCGATGAAGCGCTCGAGAAGGCCTACGGAAAAGTCTCTGAGCAGCGACGTCTGGTGAGAGGCCTGTCGTCGCAGCAAAGAATGCGGCGAGACTATTCCAAAATGGACATCGCTGTGTCAGTATTGGAGAAGATTTGTCCTGCCTGTGCCAAGAGGGCCAGGGCCAAAGGGTTCAAGTCTGTCAAGCTCGACAAAGCTGTGAGTGCAGAGATGGTTGCCGGGCTATGTGACGCAGTTGGTAGCGATCCTGGATTTTTCAGCAACTGCATGGAATTCGACTTCGGCGAGTTCGAGGGGGAGATCGGGAGCAAAGAGGGCTTTTGCAATTGGCTGCATGAGACGTGCGGTTTCGGATACCCAGGGGAACACGAATCAGCCGTTGTGCGGATCAAAGCCGGCCGCGTGATATCGCAGAAGAACATGGACCTGCTGGGTGAAGTGCGAGCTGACTTGGAGGAGCTTTCTGGCATGGAAATGGCGAGAGCTGCCAAGGCTTTGTGTGAACGATGCGCGAGCAAAGTGCAGAGCGTAATTGAATCGGCAAAGCCGGCGGAAGAGCCGGAAGGCAAGAGCGTCTGTATGGGCCACGTCCACATGACAGTAGACGACATGGAGCCGCTCATTACCGATGTGATCAAGAAAGAGGTTGCTGCTAAGCAACCCGATCTAACCGATGTGGTCAACTTCGTCCTTGGTGCAAGTCAAGACGATCTGGCCCGCGTTAAACATACGTTGGACTTGGTGGTCGACCTCACGGCGTACAACGCCGCTGCGGAAGAGTACCGGGCCTTCGAAAGATCGATTGATTTGTAACCAATAGGAGTAGTTTATATGTTGAAACTGACCGACAATTTGAAGTCTTGGCTTCGTCAAAACAAGGGCGTAGCTGAGGATGCAGATGATGCTAGTTACACCAAAGCTGTGGCAGAAGGGATTTGCGACGGTAGCATCACGCCTCAGCAGGTCACTGAGCTAACCAAGGACCCGGACGCCGACAAGGCCAGTGTACTTACCAAGACGTTGACGTCTATGCAGGATGCCATGGCGGCAATGGCCAACCAAGTTGCGACGCTGTCAAAGCCAGCGGATCAGAAGGCCAGACCGACAAGCAATGTCACGACGAGCATGATCGTGAGTGCGGACCCTGTCACTGGCGGTGAGCCGAATATCCGCCACATCACGGCGGACAAGCAGTACTCGACGACCAAGACGGCTTTGACGTTTCCGCTCAAGGAAGCCAACGGACGAAGTCACCCGAAGGCCAACCAGCGAGTCATGGATATTGGCCGATACATTGATGAACCGAGCGAGTTGGATCGTGCCGTGAATGGGGCCTATGGGAAGATGATGATCTTCGGACCGCTCATTGCCAGAGGCATCATGCCGAAGTCAATCATTACTGATCACGACAAAGAGTTGATCCAATATGCGGCGAGGAACATGAATTGGATCGGCTGCATCCGCGAGGTCGGCGATGACGAGCTTTACGGCGGCAAGGATGTCTACAACCGTCGACTCACCGAGTGGGAAGTTAAGCAGGTGCTAGACGAGAGCGGCGCCAGCCAAGGTTTGGAGATCGTGCCAATCGTATTCGACGACTCGATCTTAACTCAGCCATTGCTCCACTCAGAACTTTATCCTCGTGTCGAGGTGGTGAACATTCCTCGGGGACGCCGGATTGAAGGTGGGGTCGTCGCGAATCCTACGATCACTTGGGCGGATACCGAGGCAACGCAGGTTCCACTCGTGACGACGACTGCGTTCGTGGGAGCGTTCGACACCAACATCCATGTCGTGCAAAGTGCGATCCTGCTTGGATTGGACTTCCTGTCTGACACGCCGATCGCATTTGGCGACTTGCTGACACGGAATTACGGAGAAGTGCTGCTGCACGACCTTGACCGCGTGATCGCGGTTGGCAACGGCACGACGGAGCCTGATGGCGTGTACAACGCCAGCGGCTCGACGAATGTCACTGTCGATGCAGGTTCGTGGACGACAGGCAAGCTGATGGAGCTGATGTTTGGCGTGCCCAAGGAGTACAGGACAGGAGACAGAAACCGAATTTGTTATGCCGCCAATGAGACTACTTACCGCCGGATTCGGCAAATTGCCACTGGCGTCACTGGTGACGATCGATTCCTGTTTGGCAACGACGTCGAGACCTACACGCTTCTTGGCCACCCATTTTTGATCCAGGGTGACTTTGGTAATGCACAGGCAGTGTTCTGCAACTTTGCGCATTATCGCATGTACAAGAGGCTTGGGCTGCAGATCAAGTCGACTACCGAGGGCCAGACGCTCGTACGGAACAACCATATGCTCGTGTGTGCACGTGCGAGGTACGGCGGCCAGTTGGCACAGCCTGCTATTGGTGGAACACCTTCTACTGGCATGTACGTGGCCCATACGGCCAACGGGCAAGTGTAGTTTCTCACCTGTCGTAGCTTATGCGGCGGGCCCGCTTCGGCCGGCCTGCCGCGAATTTGTCCGAGCAATGAAATCTTTATCGTGGAGACCAGAAGATGTCCGAGCAAACAGCGGTGGCGGCACCCACCAAGACGAAAGTCAATGTGCCAGAGTTTGAGATTGAGTTCGGCGACGACAGCAGCAATACCATCAGAGTGACAACGCTGGGGTTGAGCTTCCGCGGAAAGTGGTCCAGATACAAGCTTGACGGCAATGAAGTATCGCTCAGTGGTGTCATGACCATGATGCCGGACGTCCCTGGCTTGCACATGCGAGTCGTCCAGAAGGAGTCCAAGGTTGTCGTGACTGATCCGCTGGAGAAGAATCCTCAGCTATGCAGGCAGATCAGCCATATCCTTTCGCAAAAGATCGTCGGATTCGATCGAGAAATAACACACGTGAATCCAACAACGACGGTCTTGGATGAGGATCGATTCAAGACCCTGCTGTACGAGCTGCGTGGTGCCATGCACTCGCCGCAGCCAACCTTTGAGGTTGTGTCTGGCCAGTTCCCGAGTGAGGAGCAGATTGATTCTCTTCCGGGGCGGGAACTGAATGACGTCGGCAACGACAGCAAGCGTAAGGCTAAATACAAAGATGACGCTGAGCCGTGGGTTGCGATTCTGGAGGCTATGCGGCAAAGCGGGGCGCTGCGAATGATGACCGGAGCTAATTAACGAGTGAGGAACAAGAAGCGGCACGTAGGATAACTGGGCGAAATGCTCGGACGGGGGCCGGCGTGCCAGGTTTGTTGTGACCTACACCCGGCCCTTTTTGATATAGAGGAGGCAGCAATGCTCAATAGCAGAATCAAGGCACAGAGACCATCCCGAATTGGCGAAGGTGGCGATTGTGTTTACTGCAATGGCGTTGGCCGAATACGAATGAAGATTGCCGGGGGAGATCGCGGTAGGAGCAATCGTGCAAAGCAGACAAAAGTGTGTGCTTACTGTCGTGGGACTGGTAAGGCAACGAAAGGATATTTGACAAAGTGATAGCCAACCAGGACGACATCAAGTTGCTACTGGGGTTGTCCTCGTCCATTACGGATGAGGAGCAGGGGTTTCTGTCGTTGGTGCATCCATTGGCTGAAGGACTCGTCAAGCAATACCTCAAATACGATCCGGAGCAGAAGTCGCACACCGAATACTTTCCGAGGCACCTGCGGAGCGGCGGGCCAGGATACGATTACGAGGGGCGCTGGACGTCACGTAGTGGCCTGGCGATATGGGAATCGCGAGATAGCGACAACACGCTGCAGCTGACACATCTGCCATTGCGGCGCATCACTAGTGTGCGAATTGATACGGCAGCCAAGCATGGCGATGCTGCCAATAGCTTCGACTTAGACACAGTGCGCACCCAAGGCATAGATTATTGGGGCGATTGGGATCAGACGAACGTGGGCTACAGCGGTGAGCTTTACTCATATGGCTCATGGCCGAGCGAGCCCGGAACAGTCAAGGTCGTGTACCGAGCGGGCTACTCGCCGGCTGAATTGCTGGGCACGGCGACTGAGGATGCACTGGTAGGCGATGTGATCACGACTGCCGGTGTGGACGGATCGGGAATAACGCGGGCTGTCCATATCACGGTGATCTCGCAGTTTCTAAAAAATATGGCATTGAAGAAGAAGGATATCGCCGGCTTCACACCTGGAGCACTGCTTGGCGAGCGATTGGGCGACTATAGCTATCAGGTTGACAGGGGGACATTTGGGGCAGCAGGTCTTGCCGTCTCGCTGCCGGATGAGGCCAAGGAGCAACTCGAGGCATATAGACACTGGGGGCTCGCGAGACTATGAGCCTGTTGGAAAAACTTCCGCACACGGTAAGCCACCTGCGCAAGACATACGCGAGGGACCAGTACATCGGCAACACGACGGACACAGAGGAGTTGGCCACGAGCGTGCGTTGCTGGATCCAGACAGTCGGACAGTCGGAGGTGCAGCAGTATGAGAAGGCGGACCAGTTGATCACGCACAAGGTGTACTACAAAACGCAGCCGACATTGCGTCCTGGAGACCTGATTCGCGTGACGGCCGGGCCAAGCTATGTCGGAAAAGACTTCAACTTTGAATCACTTGCTGATGCATCTGCCGGTTTAGGGAAGTTATTCAAGGTGATGGTGAACGAAGAGAATAACGTACCAGTTACGTTTGCAGGATAATGGCCATGCCGCGTTTTACCGTCGGAGGAGCAGTTACCGAGGGGATAGTGAAGGCCGGAGGAGTGCACTCGGCCGAAGCGTTGGGCATCCATTTGGAGCCACGCCTGGTAGGAGGAGTGACACTCGGAGCAGAGCGAGGAATTTCTAAAGGCACATTCCGAAGCGTGAAATCGGCTGTGTCGCGGATGTCCAAGATACGCACTGGCAAAACAGAAGCCACTGTCGTCTGGAACGGCGAGAAGCTCGAGAAAATCCTAGAACTTGAATTCTCTAAGCGGATCAAGCTTGCTACGCAGCTGGTCAAGGACCAAGTAAAGCTGAATCTCAACAGGTCGGTGTTGAAGTATAAGGGGCCTATAAGCAAGAAGATACGAGTATTGCCAGAAAGCCGCTCGAGACCAGGCGAGTTTCCGCGAAAAGAGACTGGCGATTTGCAGAAGAATATCTTCGGCGAGACGCCACGTCCCGACTGGGGTGTTGTAGGGACAACGTATGGTTATGGCTTGTTGCTTGAGACGCAGATGAATAGATCGTACCTACGTCGGACGCTGCTTGAGATGCAGCCGAAGATCAGGCAGATACTGGTGAAGGCAGTTTCACTTTGAAATGATACACCCAGTTGTCAAAGTATGGCAACATAGTATGGAGCAGGCGAGCAAAGACGAGCAGGAGCAGTCTATGGCCAAAAACACATGTGTTCGGTGTGGCAGGCCGGTAATCGGCATAGCGAGTACGCAGAACATCTTGTGCCGCGCCTGTGCAAGGGACTTGTTCGGTGATGACTGATGGCTACGGAGGCAGGTACGTGGCGACTGGACGAGGCGATCGCGGCACACTGGGAATCAAGAGGGCTCGACACCGACTTCCGCGCCGAATGGCTCGATCCGACTGCGATGGAGTACGAGCCGCTGCACGACGGGATGGCCAGACCGGAGCCGCCAGGTCCGTACTGCGTGTACGAGAAAGACGAGCCGGAGATACTGGCGAGGATGACAGGGATTGACAACAGCGGAGACGATAGGGAGTTGCAACGGTGGACGTTTCGATTCAAGGTGCACGCACAGGATACGAGCAGCGAGAGCGCGAAGAGCATTGCTCAACGGCTGGCGAAGAAGATCGCTGCCGCCTTCGACCCCCACAATGCTATCCAATTCGATGGCGTTGCGCATGTCGTGACGGAGCGGGGCCCGGATTGGCACGACCAGGAGGGGGAACAAGAGGCGTCGTGGACGCTGCAGTTCTCGATTCTGGTGGACGCGACAGTGGGGGCCTTTGGCGGCGAGGCCGAGTTCAGTTCGAGCAGCAGCTTCTCCGAGACGTCGACCACATCAATGTCGTCATCCTCAAGTTGTTCGAGTGTTACGGAGCCTATTGCTGAGGAGGACGACGTGCTGGATTTCGGCGACATCGGCGGAGTATACGACAGCCAGGCGGCGGCCGTGGCCAACAGGGCAGCACTGATCGCATATCTTGCCACCCGTGTCAACGAGCCTGTCGAGCTGGGGTTCCGCGGACCTGTGGATTATCTCGACAGCAAACGTCAGCCGGCCAATGTCTACCTGGACCTGTCAGCTGGGGCGATCGCGATCACGGTGGGCGGGGCCGGAAATATGTCGCACCTGACGTTCTTCGGTGGCTCGAAGATCTTCGGCGTGAATGCGGCCACGCCGGCAACGCCGATCTTCCAGATCACGCGCGGGTCGGGGCAGATGCCTCGTGTTGTGATTCGAGGCCTGGCTTTCGAGTCCGATGGGTCCGTGATCAAGTTCGTCTACGGGGGATCGGGTGTCGTGCTGGAGGATGTCAAGATCGATGACTTCACTGGGGCTGGGTCAATCGACCACGAGGACTGGACCGACGTGGAGGCCGAGACCTGCAGCTACGGCGTCTGGCTGGAGGATGCCGACGGGGCC
>Ga0209751_10001775_pt1 | contig 21902 bp, 29 predicted proteins | sample RifCSP13_1_FD_184019 | JGI IMG/M metagenome (GOLD analysis project Ga0209751, IMG submission 184019) | Soil microbial communities from Rifle, Colorado - Rifle CSP2_sed 13_1 (SPAdes) (version 2) | ecosystem: Environmental > Terrestrial > Deep subsurface > Rock core/Sediment | place: Rifle...
TCCGTAGCCGGGAGCGGGTATCTCGCCCGGGGGTCCGAGCGAGCTGCGCCCGATCGCCCCCGGCTACGGACCGGCTGTACCGCCGGGACTCGCGGGAGGCGAACCGTCACCGATCGTGGGCGGCGGGCAGCCGATTACGGGCGTGGGGGTTCACGTTGGGCCGGTGGACGTCCCACCGCCTCCGAATCCTCCCCGAGGTCCCGATGACGAAACCCTCGTGACGTGCTGGAGGCATCCCGGGGCTCGATGTGGACCCGCCCTGTGGCGGTCCCCGAGCGGGGAACCGCAATGGCGTTGGGCGTGCCCGCACTGGCATGACCCGTGGGGGCCCGACTATCCGCAAGAGTATCGTCAGTGGAAGGGTAGCAGCGGATCCGCGTAGGTCGGGTCATCGAGCAGCACCTCAGTGAGGCTCTTATAGCGAGCGTCGCCTCCCACGCGGTGGGTGCATCGTGTACGACACGATCCTTGTCGATCGAAGCGGGGCCATCGCGTTCATCCGGTTCAACCGGCCCGACAAGCTCAACGCGATGAGCTCGAAGATGAAGGACGAAATCATCGACGCCCTCGACCACTTCCAGAAGGATCATTCCGTCCACGTCGTCGTCTTCACGGGCCAGGGCGACAAGGCGTTCGTCGCGGGCGCCGACATCAACGAGTTCAAGGACCGCACCGCGCCCGAGCAGTGGGACTTGTACCAGGAGCCGTTCCTCTACGACGCAATCGACCGATTCCCGAAGCCCCTCCTCGCGATGATCAATGGCTACTGCCTGGGCGGTGGCTGCGAACTCATCCTTGCGTGCGACATCCGAATCGCCTCGGAGAAAGCGCAGCTCGGCCAGCCGGAAATCAACATCGGGATCATCCCGGGCGGAGGCGGGACCCAGCGGCTTCCCCGCCTTGTTGGCTATGGAAAGGCCATGCAGCTCATTCTGACCGGCGAGCGGATTTCCGCGCAGGAGGCGCACCGGATCGGCCTCGTCGACGAGGTCGTGCCGCACGAGCAGCTCGAGGCGAAGACACTCGAGATCGCGAACACGATCGCGGAGAAGTCGCCGATCGCCATCCGGCTCGCGAAGGAGGCCGTGAAGGCCGCGCTCCGGATGCCACTGAGCGAAGGCCTCCGGTACGAGCAATCCCTCTTTTCGCTTGTCTTCACGACCGATGACAAGAACGAGGGGGTGCGCGCGTTCCTCGAGAAGCGGAAACCTCAGTGGTCCGACAAGTAGGGCCCGCTCGAAATTTATATATATTGCACACAGCTTCTGTGTAAGCGATGGAGATCAAAACGATCGCCCTCGACAGAGAAGCGTATGACCTGCTCAAGGCTCAGAAGGCGTCGGGCGAGAGCTTCAGCGACGTTGTGAAGAGGCTCGCTGGCCATCGGAGACCCCTCTCCGACTACGCCGGCATTTGGAAAGAAATCCCGAAGGGAGATCTCAAGAAAATCGAGGAAGCGCTTGAACGGGGGCGGGAGCTGGACCGCGAGCGACTCTCGAAGCTTCTCAGGCGGCTGGGCTGAACCGTGCGATGCCTCGATACCTCGTTCGTCATCGACCTCGTGAAAGGGGAGGTCTCGGCGGCTCGCAAGGCAAAGACCCTCGACGATGCCGGCGAACGTCTCGCAATTCCAGCCCCCGCACTCACGGAGGTCCTGGTCGGCGCCTATTTCAGGGGGGGGACCGTGCTTCGGAAAACGCTTGAGCTTCTGTCGGGGCTTGACGTCCTCCCCGTCGACGAGGGGGCGGCCGAGGAGGCGGGCAGGATCGGGGCGGAGTTGCTCCGTCGAGGAACCGCTTTGCCCACCGTTGACCTACTTATCGCGGCGGTGGCCAAATCGAACCGAAGAATCCTCGTGACAAGGGACGATGCGTTCGCGCGTATCCCCGATCTCGCGGTTGAGGCATATTAGACGCCGACCGCGTTTGTCGCGATGGGATTCGTTGCCTGCGAACGATTAAGGGAAAACTATAGTAAGGGGCGCTGATTCGATAGGCTCGCATGGGCTCACCGGAAAAGGCCATCGTCCTCCTTTCGGGCGGGATTGATTCCGCCGTAAGCCTATGGTGGGCCAAGTCGAACGGCTGGGACGTCCGGCCACTGACGTTCCACTACTTTCGACGGCCGCCGCAGGAGGTCGTCGCGACCCACAAGCTCATCGAGCTCTCGGGTCTCTCTAGAGTTCAAGAGGTCGACCTGCCGTTTCTCGAGGAAGTCGACGACCTCAAGAAGCGCGGAATCGAAAATGCGGTGCTCCTCGAGTCCCCGGAGGGCTACATCCCCGCGCGGAACATGGTGTTCTACGCGCTCGCCGCGTACTACGCAGAGCCGACCGGCGCACGATGGGTGATCGGGGGCCACAACGGAACGGACCCGGAGACGTTCCCGGACGCGAGCCCGAAGTTCTTCAACTCCTTCAACTCGATGTACCGACTCGGCCTCTGGAGCTACGGGAAGACGCCCGTGCAAATCCTCCTTCCGCTGAGCGGAAAGTCGAAGGCCGACGTGATCCGGATGGGCCTAGAGCTCGGCGTGCCCCTCGAGCACACGTGGTCCTGCTATTGGGACCGCGATCGGCACTGCGGGACCTGCGCGTCGTGTACCGAACGGCGTGAGGCGTTCTCCGTCCTGGGCAGGCCTGACCTAATTCGCTACGAGAACCAAGCGTGATGGCCTCCTGCGACTAGCAGGGGCTCGCGTGGACACGCCGTCCAGCGACGAGGACAAAGTGAGCATGGAGGATGAGGACCTCGACTGTTTCGTCCCCGATGCGGTCGCAGAGAGCACCTCCGATTGTGACGCGATATTCACCGGGCTGGACTTCCGCTAGCCCGTAACCTTCACGGTACGGATCCGTCTCGGCCCGCCAGCTACCACCCAGAGAACCCCCGGGTGCCAGGATGCTGAGCATCGCGGCGTCATCGTGCACCTCGACGCGCTTCCACTCCCCCGCCACATCCCTGGACACCGACCATGGAGAGCGGCCTCCATGACAGAAGGAGAGCGTGTGACGGTTTTCGAGCATGAACTGAACATTCTCGCCCATTGCGTACCTCGAGCGGATGGTGGAGAAGCGCAGCTCTGGCGGAGGGATGGGCTCTGGATACAAAACGGCTGCAACTGGAACCACAATTAGGCCCGTGACGAGTGCCACTGCGACAGCCCACTGCCTCCGCGGGGTCCGCCTACGCCGTCGAGATATGCTGGGAGGAGGACGAAACGCTCTGTGCCAGTACCCTTCGGATACCCGCCACATCAAACTTTCCAAACTGCACTCCGGGGGAAAAGCATTCTGGTGTGACCGTAGAACACTCGCGGCGAAGTGACCGGCTGTGCCATCTGATTCGTTCAGCGTCCACATTCGAGCATGGGTTTTAAGGAGCGACCGCGTTCATTGGGCCGGTGGATCGATGGACAAGAAAGTGAAGAAGAAAGTCCTCCAGCAGATTCCCTACGGAGCGTATGTCGTAGGCACCCGCATGAAAGACGGGAAGGACCACCTCATGTTCGGGACCTGGCTCATGCAAACCTCGTTCAAACCGACGCTCATCGCCTTCGCGTTCAAGAAGGACAGCCGCACCCTCGCGAACGTGCGGCGCTCGAAGACGTTCACGATTTCGCTCCTTGGCAAGGGAGATGGTCAGCTCGCGGAACAGGTGCTCGACGAAGCCTTCGACAAGGTGAGGACAGACCGAACTCCTTCCGGCCTGCCCATCGTCCGCGATAGCGCGGGCTGGATCGAGTGCCAGCTGATGGACATGCTCGAAAAAGGAGATCACTACATCGTCCTCGTCGAGGTCGTAGACGCCGGACCCGGAAAGGGAGAGCTCCTCGTGCTGGACGCACTCGGTTGGCACTACGGCGGGTGATTCGCGCAGGAGTTTATTCGGCGAGACGACACGGAGAGGCCACCCGCCAAGGTCGATAGATCGTCGAACGCGAGGACGGTCCCTCGGCTCCCGAGCGAGCATATCCATGAAGTGCGATTCACGGGGGCGTCTATCGGATTCGAAGCGTTTGCCGCCCTCGACAACCGGAATGCGACCCCTTTCGCCGGTCGTGCCGCTGAACGGACGTGACTTCGATGAGGCAGCCCTGCGGCTCACTTCTTTGGCGACTCTCCGGGCGCAGGAATCGCGCCCAGCTGTGTGAACAGGCCCATGTTGTCCGTCAGGCCCCAGTGCTCGACCGCCTTCCCGCCGGAGAACCGGACGATGTCGATCCCCTCGAACGACACGCGCTTCCCGGTCGGCGGGATGTCCATGAACTTACCCTTGTGGGTGCCGCTCAGCGTCACGCGAGCCACGACCTTGTCGCCATGGGGAATCACCTCGTTCACCGCGACTTGGAGATCCGGAAATCCGGTCCGCATCGCGCTGATGACCTGCTTGGTGCCCTCGATTCCGGACTTGAACCCTGGCGGGTTTGGCTCGTGGTCCACGAAATTCCGGTCCACGAGTTCGTCCACAACATTCACGTTGCCCTTCGACAACGCCTCGTCGTAAAAGCGCCGCAACAGCGCCTCATTTGTATGCGATGTCATGACTCCTCCCCGGTGGCCGAGCGCGAGGAGACTATTTATACGCTCCGGAATTCGACCGATGTAGGAGCTCGCGCAGAGTCCTGTCGATGGCCACGGGCTTGCTGACGAGAACAGTCTTCGCCGAGATCACTCGTCATCGACTCGAGGGACTGCATGATCTTCGAATCCTTCGAGCTAATCCACTGGGTCCTTCCCACTTCAGGATGCCGAGGCTTTCGGTCTAATGGGACAAGAGCTCGGAGGAGAACGCTGCGCCGAGAGGAAAAGTACCCCGCGAATTCCAGCAAAGCGTTTATCCGCACGCCGGAGTTTCGGCGGCCCGATGTACCGCACGAACCTTCGTGCGATCAAGGCGGTGCGGTTCGGCGAGATCGGGTCGACGCGCGTCACGATGAAGCAGCTCGTCGGGAAGGAGGACGGGGCGGAGAAGACCGCGCTCCACGAGATCAAGATCCTGAAGGGCGGGCGCACGAGCGTGCACAGCCACAACTGGCAGCACCAGATGTTCGTCGCCGCGGGCAGCGGCATCCTCGTGATAGGCGGGAAACGGGCGCCGATCAAGGAAGGCGATGTGCTCGTAATCCAGCGCGGCGAGGAGCATGGTTTCGAGCAGCGGGGCCGCGTGCCGCTCGTCATGCTCACGGTCACGCCTTTGTGACGAGCGGATCGCATCTGGAGAGTTCGGATGAAGCTTGGAATCACGGAATACATCGACGCGGCGCACCACTTACCGGGCCACGAAAAGTGCGGCCGGCTTCACGGCCACACGTACCAAGTTGACGTAACGATTGAGGGCGACCCGAAGGGCGGGATGGTCCTGGACTTCTCGGACATGAAGAGGACCGTGCGCGAGATCCTCACGAAGTACGATCACCGGGACTGGAACGACGTGCTCGAGTACCCGAGCGTCGAGAACATCTGCGAGCTCCTGTACCGAGGCCTGAAGGCGACGCTGGCGTTCCCGTTCCACGTCCGCGTGTGGGAAGGCCACGGAAAATGGGCCGAACTCTGACGACTCCCACCCGCTAGCGTGATATACGCCATGCCCATTTCTGCGCCGGGGAGTGCATGCTCGTCGCATTTTCATTCAAAGCGAAGCAAGGAAGGGAGCGCGAGTTCGAACAGCTCCTGAACAACCCGGACTCCGGCCGAGGATTCGCGCGGGCCATGGGCGCCACGCGGAACACGTTGTTTCTCAAGGACGGCCGAATGATCCGGGTCGTCGAGATTCCTGAGGGCGCGAAGCCGACTCCGATGGAAGAAATCATGGAGAAGGATCCGAACGTGAAAGCATTCCTCAGGAAACTCGGTACGATCATCGAGGATGGCTTCGACCCCGATGATCCGGGGAGCCTCGAGGCGTTCAACCGGCGGATCACGTTCCCTCTCGCGTACGACGTGAGGCTGTGACCACAGGCTCATATCGCCGGCCGGGTTCCCTTCCTCCGTGTCTCATCTCATCGACGCAATCGAGGCGGAGACTCGCGGCGAATTCGCGAACGCCGCGGAGCATTATCGTCACCTCACGGAGAGCGGCTCCTCGGTCGATCGGATCGGGATCTACCAAGCGCTCGCGCGGTGCCGTGAGAAACTCGGAGAGTTGAAGGCCGCAGGAGAATGGAGGCGGAGAGCCGGCGAGGGATACTTCAACCTCACGGACGCCGAGATGCTCAAGGATGAACGGCAGTATCTGGCCCTCGTCGAGTACCGCAATGCGGTTCAAGACCTCGCAGGGGACGACGCACTCAAGGACATTCTCAGGGAATACAAGCAAGTCCTCGCCGAGAACTGGAAGGGCGGGCCCGAAGGACTCACGCATGAAGGCCTCTTTGGCGGAATCCTGTTGCTCCGCGTCGGCGACCATGCGGCCGCAATGCGCTACTTGTTCGACGCAAGTGAAGCGATCAGCGAACAGGCGACAGAGCGCGGCGATCTCACGCTGCGGGAGGCCGCGCGGCGTGGGTACGAACTCGCCCACGAGGCCGCGACAAAGGCAGGGAACATGCAAATCGCGCAGGTTGCGAAGATTCGGGCGTTCGACCTCGCACAGCCCCAGTGATCCCGATGTGCACGCTCATCGCGTTGTACCGGATCGTTCCAGGATACGACTTGGTCATCGGGATGAACCGGGACGAAGATCGCATGCGGCCCTCGGTCCCGCCGCAGCTCCTCGACGGCACGCCGGCGATCGTCGCGCCCCGGGATTCGCGCGCGGGTGGAACATGGCTTGGTGTCAACGAGAGCGGCCTCGTCGCCGCCCTCTCGAACCGCCGCGGGAAGATGTCGACGGCCGCGAAGTCGCGCGGCCTTCTCATGCTCGAGATTTTGAAGCAGCCGAACCCGCGCGCGTCGGCGATTGTAATCGACCGCGAGGTCGGCGGGAACGACTACAACTTCTTCAATATCTTCGCCGCGACTCGGGACGAACTGCGGTTCTTCTCCTTTGACGGACAGGTCCGATCCGCGCGCGGCCATGAGGGATTGAACATTCTCACGAACGCAGGCGGGAACGTGGAGGACGACCCGAAGGGTGCCACGATCCGCTTGATGGCGGCGGGAGCGAAGTTCTCCGACGTGGTGGCGGCGACGCATTGGCTCCAGAACACGCTTCGCCATCATGGCGGGACAGAAAGCGCGGCATTGTGCGTCCACGGCACCGGTGGCGGGACCGTGTCGTCGACGGTCCTCGCGCTCCACAACGCCTCGAGGGAGGACCACGTCCTCTTCTACGCGGACGGCAGCCCATGCCAGACCCCGTACCGCGACTACTCGCGCCTCCTCCAGTCGTTCCCCTCGCAGGCGTAGGCCATCCAAGCCTTTTTCAAGGTCGCCCTCATCCGCGACTCGCGATGGCGGGGATCACGGACGTCCACGTCCACGTGCAACCGTTCCGGATGCTGAAACCGGAGATCACCGAGTCGATGAAGGCGGAGCGGCGGAACTTCGAGAACCTCCTCCGGATGTCGGACGACCCGAGGTTCTTCCTGAACATCCTCGATGAGGCGGGCGTCGAGCGGGCATGCCTGATCAACTACGTCGCGCCGGATGTGATGGGTTTCCTTCCGACGGTGAACGACTACGTGATCGAGTACGCGAAGGCGGACCGGAACCGACTGATCCCGTTCGGATCGATCCACCCCGCGTACGTGAAGGACGTCGAGAAGGAGGCGAAGGACCTCGTCCGCAAGGGCGTTGGCGGCTTCAAGGTCCACCCGCCCCACCAGCTCCTATGGCCGAACGACCCGCGGCTCGAGCCGATGTACCGCGTCGCGGAGGACGCCGGCGTCCCCGTGATGATCCACTCCGGGACGAGCACGTTCCCATCCGCGAAGTCCCGCTATGGGGATCCAATGTACGTTGACGATGTCGCGGTCGACCATCCGGACCTCAAGATTCTCCTCGCCCATGGCGGGCGACCGCTGTGGTGTGACGCCGCGTTCTTCCTCGCCCGCCGCCACCGGAACCTGTACATCGACATTTCGAGCATTCCACCGAGGCGGCTTCTCGCGTACTTCCCGCGGATCGAGAAGATCGGGGACAAGGTCGTGTTCGGGAGCGACTGGCCCGGGCCCGGCGTCCCTGGCATCCGGGAGACGATCGAGGGGGTCGCGGCGCTTCTTCTTCCCGATGATGTCAAACAGAGGATCCTCACAGGAAACGCCAGGAAGGTCCTCGGCGGTGCGTAACTGAATCCGACTCGTGTTTCCACTAGAAACCGAGGTCCAGACGGAGCCACGTTTTCGGTAAAGCTATATGGCCGGATTTCTGTCCCCGGCGGGGGAGAGGAGTCGATGGCGGAAACGAAAACGTTGTTCCCAGTGGGCCGTGCCCTGCTTCTCGTCGGTGCAGTCCTCTTGGTCGTGGGCCTGTTCCTGCCGTGGTTCACGATCGGCGGAGCCCGCCAGGATGTGGTCGCAGGATCGTACACCGGCGTCGGATTGACGACCCTGTTGAACGATCTCGCGAACGGCCCGTACGCGTGGGCCGCGTTCATCTGGCTCATCCTCGTCGCGGTCTTCGGCGTGATGTCCGCGTTCGTCGGGCGCAAGTTCGCGATGTTCGGGACGTCCGGCATCCTCGTCCTCATTCTGTACGCGATTCTGATCTACGTCGCCGCGAACCTCGCAAGCAGCCAGGACCCGAGTGGCGGGACCGCCACAATCTCGTTCGCCTACGGGTTCATCCTCGCGGTGATCGGGTCCGCGCTAATCGAGACGGGCGCCCGCCTAAAGAAGCCCGCCCCGGCCGCGATGCCGGCCGCACCTCCCACGGCCGCGCCTCCGGCGACTGAGCAGCTGAACAGGTAGCCCGCGACTGGACCGAGACGGATTCCGTCAAGCACTTAACGGTCGCCACGCTAGGCTATCTTGAGGTGGGTGCGTGAGTCCCGGGGAGCCGCTCGAGGTCGCGACCCTCGGCGGCGGTTGCTTCTGGTGCCACCAGCCGATCTTCCAGGAGCTGCGCGGTGTCGAGCAGGTCGTCGTCGGTTACTCTGGCGGGCACGTGAAAAACCCGACGTATGAGCAGGTCTGCACGGGCACCACGGACCATGCGGAGGGCTTCCAAGTCACGTTCGACCCTGACGTCATCTCGTTCGAGGAACTCCTGAAGGTCTTCTTCTCCGTTCACGACCCGACGACGCTCAACCGCCAGGGCAACGACGTCGGGTCGCAGTATCGATCCGTGATTTTCTACCATTCACCGGAGCAGAAGACAACCTCCGAGCGCGTAATCAAGGAGATCGAGGCCGAGGGCCTGTGGGACGATCCGATCGTGACGGAGGTCACGCCGGGCACCGCGTTCTATCCCGGAGAGGACTATCATCAGGACTACTTCAAGAAGAATCCGTGGGCGGGGTATTGCCGGGCGATTATTGCGCCAAAGGTATCGAAGTTCCGAAAGCAGTGGCGCGAGAATCTCAAGAAGACGTGACCCGCTCTCGCCGCTTTCGCGAACTCTTGTGCTTCGAAGGTAACAGCTTGATCCGCATCTCCCACGTTCGCTCGAAGCCAAGCCTCCGGTAAAGGCCGCGGCCCTGGGGGGACGCGTGCAGGATTAATCGCGTGTACCCGTGTTCCCGGCACCACCGAACGGCCTCCCGCACAATCCGCGTTCCGAGGCCTCTGCCACGACAGTTAGGCTCCGTGTACATCGAGAGCAAGTACGGGTTCGGCAGCAGAGAGTTTCCAAGTCCGGGTTGCTTCGGTCGCAGCCAGATGCACCCACTCGCGACCGCACGGCCCTTCGCGTCCTTAAGGATAAACCCGACGAGCCGCTTCGTCTTCATCTGTTGGCGGGCCCATCGGCGATACACGGTGTCCGCTGCGTCGAGTTCCACGCGGTCCCCCTCGCCCATGTCCTCCCACATCCGCCAGTGATGACGCACGAGGACGTCGAGGTCGCGCAGCGTCGCCGGGCGGATGCGGAACCCAGGTACGCGCGGCGCAATGCGCACCTGGATTTCTACTTCGCGGATTCGACCCAAAGACACTTATCCGCTTGGCGGTTCGTCTTTCCCGGATGGCAAATCGTCTCGCGAAGGAGGCATCTGCGTACCTCCGGAGCGCCACGCACCAACCCGTCGACTGGTACGCTTGGGGCGAGGATGCGTTCGCGAAGGCGAAGGAGGAGGACAGGCCGATCCTCCTCGATATCGGCGCGGTGTGGTGCCACTGGTGCCACGTAATCGACCACGAGTCGTACGAGGACCCGGAGATCGCGAAGATCATCAACGAGAAGTTCGTGCCCGTGAAGGTCGACCGGGACGAGCGGCCGGATGTTGACGCGCGATACCAGCAGGCCGTGAGCGCGATCTCGGGCCAGGGCGGATGGCCCCTCACCGCGTTCCTCACGCCCGACGGCAAGGTGTTCTACGGAGGCACGTACTTCCCGCCGAAGGACATGTCCGGCCGCCCGAGCTTCCGGCGGACCCTCCTCGCGGTCGCAGAGCACTACGAAAAGGAGCGCGCGGAAGCGATCCGAACCGCCGACAGCCTCCACCAGGCCCTGACGGAGCGTCGGGGGCTCCACCTTCACGAGGCGGGCGTGAACGAGGACCTGATCCGCGAGGCGCTCCTCGGCCTGAAAGGGCAGTTCGACCCCGTGAACGGCGGGTTCGGGACCGCGCCGAAGTTCCCGCACCCCGGGACGATCGAGTTCCTCCTGTCACGATTCCACCGCACGAAGGAGGACTGGATCCGGAACGTGATCACTCGCACGCTCATGGGGATGGCGAAGGGCGGCGTGTACGACCAGGTCGCGGGCGGGTTCCACCGGTACTCGACGGACGCGATGTGGATCGTCCCGCACTTCGAGAAAATGGCGTACGACAACGCCGCGCTCTTGTCGAACTACGCGAAGGCGTGGGCCGTGTTCCAGGACGCGCGGTTGAAGGAGGCCGCGGAGGGAATCATCGCGTGGACGAACACGGTCCTGAGTGATCAGGTCCACGGCGGGTTCTACACGAGCCAAGACGCGGACGTCGGGCCCGGCGATGACGGGGACTACTTCACGTGGACCCTCAAGGAGGTCCGCGAGGTGTGCACCCCCGAGGAGACGACGGCCATCGCGTGGCGGTACGACATCGCGGAGCGGGGCGAGATGCACCACAACCACGCGAAGAACGTCCTCTATGTCGACAAGGAGATCCGCGAGGTCGCAAAGGAGACGGGATGGCTCGCTGAGAAAATCGAAACACTCCTGAAGAGCGGGCTCAAGAAGATCCGCGCCGGCCGCGAAAGGCGACAAGCGCCCTTCATCGACACGACGAGTTACGCGAACTGGAACGCGATGTACATAGGCGCGTACTTCGACGCGTATCGGTTCCTCGGGCGGGAGGACTGCAAGACCTTCGCCCTGAAGACCCTCGATCTCCTATGGTCGGCCCTGTGGGACCCGGGGCGTGGAATGCATCACCAGTCGGCGAACGGCGAACGGCGGATCACGGGACTCCTCGACGACCACGTGCAGATGGCGGTCGCAATGCTCGACGCACACGAGGTCACCGGGGACGCGACGTGGCTCCGGCGCGCGGAGGACGTGATGCGGTTCGCGCTCGCGCACTTCTGGGACGAGCGGGACGGCGGATTCTTCGACCTCCACGACACCTCCGAATCCCGGTCCCTCGCGTTCCTCATGGCGATCAAGCGGAAGCCAATCGAGGACTCACCGAGCCCGTCGAGCAACGGCGTCGCGGCGCTCGTCCTCCAGAGGCTGCATCACCTCACGGGCAACGACGAGTACCGGCTCCGCCATGACCAGCTGATCCGCGCCTTCGCGGGCGAGGCCGCTCGGACCGGGGGCATCTTCTCGGGCGCATACTTCAACGCCGCGGAGCAGTGGCTCTATCCGCCCGCACAGGTCGTGATCGTGGGCCCGCGGGACGACGCGACGGTCAAGGCCCTCCACACCGCCGCGATTGCGACGTTCAGCCCCGGAAAGACCGTCCTCGTCGTCACTCGCGGCGACGCGTTCGTCCCCGCGGCGGTCGAACCGATGCTGAAGTCGAAACCCGCTTCCGGGGGGCCTGTCGCCTTCGTGTGCAAAGGGATGTCGTGCTCGCCGCCTACGTCCGACCCGCAAAAGCTACGAGCCCTCCTCTGAGACCGCCACCGCTCTCGGAAAGATACTTACGAAGACCGCCATTCCGTCTCCTCTCCGGGGATTGAGCGTTGACCCACTCCGCCAAAGGAAAAAAGAAACTCACGGCCGAGGACCGTGATTTGATCCAAGTGGCAGAGGACACGCTCCGCCGAACGTACCGACCCGGGCGACACACCGTGTCAGCCGCTTTACGCACCGCCTCCGGGCGGATCTACGCGGGCATCAACATCGAGACGACCCACGGCCCGTGCGCGGAACCTGTCGCGATTGGAGCGGCATTGACGAACGATGATAGGGCCATCGAGGCGATTGTCGCGGTCCGACAGCGACGGAACGGATACGAGGTCTTGCCGCCATGCGGGACGTGCCGCCAGATCTTGATCGACTACGCGCCCGATGCGATCGTCATCCACCCGAGCGGGCGCGGACTCGCAAAGGCCCGGGCAAAGGACCTCCTTCCGGGGGCATACCTCTCGTTTGACTGAAGATGCGGCTACTGCGCAATCTCAGCCTCGATCGCCTTGCGGAACTCCGACGGGATCGGCCGCGACTTCTCCGTCCGATAGTCGTACGCGACCTGCACGCTCTCGCCGTCCGCGACGAGGCGGCCTTCCTCCTTCACGCGAATCTCGTACTTGAGCATAAACGACGACTCGCCGATGCGGCCGGGCCACACCCGGACGAGGACGGTCTCGCCCCACGACACGGGGGAACGGAAGTTGCATGTCGCGCTCGCGAGGATGATCTCAAACTCGTCGAGCCGCCGCTTCCCGGCGATCTTCAAGTAGTACTCCGTGCGGGCCTGCTCCATGAACGAGAAGTACACGGCGTTGTTCACATGGCCCATCGCGTCGACGTCCCGAAAGCGTGTCTTGATCTCCGTCTCGTACGCCATCTCAAGTCCCTCAGAACTTCCCGTCCAGCTCGTCCCGCAGGTCGAACGTCACGCGCTTCATTGGGTCGGCCGTCATGTCCTTGAGCGCGGGAAGGGACTTCTTCGCGAGGGACGCGTAGCCCCGCCATGAGAGCTCGATCCGCAGCCGGTGGTGGTCCTGGACCTCCCCGATGACCCGCGCGGGCACGCCGACGGCAATGCTGTTCGGCGGGATCACCACGCCTTCCGGGACGACCGCGCCCGCCGCGAGGATCGTCCCCTTCCCGAGCTTCGCGTGGCTCGTAATAATCGAGCCCATGCCAACGAGGCACTCGTCCTCGACAACGCACCCGTGGACGATCGCGCCGTGGCCGACCGTCACGCGGTTCCCAATGATGCACGGATTCCCGACGTCGTTGTGAACGATCGCGTTGTCCTGGATGTTCGACGTTTCGCCAATCACGATCGCGTCGAAGTCCCCTCGAATCACGACGCCGTGCCACACGCTCGAACCCGGTCCGATCGCGACATCACCGACGACGGTCGCGGTCCTCGCGACGTAGATCATTGGGCCTGCCAATCCAAAGAGGGATTCAAGCGTTTCGGACTCGCGGCGGATCCCGCCGAGACACAAAAGGCTTTAGCGAATCGACCCCGGCACATGCGCCGCCGTAGGACCGCGAGCCCTGGTTTCCCGTAGCACGACCCACACAATCACGCCGGAGGAGAACGTAAGCGCTGCCGTGAGGAGCATGGCTGCGTCGAGGCCAGATGCGTCCGCGAAGAGCCCCACCACGACCGCCCCGACCGCGAACCCTAGGTCCCTCCAGAACCGGTACACTCCGAGGGTCGCGCCCCGTGCCTCTGGACGCGCAAGATCGCTCACCGCGGAGAGGAACGTCGGATACACCATCGCGGTCCCGACCCCGAGGAGGAGGCTCGCGGTGATCCATCCGAGCAAGTCGCTCCCGAGCACGAATACAACGAAGCCCACGGCCTGGACCCACATGCCCGAGACGAGCAAAGGCTTCCGCCCGATCCGATCGCTCAGTGGGCCCGTTGCGACTTGCAACACGCCCCAGCTCAATGGATATAATCCCGCGACGAGGCCGATTTCCTCGGCGCGTAGGCCCCCCGCCGCGAGGAAGAGCGGGAGCAAGCCCCACGCGACCCCGTCGTTCAGATTGTTCACGAGGCCGCCCTGTGAGCACGCGAAGAGGCTGCGATTCCGCCAGCTTGCCTCGGCGAATGTGGCCCGGAAGGCGGGCGCATCCGACCCGGCGTGTCGCTCGAGGTCCGCAAACGGTTTTGTTTCCCGGACGAGGGTCGCGGACACGGCGAGTCCGAGCCCCAAGGCGACGACCGCGATTCCGAAGGGGATCGGTCGAATCCCATAGACACCCGCCAGGTACCCTGTGAAGACTGCGGTGGCGCCGACCGCGGCGTATCCCGCAAACTCGTTCAATCCCATCGCGAGTCCCCGGCTGCGGGGTCCGACGAGGTCGATCTTGCTCAGGACGGTCATCGACCAACACAGACCCTGGTTCACGCCGAGGAATCCGTTCGCGAGGACGATCAGCCACCAGTGCGGGGGCGGCGCAAACATTAGGAGAATTGGCACCGGGATCCCCGCAAGCCAACCGGCGATAAGGACACGCTTTCTCCCTTGGACATCCGCGAGGCGTCCTGCCGCGGCGTTTGACACCGCCTTCACGACGCCGAACGAAACGAGGAACGTCAGGATACCCGTCTGCGAGCCGATCAGGAAGACGTCTCGGCCGAGGATCGGCAGCAGCGTCCGCTCGACCCCGACCATCGCGCCCACGAATCCGTTCACAACGACGAGAAGGGAAAATTGCCTCCAATTCGCACGGAGCCCGAGCGTTGTCGACGTTTGCATCACGATGTGCCGCCGGACTCTCGCTCAACCTCGAGGCCCGCTGCCTTCCATGCGCTGAACCCGCCATCGAGCAGCATCACGTTCCGGTAGCCCCTGCGGGCGAGGACGGAAATCCCCGCCGTCGACCGGTTCCGCGTCTCGCAGTGGACGACGATCGGGCTGTCCTCCCGGATGTTGAGCGCCTCGAGCGGCAACTTGCCGTTCTCGATATGCACCGCGCCGGGGATATGGCCATCCGCCCACTCGTCATCGAACCGGACGTCGATCACGACGGGGGCGCGTTCGGATCCGAGGCGGTCCTGCAACGCAATCGGCGAAATTGTCTCGATCCGCGTCACGGGAAAGCCGGCGGCCGTCCATCCCCTCAGGCCGCCCTCGAGGTACCCGTGGAGGTTGTCGAACCCGATCCGGATGAGTTCGCGAACGGCGCCTTCCAGATCGTCGGGTCCCTTCACAACGAGGACGAGCGGCGTCCCAAAGGGAATCAGCCATCCCGCCCACGTCGTCAATCCCGCGTCCAGGGCGATCCCATACGCGCCGGGGATGTGGCCGTGCGCGAAGTCCCGGGGCGGACGAACGTCCAAGACGGTACCGCCACGATCGATCCAATCCCTGATCTCCGACGGCGGACGAGGGGCGACCGCGGGAAGCCCGCCAAGGACCTTGGGGCCGCGACGGTTGATCGGACGGAGCTCGCGGAAATAAACGGGGAACGATGAGAGACCTTCGAGTGCGCGGGTGACGAAATGGTCCTCGGTCTGGGGCTGACACAACGGGTTCCGCTTGCGCTCGAGGCCGATCGTGGTCGTTCGCTCCTCGGACGCGGGCGCCGCGCAGAAGGATCCCGCGCCGTGGGTGGGACACACGACGACCTCGTCCGGGAGGGCGAGAAGGCGGTCATGAATCGTGTGGTACAGCTTGCGGGCGAGCGACTCCGTCACGTCCTGCCCGAGGAGATCCGTCCGGGCGGCGCCACCGACAATCAACGCGCCTCCGCTGAACAGTGCGATGGGCGCTCGCCCCGCGCCGTCGAGGGTAAACGAGATGTGTTCCGGCGTGTGACCCGGTGTGGACATCACGCCGATCTCGAGCTCGCCGAGGGGAAGGCGGTCACCATCGGACAGCGGGCGGTGTTCGAACTCGAGGCCTGCTTCCGCACTCGCCCCGATCTCCACGCCAATGCGTGCGGCGACCTCTCGCGCACCGGAGAGGAAGTCGTTGTGGAGATGCGTATCGAGGACGTGTGTGATTCTCACGCCCAGACGGTTCGCGGCGGCAAGATACGGATCGACATCCCGCAGTGGATCGATGAGCACCGCCACCTTGCTCTGTCGCGAGCCCACAAGGTACGAGGAGTTCCCCAACCCGTCGTCGACGAACGATTGGATGAATGCGGACCCGGCGGCCTCCGTTCCGGGGCGACGCGGTTCGCCTCGGGTGCCGCCAGCCGTCATGCGATCACTCCAGATTCATCATCACGCTCTTAATCCGCGTGTACGCGTCCACCGCGTCGATCCCCTGCTCGTGGCCAAGGGCGGATTGCTTGAACCCGCTGAACGGGGTCTGTGGGTACGTCACCGGGAACTCGTTGATCGACACGATGCCCGCCTCAAGGCGAGCCGCGACGCGGTGTGCCGTCCGCAGGTTCTGCGTCCAAATCCCCGCCGCGAGGCCGTACTCCGTGGCGTTCGCGGCAGCGACAAGGCCATCTTCGTCTCGGAAGTCGAACGCGCACAGGACGGGGCCGAAGATCTCCTCCCTCGCGATCCGCATGTCACCTGAGACAGCGCCGAAGACCGTCGGCATCACGAAGTTCCCCGAGCGCAGGTCCTCCGCCGACGCCTTCTTCCCGCCGACGAGGAGCGTTGCGCCGGAGCGCGTGCCGTCCTCGACATACTCGAGGACGGACCGTTCCTGCTCCCGCGACACGAGCGGGCCCATCTGGGATTCCTCCCTTAGACCGGGCCCGAGCTTCATCTTCGCGGCCGCGTCGACGAGCTTCTTAATGAAGTCCTCGTGCACGGACTCGTGAACGAACAGCCGGCTCCCCGCCCAGCACATCTGGCCCGCGTTCTGGAAGATGCCGAACATCACGCCCTTCAGGGCGCGGTCCATCTTCGCGTCCGGGAACACGATGTTCGGGTTCTTCCCGCCAAGCTCGAGCGTGACGGGCGTGACGTGCTTCGATGCGAGCTGCATGATCTGCTTTCCCGTCTCGGTGGAGCCAGTGAACGTCAGCGAGTCGACGTCCGGATGGCCCGCCAACGCGTTCCCCGCGGTCCTTCCAGGCCCGGTGACGACGTTGAACACCCCAGGCGGGAAACCCGCCTTCACGGTGAGCTCCGCGAGCTTCAGGGCGGTGAGCGGCGTCAGCGACGCGGGCTTGAGAACGACCGTATTCCCCGCCGCCAGAGCCGGAGCGATGCCCCGGGACGAGAGGACGATCGGGTAGTTCCATGGAGAGATGTGGCCCGTGACCCCGAGGGGCTCGCGCAGCGTGTAGGCGAACCGCGCGCCGGGCACGGGGATCGTGTCGCCTTGGATCTTGTCCGCCAGGCCCGCGTAGTACTCGAACAGCTTGTACACGTACGCGACGTCGCCCTTCGCTTCGCGGAGCGGCTTGCCGACGTTCTGCGACTCCGTCCGCGCGAGGTCCTCGAAATTATCCCGGATGAGTTGGCCGAGCGCGTACAGGAGGCGCCCGCGCTTGCTCGGGTCCATCCCCCTCCACTCGGGGTTCTCGAAACCCGTCCGCGCGGCCTCCACAGCCGCGTTCGTGTCCTCTTTCCCGCCGCTCGCGACCTCCGCGATCGGCTCGTTCGTGGCGGGGTCAAGGAGTTCCGAATACTCTCCACTGACTGGCTCGACCCATTTACCACCGATGAAAAGGGTATGCCTCGGCAGCTCCACCGCGCGCCTCGCGTCGCTATCCCCGGGAAAGATATAAACGTGATTGGGTCGGCCTGGCTGGCCTCTCAGATTCGCTCCCCTAGGCTGCTCGGCGGCGGCGCACGACGACGAATGCGATCGCGATTGCCACGACGACGGCGATTGCCGCAATAAGGAGCAATGGATCGAGCCCGGGTGCCTGAGGCGGCGAGGACGCCCTAACCGTGAACGTGCCGGCCATTCCCGTGTATCGGTTCGTCGCGGGGTCGAACTGTGCGTGGCCGGGTACCGCACACCAATACTGGAACGTCCCAACGACATTGGCGGTGAACGTCATCCTCCCGCTTTCCCCAGGTGGCAGATCGACGCGTAGAGCGTATCCTGTGAGCTCGAACGTGTGGGAAATCGTTGTATCGTTGTTGAAGATTACAATCGTGACGACATCGCCCTCGTTCACAGTGAGCGAAGATGGGCTCCATCGGAGGTTCCTGGCCTCGAGAACAATCGTCACGTCGGCGGCGGCCGCCCCCTGGGAAGTTAGGAGGAGGGCCATAGCGGATAACGACGCCGCGAGGGCGAGCATGCGCTTCACGTCCGCGCGAGGCGCAAAGTCGCCCAGCTGCACGATAGGTTGCCGCTGGATCAATTTCGAGACATCGCCACTGCGCCACATTCCATGGACCTGCTTCACTCGGCGATGATCAAGGTGACCATGCCCAAGTCTGCATGGGACACGACGTGGCAGTGGATCAGCCAGATCCCGGGGTTCGTAACCCGGATGCTGACCGTCACCGCGGTCCCACTGCCCAGGGGGACGACATCGCCTTCGACCGCCGCGGCGTGCACGAACACCGGGCTGCCGCCGTGCATGTGCCAGGAGTGGTACTCGTTCCCGATCGCTACGAGGTAGAACGTCAACTCCGTCCCCACGGGGACGACAGGGACGCCGGCCGCCTTCAGGGCCTGGACGGCACCCTCATACCCCTGCGTGCTGACCAGGTCCAGCAAGGCGTGCTCGTTTGCCTGCCTGCCGTTGATCACGTACGCAGGGCCAGAAGCGAGCGGCGCCTCTCCGAAGAACTCGACGAACTCATCGTCTGTCTGTGGTGGCCACTGGTCCGCCGGGTAGACGACAATCGCGCCGTAGAGTCCCTGCGCGATGTGATAGTTGATCGGGAACCCGTCGCTCGAGTGGCAATGGTAGTAGAACAGCCCCGGTCGCGTCGCCTCGTACGTGTACGTGTACGTCTCCCCGGGTCCGGGCATGGACGCGGGGTAGGCTTGCGACCCGTCGTTCTCAATGGTGTATCGCAGCCCATGGAGGTGCACGCTGTGCACGAGGTTCAGTTCGTTCTTGAGTTGAATCTGGACGGTGTCGCCGACGCGGATCCGGAGGGTCGGCCCCGGCACGGTGCCGTTAAACGTCCAGGCGTCCCAGACCACACCGGGAGCAATTTCGATCTGCGCAGCCTTTGCCGTCAGAGAGAACTGCCGCACGGTCTGCGCCTTCGCCGGACCCATGGGCGTCAGCAAGGCGTATCCTACGAACGCCGCGCTGACCAGAACCAAGGCAATGACCAAGACACCGACTTTCCTCGTCTTCAGCCAATCGAACAAGGCCCACCAACTCCCGCTGGTGAGCCCAGGGCTATGTAGAACGAAAAGCCTCGAGGTATGTAGAGTATGAACAATCAGCACATCGCGCCCATTGCTTATGATTCATAACCCGGGTCTGTGCCGATGGCGCTTGATGAGACCGATCGCAAGATCGTCGCGTTTCTCCAAGAACACCCCGACGCTTCCCAGCGGGAGGTCGCGGAACATGTCGGGGTGACTCAGCCCGCGATCTCGGTACGGGTGCGGCGACTCCGGGAGGAGGGATTGCTGCGGACCGTCGTGGGGCTCGACCCGCTGAAGTCGGGACTCCTGATGGCCAAGATCGATGTCCGGACGACGGACCCCCAACGGATGATCGATACGTTTCGCGGGTGTCCGTTGCTCGTAAACGCCTTCCTGACGCTTGGCGGGATCGACGTGTGCCTCCTGATAATCGGAGAGTCCGTGGAGAACCTGGAATCGATCATGGATGTCCACATCCGGCCAATGAAGGGCGTCCAAAGCGCGGATCTGCAAATCGTGACGCGGGCCGCGAACCCTGTGGTTCTGTCGAAGGCCATGGCCGCAACAAAGTGCGACCGGACAACGTGCGGGTTCCTGTGTCCCTCTTGCCGATACTACCGCGAGGACCTTTGCACGGGCTGTCCTGCGACAGTGTTCTACAAGGGAACGTTCTGGCGGTAGGGAGGGGCGGCCCGGGGTCTCGGGCCGGCTTGGCGCTCCGCTGCCAGGGAAACATATAAACGTGCGCGGCCTCCCGCACTTCCCGAGGGTTTCGATGGTCACAACGGTGAGGCGGGAGCGGCACATCCCCGCGGGACAGGCGATGCGCGAGCACGACGGCCTGAATTCGATGTTCCTCGAAGAACTCCACCGGGAGGACTACCGCCATCGCACGGTGGTGGACGTCGGCACGGGAACCGGCCGTGTCGTGTGGGTCGTGGCGCCGCGGGCGCACAAGGTCGTCGGCGTTGACAACGACGAACGGCGGCTCCGGGAAGCCCGCGCGTACGCTGCGATCCGCGGCTTCAACCGCGTCGAGTTCGTCCTCGGGGACGTCGAGACGACACCGTGGGGCGACTGGCACCGGGAGCCGTTCGACTTCGTCCTTTCGAACCTGATCATGTCCGAGGCGATCGTCTTCCGCGCGGGGAAACACCTGCGACCAGAGGGGAAGTTCATCCTGTGCGCGCATCACACGGACCACTGGCGGGAAACGGGCGAGGGATCGCACCACGCGTTCTCGGACGAAGAAGTGAATGATCTCCTCGTCGCGAACGGTTTCGAGGTCGAGTTCCTCGGCGTCGACAAGACGATCGTGGGATGCGAGAGCCTCCTCGAAGCGGAACGGGTTCTGGGACCCACGATCGTCAAGAAGTGGGTCGAGGACGGTCGATGGGAGGGCCTTGCCGATTCATTCGCACAGGGCATCCGAGAAATCACGCTGTCGTATGTTGTCGCGAAGGCCCGCAAGCTCGCGCACGGTCCCGTGACGGCGTAGCCCCGTGGCCAGACGGCGGCTTGCGATCAGGGTGATCGCCCGGGCGTCAGGCGACGACCACCTACGTTTCCGCAGCCTTGGCAGGCCCTGCTCTTCCACTGCGAAGCAAGTGGACCAACACGAGCAGAAGGGCCACCTCATCCGCTTTGATGAGGAGACCGATGGGCTCCACGGGAAGGGCACCGCCGATCGGGAAACGGCTGGCTGCGTACGCGGCGATGAGCCCACCCGTGTAGAGCGCCGCGAGTTCGACAAGCAGGGCGGCTCGACGCAGGATCAGGACAGCGACGACGACATATCCAATCCCCATCCCTGCGAAGGCCGGCCCCGCCGTAGTCTCCGCGGGAATCAGGTTCACGACCGACAGCGTCAGATGGCCTGCGGCGGTGATGAGCGCCAAGACCGCGGCGAGAGCCCTCCACGGGATGTCGCGCCCCGCGCGGCTTTCACGGGCGTGCAGGGCTAACGACCCGCCGGGACTGCCGCCACACTAAGAATGCGCCGGCCAAGAGGACGATCCCAAAGACGGAATGCACGATGTGTTGGTCTCCCAAGCCCACCGTCTCGTGGTTCGCCGGAAGTGGGTCCGAATGCCACACGAGGAAGTAGAGCCCCAGCACGACGAGCACGATGAAGACAATCCAATACCCGCCCCGCATGCCGAAACCTCCGCCCCCGAAGGCGTTGCATGAGGTGATGGCCTATCAAGCTTCGCCCGGGACCCCGCCCCCCGAGGCGCGCGGTCGCGTCCAGGTCGCTAGGCTTTTTCCTTCCGCACGCAGTACCCGCTCCCCAGTATGCTCCTCGGCGCACATGTCTCGATCGCAGGGGGCTTCGCGAACGCCCCGAAAGCGGGGAAGTACATCGGCTGTGAAGCGATCCAGATCTTCTCCCGCAGCCCGCGGATGCTCCGGAAGACGAAGCCGATCACACAGGAGGAGGTCGAGGCGTTCTGGGACGGCCTGATGGCGGCCGG
>Ga0209751_10001776_pt1 | contig 21902 bp, 25 predicted proteins | sample RifCSP13_1_FD_184019 | JGI IMG/M metagenome (GOLD analysis project Ga0209751, IMG submission 184019) | Soil microbial communities from Rifle, Colorado - Rifle CSP2_sed 13_1 (SPAdes) (version 2) | ecosystem: Environmental > Terrestrial > Deep subsurface > Rock core/Sediment | place: Rifle...
TGCAGTCGCTAAAGTGGTGATCTCCCGTCGTCCGGCTGGGTCGGCACCACTTTAGCGACTGCACCCGTCACTCAACCGCGGCCGTAGGGGCCGGGCATGCCCGGCCCCTACTACAGTGACCGCTGATGGCGAAGCGCAACTGGATCCAGGAAGAGCGGCGGAAGACGCTGGGAGACTGGGTGGCCTTCTGCCTTCGCTGCGGCCATACGCAGCGCTACTTCCTCGAGGGCGAGGCCGATCTCCCGGCCGCGTGCCCGACCTGCGACGGAGAGCTCCGCAACCGCTGTCCTGCCTGCAGCGCGCCGATCGCCTCAGCGTTTGCCGTGGAGTGCGAGGAGTGCGGGGCTGCGATCCGCCCGGCAGAGCTCTTCGGAGGGCCGATCCGGAAGCCAGGCCGCTAGAAGATCACGGATCCGGGGAAGTAACGCGAACACAGCGGCCGCGAAGCGGCCGCCTTTAGGGATTTGTTCGTGCGACCGGGATGCGCGCGAGCGGATCCCGGTCTTGCGCAGCTAACTGACGATCTGGGAGAAGCGGATCACCGTGACGATGTCGTCCTCGGTGACCTCGCGGTTGTAGAGCTGGCCCAGGAAGCGGGCGAGCTCGTCTGCGCGGCGGATCTCGGGATTGTCGTGCTCGATCTCGCGGGGCGAGAGGTCGCCGAGTCGCTTGACCTCGATCTTGTCGATGACGGCGTCGAACACCCGCTCCCGCTGGCCGAAACGCGCGCCGCAGAGGACGGTCACGATCATCCCCTTCCGGTACTTCGCCGACTTGTCGCCGAGCCTGATGGTCGCGGTCTTTCGGCTGGACCGGAGCTGGTCGACGACGGCGGGGTTGTAGAAGTTGAGGGCGTAGGTCGGCACAGGCGGCCGCGAAATCATAAGGGGTCAGACCCAGCGGGGTCTGACGCCGAGGCGAGGATTTCCAGGGCGCGTTCGGCCATCTCCCGCTCGCCGTGATAGGCGAGGAGCCGGGATGCATCCTCGAGCGGGAGCCAGCGGGCCTCGGCCACCTCGATCTCCATCCCCGCCAGAAGGTCGCCGATCCGGCCACCTGTCGCGCGGGCGAGGTAGAAGCTCACGATCTTGAAGACGCGCTCGCCCTCCCACGTGTAGACGTAGCGAATGTCGCCGAGCTTCGAGACGAGACGCGCCCGGACGCCGGTCTCCTCCCAACCCTCGCGGAGTGCCGTCTCCTGCGGCGTCTCGCCGGGCCCGATCAGGCCCTTGGGCAGGGCCCACGTCCCCTCGGGCCTTCCGCGCGGCCTCACGGCTGCGATCCACGGCCGTCCGTGCATGCGGCGCACCAAGACGAGCCCGGCGGAGAGCTCGCGCCGCATCACCACCTTGTAACACCACCTCGTCCGAATGTCACCGGATATGAGTCTGCCAGACTCAATCTGGCTTGGCCAAGCGGTGCTTAGGTGCTATGGTGTCCCTGGCACTCACCTACCCAGAGTGCCGATTGTGTCACAAATTCACATTCAGGGAGGTCTGTCGAATGGATTTGCAGCCTCTGGGCGACCGCCTGATCGTCGAGGTCCTCGAGGAAGAGGAGATCACGGTCAGCGGCATCGTACTGCCCGACACGGCGAAGGAGAAGCCGCAGCGCGGCAAGGTCTTGGCTGTCGGCCCCGGCCCTCGTGACGAGGACGGGGAGTACATCAAGATGGACGTTGAGGTCGGGGACGAGATCATCTTCTCCAAGTACGGCGGGACGGAGATCAAGCTCGGCTCGGACGACGTCCTGATTCTGCGTGAGTCAGACGTGCTCGCGAAGGTCGTACACACAGGCGGCAAGGGCAAGCGCAAGCTTGCCGGCGCCACCGCATAGCTCGTTTCGCATAGGAGGAAGAGATGGCTCACAAGGAGCTGAAGTTCAGTGAGGACGCGCGTCGCTCGCTCGAGCGGGGCGTAAACATCCTCGCCGATGCGGTCAAGGTGACACTCGGTCCGAGGGGACGGTACGTCGTCCTGGACAAGCGGTTCGGCGCGCCGACGATCACGAACGACGGCGTCACGATTGCCCGAGAGATCGAGGTCGAGGACCCGTTCGAGAATCAGGGCACGCAGCTCGTCCGAGAGGTAGCCACGGCGACGAACGACGTCGCCGGTGACGGCACCACGACCGCGACGGTGCTCGCCCAGGCGATCGTTCGGGAGGGGCTCAAGAACGTCGCTGCCGGCGCGAATCCGATGGCGCTCAAGCGCGGCATCGAGCAGGCCGTGGACGCGGTCGTCGAGAACCTCAAGGAGCAGTCCACCGAGGTCAACGGCAAGGAGGACATCGCCCGGGTCGCCACCATCTCGTCGCGCGAGCGTGAGATCGGCGACGTCATCGCCGACTCGATCGAGAAGGTCGGCAAGGACGGCGTCGTGAACGTCGAGGAGGGTCAGACCTTCGGCCTCGACCTCGAGTTCACCGAGGGCATGCAGTTCGACAAGGGCTACCTGTCGCCCTACATGATCACCGACGCCGAGCGCATGGAGGCCGTGCTCGACGAGCCGTACGTCCTGATCGCGAACCAGAAGATCGGCGCGGTCAAGGATCTGCTCCCCGTGCTCGAGCAGGTGATCCAGGCCGGTAGGCCGCTGCTCGTCGTGGCCGAGGACGTCGAGGGCGAGTCGCTCGCCACGATCGTCGTCAACAAGCTCCGCGGCACGTTCACCGCCGTCGCCGTCAAGGCGCCGGGCTTCGGCGACCGCCGCAAGCGGATGCTCGAGGACATCGCGATCCTCACGGGCGGCGAGGTCATCACCGAGGAGCTGGGCCTCAAGCTCGAGAACACGAAGCTCTCGCAGCTCGGCAAGGCCCGCAAGATCGTGATCGACAAGGACACGACGACGATCATCGACGGCGCCGGCGAGTCCGACGCGATCAAGGGTCGCATCAAGCAGCTGAAGTCTGAGATCGAGGACACCGACTCCGACTTCGACCGTGAGAAGCTCCAGGAGCGCCTCGCGAAGCTGTCGGGCGGCGTCGCCGTCGTCAAGGTCGGCGCTGCGACCGAGACCGAGATGAAGGAGAAGAAGCACCGCGTCGAGGACGCGCTGCAGGCCACCCGGGCGGCCCTCGAGGAGGGCATCGTGCCGGGCGGCGGCGTCGCGCTCCTGAACGCGGCCGAAGCGGTCAAGGCGAAGCTCGACAAGCTCGAGGGTGACGAGAAGACGGGCGCGCAGATCATCGTCCGCGCGCTCGAGGAGCCGCTCCGCCAGCTCGCGTCCAACGCGGGCATGGAAGGCTCCGTCGTCGTCGACAAGGTCCGGATGTCCAAGAAGGGCGAGGGCTTGAACGTCGAGTCGGGCGAGATCGAGGATCTGGTCAAGTCGGGGATCATCGACCCGACGATGGTGACGCGGTCCGCGCTCCAGAACGCCGCCTCGATCGCGAAGAACATCCTCACGACCGAGGCCGTCGTTGCCGAGATGCCCGAGAAGCAGCCGGCGATGCCGGCTGGCATGCCCGGCGGCGGGATGGACTTCTAACCAATCGCTGCGCGATTGGTTAAGAAACACGAAGGGCCGGTTTAGTGCCGGCCCTTCGTGTTTTCTATCGCGGGGGAACCGCGAGGTTTCCCCGCGAAGTTACTCGCCGAGCGGCGTCCAGAGGACGAACGTGATGACACGCTGTCCGTTGCCGAGCTCGTCCATGTAGACCGAGCCGTTGGCGCGGCTCGCCTGCGAGAAGGGCGGCGCGTTGCCCGGAAGCTCCGCGGGCGCCGAGGCAGCCGAGTTGAACCTGTCCAGATGCCGGTAGATCTTCTCCAGCTGGTCGTAGTCGTGCTGGTTTGGGTGCTGGTTCGTGCTCGGGTCGTTCGTGTAGTCCATGCACGTGCCGAGGTTGGCGTTCGAGAAGTTCTCGTCCTGGTGTTTGAGCCCGAACGCGTGCCCCACCTCCTGGCACATCACGAACTGCCGCCAGGCCGACGTGTTGTACGGCGCGCTCGAGTGGTACGTGTCGTTGACCTGAACTACGGCTTGGGTGATGTGCGTCCCTTGGGCCCAGATTCGTGCGATCCCGAGCCAGCCCGTGCTCCCGTAGAACGCGTTGCACACCTCGACCCTCCCGCTCGTCGGCGGACAGCTCGAAGGGTTGCTTCCACCCGCGGCGATCGTCGTATCGAGGACGTTGGACGCGGACCAGTCGCCCGACGCCGTTGCGAGGTGGCCGTCCCAGGTCGACGACACGTTGTCCCCGAGCTTGAGCGCGAGCGGATTCGCCGTACGCGCCCAGTGGTACTTGCCCCAGCTGTGGTTCGCGAGCGCTGTTCCGACCAGCGCTGCGGCGACCGACGCCGCAGCCACGAGCGCGAGCAGCCTCCTCATGTTCGAAGCCTCCTTGGTGTTCTGACGGTATCTCTCTGAGTGTGGGAGCGGAACCGGCGAAATCAACAGCCCGACGGGTGATCCTCCACAAACGAGAGCGGCCGCTGGGACGGCCGCTCAATGGGGGAAGAACTGGGGAGGATGGGTTGCACAGGTTTTCGGCGGAAACCCACTTCGCCTCGTCCCCCATTCGAGGGGACTTCAGAAGCCGTAGCGCTCTTCCTTGAAGGGGTCGGCGTCGTTGTGGTAGCCGTAGCGCTCCCAGAAGCCCGGGTGATCGGACGCCGTGAGCTCGATTCCCCTGAGCCACTTCGCGCTCTTCCAGAAGTACTTGCCGGGGATCACGAGGCGGAGCGGCCCGCCGTGGTCGGGCGTGAGCGGCGCGCGGTCTGCGTGCGTGGCGAGCAGGGCGAGCGGATCGCGGAGGTAGGCGATCGGGACGTTCGACGTGTATCCCTGCTCGGCGTGCGCAACGACGAAGCGGGCCGACGGGCGAGGTTGGGCCAGCTCCTCGAGCGCGCTCCAGCGGACGCCCTCGAAGGTGACGTCGAAGCGGCTCCAGCGGGTGACGCAGTGGATGTCCTCGGTCACCTTGGTCCGTGGCAAACGGTTGAACTCGTCCCATGAGAGCCGGATCGGGTTCTCGACCTCGCCCGAGACGGCGAAGTCCCACGTCGCGAGGTCGGTGTTCGGGATCGTCCCTGCGTGGAGTACCGGCCACTTCTCGGTCAGATACTGGCCCAGAGGCAGGCGCGCGGGGTCGTATCCCGCTTCGATCACCTTCTTCTCCGCCTTGCTTCTGAACACGATTCCTACACTAGTGTCGATGGCAGTCACGGCGTTACGAGTTGCAGCCCGGCCTCGTGACTTCGTCGCCGTGCGGGGCCCGGGGGCCGAGTCGTACCTCCAGGCGATGGTCTCGAACGACGTCGAGGCGTTGGCAGCGGGCGAATCGTGTGAAGCACTTCTCCTCACCCCCAAGGCGCGGGTGATCGCGCCGATGACCGTTGTGCGGCGGGCGCCGGAGGATTTCCTCTTGCTGACCGAGCCCGGGCTGGGCGAGCGTCTGCGGGCAATGCTGCTTCGCTCGCGATTCGCCATGAAGTGCGAGATCGAGCTCGAAAGGCACGCCTCGTGGGTCGTATTGGGCCATGCCGACGGAATCCGAACGCGGGACTACGGCGTACCCGCGGTCGAGGTGCTCGACGCGGATCTCGAGCCGACGCTCGGCGAGGACGAGCTCGAGCTCTTGCGGATCAAGGCCGGGACGCCGCGCTTCGGGCGCGAGATCGACGATCGTGTGCTCCCCGCCGAGGCCGGTCTCGACACGCGCGCGATCGACTTCGAGAAGGGTTGCTACCCGGGGCAGGAGCCGATCGCCCGCCAGCACTACCGGGGTCGTATCAACCGCTCGCTCCGCATCCTCGCAATCGAGGGCGACGAGCTCCCCGAGTACGACGCCGAGCTGACGTACGAGGGGAAGCCGGTCGGCCGCGTCACGAGCACGGCGCGAGACGGCGACCACGTCGCCGCGCTCGGCTACGTGCGGCTCGAAGTCCCGGCCGACGCGGTTCTCGATCTCCGGGGCCGCGCGGTGCGGCCGCTAGACTTGCCCTCCGCGCGCCCGTAGCTCAGGGGATAGAGCGCTGCCCTGCGGAGGCAGAGGTCGCATGTTCGAATCATGCCGGGCGCACCTCGCGCTCCTGGCCGCCGGTCGCTCCCGGCCGGGTAGGGGCGAGGCTTGCCTCGCCCCTCCTTGGCAGCGCAGGTCCGGGCGACGCAAGCGTCGCCCCTACACGCGCGCGGCGCGCGTCCGTACCCCTTTGAGCGGGTCATAGACTTGGCCGGTGCTTAGCTGCCCAAGTTGTGGACTGGAGAACCCGGAGGGCGCCCGCTTCTGTAACGCGTGCGGGGCTGCTCTGGCGGAAGCGCCTGCCGTCGGCGAAGAACGGAAGCTCGTCTCGGTGCTGTTCGTCGATCTCGTGGGCTTCACTGCTCGTTCCGACGAGTCGGATCCCGAGGACGTTCGCGCCACGCTGCGGCCGTACCATGCCGGAGTCAAGCGGGAGATCGAGCGCTTCGGCGGCACCGTCGAGAAGTTCATCGGCGATGCGGTCATGGCCGTCTTCGGAGCTCCGGTCGCCCACGAGGACGACGCCGAGCGAGCCGTCCGGGCCGCGCTTCGCGTCCTCGACTCGATCGAGGAGCTGAACGCACAGGAGGGGCTGGAGCTCGCAGTGCGCGCGGCCGTGGCGACGGGCGAGGCAGTCGTCTCGCTTGGGGCGCGACCGGGTGAGGGCGAGGGCATCGCCACCGGCGACGTCGTCAACACCGCCGCTCGCCTCCAGGGCGAAGCGCCTGTCGGCGGACTCGTGGTCGGGGAGCAGACGTACCGCGCAACACGCACAGCCATCGAGTACGAGGAGCTGCCTGCGGTAACGGTCAAGGGGAAGGCGGAGCCCCTCCCGGTCTGGCGTGCACTTCGTGCCCGCAGCCGTTTCGGCGTGGACGCGGAGGCGGCGCCCGCGATGCCGTTCGTCGGTCGGGACCACGAGGTTCGCCTCCTCCAGGAGACGTTCGAGCGGACGCTCCGCGAGTCGACGATCCAGCTCGTGACGATCATCGGCGAGCCCGGAGTCGGCAAGACGCGACTCTTGGCCGAGTTCCGCGGATGGCTCGACGACCGTCCGGAGCTCATCTACTGGCGGCAGGGTCGCTGTCTCCCGTACGGCGAGGGAATCACGTTCTGGGCGCTCGGCTGCATGGCAGAGCTTCCTCGAGGCGATCGCCGCGCAGAGGCCGCTCGTCCTCCTGTTCGAGGACCTGCACTGGGGCGACTCCGCCGTGCTCGACTTCGTGGAGCGGCTCGTCGACTGGTCGACCGGCCTATCGATTCTCGTCCTGTGCTCCGCGCGACCCGAGCTCTACGACCTGCGCTCGGGCTGGGGCGGGGGCAAGCGCAACTCGAACACCGTTTCGCTCTCTCCCCTCACGCGCGAGGACACCGCGCGGCTCGTGGCCGCCCTGCTCGAGTCCGCGGTCCTTCCGGCCGAGACACAGGAGGCGCTGCTCGAGCGAGCGGGCGGCAACCCGCTCTACACCGAGGAATACGTCCGGATGTTTCTCGAGCGCGGCTCCGCGGAGGAGCTGCCGCTCCCCGACACCGTGCAGGGGATCATCGCCGCCAGGCTCGACTCGCTCCCGTCGGAGCGGAAAGCCCTCCTCCACGACGCGTCCGTCATCGGCAAGGTGTTCTGGGCGGGAGCGCTCGAGGCCATGGCGAGCCGGAGCCCCGTCGAGGTTCGCGAGGGCCTGCACCAGCTCGCCCTTCGTGAGCTCGTCCGGCCGGCTCGAACGTCCTCCGTCGAGGGCCAGGCGGAGTACCTCTTCTGGCATGCGCTCATCGGCGACGTCGCCTACGGCCAGATTCCCCGCGCCTCGAGGGCTGCGAGGCACAGGGCCGCGGCGGACTGGATCGAGGGAATGGCCGGCGATCGTCTCGCGGACCACGCCGAGCTCCTCGCCTACCACGTCACGGAGGCGATCTCGCTGGCTCGAGCGGCCGGCGACGAGCGCGACGCCGAGCTCGAGTCGCGGGCGGCGCGGTTTCTCGTGCTGGCAGGTGACCGCTCGTCGGATCTCGACGTTCAGCGTGCCGAGAAGCTGTACCGGCGGGCACTCGGCTATCTGCCTGCCGGTTCCGTCGAGCACGCCCGTGTGCTCGTCAAGGCCGCGGAGGCGACTCGCCTCACCGGCAGGGTGGAGGCGGCCGCCCGCGACCTGGAGGAGGCTGCGGCGACGCTCGAGGCGCACGGCGATGCCCGCGGCGCAGGCGCCGCGCTCACGGATCTCCAGCGCGTCTATTTCTCACTGGGTGGGGGTGAACGGATGGAGCGGACTGCTCTGCAAGCCCTCGTGCTGCTCGAGGTTCTTCCGCCCAGCCCGGAGCTTGTCACGGCCTACGGGCGAATGGCCGTCGTGCAGGCCTTCCGAGGTCACCGGCCGGAGGAGGCGATCGAGTGGGCGGAAAAGGCGATCGAGCTCGGCGAGCGGCTCGGGCTGAGACGCGAGCTCCTCAGCCCTCGCCAGTGGCGAGGTCTCATGCGCTGTGAGCTCGGTGACCTCGACGGCATGGCCGACCTCGAGGAGTCGCTACACGAGGCGATCGACCTCGAGGCGAGCGGATCGGTCGTGGCCGCGTACGTCAACGTCGCCGACCACGTCTGGCGCCAGCGTGGCCCCGATGCTGCGCGCGCAGTCCAGGACGAAGCAGTCGCCTACGTCGAAAGGCGAGGGATTACGAGTCATTGGGTCCGGGCGGAGTCGTGCTGGATGCTGTACGACCTCGGCGATTGGGACGAGCTCCTCCGCGCAGCCGAGGGAGTGCGAACCTTCTCCGAGGAACACGGCAAGGGGCAGCCCGACTGCATCGCGGCGACGTACCTCGCCCACGTTTTCGTCCGGAGAGGCGCGACTGATGCCGCCGCGACCGTCATGGACGAGGCGCTCCCTCACGCACTGCAGATCGAGGATCCCCAGGTTCTCGGCCCCGCGCTCGTCGCCTCCGCGCTCGTCGCCGAGGCTCGGGGCGATCTCGTGTCCGCTTGCGCCCGGATCGTCGAGTACGACGACGCGACCCGAGACCGGCCGTTCTTCCGCACCCAGAACCTCTCGGACGCGGCTCGCATCGCGTGTGCCGCCGGCGACGTCGCTCTCGCCGAGAGTCTTCGCGACGGAGCCGTCACCGCCGCGGCTCGCGATCGCCTGTCGGACGACACCGCCAGAGCCGCGATCCTCGAGGCGGGCGGCGATCCGGCCGGTGCTCTCGCCGTCTACGACGAGGTCGCCAGAGGCTGGCAGGAGTTCAGGTGCGTGCTCGAGCACGGCCTCGCGCTCCTCGCCGGCGCGCGCTGCCTGGTCGCCGACGGGCGACCCGGCGAAGCCACGGGGCCGCTCGAGGAAGCGCGGCAGATCTTCACGAGGCTGGATGCCCGGCCCCTCCTGAGCTCCGTCGAACGGATTCTGGGATCACAGCCCAGCGCGACGACCGGGTAGGGCTACCGAGTCTCCCGGATCCTGGCGACGACCTCTGCGGCGAGCTCGTTCGGGATCGGGATCGTGAGGTTGTACTGCTCGATAGTCCATTCACCGTCGCGAAGCTGGAGGACGCCAGTGCCACGACACTCGCCATACCACTCGTTCTCGAGCCGCTCGTCAAACCAGGCCGTCCGGCCGTCGGCGGCGACCTCTACCGCCCGGCGCGAAGGCGTGTACGCCCAGCCCTTCCCCTGCGAGAAGTACCGGTGGACGAAAGCGCGGTAGTCCTCCCCGGCCCACCGCTCGTCCGGATCGGTCCCGAGGAACACGGCCCCGGGTGCCAGGAGCGCGAGGTAGCGCTGCTCGTCGGCTGCCGACGCGGCGGCATGAAACTCGTCCAGGACGGCGCGGACGCGGGCGGCTTCGTTCTCGGCGGTCACGGACGTTCAGCCTCCTACGACGCCGTGGTTCGATAGCCGCTCGACGCCGGGCCGGCGAGGCGGGCGCTGACGACGGTCTCCGCCGCCTCTGCGCTCTGCGGATGGCCGGTCACGGCCGCGAGAAAGTCTTCGCGGTCGAGGGCGTACAGGACGGCCGGAGTGCGCGCGATCACCGTCGCCGTCCGGGGGACGTCCCGCATGAGCGCGATCTCGCCGAAGTAGCCCCCAGCCTTGAGCTCGGAGACGAGCCTGCGGTCCTGACGGACCTCGATCTCGCCCTCGGCCACGATGTAGAAGCGATCGCCGGGGTCTCCCTCTCGGACGATGACGGTCCAGGGCTCGACCCGCAGGGGGACGAGCCGGGACGCGAGATGCTCGAGCGACCCGCCGGGGAGCGGCGCGAAGATGGGCACCGAGGCCAGGATCCTGAGCTCCTCCGCCTCGGGAGCGACGGCAGCCGCATCGATCTTGGCGACCCTCGATGCAAGCACCACGACGAGGATGGGTAGGAATGCGCCGGTCGCGATGAGGGCGGTCTCGATGCCCAGCCATGCAATGAGTGCGGGCACGAGCGCCGCGCCGATGCCGATCGAGGCGAGCCAGAGCATCTGGATGACCCCGAAGACGCGGGCCAGGACGTCGTCGGGCACGGCACGCTGTACGAGCGTCAGGCCGGCGACGTCCACGAGAGAGCTCCCGAATCCCAAGAGGCCCAGCACGATCAGCGTCACGACGACCTCCGGCCAGATGCCGATCGCGATCAGCGGGAGTCCCATCAGCACGACACCTGCCATGAAGGCCGGGCTCAACCGTCGCGCACCGGTCAACGAGAGCGCACCGACCGCGCCGATGAAGGCGCCGATCCCGATCGCGGAGTTGAGGTAACCGACGCCGCTCTCTCCGAGGCCGAGCAGCTCGATTGCCGCGACCACGATGTACACCTGAACGGCGCCTGCTATCGCCGTCTGTGCCGTGAGGAGCACCATCATCACGCGCAGCGGCGGATGCCGCCCGATCGTTGTGAAGCCCGCGAACGCCTCCGACGCGATCGTCGACGCCTCGATCTCACGTCTCGGCTGCTGCTTGCGCTCGACCCTGATGAGCACGATGAAGAGCGAGGACGCGACGAGCATGAGCGCAGTCACGACGAAGACGACGCCTGTGCTCGCCACGCCCAGCAGCACACCTGCGATCGCCGGGCCCACGAAGATGGCGATGCTCTCGACGCCGCTCGCGACCGCGTTCGCCGCGGTGAGCTCCGACGGGCTCGACGCCAGAGACGGCGTGAGCGCGGCCTGAGCCGAGCGGAAGGGCGTGGTTGCGATGGTGGCTGCGATCGAGAGGCCGTAGACGACCCAGGGCGACGCGTCGAGGAAGACGGCGGCCGCGGCGGCGGCGATAAGCACAACTCGGCTGGCATTCGTGAGGAGCAGGACTCGCTCCCGCGGATAGCGGTCGCCGAGCAAGCCCGCGAAGGGTGAGATGAGTGCGGCCGGGATGAGCCGGACGAGGAAGATGAGGCCGACTGCTTTCTCCCCGCCGACTCCGTACGCATAGACGGAGACCGCGATGAGAAACGCGTAGTGCCCGACGATCGAGGTCGTCCAGGAGAGCTCGAGCCAGCGCAGGTTCGCATTTCGAGCGACCGCCGCGAACGCAGCCGCCGAGTCGCCCAGCCGCTTCCCGACGCCTCGCACGGCCGGAGCATCGCACCCCGTCTTGCCAAATTGAAGTGCGGGAGGGAAGATTTCGGCTTCCTGCTCGGTCTTGTTGAGCAGAACCGCGCATCGAGCGCTCGAAAGGAAGGAGCACGGGATGTCCGATGAGGAGATCCGCACCGACGAGGACGAGGTCGAGGCTCACGGACCAGTCGCCGGCGGCCCGGCAGCTGGAGGGCCAGCCGCAGGTGACGCAGCGATGAGCGAGGACGAGGAGCCCGACGTCGAGGCTCACGGGCCTGCCGCAGGTGGTCCCGCCGCAGGCGGTCCCGCGGCAGGTGGTCCCGCCGCAGGCGGGCCGGCTGCCGGGTAACTCCGAGCGGCAGAAGGCTTCGAGGCCCGGGCGGATGCCCGGGCCTCTTGCTGTTGGGGGTCAGGCGCCCAGCGTGCCGGCGAGGTCGCGGAGGAGGCGGAGGCCCGCCTCCCGCCGCTCGTCTTCGAGCGCGTCGACCGCCGCGGCGAGCCTGGCGACGACTGCCAGCTCTCCGCCGTCCGCCTCGAGCAGACGCTCGGCCTTCCGAGCGCGCAGCAGCAGATCGACCGCGATCGCAGCCTGGTTCGCGAACAGCCCGAGGAGCTCCATCTCCTGGAGGCTGAAGAGGGAGCGCTCTGGCCGGTCGAGCACCTCGAGCACGCCGAGTGCCCGCTCGTCGTAGAGGAGCGGGGCCGCCATCAGGCCGCTCGGGATGTAGCCCGTGTCCTCGGCGACGTCGCCGGCGAAGCGGGGATCCTGCCTGACGTCCTCGATGACGAGAGACGTCCGCGTTGCGAGCACCCAGCCCGCGATGCCCTTCCCGGCCGGGAACCGCATGCCGAGCAGGTGCTCCTCCCCCTCCCCGACGACTGCGGCGAAGACGAGCTCCTCCGTCTCCTCGTCGAGGAGGAGGACGGAGGAGGCCTTGGCCCCGAAGATCGAGCGCGCCACCTCGACGATCGCACTCAGGAGCGCGCGGAACGCCTCCTCGGAGCCGACCACACCGGCGGCCACTGCGGCCCGCAGCTCGTTCTCGTCGGTCATTCCTCACCCCCTACGTTCGTCGCGGTCAGGTAGAGCACGCTCTTGAGCTGGAACGGCGTCAGCTCGGGGTGCTTCGCAAGGATGAGCGCGCAGATCCCCGTCATGTGCGGCGTGGCGAAGCTGTTCCCCGAGACCGTGAGCGAGCGTCCGCCGAGCCACGGGACCTCGACGTTCACGCCGCGCCCGAAGAACTCGACCGGCGGGCTCGGGTTGTAGAAGAACGTGAGCGGGTCGGGCTCCTCGTGGCTCCCGACCGAGATGACCGACGAGAACTTCCACGGGTAGCTCTCGACGGGCATGTTGTGGGCCGAAGCGACGAGCAGCGTGCGGCGGAAGTAAGCGCTGTCGGCCAGCTCGTGAAGGATCGCCGCAAACGGCTTCTTCGTCGTCGAAAGGCTCATGTTGATGACGTCGAAACCGAGCTCGACCGCGTAGCGGAGCCCGGCAAGCAGAACGGCGCCGGTCCCGGTAAAGCTGGCGCCCAGCACGCGCACGCTCGAGAGGCTGCATTCGGGCGCGAGCGCGCGGACGATGCCGGCGCACGCGGTCCCGTGCCCCGAGACGTCTCCTTCCGTGTCCTCCGCTGCGACGACCTCCTCGTTCTCACCGAGCGAGATGGCCACGGCGCTCTCGAGGTCGCCGACGAGCGGATGGCCCGCCTCGACGCCGGAGTCGAGGATGCACACCCTTGCGCCCTTTCCCGTGGAGCCGCCCCAGGCCCACTCCCGCGTGACGCGCTCCGGCCAGTGCGCCGGAAGGGTGATCCGGTCGACGGCGTCCTTCGGGAGGCTCCAGGCCGGGAGGGCAGCCTGGCTCGCGTCCCACCCGTGCGCGGCGACCTCGCTCACGCGGGGGATGCTAAGCGAGACGCTTCCGCAGCTCGTCCAAGAGATGCCGATCGGGCTCGTAACCCGCCTGCTCGAGGGCGACCTCGAGGTCGGCGATGAGCGCCTCGCGGAACGCCAGGTCGGCCTCGGCACGGGCGACGATCTCGTCCATCGAGCGGCGAGCGGCCGGCAGTTCCTGCGCAGCTCGCGCCCATCCCACGGGGGCTGGTCGCAGGAGACGCAGGAGCTCTCCTAGCCGTTCTTCGTCGTACGCGCGGGTCATCTCTACTCCCTAGACCCCTCAGAGGGCTCGCTTCTTCCCTCGAGCTCGTCTCGTAACTTTCGGAGACATCGTGCGATTCGGCTGGCGATTGTTCCCGAGGGGAGGTCGAGCTCGGCCGAGATCGTGCGGTAGCTCTGGTCGCGCGTGAAGAACCGGTCGAGAATCTCCCGGCATGGCTCCGGTAGCACGGCCAGCGCCTCGCGCACGTCGAACGCCTCGTCGAGCTCCTCGAGCGTCCGCTCCTGCTCGGGCGTGAGCTCGACGTCCGCCGGCTGCTCGCGCGAGCCCGAAGCGAGCGTGTCGAGGCAGAGCCGCCGCGTGAGCTGAGCGATCCAGGGCCGAACGGCGGCGTCGTCGCGCAGCGTGTCGAGCCGCGTGTACACGCGTGTGAAGACCTCCTGGAACACGTCCTCGGCGTCTTCGTCGCCGAGGCGGAAGCCCTTGACGCAGACCGCGTACACGTAGCGCGAGAACCTGTTGACGAGCTCGGCCCAGGCGTCCGGGTCCCCCGCTCGGCAGCGCTGGACGAGCTCGGCGTCGGTCATGGCTGGCGGTTGACCCATCGCTGCGTCACCGAGCGGACTCGAGCGCGCGCTCGACTGCTTCGAGCGCCGCCTGCTCGCTTCCTCGAGCTTGGGCGAGGCGCTTGTCTCTCTCGCGAACGCCGAGGTTGACCTCGACGAGGTGCCCGACGGCACGGGTTGCGCCCGCCGCGAGCGCGGCGGCGGCAACCGCGTCCGCGCGGGCGTGTCCTTCACCGAACTCTCCCGCGAGAGCCGCGAGCTCCGCCACGGTTGCACCCAGCTCCCCGATCTCCAGCGGGACGGCCGCCGCCCGCTCGAGTTTTCGCTCGAGCTCGAAGTTCCGCTGAGCCGCGTCTCCTTCGCCGGTGCCTCCGAGCGCGGCGAAGGCCTCCTGCCACGCATCGGCGTCCTCGCGGATGAGCAACGCGGCTCGCTCCTGGATCGAGATCGCCTGCGCGGCGACGCCTCCCGCGTCCTCCCACGAGCCTCGCGAGGCGCGTGCGACCATCGCAACGAGTCCTGCCGCGACGGCGACGGTGAGCGCCGCCGCCGACCCGGCGGCAACCTGGCCGCTTCCCGCGAACCGGCCGAGGAGGTCGTCGAGCTGCACCTGGAGGTAGTTGGGTGCGTCCAAAGCAGGACGAGTCTACGACGCACGTGGGCCCGGCCAAACCGCACCTAGACTTGGCCGCCGTGCCGCTCTACCTCACGGAGTCCGACGTCGCCGGTCTCCTCGGTCCCGAGGATGCGGTCGAGGCCGTCGAAGCGTGCTTGCGGCGGATGGCCGCCGGCGAGGTCGACGTCGCGCCGCGTCGTCGCCTGCGGCTCCGCAACGGGGCTCTCGCGGATATGGCGGCGTCCGACTTGGGCACCGGTCTTGCGGGCGGGAAGCTCTACGCCGCCTCGGCGGAGGGCGCAGCGTTCGTGGTCTGTCTCTTCGACACGGAGAAGCCGGAGCTCGCCGCCGTGATCGAAGCCGACCACCTCGGCTGCCTCCGGACCGGCGCTGCGAGCGGTGTTGCGGCACGGCACCTCGCGTGCACCGGCGCCCGCACACTGGGGGTCATCGGCTGCGGTCACCAGGCGGAGACGCAGGTGGCCTGCATCCGGGCTGCAGTTCCGTCGATGGAGAGGGTCGTCGCGTACTGCCGGACGCCGGAGCGCCTCGCAGCCTTCTGCGAGCGCGTCGGCGCGGAGGCGGGCGAGAGCCACCGCGATGCGGGCGAGCAGGACGTCGTCGTCACCATCACGACCGCGCGCGATCCCGTCCTGCGCGGGGAGTGGCTGAAGCCGGGGGCGCTCGTCATCGCGGCCGGGGCGAACGTGGCGAGCCGGCGGGAGCTCGACAACGCCGTGCTCGAGCGGGCGACCTTCGTCTGCTGCGACTCGCTCGAGCAGGCGCGCACCGAGTCCGGTGATCTGATCGAGCCGGTTGCTGCGGGCGTGCTCGACTGGCTCGAGGTGCACGAGCTGCACGAGGTCGTCTCGGGCGAGGTCGCCGGCCGCCAGTCCGACGCCGACGTCGTGGTCTTCAAGTCGAATGGAATCGCCGCCTGGGACGTCGCGCTAGGCGGCGAGGCGCTTCGTCGCGCACGCGAGCGGGGTGTCGGGTCCACGTTGTAGGGGCGGGGCATGCCCCGCCCGGGCGACGCATGCGTCGCCCCTACGCGGCCTCGCCCCTACGAGATCGAGGCCTTCGTCGCCTCGAGCATGTCTCCCGAGATCGCCTCCATGATCTCGGGGCGGTCGAGCAGGCGCCTCTGCTGCTCAGGGGACAGGCGGTTCTGCACGTAGCGGTCCTGGAGGATCTCGTCGAGCGATCGGCCGCGGTCGTGCTCGCGGATCACGTACATCGCGACGTGCTCCTCGGCGGAGCTGCGCTGGAAGAGAAATGAGAAGAGGTTCTTGAAGACCGCCACCGGACGCGATTGTATCCCCGGTGTGAGGAGAAGCTCTCGCGAGGGCCGGTACGCGGAGCGCGTGCTCGTCGGCGTGGACGACATCGGCGACGAGGAACGGATCGTGCTCTGGATCGAGCGCCGCCCGGGCGCGGTGTGGGTCGTCGGGCGAGCCGTCAACCCGCAGCTCCGCGAGTCGGACGAGCCGCGCCCGGAGGACGCCGTGTTCGAGGGCTTCGAGCTCGAGGACGCCCTCCAGCGGGCGAACGAGGCGCTCGAGGACGACGTGAGCGTGCTCGAGGGCGACGGCCTCCCCGTCGACGCGAGGCCCTTCACGCGCAAAGAGGTTCTCCCCCTCCTCGAGCGCTGGTTCTTCAATCGCTGACTAGCGCGCAGGCGGTAGCCTGCGCGCGCTCGTGCGGATCCGCCTCGGCCACAGCCCGGACCCCGACGACGCGTTCATGTTCTGGGCGCTGACGACGGATCTCCTCGACACGCGCGGGCACGAGTTCGAGCAGGTCCTCGCAGACATCCAGACGCTCAACCAATGGGCCCGCGCGGCGCGGCTCGAGGTGACGGCGCTCTCGCTCGCCGCGTACCCCTTCGTCCAGGAGGACTACGCACTCCTCCCGCACGGGGCGAGCATCGGCTCCGGGTACGGGCCGATCGTGGTCGCGCGCACCTCGCTCTCACGCGCCGAGCTGTCCGAGCTCGAGATCGTCGTGCCGGGCGCGCTGACGACGTCGTTCCTCGCGCTTCGCCTCGTCCTCGACGGCTTTCGCTACCGCGAACTTCCCTTCGACGAGATCCCGGAGGAGGTCGCGTCGGGCCGCGCCGAGGCGGGGCTCCTGATCCACGAAGGGCAGCTCACGTTCGAGAGCTACGGCCTCGTGAAGGTGCTCGACCTCGGCGAGTGGTGGCTCCTCGAGACAGGCCTGCCGTTGCCGCTCGGGGTGAACGTCGCACGGCGCGACCTCGAGCAGGATGTGCTCCACGACGTGTCGGAGGTGCTCCGCGACGCGATCCAGTGCGGTCTCGACAACCGCGCCGAGGCGCTCGAGTACGCGCTCCAGTTCGGGCGCGGGATCGACGCCGCAGTCGCCGACCGGTTCGTCTCCATGTACGTGAACGAGCTGACTCAGGACTACGGCGACGAGGGGCGGAAGGCCGTCGTCGAGCTCCTTCGCCGAGGCGAGGCGATGGGTGCGTTCCCGGCGCCGGTCCAGATCGACTTCATCAGCTAGCCTCGCCGCCAATGGGCCGCGCGGTCATTCTCTCTGCCGTTCGCACGCCGATCGGCCGCTACGGTGGTGCGCTCTCAGGGGTGCGGCCCGACGACCTCGCTGCGCTCGCCATCTCGGCCGCAGTCGAACGAGCCGGGGTTGAGCCCGCCTCGATCGACGACGTCTACTTCGGCTGCGCGAACCAGGCGGGGGAGGACAACCGGAACGTCGCTCGTATGGCCGTGCTGCTCGCGGGGCTTCCCGACTCGGTCGCGGGTGTCACGGTCAACCGGCTCTGCGCGTCGGGGCTCTCCGCCACGGTCTCGGCGTGCCACGCAGTGCTTGCCGGAGATGCCGATGTAGCCGTCGCGGGCGGCGTCGAGTCGATGAGCCGAGCGCCGCTCGTCATGGCCAAGCCGGATGCAGCATTCCCGCGCGGGAACCAGACGGTGTGGGACACGACGCTCGGGTGGCGCTTCCCGAACCCGCGCCATGAGGAGATGTTCCCGCTCGAGTCCATGGGCGAGACAGGCGAGAACGTCGCCGAGCGGTGGGGTGTGTCCCGTGAGGAGCAGGACGCTTTCGCCCTCCGCTCGCAGCGCCGTTGGGCCAAGGCGCACGCCGCCGGCCGTTTCGACGACGAGATCGTCCCGGTCGGAGACGTGGCGGTCGACGAGCACCCACGCCCGGAGACGTCCGCCGAGGCTCTCGCTCGGCTCAAGCCCGCATTTCGCGCCGGCGGCACGGTCACCGCCGGGAATGCGAGCGGGACCAACGACGGCGCGGCCGCGCTCGTGATCGCAAGCGAGGAGAAGGCGCGGGAGCTCGGAATCGAGCCGCTCGGTGCCTTCGCCGGGAGCGCAGTTGCCGGCGTCGACCCGCGTGTCATGGGCATCGGCCCGATTCCGGCCGTGCGGAAGCTGCTCGACCGCGTCGGGGTCGAGGCGAGCGAGCTGGATCTCGTCGAGCTGAACGAGGCCTTCGCATCGCAGAGCCTCGTCGTGATCCGCGAGCTGGGCCTCGACGAGGAGAAGGTCAACGTCAACGGCGGCGCGATCGCGCTCGGACACCCGCTCGGGATGAGCGGCGCGCGCCTCGTCGTCTCGCTCCTTCACGAGCTCCGGCGGCGAGGCGGCCGTTACGGGCTCGCGATGCTCTGCGTCGGCGTCGGCCAGGGCCAGGCCGCGCTTTTCGACCGCTGACGGGGCCCCGCGTCCGGACCAGCCGTACAATTTCGCCGCTCATGGCCGAGCTGCCGAGCGGGACCGTCACCTTCCTCTTCACCGACATCGAGGGCTCGACCCAGCTGCTCAAAGCGTTCGGGGGGCGCTACGGCGAGCTGCTCGCCGAGCAGCAGCGGATCCTGCGTGCTGCCGCCTCCGCGCACGGCGGACACGAGGTCGATACACAGGGCGAGTCCTCCTTCGTCGCCTTCCGCCGCGCAAAGGACGCGGTCGCGGCGGCCGTCGATGCCCAGCGCGACCTCGCCGCCCACCCCTGGCCCGAAGGGGCGGATGTCAAGGTGCGGATGGGCCTGCACACCGGGGAGCCGCGGGTCGGGGAGGAGCGCTACGTCGGGATCGGCGTGCACAAGGCGGCACGCATCGCCGCTGCCGGGCACGGCGGGCAGGTGCTGCTCTCCTCCACGACCCGCGAGCTCGTGGAGGACGAGCTTCCTCCCGGGGTCACGATCCGCGATCTCGGGGAACGGCGGCTGAAAGACCTCGACCGCCCCGAGCGCCTCTCCCAGCTCGAGATCGAGGGGCTCGAGAGCGAGTTCGATCCCCTGATGACGCTCGACATCGAGCTCCGGCGCAAGCGCCGGCGCATGTATGCCGGAGCGGCGCTGATCGGCGTCCTTGCGGCCGCGACCGCGATCCCCATCTTTGCGCTCGGGCAGGGTGGCTCGGGTGGAGGCGCCTCCGTGGCGCCGAACTCGGTCGCGGTCATCGACCCGGAGTCGAACCAGGTCGTTGGCACCGTCCCGGTCGGAATTCGGCCCTCGACCATCGCCTCCGGCGAGGGCGCCGTCTGGGTCGCGAACCTCGACGACAGGACACTTTCCCGGATCGATCCGACGACGCGCACGGTGCTGGGAAACCTCTCGCTCGAGGCGACGCCGACGGGCGTGGCCGTCGGCGAGGGAGCCGTCTGGGTCGCGTACGGGCTCCTGGGATCCGTCGACCGCGTCGATCCGAGTGTGAACGCCGTCACGGACACGATCGAGGACGCTGCCCCGCGTGCGAGCGGCGGCTCGATCGCCGTCGGTGAGGGCGCGGTCTGGTTTGCCTCTGCTGCGGGTCTTGTGGCACGGATCGATCCGTCGACGAACATGGTCGTCCCTCCCACCGGGGTCGCCGGCACGTTGCCTTCGGCGATCGCGAGCGGGTTCGACGCCGTCTGGGTCGCGAATGCCGGCGACAACAACGTTGTGAGGATCAACCCCCGCACGAACGGTGTCGTGCGACCGATCAGTGTCGGTGGCGGTCCGCGCGGGATCGCCGTTGGTGAGGGCGCGGTCTGGGTGACGAGCGAGGCCGACGATCTCGTGTTCCGGATCGACCCCGCCTCGAGCTCAGTCAAGACGACAATTTCGGTCGGGGATGGGCCGATGGGCATCGCGTTCGGCGAGGGCGCCGTCTGGGTGGCGAACAGCGCGGACGGGACCGTCTCGCGGATAGACCCGGAGACGAACAAAGTCGTCAAGAAGATCGCCGTCGGAAACCGGCCGGTCGGGATCGCCGTGGGCGCCGGGAGCGTGTGGGTCTCGGTGCAGCAGCCTGCTACTTGAGGCAGACGGCGGCGAGGTCGAGGAACGGGTTGACGACCACGCAGCCCGTTCGGGCGCTCACGAGCGTGAGCGCGTTGTCGTAGGCGTAGGGGGCCGCCGGAGCGGCGTCTCGCGAGATTTGCACGTCGAGCTCGCCGTAGGCGCGGTAGCGCTCCTCCCCGGTGAGCTGCGCTGCCCGGTCGAGCAGCCTGTTGTACTTCACCGAGTTGAAGTAGGAGAAGTCTCCAAAGTTCGGCGCGTTGACGATCGTGCGCCCGTCGAATATCCAGCTGAGGAATCCTCCAGGATCTCGGAATTGGTCCAACCAGCCGACGTACGCGATGTCGAAGGGCTCGCCCGGAGTCGCGAGCTTGGGGAAGTAGACGCTGCCCCCTCCCGAGATCTGCTTGATCTCGAGTTCGAGGCCGATCGCCTTCAGGTTCCGCTGGAGATGCTGCGCTCGGGCGACAGAGGCGGGCGCATCAGGCGTGTAGAGGACTGCCTTGCGGCTCCTCGTCCGTCCCCGGGCGAGCTTGCGCGCCGTGCGAAGATCCGGCCCCCGAAGCGGGTAGATGCGCTCGTCCCGGAAGCCGAGCCTGGTCGGCATCAGGTACTGGTCGGTGGGGGTGTCTACAAGGTTCCCGCCGTGCTCGCGCACAAGCGCGGCCCGGTCGACGGCGAAGTTCACGGCCTGCCTCAGCTTCGGGTTGCTGCGGAACAGTGGGCGGGAGGTGTTGAGCACGAACATGCGCAGGAACTGGCTGGGCTGCACCCAGAACTGCCCCTTGTTGACGCCGTACTTCTTCCTGAGCTCCTGCGCGCGCTGGCCGGTGGCGGCGCCGGCAAACGCGTAGTCCAGCTCTCCGCGCTCGACCTGGTCGAGCAGCGCCTCCGGGTCGCTGTCGATCGTGACCACGAATCGGTCGACGTGGTGCGGGCGGCGTCCGCCGTAGAAGCGGTTCCGCTGCAGCACGACCCGCTCGCCCGGGGTGTACTCGGAGATGAAGTACGGGCCGGCGCTCGGGACCGGTGCGCGAACGCCCTCGGGATCGGTCGCCGCCTTTGCCAAGCCGGCCGGCAGGACGCAGACGGCAGACATCTTGTCTGGGAAGATCGGGTCCGGCTTTGTCAGTCGCACGATGAGGTTTCCGCGCTCGACGATCACTCCCGATGCGGTCGTGGCCTTGCCGTCGAGGACGCGCCGTGCACCGGCGACACCGGCGAACTCCTCTCGAGCCGGCACGTCGAGCGCCGGGTTCAGAATGCGGTTGAGCGAGGCGGCAAAGTCGCGCGCGGTCACCGGAGCGCCCGTGCTGAAGCGAAAGCCCTTCCTGATCGTGAACGTATACGTCCTGCCGTTGCGCGAGATAACGGGATAGTCGGCGGCGACCTCCGGAACGAGGCGGAGACCGGCGGGAAGCGGCACGTCGGGGCGGTTCAGGAGATAGGCGCAGGTCGCGTTGAGGAGCTCACTCGTACCGAAATTCTGGACGAGCGCCGGATCGGTCGTACCGTCCGCGAGGATGGAGAACATTCCGACGCGGAACTCGCCGCCTTCCTTCGTGGAGCTGGCTACGAGCTCGTTCGCGCCCGGCGAGGCGAACGCGGCCGCTGCAAAGACTACCGTGGCGACAACGAGACCGCCGGCGGCGCGAATTGCCTGCCCGAAGCGACGCGCGAACATGGAGCCTCCTTCGGGGTCGTGGTACACCGTACCCTCTGCGAAGGCAAGGAGCCGCGCGCTGTCTCGTGCGCTTCGAGCGGTACATTGCCGTCGTGGCCGTCGCGACCGACCGCGAGTACGGGCTCTTCATCGGCGGGGAGTCGATGGAGCCC
>Ga0209751_10001778_pt1 | contig 21882 bp, 19 predicted proteins | sample RifCSP13_1_FD_184019 | JGI IMG/M metagenome (GOLD analysis project Ga0209751, IMG submission 184019) | Soil microbial communities from Rifle, Colorado - Rifle CSP2_sed 13_1 (SPAdes) (version 2) | ecosystem: Environmental > Terrestrial > Deep subsurface > Rock core/Sediment | place: Rifle...
AGGCGCTAAATTTCATAAAAAGAAAAACCTTGTCAACGTCTTTGTCAGCAAATATTTATATGAAGGAAAACCTCTTCTTGAAGAATATAAAAATGATGCCTTGGCAATATTGGAGACATGGAGAGATGGCAGAGATAATCCCGGCGATTATGCAGCTGCAAAAGAGGCATTGGAAAAGATGGAAGAACTGCAATTATGCGGCGGGATTTACTATGTAGATAAGAAACCGGCAGCTTATACGCTGGGTGAAGAACTTGGAGGAGGGGAGAGTTTTGTAATTCACTTTGAGAAGGCAATCGGAGATTATAAAGGGCTGTATCAGTTTGTGAATCAAAGCTTTGCCGCAATTTTACCTGAGAAATATAAGTTTATAAACAGGGAGCAGGATTTAGGCGATGAAGGGCTCAGGCAGGCAAAGCTGACCTATAGGCCTGCTGAATTTATTAAGAAATATAGGGCTGCTCTTAATGCAGAGGTGTTGTGTGAGATTAGCAGTGGCGGTAAAGAGCAAAGTTCTAAAGCGCTGAAGGGAAGTATATGACTGTAAATATATCTATTTCTATACAGGGGGTAAAAGGGCAGGAAGGGGGTCGGGCAGGAAGGGGGTCAAATCTTTTGATTTGACAAACGGCCATTTGTTTGCTATAGATTCAACATGGCAAGACAATTAAGGATAGAATTTCCAGGCGCATTGTATCATGTGCTGAGCAGAGGGAATGAAAGAAACCCTATATTCAAGAAAGATTCAGACAGGGCGCTATTTATTGAAACCTTAAAAGGCAGCGCCGAACTATCAGGGGTTGAGGTCATAGCCTATGTCCTCATGGACAATCATTACCATATGATAATAGAGACACCCAATGCAAACCTCAGCAGATTTATGAGACACTTTGGACTGACATACACTGTAAGATTTAATAAAAGATACGGTAGAAGCGGGCATCTGTTTCAAGGAAGATTCAAGGCGATTCTCATAGAAGAAGACCCGTATCTTATGGTCTTGAGCCGGTATATACACCTCAATCCAGTCAGAACAAGAGAATGGGAAGATAGAAAAACAGAAGAAAAGTGGGAGTATCTCAAAGAATATCCATGGAGCACCCTACCCGGTTACATAGAGAAAAAGAAAAGAACAGACTGGATTAAATACGATAAGACGATGGGCTACTTTGCCAATCCCCAGGCTTACAAAGAATACATGATAGAAGGGCTAAAGGCCACATTGGATAGTCCTTTTAAAGAAATAAAAAGCCAGATAATACTCGGAAGCGAAGGGTTTGTTGATAAATTAAAAAGATACCTCAAGGAAGAAACAAAGATGCGAGAAATCCCTGCACTGAGAACACTTAAAAAAACGCTGAGCATAGAAGATGTTATAAAAGAGGTTGGAGACTATTTTCACATAAAAAGGGAAGCGCTCATTTCCAAGTCAGGCAGAGTGATGCGGCAGATTGCCATGGAAATGGCCTATAGATATACAAACAATAATCAGGAAGAGATAGGGAAGGTGTTTGGCGTAGACTACTCAACGGTGAGTCAGAATCGGAAGAGATTAAAACCAAAAACAGAAAAGGATTTAAAATTGAGCAAGGCATTTGATAAAATAGTGGAGCGGTTAGATGAAATGTCAAATTGAAAGATTTGACCCCACTTTTCCCCCATAACCCGGAAAACAACGTCTGACGGCACAACAAAATATGAAAAAGAACCGGGGACAAACCTCTTGCTTTCAGCGACAGACCCGCTCAACAGAACGATAAGCTATACCTATTATGTAAATGGTCTGACAAAGACAGTAACAGACAACCAGAGTAATGTAACAAGATATGAATATGAGTCAATCTATGGTTTGCCCACAAAGATAACAGATGCAAACCAGAAAGATACGATTTTTACCTATACCTATGATGCTGACAATAAAATAACGAAGATTGAGATACAGAACCCTTTATTAGAGAAGACCACAATCAACTTCAACACATACGGAATGCCTGAAAGCATAACAGACCCCAATCAAAACACAGCAACCTATCTGTATGAGAACGCAGGCAAATCAGCAGAGCTCACAAAGATAACAGACATGCTCGGCAATGCCTTTTCATTCGGATATGACGCTCTCGGAAGGCTGCAAAGCGCAACAGACGCAAAAGGCAAGGCAACCAGCTATGCCTATGATTTCAGTGACAGGATAACAGGGTCCCTTGATCCTATGGGATTTATAACAAAATATGTTTACGATGCAACAGGCAATCTCCTCTCAGTTATAGACCCGAAGAACCAGACCATCAAATATGAATACGATGAAAGAAACAGGCTCAAAAAAATGACAGACCAATTGGGAAAAACCGAGACATACACCTATAACGCGAGCGATAACCTCATTGAGTTTACAAACAGAAAAGGCCAAACAACAACCTACACCTATGATACGATGAACAGAATCACAAGAGCAACCTATGCAGATAGCAGTTACACAGACTATATCCATGACGCCGCTGGCCGTCTTACCACAATTAATGACAGCGTCAGCGGCGCAATCTCCTACACCTATTCAGATACAGGGTGTGCAACCGGGTGCAGCGTTGCTTCAGATAAAATAACAAAAGAGGTAACCCTATTGGGGACCATCGATTATACCTACGACGCTGTTGGCAGAAAGACATCAATGACCGTTGCAGGACAACCGGCAGTGTATTATGGATATTTTGATAACGGCCTGCTCAAAGAAATAAGGCAGATGATAAACGGTATTGAAAGAAAATTCAATTTTGCTTATGATGCTGGCAGAAGGAGAAGTGATCTGAAGTATTTCCAGGGGACAGCAGCCACACCGACCATGGAGACAACATATGCCTATGACACAGCGAACAGGCTTTTAAATATACAGCACCTGCAATCAACAGCTGTCCTTGAAAACCTTCTCTATGAATACGACGCCAATGGCAACAGGACACAGTTCACAAGGGATGCAAGCCAGCCATTAGGGGATGGAGTTACAAATCCCTTATGCGGCGCTGAAACATATACCTGGGATGCAAGGAACAGGTTAGTCGGCTTTAATGGCTTTACTGCCGACTGCTCTCCGCTTACTGCCTCCTTTAAGTACGATGCCCTTGGCAGAAGGATTGAGAAGACAATCAATGGTGTTGCAACACAATATGTGTATGATGGATGGGACATAATCCAGGAGATCCAGGGAGGGTTAGCCACGAACTACATCAGAACCTTAAATATAGATGAGCCTTTGATGAGGATAATGGCAGATGGGACCATACGACACTACAAAACTGATGCATTAGGGTCTGTTGTTGGATTGGCGGATGATACTGGCGCTCTCAAAACAACCTATGCCTATGACCCATTCGGCAGAGTTATCATATCAGGGGAATCATCAGACAATCCCTTCCAGTATACAGGGAGAGAGAATGATGGGACTGGGCTTTATTATTATCGCTTCAGATACTATTCCCCTAAACTCCAGAGGTTTATAAGTGAGGATCCGATAGGATTACTTGGTGGGATAAACTTTTACAGTTATGTGGGGAATAGTCCGGTGAATTTTGTGGACCCTCTCGGTTTGATATGGGTAACTGTAGGATATGACTATCCTGGTGTCAGTAATTGGCTTAGATGGTATCTTAATAGATGGACTCAACAAATTGGTAAGGGCTTAGACCCGACAATGCCTGGTGCCGACCCAAATGAATATGCAGGATTAAAAAAGGATGTCATTCAGGAATGGAAGCCAGATCCTAATAATTCGTGTCGTGATAAAGAATACCCAATAGGTACTCGCAGGAGAATTACACAAACTTATACTCAATATATTAATCCTGGTCCCGGTCAAGCACTGACTAATGACCCTGATGCCTATTTTTATTATCAGTGGTCACCATGGGTTGACAGTCCAACCTATAAAGACTATCCTAACACAACCTATGAGAATTTATATCATTGGAGGCAGGGACCATAATGGAAAATCAGGGGGTATTACTATGCTCAGTCTATTTACTTAAAGATATTATTTTACATCCAAGCAACGTATTTGAGAGGGTTAAGCAAGGCAGGTTCCAAAAAGAACCGATGATCATTTTTGGCTTTGGGGCATTAATTACTCTTTTTAAGAGTTTTGTTATAAAACGGCAGAAGGTTTCTTTTTTTGCAAACGAGAGCTTAAATCAAATATTATCAGTGTTGAGTATTCCTCAATTAAGATGGGTCATTTTATACTTGGTTTACTTTGGCTTTCTTTACATGGTCTTTGGCATGTGTAAACTTTTTAATAAGGAGGCGAGCCTAAAATCCTTAATGTTTGCGTTTATATCTATAAGTGGAATAGGGATTATTGGACAATTCCTATTCTATTTTCTACAAATTGTAATTCCAAAAGGTTTAATCTTTTCTGGAAGTTATCTGGTTTACCTGTGGAGCATAGTTTTATATATTCAGGCTATTAGAGTTACACAGGGTATTTCGTTTTTAAGTACTCTTGTTTCTTTTTTTGTCCCCGCTATAGTTATTATAGCCACGATCGGATTGGTGGCAATTTCTCCATATTTAGCTTGGCTGACTACTTAATTCTCACCCTTTCCAGAAAAGATCTAAAGGGTCAGGCCGTTGAAATATAAGAAATTATCTGTTAAGGTGGCGATAAATGACCAGCCCGTTACGAATAGAATATCATGCGGAAGACGTAAATGGGACGGTTGTCCCCTTGAAACTATTCATATGAGAGGACTAAATGAGTCAGTTAAAAATAAATCTTAAAGTATCAGTGTGCTGTATACTTTTTACATTTATAATACTATCCGTCGCCGTCCCTTTTGTCGAATCAACAACCTTCACTTACGATGACGCCAATCGTTTGATACAGGAAGTAGATGAAAATGGAATAACATTCGAGTATATCTATGATGAAGAAGGCAACCTGATTCAGAAGAATGTTAATACGGCTGGGCTTTACATTCTGTCAGTTTCAAAAGATGGCGCAGGCAGCGGAACTGTGGCGAGTTCAGAAACTCCATCCCCTTTTATAAATTGTGGAACGGTCTGCAGTGCGTTATATGCTCCGGCCACGGTTGTCAGGCTGACTGCCACGCCGGATGGAAAATCGATCTTCACCAGCTGGTCAGGTGACTGCTCTGGCACTGCTAATTCCCTGGATGTTCTGATGGATAGGGCAAAGACCTGCACCGCAACCTTTTCAATCAACGTCTATACCGTTACCCCTTCTGCAGGAGCCAATGGCAGCATTACCCCTAATACAGCGCAGAGCATAAATTACAATGCGAGCACATCCTTCACGGTTACGCCGAATACAGGCTATCATATAGCATCAGTGAGCGGTTGCGGCGGGACCTTATCTGGCAACACCTATACCACAGGGCCGATTACCGCTGATTGCGCAGTAACAGCGGCTTTTGCGATAAACACCTATACCATAACAGCTTCAGCAGGGGCCAATGGAACCATTTCGCCTTCAGGGACAATTAATGTAAATTACGGAAGCAATCAGACCTTCACGATTGCACCAAATAGCGGATACCGTGTGGCTGATGTGTTAGTGGATGGTTCGTCTGTAGGAGCTGTTACGACCTATACTTTCAGTAATGTGACAGCCAATCACACCATCAGCGCAACCTACGCTATAAGTGCGTACAACCTGACAGTGACGAGGGCTGGGACAGGCAGCGGTACTGTCACAAGCTCCCCAGCCGGAATAAATTGCGGCGCAAGCTGCTCTGCGACATATAATTATGGGACTTCGGTGACCCTTACAGCTTCTCAGAACACAGGCTCATTCTTCGCGGGCTGGAGCGGCGGTGGATGTTCAGGCACAGGCGCTTGCACTGTGACGATGAATGCTGATATAACAGTGACCGCCACATTTACACAGTATATAACGGTAACTGTTCCCAATGGCGGTGAGAGTTGGGCAAGAGGAACAACGCAGACCATTCGGTGGACATACGCAGGCAATCCAGGTTCATCTGTAAAAATAGAGCTTCTTAAGGGCGACGTGGTGAAGAGCGCTATAGCAAAAAACACTTTGATAGGAAGCAATGGGACCGGCTCTTACAGTTGGAAGATTCCGAGTAATCAGACGGCTGGCACTGATTATAAGATAAGAATCACAAGCACAACAATCAGCAATTATTCAGACATGAGCAACGGAAACTTTACGATAAATTAACAGTTAACATGGACTGGAAAAAGGGGACAGGCTACTTTAAGGAGATAAAGGGGACATATTTATTTATAAATGGTTTATAAGGAGATAAAGGGGACATATTTATTTATAAATGGTTTATTGACATAAGAGATAGCTTTAGTAAAATGACCTTGCGCAACGGGACAAAGAAAATAAATCCGTCCGTCCCCTTTATGTTTCGAGAAAATAAATCCGTCCCCTTTATGTTTCTTATGTTTCGGTCCCCTTTATGTTTCGGGTTTCAGCGCCTTGTATCTGATAAGCCTTGTGGCCTATCTCGTAGCATATTTTGCAGATGCAGCAGATATGGGAGATAAATAGAGGCGTATCCAGTCTTAAAGGGAGCAGTATATTCTTCCTCAACCTCTCCGCAAATTCCTTCACATCAATGTTCTTGATGCTCGTTGCGGACATAAATAGTGACCGCTGAAGTAGTCTCTTGCTATCATAGATAATTTAATTTAAAAATTGGAATTGCAAAAGCCATAGTGTTATGATAATGATAAATTGACTATCACCTTTATTATGGAGGAGACGAGAAATTAATTGAAAAAACTTGGTTCATTTACCTTTGTCTTGCATTCCCATCTTCCCTATGTCTTATCTCACGGCAGATGGCCTCATGGAACAGATTGGCTGAATGAGGCTGCTGCAGAAACATACATACCTCTCTTGAATGTCTTTCATCGCCTTATCTCCGAAGGAATCAGCCCAAAGGTAACCATAGGACTGACGCCTGTCTTAACAGAGATGCTTGCAAACCAATCCTTTAAAAATGAGTTTAAGACATATCTCGGTCAAAAATTAGAGGCAGCAGGCAAGGATATAGCTGAGTTTGAAACCCTTGGCCAGCCTCATTTTGCAAGGCTTGCCAAGATGTGGAAGGATTTCTATAGAAATATATATAAGGACTTTGTAGAGCGGTATGAGCAGAATATAGTAAAGGCCTTTGCAGACCTTCAGAATAGCGGACATATAGAGATAATTACCTGCGGCGCAACGCACGGTTATTTCCCGCTCCTTTCGCAGGATATAAGCATACAGGTTCAGGTAAAGCAGGCAGTGGCATCGTATAAAAGACATTTTGGGAAGCAGCCGCGTGGCATATGGCTTCCCGAGTGCGCTTACAGGCCAGGGTATAAATGGTCTCCTCCCATAGATACCGGCAAGAAGGTTGAGCCGTATTCAAGAAAGGGTGTTGAAGAATTTTTAAGCGAAAATCACATTGAATATTTCTTTATCGATGCGCATCTTTTAAAGGGCGGGAAGGCAATTGGCGTTTATCTTGACAGATTTGAGGCCTTACAGAATCTCTGGGCAAGATTCGCTGAGCAGTATAAGCCATTGCCGGAGAGCACGGAAAAAACGCCATATAAAGCATACTGGGTTGGCATTGCTGAGGGGAAGATGCCGGTAGCTGTGTTTACCAGGGATCCTAAAACAGGCCTTCAGGTATGGAGCGGCGAGTGGGGTTATCCGGGGGACGGCAGCTATCTTGATTTTCATAAAAAGAGATTTCCCGGCGGCATGAAATACTGGAAGGTTACAAGCGCAAAGGCTGACCTTGCTGATAAGAAAGAATATAATCCAGAAGATGCCAATTCAAGAATCTCTGAACATGCAGGTCATTTTAAGGAGCTCATAAAGGCTAATCTCAGCGCTTATCTCAAGACTGCAAAAGAGCCTGGCATAGTAGTATCTCCCTATGACGCAGAACTTTTCGGCCACTGGTGGTTTGAAGGCCCTGAGTGGCTTTATAATGTGATAAAGAATGTCCATCTTGACGGCAGCATAGATTTGGTAACTGCCGGCGAATATCTTGATAAGCAAAGGCCGACGGAGGTTATCTCTTTGCCCGAAGGTTCGTGGGGTGAGGGCGGCTATCACTGGATATGGCTCAATGATATGAATCAGTGGACATGGAAGCATATCTACGAGGCAGAGGAAGAGATGATAAAACTTGCAAAAAAATATGGGGATAGAAAAGAAGACACACTGCTTCAGGAAATTTTAAAACAGGCTGCGAGAGAACTTCTCATACTTCAGGCCTCTGACTGGCAATTTCTGATAAGCACATTTTCTGCAAAGGATTATGCAGAGGCAAGGATTGTCCGGCACTATGAGGATTTTAAAAGGCTTGCTGAAATTGCAAGGATGAAGGGAGAAGGCAAAGAGATTTCGCAGAATGATAAGAACTTTCTTGATATGTGCCAGAAGAGGGATGAACTTTTCCCGGACATTGATATTGCTTGGTTTAGGAAAAATGGAGTTTAAGTAAATAAAGGCTATGGGCAAGGGGCTATAGGGGAAGACTATGGGCATAGAATTTTCCTATAGCCTATAACCCATCGCCTGTCTTTACGGAGTTCAATCTTGTTAAACATAGAAACAAAAGCCCTAAAGCAGATTACCATAGAGGATAACGCCATTGCAGTTGCCCTCTTTGGCGAGACTGGTGATAACCTTAAGCGTTTGGAAAAAAAGCTTGGCGTAAAGCTTGATACGAGAGGGAATGTTGTGTCAATCCGAGGGGAAGGTGAAAAGATTCAGATAGCGGAAAAGGTGCTTCTTGAATTATGTGAACTCATGAAAAAAGGATATGCCATCCATCCAACAGATATAGACTATGCAATAAGGGCAATTGAGATAGACAAGGATACCAATCTTTCAGATATGTTCATGGACACCATCTATATCTCTTTCAAGAAAAAGATTATCTCGCCCAAAAGCCCGGCACAGAAGAGATATATAGATACCATAAGAAAATATGACATTGTCTTTGGAATAGGGCCGGCTGGAACAGGAAAGACATATCTGGCAATGGCAATGGCAGTTGCAGCGCTTTCCAAACATGAGGTGGACAGGATAATACTTACCCGCCCTGCTGTAGAGGCAGGGGAAAAACTCGGATTCTTGCCAGGCGATCTGGCTGCAAAGATTGATCCGTATCTGAGGCCTCTGTATGACGCCCTCCATGATATGATTGATTTTGAAAGGGCGGAGAAGCTTATAGAAAGAGGGACAATAGAGGTTGCGCCATTGGCATTCATGAGAGGCAGAACTTTGAATGATTCATTTGTGATAATGGATGAGGCTCAAAATACAACAAGCGAACAGATGAAGATGTTCCTTACAAGGATAGGATTGGGTTCAAGGACAGTGGTAACAGGCGACATAACCCAGATAGATCTCCCCCTTGCAAAGCCGTCAGGTTTGGTTGAGGCTCAGAAGATACTGCAAGGTGTTGAAGGAATAGGGTTTGCCTCTTTTACAGAAAAAGATGTAGTAAGGCATCCGCTGGTTCAGGATATCATAAAGGCATATGAGGGCAGAAATAGAAAGAAGGTGGAAGACGATGTTGAAGGCGGGGTATGATGGGGCATAAAGAGCCTGCTCGTTCAGTGATGGGCGCTATGCCTCCGCCTGCGATTAAATCCCCTGTTTTTCAGAAATGGGCCATTGCCGTATTGGTAAGCGGCATCTTGGCCCTTTTATTTTCTACCAACATTTCGCTCTTAGATTATTCATATAAGGTTGGAGATATCGCTGTTATAAATGTCAGGGCCAGCCATGATATTCAGACGCAGGATGTGGATATAAAAAGGGGAGAGATTGTAGTCAGGGCAGGAGACAGGGTTACCGAAAGCACGATTAAAAAGCTGAAGGTAGTCCAGCAGACTTCTTATAATAAAGGATTCTTCATATCAGCGATTGGCAGTTTCCTTCTCAGTCTTATCCTCTTTTATACTGCATATACATTTTCTGCATGGAATATAAGAAAATTTGCCTCATCATCCAAGGATGTGCTTCTCATGGGTGTTGTCCTGACAGCAGTTATGATATTGGTCAGGATATCTTTATTTGTTGCCAAATCTATTGAAACTGCATTCCCTGTTATTCCCTTTTATGCATATCTCTATCTTTTACCGGTCGCTGCCGGCCCAATGATAGTCAGGCTTTTTCTGAATTCAGAGACCGCCATGGTCTTTGCGGCAGTGATAAGCCTGATATCAGGCATGTTTTTAGAAGGAAATCTTGGCCTTGCAGCATACTTTTTTATTGGTGGGATTATAGCAGCCAAGGGAGTGCGCCACGCCACGCAAAGGGCTACGATAACAAGGGCAGGCCTGATACTGGGCGGCGTAAATGTGCTTACCCTTATAAGCATTATCATACTCAACGGCAGCTGGTCTTTGAAAGATGATGCGGTCAGCCTTATATTTGGATTCATTGGCGGCCAGATAACAGCGGTGATAGTTACTGGTATTGCGCCTGTGTTTGAAATTATTTTTGGATATACTACAAACATACGGCATCTTGAATTGGCGAGGATGGACCATCCGCTGTTAAAAGAGCTTGCGCTTCATGCCCCCGGCACATACCACCATTCCATTATCATCGGAAGCATGGTAGAGGCAGCAGCCGAGGCAGTCAATGCCAACCCTCTTTTGGCAAAGGTGAGCGCCTATTATCACGATATCGGAAAGATGAAAACCCCGCTCTATTTTATAGAGAATATGCGTGGAGAAAACAGACATGACACCCTTGCCCCTGATAGGAGCGTCCAGATACTCATATCACATGTGGAAGAAGGCGTAAACCTTGCAAATCAGCATAGGCTTGGCGAAGAGATTACAGACATTATCCAGCAGCATCATGGCACATCTTTGATAAGCTACTTTTATCACAAGGCAAAGGGCACAGAGGGGATAAAGATACATGAGGCAAATGAGGCTGATTTTAGATACTCTGGCCCCAAGCCAAGGAGCAAGGAGGCCGGGCTTGTTATGTTGGCTGACGCAGTAGAGGCAGCGTCAAAGACTATTCCTGACCCAAAGCCTGATAAGATTCGCGCTATGGTTCAAAAGATAATAAACAGGATATTTGCAGACGGCCAATTCGATGAGTGCGAATTGACACTCAAAGACCTGAATGCCGTTGCCGAGAGCTTTGTTAGGTCTCTTAGCGGGATGTTCCATCAGAGGATAGAATATCCGGAATTAGCAGATGATATGTATGGCAAGGAGGGATTTATTGAAGGTATTGATACAAAATCAACAAAAGATAAGGGTAAATCTCAAGTTGATAAAGAAACAGGCGAGGGAGATATTAAAAGGTTTGGAGCGTGATGATGCGGAACTGAGCCTTCTTTTGACTGATGATAATGGCATTCAGGAGCTGAACAAGAGATATTTAAAAAAGGATAGCCCGACGGATGTCCTTTCGTTTCCCATGTATGGAAAAGATGGGAAGTGGGGAGTAGGGGGTAGGAGGTGGAAAAAGATTTCTCCGCATCCCGCATCCCACCCCAGATACAAGCATTCGGGGGCAGGCAGCCCACACCCTATTATTTTAGGCGATGTTGTCATATCAATAGAAACCGCAAAAATCCAGGCTAAGGAAAATGGCATAGCTCTTTATGAAGAGATAGTGAGACTGTTAATTCATGGCATACTCCATCTTCTTGGTTTTGACCATGAAAGAGAGAATAAAGAGGCTATGAAGATGAGAAAAGAGGAGGAAAGATTTTTAAAGACCGCAAGATGCAAAATGCAAGGATATAAAAAAAGCAGTCAGGAGCCAGAATTCAGAATCCAGAAGAAAAACTGATTTTATGAAATCATGCCAGAATACCCCTTGCTGTGCAAGGGGATGAATGGCATCCTTATTAATTCCCTCCCCCTTGACGGGGGAGGGTAGGGTGGGGGTGATTGATTGAAAGTTTCACCCTCCCCTTTGTCCCCTCCCGTCAAGGGAGGGGAGGGAGATTTTTGGTTTTTGATGCCCCGCCTTGTAGGCGGGGTCATTCACTCTGACTTCTGACTTCTGGCTGCTGAATTCTGTTTATTTGAAACCGGAGGTTGCACATTGGAAGAAGAGAAAGAACTTATAAAACCAAGAAATGTGTTTGAGAGCCTCAACTGCGCAATAGAAGGGATTATCTATGCGGTGAAACACCAGAGGCATATACGATATTTCTTTGCTGTAGCGGCAGCTGCGTTGTTTTTGAGCCTTATCTTAAATCTCCCTGCAATAGAATTTGTGCTTTTTTCAATCTCTATTGTAATACTGTTATTTGCGGAACTGGTAAATACAGCTATTGAAACCACGATAGACATTGTTTGCGGCAAGAAATATCATGCGCTTGCCAAGGTTGCAAAAGATGTTTCAGCAGGCGCTGTTCTTATATCGTCTATTGGCGTATTCATTATGAGCTATGTTATATTTTCCAAGTATCTCATTGACCCCATCTCAATAAGTTTGCGAACCGGCAAGGGATTTGCCGGCCATATTGCGATAGTAGCGCTGCTGATTGTTCTCATAAGCGTTGTTGCATCAAAGGCATATTGGGGGAAGGGTACTCCGCTTCACGGCGGCATGCCGAGCGGTCACGCTGCTGTAGCCTTTTCCCTCTGGACATCAGTGGTTCTTTTGACCCTGAACCCGCTTGTTATGCTTTTCACTTTTATTATGGCACTCATGGTAAGCCACAGCCGTTTAATAGGAGGCATACATACAAAATTTGAGATACTTCTCGGCGCCCTTATGGGAACAGGTCTAACCTTCCTTATATTCCATATCTTTTCTGTAATATCAAAATAAAATGAGTAGAGCTATTTTATTGACCATACTTTCAAGTGCATTGCTTATTGCAGCATTTCCACCGCTTGATATTGGTTTTCTTGCATGGGTTGGCATGGTGCCGTTCTTTTTTGCATTGGATGGCAGAAAGACAGAAATGAGAAACTTAAGAAATGAAAAATCAGAGAACTCTCTTTTTTTATCCCTCATTTCCCGCTTTTCATTTCTCGTTTCCACCCCATTCTTACTTGGCCTTCTTTGGGGTATTGTATTTTTTCTCGGTACTGTCTATTGGGTTGTAAATTCAATGAGCAATTATGGCGGGGTTCCTGTTATTGCCAGTATTTTTATACTCCTCTTGCTTGTCGTATGTTTGAGTCTCTTTTATGCTTCATTTGGGCTTCTCATTTCTATAACGTCATCTCGCGGAAGTTTATTGGTGAAGCTTCTGTTTATTCCTTCAGCCTGGGCAGGTATTGAGTATATAAGGGCTAATATGATTTTAGGAGGATTTCCATGGGTCCTCTTAGGCTATTCCCAGTCTTCGTTTCTGCCGCTAATCCAGATAGCAGATATTACAGCCGTATATGGTGTATCTTTCCTGATAGTTATTGGTAATCTGTTTATATTTCTTATGCTTTCTTATTGGTTAAAAAGGGAGAAGAAATTCCCTCTTAAAGAGGGGCTTGTCGTTTTTGTTGCTCTTATATTAGTTTTAGCTTACGGCTTTTTAAGGATTTCTCAGATAGATGAAGCTTCTCAAAATTGGGAAGCTTTAAAGATTGGCATTGCCCAGGGCAATATTGACCAGGGCAGTAAATGGGATGCCTCTTTTCAGAAAAAAACAGTAGAGATTTACAAAAACTTAAGCCTTGATTTGGCAAAGCAAGATGTGAAGTTAATCGTCTGGCCTGAGACAGCAGTTCCATTCTATCTTCAATCTGCTAAAGAATTGAGCTCTCAGATATTTGATGTGCCAAAGAAGACTAACACCTATTTATTGACAGGCAGTCCTGCATACGGGCTTGGTTTTGGTAATGGAATAAAATATTATAACAGCGCCTTTCTTATTTCGCCAAAAGGTGAAATTATCGGGAGATATGATAAAATCCATCTTGTCCCATTCGGTGAGTATGTGCCATTCAAACAGTATCTGCCTTTTATCCATAAGCTTGTGGTTGGCGTGGGTGATTTTACTCCAGGAAAATGGCTCAAGCCCCTTGAATTCAATGATAATAGTTTTGGTGTGTTGATATGTTTTGAATCGATATTCCCGGAGCTTGCAAGAGGATTCATAAAAGAAGGCGCTGGTTTTTTAATAAATATGACAAATGACGCATGGTTCGGCAGGACATCAGCGCCATATCAGCATTTTTCACAATCAGTATTTCGCGCCGTAGAAAATAAGGTGTTTTTGGTCAGAGCAGCCAACACAGGCATAAGCGGCGTCATTGACCCTATTGGCAGGGTTCGGTTAAAAAGCAGTATTTTTACAACCGCGAGTATGGTAGAAGATATAAAGGTAAAAAAAGATAACGCAATTACATTCTATGCGCGCTATGGGGATGTGTTTGCAATAGGATGTATTGCGTTTGTAGCGTTTATAGCGTTATGGCGTGTATTGTATGCCTCACGCTATAATGTTTCACTCTGAACATTTAACTAATACAAACGCAATAAATGTTTTTATACTGCGTTGGACTCCTCGGAAAATCCTCAACATACTACAATTAGTATGCCTGCGGTTTTCCTCGTCGTCCGCCTTGTCTAAAACCATTTCTTGCGTTTGTATGATGTAACTTTATTTAATTCGTTTGTATTATCATAGCCCGCCGTATGAGATGATTAATAACTTAATAGAAAGGAAAATATTATGTTTGAAGAAATTCAGGAAAGATTAAAGGGGTTACAAGGCAGAGTGTCAGAACTACGAGGTTATCTTTGACGTAGATTCAAAATTAAAAAAATTAGCTGAGATTGAAAAGACTGCTTCAAATCCAGCCCTGTGGGAAAATGCGGATGAGGCCCAGAAGATTCTTAAATCTCAGGCAGCCCTTAAGGCAGAGATTGCCTCAGTTGTCAACGTTGAAAATACCGCAGAGGATGCATCTGTTCTGCTGGAACTTGCCATTTCAGAGAATAGCCCTGAGACTGCAAAAGAGGCAGAGGAAAAACTTGCGGAAGTAGAAAAAGGAATACATCATCTGGATGTCCAGAGAATGCTTGGCAAAGAGCATGACAGGCTCAGCGCCATTGTTGCCATTCATCCGGGCGCTGGCGGTACTGAGGCGCAGGACTGGGCAGAGATACTTCTCCGGATGTATACCAGATGGGCTGAGAAAAAGGGCTACAAAGTGGAGGTTGCTGATTATCAGCAAGGTGAAGAGGCTGGCATAAAAAGCGCCACATTTACCGTGGAGGGTAATTATGCCTATGGTTATCTGAAGGCAGAGGTGGGGGTGCACCGCCTTGTGAGAATTTCACCCTTTGATGCGAATCAGCGGCGGCACACATCCTTTGCCTCTGTATTTGTCTATCCGGAGATTGAGGATGATATTGAGATAGATATAAAAGATGCTGAACTCAAGATTGATACATTCAGGGCAGGCGGGGCAGGCGGCCAGAATGTAAACAAGGTAGAGACTGCTGTGAGGATAACGCATATACCGACCGGCATTATAGTGCAGTGTCAGGCAGAGAGAAGCCAGCATAAGAATAGAGAGCTGGCAATGAAGTTACTCAGGTCAAGGCTTTATGATCTGAAGCTTAAAGAGCAGGAAGAGAAGATGGATAAATTTCATAAGGAAAAAAAAGAGATTACATGGGGCAGCCAGATTCGCTCTTATGTAATGCAGCCATACCGCTTGATTAAAGACCACAGAACAGGTTTTGAGACAGGAAATATTGAACCAGTGCTTGACGGGAAATTAGATGAATTTATGGAGGCATATCTTTTACAGAGTGTCAAAGCGCCATAGCATCCAAAAGTCAGAGTGAAAACTTTGACTCTCTGACTCTTTGAGGCTAACCATATTTCCAGAAAACTATGCGGGCAATTAAAAAGATTAAATGTCCCATATGCGGCAAGGAAGCCGAATGGGAAGGTAATCCCTTCAGACCCTTCTGTTCGGAAAGGTGCAGCCTTATAGACCTTGGAAAGTGGGCGGATGGGAAATATTCTGTAGAAGCCGAAGAGGCCAAAGAAGAACCAGAAGAGGGGCAAGATGACTGAATTAGATGTAATGGAATCTTTAAAGCAAAAAGAGGAAGAGCTGGAGAATCTTTTTAGAGAGGCCAGGGAAAAGGCATCGCAAATCAAGAAAGATGCCTTACGCAGGACAGAAGAGATAAAGCTATCCATGTCAAAAGAGAGCGGCGATATATTGGAAGAGTATAAAAGAAGTGAGCTGGAAAAGATAAATAAAGAGGCAGAGGCTATAAAGCAAGATGCTGCAAAAAAGGCTCAGGATTTAAGAAGACTATCAGAAGAAAGAGAGGAAAAGGCAGTTGAGATAGCGGTTAGTTATATACTTGAGGGTAAGCATTGAAAATTGAAGATTGTAAATTGAAAAATGTAAAATTGAAAGAACTTAAATTTGCAATTTACACTTTTCAATTTTTATTTTGCAATGGAGCATAGCGACTTATGATAAAAGTAATGAGCAAGATTCAGCTCATTGGCTCAAAAGGCCTGTTGGGCGAAGTTATAAAGGCGCTTCATGAGCTTGGTATTGTGCATATAGAGAGCATACCAAGTAGAATCAGCCTTGAAGATACTTACTTAAAAAGAGAGCCTATTGAAAGGGAAAAGGCGCTGCTCAAGGAAAGGCTTGAGAAGGTATTGGGCCGGCTTAAAGGCATATATATGCTTCTGCCTGCGGCAAAGGCAGAAGAAATGGTAGAAGGCATAATACCTGTGCTTTTGGCAGACATCACATCTAATGCCTTTCTGGATAAAGTGGATAGTTTAGAACAAGAAGTCAGGGGTCTGCACGCTGAAAGGGCAGGGCTTTCAGAAGAAATTTCATCTATTGAAAGATATGAAAAGATATTAAAAGGCATTGCGCCCTTAGTGGCAAAACTAAAAGGTATTAATAGCTTTGAAACAATGGGCATTACCATTGACAGGGCAAAAGAAGACATTATACCTTTGCTTGAAACTGAGATAAGCCGCATTACAGAAGATAAATATCAGCTTTTTGTAAAGGATATAGATAAAGATATAGTCGGTGTCGTCATTACCTATCCAAAGAAATACGATGCAAAGATTAAGGCGCTTATCTCAAGCGAGGCGATATCAGAGATAAAACTTCCAGAGAGATATGCTGAGATGACGCTCTTTGATGCGCTTAAGAATATGGTAAGGAGAAGGGAAGATGTGCCGGCTTTGGTGAGCGATATTGATAATAAATTAAATGCGTTATCAGAAAAGTGGTATAAAACCCTTGAAAGATTGATGGGGCTTTTGCGGGATACCATTGATGAGCTAAAGGCCCTTGCATACTGCGCCCATACAAGGTTTACCTTTGTGATAGTTGGTTGGATTCCGAAGGAGAAATTTAATATCCTTTCCAGCACTGTCAGTAATAGATTTGGCGACAGGGTTATAGTCAGGGAGATACAGGTAAGAGAGGATGAGATAGATTTAATCCCTGTTTATATAAAGAACCCAAAACTTTTAAGACCGTTTGAGATTTTTTTGAGAGTCCTGCCGCCGCCTAAATATGGTTCCGTAGACCCCACGCCGTATCTTGCCTTATTTTTTCCAACCTTTTTCGGGCTTATACTTGGCGATATTGGATACGGTATAATACTTTTTTTTCTAAGTCTTTATCTTAAGAAACTGTATAAGACAAAAGAGTATATATCTAACCTTGCTTCCATCTTTGTTATTTCAAGCCTGTTTGCGATAGTGTTTGGCATACTCTTTGGAGAATTCTTTGGCGACCTTGGAGAAAGGCTTGGCCTGCTTCATCCAATAATCTTTGACAGATTAAAGGCTATGAAGGTATTTCTTCTGCTATCCATTGGAATAGGCCTGGGCCATGTAACCCTTGGCCTCATGCTTGCTATAGTAAATTATATTCACAGGGGCAAAGGTAAAGAGGCCTTGGCAAAGGCATCAATGTTGATATTGCTGTTTACCCTGATTATTATACTGGCTGTTTTAGCAGAGTATCTTCCTAAAGAGATGATTACGCCGAGCGTTCTGGTTATGCTGGCAGCATTTATTATTCTTACACTGCTGGAAGGTATTATAGGCCCTTTGGAGGTTCTGAAGTCCATAGGCAATATCCTTTCCTATGCCCGTATCATGGCTATCGGAACTGCATCTGTGGCATTGGCTATGGTGGCAAATAAGCTGGGCGGTTTAACAGGCAATGTTATCCTCGGCATACTTATAGCCGGCCTAATCCATACTATAAATATATTCCTCGGTATACTGAGCCCAAGCATACAATCCTTAAGACTACACTATGTGGAATTTTTCAGTAAGTTCTATCAAACAGGCGGAAGAAGATATGAACCGTTTAAGAAAACAGGAAAATAAGAGTCAAAGAGTCAGAGTATCAGAGAGTCAGAGTAAAAACTGTGCCTCTTTAACCCTTTGACTCTCTGACTCTTTGACTCTTTGACTCTAATCATGGGAGGTGTTTATGGAAAAAGCTCTTATTGCATTGGCTGCGGCCATGGCTATAGCAATCCCTGCGCTGGCAACCGCGTGGGCGCAAAGCAAGATAGGCTCTGCCGGAGCCGGGGCTGTGGCAGAAAAGCCTGAGCTGAGCGGCATCATAATTATCTTAATAGCTATTCCGGAAACTATGGTGATACTTGGGTTTGTGATAGCCTATCTTATACTTTCTTAGATAAGTTGATTAGAGAATTAGAGATTAGAGATTGGGTCTTTTTCTAATTCACTATAGTGGACGACAAAAATAAGCAGATGTAGTTTGCCCATTTATGGGCGTATTTTAAAATCGCCGATAAATCGGCAGACTACAAATTTATGTCGCTGAGTATAATTCTCTATTTCGCCATTCAACCAATTATGAGTGAAAAAGAACTGTTAAAAGCGCTTGAAGAGGATACAAGACGGGAATGCACTGCTATTCTTGAAAATGCCGGGCAGGAGGCAGAGGCCATTGTAAAAGCGGCAATAGAAGGGCAGGAGAGGTTTAAGAGGGAAAGGTTTGAAAGGGCAAAGGCCTCTATGGATTCAGAAAGGGTGAAGATGCTGGCCAATGCAAGATTGTATACAAATGAGGTCATGCTTAAAGAGAGACAACTTGCAATTGCGGGGGTTTTTGAAAAGGCATCTGATAGGTTAAAGAGGGTGCGCAGCAATAAAGATTATTCAAAGATATTCGAAAGGCTTTTAAAGGAGACAAGAGAACAATGGCGCACTTATATGAAAGGGGAAAAGGGCGTAATCATAGTGTTAAAAGAAGATATGCTGTTTTTGAAAGGTTTTAACGATACTAACTGCGAACTCATTGCTGATGAGGCAGGCAATATGCCGCCAGGCATTATTATGATGAGTAAGGATAAAAAATACAAGATAGTAAATACACTTGATTCAAGATTAGAAAAGGCAAGGCCGGAGCTTGTGTCAATGATTGATAGGACATTGCTTAGCGCAGAATGAAAAATGAGGTTTGAGGTGTGAGGATTGAGGTTTGAGGCAAAAGCCTCTCTCCTCTAACCTCCAGCCTCTTGCATTTTTTAATGGAGCAAAGTGACATGGACTTAAGCTACCTTAATGCGCGAATAAGGGCATGGAATGGAGAACTTATTGATAAGGCGCAATATGATGAACTTATCAGCGCAACGGATATGAAAGGCCTGACAACGCGCCTTAAAGAAACGATTTATGCGCGGGATATAGAGATAGCTGCAGCGAGATATAAGAATGGAGCAGATATTTTAGAAGGCGGACTGAGAGGAAATCTTGCGAGCATATTTAAAAGAGTGTGGATTTATGCCCCAGTTTCTGCATGGACAATCCTTCAGGCCGTATTTTCTATTTGGGAAGTATATAACGTAAAGGCTATAGTAAGGGCGAGAGATAAGGGAATTTCGCCTGATGAAAGCATATCTATTCTTATTCCGGCAGGTGAAATGGATGAGGCTGCCCTGAAAGAATTAAACCAGCAGAAGGATATAAAAGACATTCTCAATCTCCTTTCTACATGGGGAAGCCCGTATGCAAGGCCGCTAAGAGGTGTTATTCAGCAGTATATGCGGGAAAGACATCTCATGGTCCTTGAACTCGCCCTCGATCGTTTTGTGCCTGAGCACTGCCTTTCTTCTGCAGGAGGTCATGATATAAATAAAAAGATAGTGAGACGTTTTATACAAGAGAGGATAGATAGTATAAATCTATCAACACTCTTGAAACTATCCGGAGAAGGACTGTATCCTGCCAACATGAACAGCTATTTTCTTGAAGGCGGAAATAGGATTGATAGGGATGATTTCTTAAAACTTGCTAAAGGCAAGGACAGAAAAGAACTTCTGCAAGGCCTTATAGATGGAGTAAAAGATAGACATTGGAGAAAGATAATCAGCGCAATAGACCCTGATGAGGCATTCTTTCTGGAAGAACAGCTTGAAGAATTGACAAGGCAAAACATGTGCAAACTTGCTGTCATAGAGCCACTAAGCATTGCCCTTGCTATCTGCTTTATTTATAAAAAGATAAGAGAGATAAAAAATTTGAGGCTTATTATCAGGGCAAAGGTTTTTGACATGCCTGCAATTGAGGTAAAGAGGTTTATCATTTAAAGACAGGCAATAGGCAAGAGGCGATAGGTTATAGGTAAAATCCTATTGCTCATTGCCTATTGCCTATTAGCTTATGTCCAAACTTCTTATAATCACATATTCTGACACATCTACTGGTTTTGACCTTGCAGCCGTTGAGGTCAATGTCATAACCTTTGTTAATCAAGGGTAGTATCTTGTCCAGTTCTTTAATGCTGTTGAAAGGTCTGCGTCAGAAAAGAGTATTACTTCAGCATTTGAGGCCAATACACCCTTTTTGACAGAAGAGCCTTTACCTTGATTGACTGGATTTTTAATAACAGTAAGATTGCTTTTTATTATTTCTCTTGCAACATCTAACGTCCTGTCAATAGAGCCGTCGTCCGCCAAAATTATTTCCCATGGAAAATCTTTGACAGATAGATAATGCAGAATCTTTGTAATGGCAGCGGCAATTCTTTTCTCTTCATTGTAGGCAGGGATGATTATAGATAGCATCGTTCTTGAAGATTTGCATAATTGGCGTTTGAATGCAAGCCGAAAGTAGGGAGTAGAATAAAACAGGATGTTGTGAAAAATATGTAACGGGGAGGATATTCCATGGTATGAAAAAAGCGGATAAGAGGGGTATATATGTTCCTTCCATTTAGGAAGAGCGTGGTTTTGTTTTTGGATAAGATAATGGTCTTTAATATATTTAAAGGAGCAGGATATGAAAAAGAAAATCTTTGTGGCATATGTTTTCTTGACGATACTTTCCACCTGTAATGTTTTGGCCCAGGAGGTTATACAGGAGTGGCTTATGAAATACGATGGTGGACATTATGACCATCCTGTGGACATTGCAATAGATTTCTCAGGCAATGTATATGTAACAGGGTGGAGCAATAGCGGTTCTGGAGAATCTTTTTTCGCCGATTTTGTTACGGTAAAGTATGATGCAAATGGCAATGAATTATGGGTTAGGAAGTACGATGGGGATTATAGAGACCGTCCTAGTGGCATTGTAGTAGATTCTTTAAGTAATGTATATGTAACAGGATATAGCCATGACCCGAATATATGTAGATGCGCTCTATCTGTTACAATAAAATATGATGCAGATGGAAATGAACTGTGGGTTAAAAAGTCCGGTGGGGGTTCTGATGCCCTTCCCCCGAAATAGCGGACACACCGAAAGGTTAGGTTATAATAGAACCTTAAAACCTAAGGAGGTGTGAAATGCAAGAGAGAAAGGTGAATAGGAAGTACGATAAGCAGTTTAAGGAAGAAGCAGTAAGACTTGCAACAGAGGAAGGACGAAAGGTTACTGAAGTAGCCCGGAG
>Ga0209751_10001779_pt1 | contig 21872 bp, 16 predicted proteins | sample RifCSP13_1_FD_184019 | JGI IMG/M metagenome (GOLD analysis project Ga0209751, IMG submission 184019) | Soil microbial communities from Rifle, Colorado - Rifle CSP2_sed 13_1 (SPAdes) (version 2) | ecosystem: Environmental > Terrestrial > Deep subsurface > Rock core/Sediment | place: Rifle...
CATTGGCCCTGACCAGCGAGGTGAGGATGGCCGATCCCTGATCGCCGGTCGTGCGCGCCGCGTACGCCTGGCCCCGTCGCTCGACCACGACGCGCAGGTAACTCTCGCGCCCGTCTGAGCGGATGTCCTCGAGAACGACGGCCCACACCACCAGTTTTTCCCAACGGCGCTGCCCGCTCAGCTTGAGGAGCGCCGGGCGCACAAAGACTTCGAACGACACCAAAGCCGAAACCGGGTTACCGGGCAGGCCGAAGAACGGCGTCCCGCGCACGTTCCCGAATGCCACCGGCTTGCCCGGGCGCATCTTTACCCGCCAGAAGCTCAGCGCGCCTTCCGCCTCGACGACCTCCTTGACGACGTCATACGCGCCCACCGAAACGCCCGCCGAGCTGAGTATCAAGTTGGCTTCCACCTCGAGCGCGCTCATCAGTTTCTCGCGGACGGCCTCCGCCCGGTCGCGGGCGATGCCCAGCCGGCGCGCGCGCGCGCCGTACATCTCGACGGCGGCGGCGAGCATATAACTGTTCGTGTCGCGGATTTGCCCCGGCGCCAGCGCGTTTTCAACCTCGACCAGCTCGTCGCCGGTCGAGAGGATGGCGACAAGCGGCTGGCGGTGGACTCTGGCGTGTGCATGTCCCAACCCGGCGAGGACGCCGATGGACGCCGGCCGCAGGACCTGGCCAGCCCGCAGGACGATCTGCCCACGGCGAACGTCCTGCCCCACCGGTCGCACATTCGCTCCGGCCTGGGCGCGCCTGAAAATACGAATCACCTCAGGCGGCGGGGCGCCGGAGTGATCGCGCCGGTCGTCCGTGTCTTCCACCGGAACCACGGCCTCAGCCCCCTCCGGCATGGGCGCGCCGGTCATGATGCGCATGGCTGTGCCTTCGGCCAGCGGCTGCGGCGCGAGTGAGCCAGCCGGAATATCGCCGCTCACCTTCAACACGGCGGGCCGTTCACGCGCAGCGCCCGCCACGTCGCGCACGTGCACCGCGTAGCCGTCCATGCTCGAATTGGCGAAGGGCGGAATGTCCCGAGCCGCGACAATGTCCTCGGCCAGCACACGCCCGGCGGCCTGACCGAGGGCGATGATTTCTGTGTCGAGGGGCTGAAAATGATCGAGGATGCGAGCCAGCGCCTCAGAGACGCTGAGCATCGCGGGCGGCAGATGGCTCATACTGTGGCTCGGCGTGTTTCGACGGGGATGCTGGAGGTGATTATAACACGCGGAGCCAGCGCCGCCGCTGATTGTCTCTTAGCAGTAATACAGATTTGTCTGAGGGGTGAGGGCAATCACGGGGTCGTCGGCAATCTGCTCGATTTGTCCTAAAGCCATGACACAAGCCCCCGCCTGGACTTCGGGGAAAATGAACTCGTGGGACACGAAATAGAAGCCGCGGCCTTTGGCAAAGGTCACGTAAAAAGTCTGGTCCGTCGCATAAGCGCTCTCGACGATACCATACACACACCTCTGGCTCCCCACGTCGTCCAGGCCGATCTCCGACCACAGCGTGCAGTGAGCCGGCGTGGTCTGAAGTCTGCTGATTGACCGGGACGTTCTCGCGCCCGGCGGCTCCGCAGTGGGCGCAGCCAATAGATTGAGAAAAGCCCCCGGCGCGGCGTTGGTCAGCAGACCCCCAGAGAACAGCGCCGCCCCGATGAGCCAGGCGGGCAGCAAAATGCTCCCGCCTTTCTGTGGATGGAGGAATCTTGTCCATCCATCCGAGGGATGGCTGCGCCAGCGATAGATCAGGTCAAGCGCCATGCTCACCGCCCCGGCCAGCAGGATGATAGCCGAATTGCTCCCCCCCATCAATAAGCCCAGGACATATGCCGCGCCGACCGCGGCCAGGACAAATATGACTCCCAACCGGTTGAACATCGTCATTATCTTTAACCTGCCTTCCATCGTCGCGCCTCAATCACGTTCGGCAGCGTCTCAATCCGCGCCAGCACGCGCGAGAGCGTGCCCACGTCCGAGATCTCCATCGTCGCCTCAATCGTGGCGAGGCTGTTTTTCGTCGTGGCGTAGAAGGAAGTCATATTGATATGTTCCTCCGCCACGACCGTCGAGACGTCGCGCGCCAGGCCGTCGCGGTCGTAGGCGGTGATGCGCACCGACACCGGATACGTCTGCTGCACCTGCCCCCACGAGACTTTGATGTACCGCTCCGCCTCGCGCTTGTCGAGCACGTTCGGGCAGTCACGCCGGTGGACGGTGACGCCGCGCCCGCGCGTGATGTACCCGACGATAGGGTCGCCTGGGGCGGGCCGGCAGCAAGTCGCCAGCCGGGTCAACAACCCTTTCGCGCCGAGGATGCTGATCTCGTCGGAATGGACTTCCTTCCTCGGCGCTTCGACCGGCAGCTCTTTCTTCAGCTGGTCCTGCTTCAGCTGCTCCTGAGCGCGCTCCTCCTCCAACACTTTGGCGGCGATCTGGCGGCCGTGGATGTCGCCTGTCCCGACCGCATACAACAATTCGTCCGGCTTGCCGAAGTCAAAGGCGCGCGCCAGCGCCTCCTGGCTGAACTCCTCGACCCCCAGCCGCTTGAGTTCCTTCTCCAGGATCTCGCGGCCCTGATTGACGACCTGCTCCCGGTCCTGCTTGCGGAACCACTGGCGGATTTTCTGGATCGCGCGGTGCGATTTCACCAGTCCCAGGTCCGGGTTCAGCCAGTCGCGCGAGGGGCCGCCGTGCTTGGCGGTAAGAATCTCCACTTTGTCGCCGGTCCTCAGGCGATAGTCGAGGCTCACCAGTTTGCCGTTCACCTTCGCTCCCCGGCAACGGTCGCCGACCGAAGTGTGCACGTGGTAGGCGAAGTCAATCGGGGTCGCACCCGCTGGGAGGTCAATGATATCCCCGCGCGGGGTGAAGGCGTACACCCGGTCATCCGACACCTCGCTCTTCATCACGTCCACGAATTCCCCGGCGGACAAATCTTGCCGCCACTCCATCAGGCCGCGGAGCCACTGGATGCGCTTCTCGTAAGCCTCGTCGCGCTTCGCCCCTTCCTTGTAGCGCCAGTGCGCGGCGATGCCGTACTCGGCGTTCTCGTGCATCTCCGGCGTGCGGATTTGCACTTCAAGCTGCTTGCCGTCGTCGTGTACGACGGCGGTGTGGAGCGACTGGTAGAAGTTGTCCTTGGGCGTGGCGATGTAGTCGTCGAACTGGCCGGGGATCGGCTTCCACAGACTGTGGATGACGCCGAGGGCGGAGTAACAGGTGGGCTTGTCTTTCACGACCACGCGCACCGCGCGCACGTCGTAGACCTCGTCAAAGCTCACCCCTTTGCGCTCCATCTTCTTGTAAATCGAGTAGATGTGCTTGGGCCGCCCGGACACCTCGGCCTCGATGCCCTCTTTCACCAGCGCGCCCCGCACGTGCCCGACGATGCGCGTCATCGTCTTCTCGCGGTCCTCGCGGTGCTCCGCGATCTGCGCGGAGATGTCACGATATTGCGCCGGCGCGGTATACCGGAACGACAGGTCCTCCAGTTCCCATTTCATCTGCCAGATACCCAGGCGGTTGGCGAGCGGCGCAAAAATCTCCAGCGTCTCGCGGGCGATGCGCTCTTGTTTCTCCGGCTTCACGTACGAGAGCGTCCGCATGTTGTGCAGGCGGTCAGCGAGTTTGATGAGCACCACGCGCACGTCATCGCTCATCGCCAGGAACGTCTTGCGCAGACTTTCCTTGTGCTGGTCAATCGGCGTGTTGCCGTCCTTCGACACGCGCGGCAGTTGCGCGAGCTTGGTCACGCCGTCCACCAGCTTCGCCACTTCATCCCCGAAACCGCGCCGCAGGTCGTCCAGCGACATCGCCGTATCCTCGACCGTGTCGTGCAACAATCCGGCGACGATCACTGCCGCTGGCAGGCGCAACTCAGCCAGAATGTGCGCGACGTGCAGGGCGTGCTGCACATACGGCTCGCCCGAGGCGCGCATCTGGCCTGCGTGCGCCTTCTCGGCCGCGGCGTAGGCCCGCTCAATCATCTCGCGCTCGTTCGGCGTCACCGACGGCGGCAGGGTTTTCAACAGCGTGTCCAGCTTCATCGCTTAGAAGTATAACGGGCGGGAAGAGCCAGGGCAAGGGGAGGAAAGTTGGAGGCTGAAAATCTGGCGGGGATCATTTGGGGTTTTCCATCCGTCTATGCTAAACTCCCAGTCATGCTGGGAAAACCTCTGCACGGCAAAGGTTTGTGGATCCGGCGCATCACTGAGTGCGAGGCAGGCGATCTCGAACGCATTGCCACCCGGGCCCAGGGAGCCGGGTTGACGCACGTCATTCTCAAAATCGCCGACGGCGCCGACCCCTACAACGTCGAGCGCACGACCTACGGCGACGCCGCCGCCGAGTTGATCCGCCACCTGCGCGCTGCTGGGATGGACGTGTGGGGCTGGCATCCCGTGTACGGCGACCGACCCCGTTTCAAAGGCGCATTCCAGGCCGATTACCATCTGCGCGAGGCCGAAGAAGCCCTCCACCGCGTTGACGAACTCGACGACGCCGGGCTGCAAGGCTATGTCGTCAATGCCCAGGGTGATTATGAGCGCGCCCCCCACCGGGCGCAGAAGGCCGCGCAATTCATGGAAACCGTCCGCGCTGGCCTGCGCGATTTCCCCATCGCCCTCGCCTCGTGGAAAAATCCCAAGGCCCACCCGCACTTCCCGTGGCAGGAATTCCGCAGCTTGTGCGACCTCGACCTGCCGCAGGTCTTCTGGATCGGAACCTACGGCGAAGTCGCGCGCCAGTTGGAGGCCGCCGTCCGCCAGTTCGCTATGCTCACTCCGCGCCTGCCCTGCGTGCCGACCGGCCCGGCCTTCTTTGAAAGCGACTGGCGGCCCTCCCCCGACGAACTCGTCGAGTTCTTCGAGACAGCCATCACCCTCGGCCTGCGCGCCGCCAACCTGTGGGACTTGGACCAACTCGCCCTCGGCGGCGATGAACCCTATAACCCGAAGCGCTTGGATTTCACGGCTCACTGGGAGGCCGTCGCCCGCTTTGTGTGGCGCGAACCGGAGGCCGAACCCGAATGGATGCGCGTCCCCGAATATGAAACGGTCGAGGCAATTGAGCTGGCCTACGGCGAACCTGCGCCCGCGCCGCCTCCCGCCCCCGTACCAGCGGCCGAACCTGAAGCCGCCGCTGAAGTCGAAGCGGTTGAGCTTGCCCCCGAGCCTGAAGCCGAATCTGCTCCAGAGGTTGAGCCTGTGGCTGCCCCGGCGCCTCCGCTGGCGCGTGTGTCGCGCACAGGACTCCCCGCGTGGCTGCAGACTGAACTGGCCCGCGTCCATGCGACTGAAGCTGAGGCCGCGTCGCCGGCGGTTGAAGAATACGCCGTCGAACCCGAAGAGGCCATCGAGCCCGAGGCGGAAGCTGAATTGCCTGAACACCTGCAATTCCTCCACCACCCCGAACTCGCCGACGCCATCGAAATCTACGGCGCGCCCGGCGGTAGGGGCGAACCTGGTGTTCTCCCGGAACCTGGTGTTCCCCCAGAACCGCCGCTCTTCCTTATGGAACCCGAGACCGAGCGCCGTCTCTCCGCGCTTGTCGAAGCCCCGCCCGCCGAAGCGACTTCGGAGCCGCCGCTGTTCATCACAGGCGAATTCGAGCACGAACTGGAACCCGGCCTTGACCTCCAACTCGAAACCGCCGAAGACCTGCCGGAGCACCTCCAATTTCTCCACTATCCCGAACTCGCCGACGCTATCGAAATCTACGGCGCGCCCGGTGGTAGGGGCGAACCTGGTGTTCTCCCGGAACCTCCGCTCTTTGTCATGGAACCGGAGGCCGAACGCGCGCTGGCGGCCGCCGCTGAAGCCCGCCCCTTTGAGGCCGCCGCCGAGCCGCCGCTGTTCATCACCGGCAAGTACGAATACGAGCTTGAACCCGATTTTGCTCTCGACCTTGAGCCGGGCGATGACCTGCCGGAGTGGTTGCAGTTTCTCAACCACCCCGAACTTGCCGACGCTATCGAGATCGTCGCCCCGCTTCAGGCGGAACTGGATGCCCTCGCATACGAGGAAGACGCGCTCAGGCGTGTGACCACATGGGTTGAGCCTGAGCAGGAGGCCATGCGCTTCGTCGTTGAGCCTGAGCCAGAACCGGAACCCGAGCCGGTTTTCTACGAGCTCGAACTAGCGGACGCGCTTGAGTTCCAGCTCGAACCCGAAGACGATCTTCCTGAGCACCTGCAATTCCTGAACAACCCTGACCTGGCGGACGCCATTGAACTGGCTGCACCTCCACCGCCCACCCCCGAATCTGCGCCGGGACCAGTGGCCCCAGCTCAGCCTATGGTCGCCGCTCCGGTTGAAGAACCCGCCGCGCCCGAAGAAGAACTCGTCGCCATGCCGGAGTGGGTGCACCTGCCCTCCGCCATCCCGCAGGCCGAACCGGAACAGCCCTCCGAAGCTGCACTGGCCGAAATCCTCCCCGTCCCTTCCGAGCCTGCGCCGCTACCCGATTGGCTTCCTCCGGCTAAAGGCGAGATTGCCCACGCGGAAGAGCCGGTCCCTGCTCCACCCTCTGAACCGACAGCCACTCCTGCGCCCGAGGCCGGGCCTTTGCCCGACTGGCTCGCGCAAGCCGACGCCGAACTTGCCCGCGCCGCCGAACCGCTCCCTGACTGGCTTACACAGGCCGAGGCCGACCTCATCCGCGCCGAGGAACCTGAGGCCGCGCCCGTCCCGGCCCCAGTCGCAACATCGGAACCGGAAGGCGAAGAACTCCCCGACTGGCTCGCGCAGGCCGACGCCGAACTTGCCCGCGCGGGCGCGGCTGAACCTGGTATGGGCGAACCCGGTGCTCGTCTTGAACCTGGTGTTCGTCCCGAACCCGGCGTTCGCCCTGAACCTGTGATCACTGCCCCAGTTGAACAGCCCGCCGCTCCCTCACCACCCGAGCTGGCCATCCCGGTTCGCCCTGTCCCGGTTCCCGCACCTGCCTCCATTCCCGAATCCCCACCCATCCCCGTCGCCGAGGGCGATATCGTGGGCCGTCTGTTTGCTGCTCTGCGTCGAGGCCGGCTGGACGAGGCTCTCTCGCTCTACGGCCCGAGCTTCGCGCTCGTCAGCGCCGAACGTGTGGTGCGCGACCCTGAAGGCGCGCGCACGTTCTATCAATCCATGCTGCAACGCCTCGAGGGCCGCACCCTCAGCCTGCTCTCCCAGCGCGGCACGCGCGTGGCCGTGCGCGCCCGCTGGGCCTCGCGCCAGAAAGATGGGACCTCCGTGCAAGGGGCTGACACCTTCCACCTCAACCGCGAGGGGCAAATCGTCTACCATCAGACCACGTTCCGCACTGAGTGACCTGGCCTCCCCTCAGGCGGCCTGCGCCTCGCGCCAATGACCTCGGCACGATGCTTGCAACCTTCACGGAGCCAACATGACACTTCAAGGTAAGGGCTGGTACATCTGGCAAATCCCCCGGTGTGAGGGCGGCGCCCCTTCTGCCATCGCCGGGCGGGCCGCGGCCGCAGGCCTTACCCACGTCCTGCTCAAAGTCGCCGAAAGAACTTACGGCTTCGGGTTTGACAAGAATGGACAGGACCTCATCCCCCCGGTGGCCGACGCTTTGCGCGCGCGCGGCATCCAGGTCTGGGGCTGGCAATACATTTACGGCGACAATCCGGCCGGCGAAGCCAACATCGCCATCCAGCGCGCTGCGCAACTCAGGCTCGACGGCTACGTGGTGGATGCTGAGGTCGAGTTCAAGCAGCCGGGCAAATCCGGGGCCGCGCGGACTTATATGAACACGTTGCGCGCCGGCCTGCCGAACACGCCCATCGCGCTGTCCTCTTTCCGCTACCCGTCCCTGCACCAGCAATTGCCGTGGGGCGCGTTCCTCGAAAAATGCGATTACAACATGCCGCAGGTGTACTGGGAACAGTCGCACAACCCCGACCAGCAGCTCGCCCGCTGCGTCAACGAGTTCTCCAACAAATCGCTCGTCGGCTTCGTCCGGCCCGTCGTCCCCACCGGCTCGGCCTATGGTGTGGGCAACTGGCGGGCGACCGCCGACGACCTCGCCAGTTTCTACGGCAAAGCCCTAGAGTTAGGATTACCCGCTGCCAACCTTTACAGTTGGGATTACGCGGGCGCTTCGGCTCATAGCGACCTGTGGAACGCAGCGGCGCAATTTAATTGGCCTGCTCCCAAGCCGCAGGACATCGTCGAGCGCTATTTCAGCGGCCTCAACTCCGGCGACCCGGCCCAAGTGCTCCGGCTTTATCAGCCCAACGCCGGGCACGTCACCATCAAGCGCACGGTCATCGGCCTCGAAGACCTCAGCAAGTGGTATCTGGATTTGCTCCACAGCGCGCTGGCCGGGGCGAAGTTCGAGCTGATCGAGTCATCCGGGAGCGGCAACTCACGGCATTTCCGCTGGACGGCCGTCGGTCCGCGCGCCGCCGTGGCCGACGGCGACGACACGCTCGGCCTGCGTGACGGGTTGATCCAGTATCACTACACCTCCTTCACCCTCGCCCCGCGTTCGTAGGAGCGCGTCGTGCGCGTGATTTCGTAGGAGCTAAATATCCCCTGCCGCTCTCAAACGCTCAATCTCCTCGTCCGCGTAACCCAGCTCCCGCAGCACCGGTTGCGAATGCTCCCCCAGCGCCGGCGGCGGCAGGCGATAAGCCGGCGGCGTGTCGGCGAGGCGGATGGGATTGGCGAGAGATTTGACCGCGCCCGCACGGGAGTGCATTTGCTCGACGACATTGCCCCTCTGCCGGTAGTGTTCATCCCCTAACAGGTCAGGGACCGCGTTGATCGGCCCGCAGGGGATCTCGGCGGCCTGGAGTTTGGGGAGCAGCTCGGTGGACGGGATTTGCGCCAGTCGTTCCTGGAGAATGGGGACGAGATCCCCGCGATGCTTCAGCCGCGCCTGATTGTCCGCAAAACGCGGGTCGTCGCGCACGTTCGCGCCGAGGCTCAACACATCGCAAAACTGCCCCCACTGCTTCTCGGAGCCGACCGCGATCACCACGTCCTTGTCGGCAGCGTGGAACACCTGGTACGGCACAATGCTCGGATGCGCGTTTCCGATCGGGCGCGGCGGTTTGCCCGTCGCAAAATAATCGCCCGCCAAGACCGTCAGGTACGCCGCCTGCGCTTCGAGCAGGCTCAAATCAATCAACTCTCCCTGCCCCGTCTGGTCGCGCGCCCGGAGCGCGGCGAGGACGCCGATGGCGGCGTACAACCCTGTCGTCATGTCGGCCAGCGGGATAGGGTAACGCAGTGGCGCGGACTCTTCCGTCCCAGTGACGGACATCAACCCGGCTTCGCCCTGCGCTACCAGATCGTAGCCAGAGCGGCCCGCGTATGGCCCGGTGCGCCCATACCCCGTGATCGAGGCACAGATCAGGCGCGGGAACTTTGCCCGCAGCGTTTCCCAGTCCAACCCGGCGCGCCGCAGGCTTTCGGCGCGCGGGATGTTGCACATGAACACGTCGGCGGTGGCCAGGAGCCGCTGCATCACCGCCTGCCCGGCCTGGGACTGAATGTTGAGCGTGAGGCTGCGCTTGTTGCGATTGGTCGAGCAAAAGTACGCGCTCTCAGCGTTGGGGAGGCGCGCCCCCCAGCGGCGGCTCTGATCGCCCACGCCGGGGCGTTCGATCTTGATCACGTCCGCGCCCAGGTCGCCGAGCAGCATGGTGCAATATGGCCCGGCGAGGGCTTCGGTTAAATCAACGATGCGGATGTTGTCGAGTGGCTGCATAGGACTCCTGCATAGATGGGCGCATTATACCGGACACGATGAAACACAACCCGGCTCCTCGGCGAAGCCGGGTTTTTTGTCGGAATTCCTACAATCCGCCACAGGGTCTTCACAATTTCTCGACAGATCACCCCTAGTATTTAGCCTGACTACGAAGGAGAGATACTTTAGGCGACTGTGGACTACCCGACTCCGGGATTACCTGACTACTCGACTAGACGATCAGGAGACCAAAGTATGAACCTAACAGAAAACTTCCGCGTCGCCCTGCGGGCGCTGGCCTCGAACAAGCTGCGCTCCAGCCTGACCATGCTGGGCATCATCATCGGCGTGGGCGCGGTGGTGGCGCTCATGGCCATCGGCAACGGCGCGACGGCCAGCATCACCGAGCAGGTGCAGGGCATCGGCTCTAATCTCATCAGTGTGGCTCCCGGACGCTTTCAGCAGGGCGGCCAAAGCACTCAAGGTGCGCTGTATCTCGATGACTACGAAGCCCTGTTCAAAGGCCTGACAAACATCGCCGGCATCGCACCGGTGCTTCAGACTGGCGCGACGGTCAGCTATGACAGAGAGATGCTCAGCACCAGCATCACGGCCACCACCCCGGACTTCGCCTCGGTGCGCGCTTACGAGGTAGCCCGGGGCCGCTTCCTTAACCAGACCGACCGTGACCGGGAGGCGCGCGTGGCCGTCATCGGCGCGCAGACAGCCAAAGATCTCTTTGGCGGCCTTAACCCGGTGGCGCGCAAAATCAAGATCAACGGCATCAGCTTCGAGGTGGTCGGCGTGCTCAAAGAAAAAGGTTCGTCCGGTTTCGGCAGCGCGGACGAGATCATCCTCGTGCCGCTGGAGACGGGCTATGCCAAACTAGCCGGGGCGCAGTCTGTGCGCAGCGGTAAGAAGACGCTCAACAGCATCCAGTTCTCCGCCGCCAGTGCGGAGGTGGTGAATGACGTGACGGCCACGACTGAGCGCATCCTGCGCCGCGAGCACAAACTGGGACTCAACGAGGAAGCGGATTTCTCCGTCCAGAGCCAGACGCAGTTTCTGAGCACGTTGAGCAACATCACGACCACGCTCACCCTATTCCTCGGCGCGATTGCGGGCATCTCGCTGCTGGTAGGCGGGGTTGGCATTATGAATATCATGCTGGTCTCCGTCACCGAACGCACGCGCGAGATTGGCCTGCGCAAAGCGGTGGGCGCCAAACAGATGATCATCTTGCTTCAATTCCTGGTCGAAACTCTGGTGCTCAGCCTGATCGGCGGACTACTGGGCATTGGGCTGGGCTGGGGCATTGCCGCCGGGGTGACCGCGGCCAATCTCATCCAGGCGCAGGTCACGAGCAGTTCAGTCATGCTGGCGTTCTCGTTTGCGGCGGCAGTCGGCGTCTTCTTCGGCCTATACCCGGCCTACCGCGCCTCGCGCCTGCGGCCGATTGAAGCGTTACGGTACGAATAACAACACAACTCACAAGAGGTCAGCATGTCGACATTGGTTCAGCCTGACGTATTGCACTTAAAAAGTTGTGGTGGGTCGGCCCGCTCGCCATCGCCAGCGCCGTCATCGCGAACGGCATCGTGCGCGCCATCGCGTTAGCCGTGCTCAATCCCGATCCGAGTTTCGCCCCCCTTCAATCGCCTACCTTCCTTCCTTTCACCATCATCGGCGTGTTGGGGGCGGTGATCGTCTTTGCGCTTGTCGCCCGGTTCGCGCGCAACCCCATTCGTACCTACCACATCGTCGCGTTCGCGGCGCTGCTCATTTCGTTTGTGCCGGACCTCCTGCTTTTACTCAACCCGGCGGGCGCCCCGCCTCCCGGCGGCCCCCCCGCGGTAGGCGGGATCACCGTTGTGAACGTCGCCGCCTTGATGATCTTGCACGTCGTGGCGTATGCGATCAGTGTCGGATTATTGACGACGCTGACGCGCGAAAAGTAGGATGTGCACTTGATAGCGTGTTTTGCCGTTACCAAGTATGCTAAAAACGATGAGTAAAACCATCCTCGTCATAGACGATGAACCAAAGATCGCCGAAATCTGCCGCGATTACCTGACGGCGGCAGCGTTCACCGTCATCGCCGCGGACACCGGCCCCAAGGGGCTGGCGCTCGCGCGCAAGGAGAAGCCCGACCTGGTCGTGCTTGACCTGATGCTGCCGGGCATGGACGGCCTGGACGTGTGCCGCGAGCTGCGTCGCGAATCACACGTACCCATCATCATGCTCACCGCGCGGGTGGAGGAGAGCGACAAACTAGTAGGCCTGGAGTTAGGCGCGGACGATTACCTGACGAAGCCCTTCAGCCCGCGCGAGCTAGTGGCGCGCGTGCGCACCGTCTTACGCCGCGCCACCGAAGCCTCCCCGGCGGAGGTGATCCACGCCGGAGACCTCACGCTCGACCGCGCCCGCTACCGCGCCCTCCTGCTCGGCCGGGAGGTGCCGCTGACGCCGACCGAGTTCGAGATTCTGGCCGCCCTCGCCAGCCAGCCGGGGCGCATCTTCTCCCGCGCCCAACTGCTCACCGTGGCGCGCGGCGTCGCGTTCGAAAGTTACGAGCGCGCGATCGACTCGCACATTCGCAACCTGCGCCGCAAGATCGAGCCGGGCGAGGGTGAGCCGCGCTACATCATCACGGTGCATGGCGTCGGTTACAAGTTTGCCGAATAACCCATATGCTTGATCCGCAACACTCCGTTAACCATATCCGCCGCCGATTGTTTCTGCTGCTCGTGCAGGCCTTCGGCGCGGTCGTCCTGCTCACGCTCGTCCTGCTCATCGCGCTTGTTGGGCTGGTGTTCAGCAACGCCTCGCGCTTCAGCGCCGCATTCAGGCCATCGGTCGCGTACTCACTCGAAGCCTACTACCTGGCCCGAGGCAGTTGGGAGGGGGTCGAGGTACTGGCGCAGGATGTCTACGCGGGCGGCGACGACGAGTGGGAGCGCGGCCTGCTGCTGGATGGCGGCGGCCGGGTGTTGCTGGACCATGGCCGCGGCGACACAGGCCGCGTTGGCCAAGTCTTTATCTCCGAGCGGGGCGGCTTCAACGTCCCCTTGCAAATTCAAGGGCAGCCGGTTGGGATGTTGGTCTTTGAGCGGCTGGCGGCGCCCGGCTTTTCGCGGCTCTTTGTAGGATTGCTGCCCCCCCTCGTGGTGATCTCGTTCTTCACCGGTTTGCTCACCCTGCTCATCGGCCTCCTGCTCATGCAGCGCGTGGTCACGCCGCTCGCCGAAGTCATCGCCGCCGCACACTCTGTCGCTTCGGGCGATCTTTCGACTCGTGTGCCGGTGAGCGGGCCGGACGATCTACGCAGCCTGAGCGACTCGTTCAACCGCATGGCCGAGGCGCTGGAGCGCAACGACCGGGAGCGCCGGGATATGCTGGCCGACATCGCGCACGAGCTGCGCACCCCGCTCACCGTGATGCGCGGCAAGCTTGAAGGCATGCTCGACGGCGTCTATCCGGCTGACGAGGCGCATGTTGCGCCCGTGCTGGAAGAAACGTACATGCTCGAGCGGCTGGTCGAAGACCTGCGCTTGCTCACGCTCGCCGAGACGCGCCAACTGCACTTTGACATCAAGCCTGTTGACCTGGGCGAACTGGCCGAGCGCGCTGCCAACCTGTTCGATGCGGAAGCGCAGGAGAAGAGCATTGCGCTCACGGTAGACGTTGAACCGAACCTGCCCCCGGTTTCCGCCGACTCACAGCGCGTGGGGCAAGTCATGGGTAACCTGTTGAGCAATGCGCTGCGCTATGCACCCTCCGGAGGCAAGGTGGAGATTTCCGTGCAACGCGCTGTCAAAGGTGTGGAGGTGGCTGTGAGCGACAACGGCCCCGGCGTGCCGGAGGCCGATTTGCCCAAACTCTTTGACCGTCTCTGGCGCGGCGAAAAATCGCGGGCGCGGTCGGCGGGGGGCGCGGGCCTGGGGTTAGCGATTGCGCGCCAGCTGATCGAAGCGCAGGGCGGCACAATCGCCGCCAGCCATATGCCCAGCGGGCTGCGCGTCGCATTCACCCTGCCTGAAGCGGCGAATTGACCGAGGCGCCCAGTCGCAACCGGGTATGAGATTGCCGCCTGACCCATGCCAGCCGAAACAAGTTTTGTACATTCGACAAGGAGGTCTGCTCACATGCTCAAATCAAAACGCTTCTGGGTCATCGCCGGGGTCGTCCTACTCCTCTTGGCCGCTGGGGCTTTCGTCCTGACGCGCGGCCTGGCGGTCCAGCGCACGTTCGCCGGTGACGCTCCATTTAGAATGGCTGAGGTCACGTCCATCACTGCCCTCGCCACCGTCGAGGCCTCCGGCCCGGCGGAGGCCCGGCAAACCAGCTTACTCGCCTGGGGTACCACCGGCAAAATCGCCACGCTCCACGTCCGGGTAGGCGACCACGTCAAAGCTGGGGACGTGCTGCTGACCCTCGACCCCACGAGCGCGCCGCAGAACATCATCCTCGCCCAGGCCGATCTCATCGCCGCCGAAAAAGCCCTCGACCAGCTGCTGCATCCCTCGGAGCTGACCATCGCCAACGCGCAGAAGGCCGTGGCCGACGCGCAGGACGCCTTGACGAAAGCGCAGAAGGACTTGCGGAACGTGGAAAACCCGGCCGGGGAGAGCCTGCACGACGCGGTGTCGGATGCGAAGCTGGCGCTCGAAACGGCGCAAGCGAATTTGCAGCTCTCCCAGGTCAGTTCCGACGTGAACGCCTATCAGAACGCCGTTTTCCTGACCAACTGGTACCAGCAATATTACGAGGACCTGAAGGCCCGGCTGGACGCCAACCCAGGGAATGAGCAACTCAAGGACCGCGTCGAGCAGGCGTACAACACTTATCAGGCGCGCCTGAACGACCAGCTCACGCTGCAGTTGCGCATCGAAACCGATCAGGCGAACAAGGCCAACGCTGTGACCAAAGCGCAAGAGAAGTACGGCACCGCGCTCGCCAATCTAGACAGCGCCCTGAAAGGCCCTGACGCGAACAAACTTGCCGTCGCTCAGACGAAAGTGGCTGTGGCCCAGGCCGCCCTGGCCGAGGCGCAATCTAAACTGGATCAACTGAGCCACCCCGACCCGGACGACCTGGCTGCGGCCCAGGCGCGCCTGCAGGCCGCCCAAGCCTCGGTGAGCGCCCTGACCGTCAAAGCGCCTTTCGACGGCGAGGTGCTGGTGGTAAACTATCAACTGGGTGATTCGGTCTCGGCCTCCAAAACAGCCGTCGTGCTGGCGAACCGCTCGCAGATGCACGTGAACGTCTCGGTGGATGAATCGGATATCGGCGCGATCAAGGCGGGCAATGCCGTAACCGTGACCTTCGACTCTGTGCCTGACCTCACATTAAGCGGCCGCGTCGCGCAAATCAACCCGGTCGGCGAGACCGTGCAAGGCCTGGTCAAATTCACCGTCCGCGTTGATCTGGCTTCCACGGATGCGCGCGTGTTATTGGGCATGACGGCGAACGTCACCATCGTCACCGCCGTCCAACCCGGCGCACTGGCCGTGCCGCTCGACGCCGTGCAGTTGGACGATCAGGGTGAATTTGTGAACCGCTTCATCGGTCGGGGACCGGATGCGCTCTCCGGGGAGGCGGCTACCCCGGCCGGCGGAGGCGTCCCCTTCTTCAGGATTTTGGGTAATCCTGTCCGCGCTGCCCGCCAGAACGCCGCCAACGGCAATGCGGCTGCCACTCCGTCAGGGTTCGAGCGCGTCCCGATCGTCAGCGGCGCGGTGCAGGGTGATCTGGTCGTGGTCACCGGCGATTTGCAGCCTGGCGACAGGGTGCAGATCGTCGAGCCGCAGCCGACCAATAACGCCGCGCCGTTTGGGCCGGGGTAGCAGGTAGGCAGCTACCTGCCACCCGGAACCTGCCATGATCGAAATTGAAAACATCACCAAAATCTACCGCCTGGGCGATACCGAAGTGCGTGCGCTCGACGGCGTCAGCCTGAAGATTGAGAAGGGCGAGATGGTCTCCATCATGGGGCCGTCCGGCTCAGGCAAGAGCACGCTCATGGCCATCCTCGGCTGCCTCGACGTGCCAACCTCCGGCATCTACCGCCTCGACGCCCAGAACGTGGAAAACCTGAACGACAATCAACTGGCCGAGATCCGCAACCGCAAGATCGGCTTTGTGTTCCAGCAGTTCAACCTGCTGGCGCGCACCACAGCGCTTGACAACGTCATGCTCCCCCTCACCTACGGCGGCGTGCGCGGCCGCGAGCGGCGCGAACGGACCGAAGAGGCCCTGCGCAAAGTGGGCCTGGCCGACCGGATGCACCACCGCCCCAACGAGCTTTCCGGCGGCCAGCAGCAGCGCGTGGCCGTGGCGCGCGCATTGGTGAACAGCCCCGCCATCCTCCTCGCCGACGAGCCGACCGGCAACCTCGACAGCAAAACCGGGACGGAGATCATCCGGTTGTTTCAGGAACTGCACCGCGAGTTCGGGCAGACGGTGGTCTACGTCACGCACGACCCCTTCATCGCCCGGCACACCGAGCGGATCATCCGGCTGGCCGATGGCAAAATTGCGGGGGATGAGAAGATCGAGCATCCCATCCAGGCGGGCACGCCGCGTCCGAGTGAACTGGCGCTGGCAGAGGAGACGCATCATTGAACTTCTCCGAAAGTTTTCGCACGGCGCTGCGCTCGCTGGCGGCAAACAAGCTCCGCTCCATCCTCACCATGCTCGGCGTCATCATCGGCGTAGGAGCGGTGGTCGCGCTGATGGCGATTGGCCGAGGCGCGACGGCGGCCATCACCGAGCAGGTGCAGGGCATCGGTTCAAACCTGGTCAGCGTTTTTGCCGGGCGCTTCAGGCGCGGCGGGGAGACCGCCCTGGGCGTGGTGTATTACGAGGACTACGAAGCTCTGCGCCGGGGGTTGAAAAACGTCGTCGGCATAGCGCCTGAGGCCAATCATACCGGGACCGTCACCTACGGCAAAGAATCACTCACCAATCAGGTGACGGCCACCACGCCCGAATTCGCCGCCGTGCGCGCTTACGAAGTGGAGCGAGGCCGCTTCATCACCGCCGCCGACCGCTCCCGCGAGGCCCGCGTGGCCGTCATCGGAGCGCAGACGGCTAAAGACCTGTTTGGCGGGTTGAACCCGCTCGGCCGCACACTCAGAATCAACGGCATTGGCTTCGAAGTCGTGGGCCTGCTGAAATCCAAAGGCTCGTCGGGGTTTGGCAACGCCGATCAAATCATCATCGTCCCGCTGGAAACCGGCTACGCCAAACTCGCGGGCGCGGCCTCCGTGCGCAGTGGCAAGCGCCTGCTCAGCTCGATTTCCCTCTCCGCCGCCAGCCCCGAGGTGGTGGACCAGGTGATGGTGCAGGCGGAGCGCATCCTCCGCCGCGAGCACAACCTCAAGCTCACCGACGAACTTGACTTCACCGTGCTCAGCCAGACGCAGTTTCTGTCCGCGGTCACCACCATCACCGGCACGCTCACACTGTTTCTTGGCTTCATCGGCGTCATCTCGCTCGTCGTCGGCGGCATCGGCGTGATGAACATCATGCTCGTCTCCGTCACCGAACGCACCCGCGAGATCGGCCTGCGCAAAGCCGTGGGAGCCAAGCAGCGGGCCGTCCTGCTTCAATTCCTCATCGAGACCCTCGTGCTGACTTTCATCGGCGGGTTGCTGGGGACCGGCCTGGGGTGGGGCATCGCCGCGCTCGTCAACCTGTCGGGGCAGATCCGGACGCAGGTGGACGTCCTCACGATCACCATCGCCTTCGTCGTGACAGCCGCCGTGGGGCTGCTCTCCGGCCTCTACCCCGCCTTCCGCGCCTCGCGCCTCAGGCCGATTGAAGCATTGCGGTATGAGTGATACGTGAGACGTGACGAGTGACAAGAATCTGTCACGCATCACGCATGACTCGTCATACCGCTAGAGCGCAGCGATTTCAACCCTGGCCCGAAGTTCCTCCAACCGCCGCCTCGCCTCGGCGCGGACTTCATGCGTCACAGTCGGTACGCCAATGTGCTCGACGAGAAACGAGGCCGACACTGCCCCGCGCAACCCGGCTTCGACAATATCATGTGTATCTGCCCAGCCGACGAGGAAGCCGCCGCAATAGGCGTTGCCCGCGCCCACGGTGCTTGCGGCATTGACCGGCATCGCCGGGATGTGCGCGGCCCGCCTGGGGGTGCTGCTTCCGGCGACGAGTGATCCCTCAGCGCCCATCCGCAAGGCAATCACTTTCCCCTCGGCCTCGAACAGACTCCTGATCAACTGCCGCGGTTCACCCACGCCGACGAGGGAGCGCGCACTGCGCAGGTTCGGCGAAAAAATGTCGCCGGCCGAAAGCAAGGCGCGTAAAGCCCCCGGCGCGAGAGGCTGTTTCGCAGGGCGGAAGGGTTCGACGCTCACCCATCCACCTAGCGCACGGAGGTCGGAGGCAAAGTAGAGGTCGGGTTCGTCAGGGTGAGTGCCAAAATGGAAGCCGCGTGCGCGGCGGTAGCTCGCAGGCACATACTTGAGCGCGCGGCTCAACTGCTCGCCCAGCGCTTCGTCCGGCACGCGCCAAAACTGCGCCCGCCGGCCATCGGTTTCGAGCAACTGCCAGGCGCGCGGTGTGGGCTGGTCGGTCACGCGCACGCCGGTCGTATCCACGCCCGACTCGCGGAACCATACCCATACGGACTCAGGTAGATCCGTGCCCACCCCGGCGACTAGGCCAACCGAGTCTGACCACAACCGCATCCCAAACGCCGTCTGCGGCCCGCCGCCGCCCAAAACCCCCATTGCCGTCCGCCCATCTGGGAAAACGAGATCGTCGAGGATCAAGCCGAAGGCCACGAAATCCATATCAAAACGTAGGGCAGGTCTGTGACCTGCCCTTACGGGCTGCCTCTATTTGCCTCGCGTGTACCAGATCGAACCGGGACTGTCGTAGTTCAGGCCCTCGCCCCAGACCAGGTGCGAGACGCCCCGGTCGTCAATATCCACCTCGTAGTAATCGCCAAACGGGAAACTGAAGCCGTCGGGCAGGATATAATCGTAGCCCGCGACGGAGGTTGAAAGATCAACTTCCGCCGACCATGTGTCGCCGCCATCGGTGGAACGGCGGTAGTAGGTGTTCCACAACCCTTCGGCCCGCGCGTCCATCCACGAAATACGGACATCGCCATCGGCGCGGGCGGCGATGGCGGGGAAGGCGTGATTGACCCCCTCCGGCGCCAGGGACACGTCTATCTTCGCCGACCACGTCGCGCCGCCATCGGTTGACTTGGCAAAGTAAATCCGCTCCGGGCCTTTATCCACCACGCCCGCATTCCACAGGGCGTACAGAGTCCCGGCCGCATCTGAGGCCATCGTAATCTGCGCGCCGAGATAGGCCCAACCGCACAGATAATCCGAGCAATCCGGCGGCGCGCCGGAGACGTCAAGCAGCGTCGTCGCCCACGTGCGGCCGCCGTCCGAGGATTTGCTGATGTACAGGTTCACCGGCCCCTTTGCGCCGCCGTTCTGTTCGTAACCGTCCCACGAGAAATACACGTTGCCCGCCGGGTCCACGGTCCCGCCGCCCGCCAGCGACCAGCCGAGTTTGCCGGTCTTGTTCACGTTGACGGACGCGAAGGTCGCGCCGCCGTCGTGCGAGGACGAGACCCACACCTTCTGCGCGTGGTTGTAGCCCACGTACACGTCCTGCCCGCGCACGGCGAGGATGGGCTTGTCGGTCCCGGCGTTGGTGCTGTTGGCGACGACGACCGACCACGTTGCGCCGAAATCGGTGGACCTGGCGACGACGGTGTCGCTCTTGCCGTTTTGCAGCCATGCGGCGTAAACCGTGCGCCCGTCCACCGGGTCCACGACGATCTGCGCATCCCACTGGCCGAGCGTCTGGCCTGCGGGGTGGATGATCCTCGGCGTGCCCCACGTCGCGCCCCGATCGTCGCTCATTTGCAGGATCATCGTCGGGCTGAAGCAGTCTGCACAGCCGGGCACGCCGAGGTATTGCGGGTACAGGATGTACACGTGCCCATGGCGGTCGGCGGCGATGGCGGGCTCCCACTGATCGCCGGCGGTGTAGCCGAGGCGGGTCTGCGGGGCAAAACCGGAGGGAGGCAGCGCAGGCGCTTTGGCCGGTGGCTGAGCCGGAGCGTTGACGACATCGGCCAGAACCTGCCCGCGTGTGAGCCTGGCCTTCCCCTCTTCTCCAAATTCAGAACTGCCCTCGCGGGTGAAGAGCATCGTCGCGAGCGGGAGCAATAACATCAGAAGCAATATCAACGCTTGAAACCAGAGACGGGACGAGCGGGCGGAAATGTTCACGAAGACCTCCTCGATATGAATTGTTCAGCGGATTTGTCGCCGAAGATTAGCATCCTTCCAGAGAAAAATCAAAACCTGGGAGCAACTTAGAAGCGGCTTATGGAACCACGGCAGGGCAGTGGACGCCGCGCCTCCGCGGCGATACATTTCCTCTACGACGACATCACGCGGAGGCGCGCAATGGTCACCTGGGAAATGGCGACGATCCTGGTTCTGGCAGCATACATCCTTGGTCTGATGACGGCGATTCGACTGCTCAGGAGTTAGCGTACGCGCCGCACATCAGCATTCCAATCAACTCGGCGCGGTCCGGCATGGAGGGTTGCGCACCGTGTTTCGTGACGGAGAGCGCGCCAGCCGCTGCGCCCCAGCGCACCGCCTCGGCGAATGTCTGCCCCTCCGCCAGCGCCGCCGCCAGCGCGCCGTTGAACGCATCGCCGGCGGCGACCGTGTCCACGGCCTCCACTTTGTGCGCAGGCGCCAGCCAGCTCGTTTCCCCGCTCAGCACATATGCCCCCTTCCCGCCCATCTTGATAATCACGCGCCGCGCGCCGAACGACCGCAGCGTGCGCGCCGCCCGCTCGGCCTCGCTCTCGTTGTGCACCGGGAACCCGGCCAGCGCCTCGGCCTCGGTCTCGTTTGGGGTGAGGATGTCCACCAGAGGCCAAAGTCCGGGAGGCAGAGGACGGGCTGGGGCCGGGTCCAGGATCACGGTGAGGCCGAAGTTGCGCGCCAGGCGGGCCGCCTCGATCACCGTCTCCATCGGGATCTCCAGTTGCAGCAACACCACGCGCGTCTCGGGCAAGGCGGCTTTCAGGCGCGCCACGTCGTCCACGCCTACCGCCCCGTTCGCGCCGGGGACGATGAGGATGGTGTTTTCGGCGCGGTCGTCCACTGCGATGACCGCCACACCGGAGGGCCGCGCCGCGTCAACCAGCACGCCGGAAACGTCCACCGCGCTGGCCCGCAAGCTGTCGAGCAGCGCGCCGCCAAATAGGTCGCCGCCCACGCGGCCGATCATGCGGGTCGGCGCGCCGAGGCGGGCGCACGCCACCGCCTGGTTCGCGCCTTTGCCGCCGGGCGCCGTGAAAAAAGTGTGCGCGGTGAGCGTCTCACCCGCCGCCGGCAAGCGCGGCGCGCGCACGACCAGATCCATGTTGATGCTGCCGAGGACGAGGACTGACATAGGCGGAAGGGAGATGGAGGACCAATGACTGTGATCAGGCTTGCCCACAAGTTAACCACAAAGACGCAAAGAGCACAAAGGCGCTTTCACCTTTGTGCTCTGCGTGTCTGAATGGTTTAGGCAGACCCGAAGGGGCTTGGAAACCCTTCGGGTCTGCCGGAGCGATCTCAGACCGTCTTGAGATACTCGCGGATGGAAATGGACGCCGCCGCGCCCTCACCCACCGCCGAGGCCACCTGCTTGGTGCTGCCCCTGCGCACGTCGCCCGCCGCAAACACGCCTGGCCAGCTCGTCTCGAAGGCGAACGGCTCACGCCGGTCCGTCTTCTCGCGCCCGTGCACCAGATCGTGGCCGGTGACGATGAACTCGTACCGGTCCATTTCCACCAGGCCCTGGGCGAACTCGCTGTTCGGCTGCTGGCCGATGAAGATGAACGCCGCCGCCGGGTGCAATTCGCTCCGCGCGTTCGTCTTCAGGTCGCGGATTTTCACGGTCTTCAGCTTGGAGTTCTCGCCCTCGAAGGCTTCCACGCCGACGTTGAACATCACCTCGACCCGCGAGGTCGGCCCCATCACCTTGTCAATTGCGATCTGGCTGGCGGTGAGCTGGTCGCCGCGCGCCAGGAGCGTCACCCTGTCGGTGAACTTGGTGAGGTGCAGGCCCTCCTCAGTGGCCGAGTTCCCGCCGCCGA
>Ga0209751_10001781_pt1 | contig 21856 bp, 17 predicted proteins | sample RifCSP13_1_FD_184019 | JGI IMG/M metagenome (GOLD analysis project Ga0209751, IMG submission 184019) | Soil microbial communities from Rifle, Colorado - Rifle CSP2_sed 13_1 (SPAdes) (version 2) | ecosystem: Environmental > Terrestrial > Deep subsurface > Rock core/Sediment | place: Rifle...
CACCTCGAAACTCAGGGGGAGCTTGCCATAGGCCTCGCTGATTCGGGTTCTGCTCGCCGTATCCGGCTTAACGGAGGCCGGTGGTGAAGTACCCACAGAATGGGAAGCACCCAATGGGTCTGGGAGAGGCAGGGGAGCGGCTATGGCGTCCGAAGCCAGGCCAAAGATGATTCCGGAGACGATTGCCCCGGAGAGAGAAATGCGCCGACATCTCCTGGTATGATTCATGCCCGCGGCCTCCAGGTCTGCGAGTTTGCCAAGGCATTTCCCCTTCCGTCATTCGCGCCCCCCGTGCCCTAACCTCCGTCCTCAGGCCTCAGTCCGCATACCTGAGACCCAGTCACCAGTCGCGATAGCGATTCCCCTTCCCTGCGATGTTCATGAAGCCCTCGGCCTCACTCCGGCTGTGGAGGTCTGTGATTCCGGCTATCGCGCCGGTCTTGTCCACGATGAAGTCCAACTTCCAGTCGGTCTGGCCGGTCATCGGGTCACGGTAGATTCGGCGGAGGTAGCGCCGGACTTGAAGCTGCGTCTTGTCCTCCAGCAGGTCTTCCAGCTTGGCCGGGTAGCGGCCGTGGTCCTGTCGATATAGAGCGATGGCCCTGCGGTACTCCCCGAGACGGAAGAGCAGTTCGGCTTCCTTGTCACGACGGACCATCGTGCTCCACATCGGGGTCAATGCAGTCGTGGCAATCCCGATCAGGGTGATGGCCAACAGCAGACCGACATAGGTCATCCCCGACTGACCGAGTCGGCGAGGACTGAGCCATGAGGACTGAGCCGTTAGGAGTGAGCGCCGAGCGATGAGGATCGAGGGCTGAGCCATTGGGAGTGGGCCTATTAGGTCCTCAAATCGTTCTATCTTCTTCGGTAGCTCGGTCTTCATCGCCCAGTCCTCAGTCCTTCAGGCTCGTGCCTCAGTCCTCGGCCCTCAGTCCTCGCCGCTCACCAGGTGTTGTACAGGGTGCCGTCCATGGCGGCCTGGTCACTGCCGCTCTTGACATCAAAGATCCCCACCTCCACCCCATGCTCGTCCGTATCAGCCACCAGCAGCCACGTGTTCTCTAACCCGGTGATCGGATCTTTTGGGATCTTGCGGAGGTACCGCTTTTCCACCAGCACCTCGAGCACCGGAGGGTACGTTCCATGGTCCGCGTAGTGCTGGTCAATTACGTCCCGCAAGACAAACAGGTTCTCCCGTAGCGCGGCCTCTCGCGCCCGCTGTACCGATGTGGTAAAGCTCGGAGTGGCCAGCGTGACGAGGATTCCGATGACCACGAGCACGATCATGATTTCGACAAACGTGAATCGCCTGGTTCATGGTTGATGGTTCATAGTTCATGGAGGGACACAGCGCGCTTGCAGGTGGGCTTCTTCGCAGCCCCTTTATCCCTGAACCCTGAACTCTGAACCCTGAACCGTGAACTGTCTTACCAGGTCTCATACCGGCTCCCATCCATGGCGGTCGCGGTGCTCGCCGAGCGGACGTCATAAATGTCCCGCCGATCGGTGAGGGTGGTATCCAGGCTATCCGAATACGAGCGGATGACCCACCGACCTTCGGTGCTCATCGGATCCTTGGGGATGCGGCGAAGGGTCTTGGTCTCAACCAGCTCCTCGAGCGTCAGGGGATAGCCGGACCGATCGCTGCTCACGCGCGCCTTGAAGATCTCCCTGGCGTCCCTGGCATTCTGTCTCGCCTTGTCGTAGTCCACCTTGAACCGGTCGATCCCCTCCCGGATCTCGCGCAGGCCGCGCCGAAGCTCGATCTCCCTGGTGCGCTTGACCGTCACCTCGACGAGGGGCATGGCCACCGAGGCCAGTACGCCGAGGACCGTCAGAGTGATCAGAAGCTCCACCAGGGTGAAGCCGCGTGTGTCGAAACTGCCTTCGTGTCTCAGGCCAATGCCCATTTCTCGATGCCGCTACGGCTGGCCCATTCCGGGGCGAGCCGGAGGAGTGGGTGGCGGCGACGGCGGGGCGGGCGCCGAGACGGGGGCCAGCGGCCCGCCCTCGAAGCTCTGCCCGGTCCCGGCCCAGAAGGTGGCCACTCCGGGTTTAGGCGGCTCGACCTTCTTGACGATGCGAGGCGTGAGAGAGATGATGACGTCCCGCCGGACCTTCTCTTGACGCTCATCTCGGAACAGCCGCCCGATGATGGGCAGGTCGCCGAGAAACGGGGAGTGCCTGGTCGTCTTGCGCGACTCATCCTGGATGAGTCCTCCCAGGAGCCGGGTCTCGGCATCCCTCACCTTGATGAAGGTGTTCAGGCTCCGCGTGTTGACGCTGGGGAGGAGGTCGCCCCCGACCAGTTCGCCGATGCTCGAGATTTCGAAGTTAAGCTCGATCGTGACGTCGTTGTCCAGGTGGATGATGGGGGAGAAGGTGAGCTTCAGGCCGATATCCCGGTACTCCGTCCGGGTCTCGGTCGTCGTGATAGCTGTCGCTCCCCCGGCAGTCGTGCCGGGCTGCGGGATGACCCCCGGGGCCGTGGTGAGTTGGGAGATCTGGAACGGCCGGCGCTCTCCGATCAAGATGCTGGCCTTTTGCCGATCGAGGACCCGGAGCGTGGGATTGGCCAATAGCTTGGCCTCGGTATCCGTCTTGATCAGATTCAAAAAGATCACCGGGTTGGTGAAGAGCAGGTCAGAAAATGCGCGGGCCCCGGCGAGCGCCTCAGCCGTAACGAAGCCGGCAACAGCCGGGGCGCCAGCGGGGACGGTAAAGAAGGCAGCCTGGTACTGGTCGGTGAAGAAGATGCCCAGGTCCCTGAGCTTGGTCCGGTCCACCTCGAGGATCTCAAGGTCGATCTCCACCTCACCCCCACCCCGGTCGTTCAGGTGCATCAGCCGTTCGGCCAGTGCGATCTTGTCGGGGGTATCCCGGATGACGACGGCGTTCAGCTTCTCATAGACGAAGATCTGGCGGCTGTTCAGGATGGTGCGAAAGAGGTTGACGGCGACCTTGGCGTCCGCGTTGCTCAGGTAAAAGGTCCGGACCTGGAGGTCGTCGTACTGCTGGTGCTTGGCCGGGGTATCCGGGATGACGATGAGGGAGTTGTCACTCACCTGCTTGGCGAACAGGCGGTTGGTGCTGAGCATGAGGGCAAAGGCCTGGCGGAGCGGGAGATCCTTGACGTAGCTCGTGACCCGCTGCGCGCGCACCCCCTCATCGAGCAGGATGTTTATGTCGGCGAGCTTCGAGATGATCTCGAGGACCTCCTTGATATCCGTCTCCTTGAAACGGAGGGTGACCGGCTTGGTCGAAAGCAGGCTCATCGCTCGCTCGGTCGCGGCCAGCTCGCTGGCCCGGGTCACCGTCTCCGCGGCCGCCTGTAACTGGGTGGTCACCTCCTGGTGGACCTGCTGGATCTCGGGGTTTTCGGGATCGAGGTTCTTGGCCTCTCCCAGTAGTTGTGCGGCTTCTCGTAGCTCCTCCTTCTCCAAAAGCTGCTTCCCCTTTGCGAGCAGCTCCTTGGCCTTCCGCTTGGCTGCGACCCGCTCTATCCCCTGCTGGGCGCGGGTCTCTTCGGTGTTGTAGTTGAGCGCCTGCCGGTACTCCACCAGGGCCGCGTCGGGCCGCCCCGCCTCCTCAAATTCGGCTCCCCGCTCGGCGTGCTGCGCCGCCGCGGCCCGCAGCGCCTGGACCAGCTTGATGCGGGCTTCGACGGACCGCGGCTCCTCGCTCAGTCGCTCCATGTAAAACTTGACCGCCTGGTCGTAACTCCCCGCCTGCATGAGCTCCTCACCGCTGGAAAGCGGGGGGGTGGTGACACACGCGGCAAGGGGGAGGAACATCCCCGGTATCAGGACGTAGAGTGCTGTTCGGAGTCTCATCATGGCTGGTTCCCTCGCTGTGTTGTCGTGCTTGGCGGGGCGACGTCCGGCCCTGTCAATCCGAGCCGGATCTCCTTCTTTCCGTCAAGGGAGGTGACAAGGATGCCATCTTCCTTGACCTCCTTGACCCGTAGCTTGCTTCCGATGACCTCTGTCTCCGGGACGACCAGGAGCTCGCTGCCGTAGGTCACAAAGGCCATCATCTTGCCCTCCGCTGTGGCGAACCCGAGGAACCGGACCCGCTTCGCTTCCTCAAGAAAGAGGTCGGGAGGGGGAGGGGGTGCGGGGAGTGCAGCAAGTGCAGAGGGTGCAGCAAGTGCAGAGGGCAAGGGGGGAGAGGCTTCGGACGATGCGAAGATGTTGCGAGCCTCGGGTTCGTAGGGGGGTCTCACCCGCTCGACCCGCGCCAGCTTCAATCGAGGTATCTCCATGCGGTCCTTCGTTTGCCTGCGAGGGGCCACCACGGGCCCCTCTCTCTGGGTCGAGGCGGCCGGGAGCGCGGCCGCTCCCTGGATTGGCCGGTCGGTCTCGCCCCGGTGCCGCTGCACGAGGATGAGGGCGATCCAGAAAGCCACAAGACAGAACAACACGATGAGTTTTCTCTTATCCGTCGGCACGGCTCTTCTCCTTTGGGCGGTCTTCGCCTGCTGACTTATCGGTGGCTGGTTTGCAGAACGTACAGAAGGTGCAGGAGGCCCTTCGACAGGCTCAGGGCGAGGTGCAGCAGGTGCAGAAAGTACAGAGCCCCGCCTCTTCTCCCGTCTGCGGAGGGCGATACACAGTGCCCCGAGGCACACGAGGATGATGAGCCCTTTGCTATCTCTCGACAAGGGGCCTGTTCTCCTTCACGCGTTCTTCCTCTATTTCTCTGCTGATGCGCTGCTCGGTCAAGAAGTACGCTGCCATCTCGAGTCGCAGATTGAGTCGATCGACCCCGCGGTGACTGGTGAGGGCGACTCTCTCGATCATCAGGGGGTCTTGGAGCCCCTCGACCTCGTACAAGAATCGGCGGATGGCGCCATAGCGCCCCTCCACCTCCATCTGGACGCTGAGCTTGACTAGCTCTTCCTCTGAAACCTCTCCGGGCTGGTACTTGACCGACGGCACATGGAGCTGAAGGCGTCGGGCCTGATCGGTGACCCGCCGGATCATGGCGGGGATGGCCCCCTGGGGTGGGATCCGGCTGCGGAACTGTTCCATTCCCTTAACCAGGGAGGCCAGAAGCTCTTGCTCACGCTGCTCCCGGCGAAGGGATCCCATGCGGGTGTGGAGATCCTGGAGAGCGGCGGCATGGACGCGCAGCGCCTGGCGGGCGGGGACGATGGCCAGGCCGAAAAAGGCCAGGTTCAGCGCCAGCAAGGCGCCGGCGAGATAGAGCAATCGAGGTTTCATACCGCATCCCCTCGATACTTGAGCGAGATGGTGAATCGCAGGCTTGTGCTCCCCTTCTCCTCCGCGTGATTGAGCAGGAACACCTGGTGAAACGCCTCCTGTCCCTTGAGGCCCTCGATGCAGCGCAAGAGGTCCTCCATGCTTTTGGCATTTCCCAAGAAGGTCACGGCCTCTCCCCCAACGTCTGGACGGATCTCGGTCAGCGTGACGTTCGGCGGGATGGCGCGTTCGAGTTCGAAGAGGAGGCGGGTGAAAGAATAGTTTGCCCCTTGAATGATCCGGTTGTACAGGGCAATCCGCGAACCGAAGTGCTCGAGCTCCTTGGGGGAGGGGCGATGGGGCAGGCTGGCTAGGACACGCTCTCTCTCCTGAACCAACTCCTGTTGCTGTCGAAGCTGCTCTTCCGAGGAGCGGAGGTCAGCCTGGGATAAGCTGTAGAGGAGGGCGTTGCCCACGCCGAGGAGCAGATTGAGACAGAGCCCTCCCACGGCCAGTAAATGCAAACGGCGTCGTCTGCGGATCGCGGGAGAGGCCAGGTTCAGCGTCACATCCATCGTAGTCTCCAGGGCTGGCGAAGCAAGGCCGCCCCCGCGGAGCCCAGGAGTTCCCCGCGGAGCCCATTCCGGTGTTCAGGCATCGTGTGGACCGGAAGCTCACAGGCCCCTCGCAAGGACTCCGCCAGGGTGTCTTCTCCCTCTCCCATCAGCACGAGGCCCTCAGGCTCTCCTGCCCCCATCTCGTCCCGGAGATACCGGATGGTCGTATGAATCTCCCGAAGCACCCTCTCCACCCTGTGCTCTTGGTCCGCCAGAGCATCGTGTCCATCCCACGGCAACAGCCGCCACAGCCGTGGGATCTGCTCATCGGCGTAGATGAACAAGAGGCTGGACGGCCCGGGGGCCAGCACGAGGCGCTTGCCACCGAGGCCGGCAGTCTTCTGCAACCGGTACAGGGCGACGCCTCGTGTGATGATCCGGACTGGCTCGAGGCCCGCACCCACGACCAGGGCTTCGTACTGGGCGATCACCGCCTCACGGGCCAAGAGATACAAGAGGCGGGTTCCGCTCCCCTGTCCGGGTAAGGGCTGGTAGTCGATGCGGGACTCCTGGATGGGGAAGGGAATGCGGTCCTTGAGGCGCCAGCAGAGAAGCTGGCGAGTGTCTGACGGGGTTCCGCTGAGCGCCTCGAAATCCTGCCATCCGATGCGACAGCTGGTGTCGGGTAGGGCCACCACGACCGGCCCGCCCTTGCATCCGGCCCTTTTCATCAGGCTTCGCAGCTCACCGCTGAGTGTCCGCCCCTCGGCCACATTCAGTTCGGTGAAGGCAGGGGTGATGAGCGCTGAAGGCAGGGGGAGCGACATGCCCTGTGTGACCTCGAGCCCTCGGGACGTGAGCCGGGCTCGGCACAGGCCGATCCGTCCTTTGTCGATTTCCAGCCCCCAGGCACCTGTCATGATCCTACATCTCCGCGAAGGTCATCCGATTGATCTCCTGCAGGGTCGTGACTCCGGCATAGACCTTGTTCAGGGCCGCCTGGCGCAAAGGGGTCGTACCCTCCTCGCGGGCGATGGCCCGGATCTCTGCAGCCGGTCTCCGGTCCAGGATCGCCTGTCGGATGCGATCGGTGACCTCGACCAGCTCAAAGATCCCGGTCCGACCTCGATAGCCGGTGTGGACGCACTCGGGGCACCCCTTTCCCTCGAAGAAGGGGACGGGTGGCGGTTCGGCAAGTCCCGAGTCTTCCAGCAGCGCGGGGGACGGGGTCGTCTGGATCTTGCAATGCAGGCAGATCAGGCGGACGAGACGCTGGGTCAAGATACAGTTGAGCGCCGAGACAAAATTGTACGGCTCGAGCCCCATGTGGATCAGGCGGCCGACGACATCGATGATGTTATTGGCGTGCACCGTGGTAAATACCAGGTGACCGGTCAGGGCCGCCTGGACCGCGATCTGAGCCGTCTCAGGGTCTCGGATCTCTCCGACCATGATCTTGTCGGGATCGTGGCGAAGGATCGACCGGAGGCCCCGCGCGAACGTGAGCCCCTTCTTTTCATTCACCGGGATCTGCACCACATTCTGGAGCTGGTACTCGATGGGATCCTCGATGGTGATGATCTTGTCCTCCCCCCGATTGATCTCGCAGATGGCGGCATACAACGTTGTCGTCTTGCCGCTCCCGGTGGGGCCGGTGACCAGGATCATCCCGTGGGGCCGGTGGATCGTGTGCCGGAATCGCTTCATGTCGGCTTCGGGGAACCCGAGCCGCTCGAGCTTGAGCTCACTGAGTTCGGCGGTGATGGCTTCCTTATCCAGGATCCGGATGACCACGGCCTCGCCGAAGTCACTCGGCATGACCGACACCCGAAAGTCGATCGTCCTCCGGTTGAGGCGAAGTGTGAATCGGCCGTCCTGGGGAACCCGGCGCTCGGCGATGTTCAGCTCGGCCATGATCTTGATCCGCGAGACGATCGCCTCCTGGTAGCGCCGGTCCAGCGGCTCCATCGCCGCATAGAGTGTTCCGTCAATCCGGTACTTGACGAGCAGATGTCGCTCGGCCCCCTCCAGATGGATGTCGCTCGCCCGCCGGTCGAGGGCGTGTAGCACGATGCTATCCACCAGCTTGATGATGGGGCTTTGATCCTCCTTGACCCGCTCTAGCGTCAACGGTGCCTGTTCATCCTCTGCCACCAGCGAGAGCTGCAGGTCCTGGCTCAGCTCCTGAAGGACCTGCTCCGCGGTTTCCACCCCGTGAATCTTGGCCCGGATCTGGGTGCGTGAGGCGACCACCATCTCGGACTCGCCGAGGCAGAGTCGCAGTTCATCGAGGGCGGGAAGATCACTCGGGTCGGCCAGGGCGACGGCAAGCTGGCCGTCGCTCCGGCGGAAGGGAAAGAACGCTCCGCTCTTGAGCAGGGCTGGGGGAAGCCGTTTCACGAGGTCCATCTCCGCCCCGACGGAGGTCAGGTCAATGTACGAGAGCCCGTACTGTCTGGCCCGAGCCTGGGCCAGTTCCTCTTCGGTGACATGGGCCGCCTCCAGCAGGTACGCCGCGAGGCGCGACCCCTCGAACCCCCGACCCTCCGCCTGGGTGACGAGTTCGGGGCTTAGCCACCCCCCTTCGATCAGGACCTCTGTGAGGCGCTTGATTCCTGCCACGTCGTTTCCCCTATCGGACGACTGATGCGAGATGAAAGATCGGGAGGTACATAGTAATCACGATTGCCGCGACGAAAAGACCCATGGTAACCATGACGACCGGCCCGAGGGCGGTGGCCAGCGCGGACAGATGGTATTCGAGCTCTTCTTCGAGGAAGTCCGCCACGTGGTGCAGCATCTCCTCCAGCCCACCGGTCCGCTCGCCGACACTCACCATCTCCAGGACCAGGGGCGGAGCTGCCTTGACCCCCTCCAACGCCGCCGCAATCGAGGCCCCCCCTGTCACCGCGGGAATGGCCCGGTAAAGCGCCGCTCGAGCGGCCTGGTTATGCACAGACCCCGCGGCGACCTCGAGCGCCGGCACCATCGGCATTCCCCCGGCGGAGACCGTCCCAAGGGTTCGGCAGAAGGTCGCGAGGGAGAACCGCTGGATGATGGATCCAAGCAGGGGGAGGCGCAACAGGAGCCGGTCGAGGCTGAGTCGGCCACTTCTTGTCCGGCGCCACTGCCATAGGCCGAGCAGGCCGAGGAGAGGGAGTGGGAGGATGATCAGGAGGTATTCGCGGATCAGGCCCGTGAAGGACAGGAGAAGCCGGGTCGCGTACGGAAGTTGTGCCTCGAAGTCCAGGTAGATCTGCGAGAAGGACGGGACGACCACGGTGAGCAGGAAGATCACGACCGCGATGGTCAGCACGAGGAGCATCGCTGGGTAGAGCAGGGCCGAACCGAGCTTCTTTTGCAGGACAATGACCCGCTTGAGATGGGCAATGTATCGCGCCAGCACCTCCGGCAGCTCCCCGCTCTTTTCGCCGACCCTGAGCGATGCCACATAGAGGGGGGAGAAGACGTCCAGGTGCTGCTCTGCTGCATCGGACAGTGAGGCGCCTCCCTTCACGGCCTCTCTGAGCTTTTCCAGGATCTGCCGGAGACGGGGATGGGTTTGCCGTGCCACGACGAGATCGAGCACAGATAGGATCGGCAGGCCCGCCTTGATCAAGGCGAGCAATTCCTGGTTGAGGATCAGGAGATCTTTCTTTCGGACTCGCCGCCAGGCAGACGGGAGAGAGAAGCGGAAGAGGGATCGAGAGGTGCGGGGAAGGACGTGGAAGACGTAGTAGCCTTCGGTCTCGAGCTGGCGTCGCAGCCGGTCCGGGTTCTCGGCCTGCCGGTCTTGGACCAGGATCTTGCCCCCGGCTGTGGCGATGCGGCACGCAAACGTTGCCACGAATGCCCCTCCGCCTCTTACGGGATGCGCCCCCTTGATGCCGGCCTGGGACGGGGCCCTAAGCTATCCAAAACGGCGTTTGAAAGCAAGTAAAATCCTGGCTAACACCAGTCTCGCCCATTATTAGCAACCATCTTTGGTTCCTGCGTTTCCCATCCGAGAAACAAAAAAAACGCCTCACGGAAGAACCTCTTCCGCCTTGAGGCGCCATGGCCACGCCGAGAGATACAGCCTTGGGGTCTCTCGGCCGTCACGAGAACTCTAACTTACGGGAATTATACGCTTTTATACCTAATCGAGTTCGCCGTGTCAAGAAATTTCTTCGGACAAGCGCTACCTGGCGGAGCGGGCGAGCCATGGACCTTAGGGAGGGTGGAGAGGACGCCGAGAGACTACGAGGGGTGGGAAGGCGTGGGGGAGGATTGGTCGGGCAGGGCCCGGGAGAGGTGTCGCAAGAGCCTCCGCAAGCTTTCAAAGCGCTCCATGGCCTTCTCGATGGTGGGGACCAGGTTCGGATTCGATTGGCTGGCCGCCTCGAAGAGGTCCTCCAGGTAGCACCCGAGCGATTCGAGAGGACCGCTGAACTCCTCACTAAGGTTTGACTGGGTCACGACGGTGTCGAACTGCCTCTCTCGTTCCAGGAGCCTCGCACCCTCGATGACGGCCGCCGCGTGCAGCGCGATCGCCTCGAGCAAATTGAGATCCGCTCGGCTGAATTGACGTCCGTCAGCGCGGTTGAGGAGCTGGACCACGCCGATGATCCCGCGGCTGGTCTTCAAGGGGGCAGACAGGATAGAGCGAGTGGTAAAGCCAATCGCCTTGTCCATCGCGTCGGAGAAACGCGGGTCCGCCCGGGCTTCGGGAACCAGAAGAGCTTGGCCGCTCTTGGCGACCCACCCGGCAATGCCCTCGCCGGGTGCAAGGCGACGCCAGGGAAGCCAATGCGCGACAGGTCCGACGGCGACGGTGAACGTCAATTCCCCGGTCGCCTCATTCCGCAACAGGATGGAGCCGGCCTCGGCGTGTAGGGCCGAGGTCACCCGCTCGATGGCGAGTTGGAGGACCTGGAGGAGATCGTGGGTGGAATTGAGGATGATTGCGACCTGGTTCAGGGCGTCGAGTTCCTCGATCTGCCGCCTGAGGGTGGTCATAAGTCTGGCCTGCCCGATGACCGCGGCCGTGTGCAGGGCGACGGCTTCAAGCAACTGGAGGTCCGCCTCGCTGAAGGGACGGCCGGCCGTGTGGTTGAGGAGCTGGACAGCGCCGATGATGCCCTGACTGGTCTTCATCGGAACGCACAGCACTGAGCGCGTGACGAATCCGCTCGCCTTGTCCACCCCGCCGGAAAAGCGCGGGTCAGCGCTGACGTCTGGCACGAGGAGCGACTTTCCGGTGCGGGCGACCCACCCGGCGATACCCTGGCCGAGCGCGAGCCGACGGCCGCGAATCCGGTCCGCGACAGGTCCCATGGCGACCTCAAAGACCAGTTCGTCGGTCGCGTCATCCCGCAGGAGCAGGGAACCCGCCTCAGCGTGCAAGGCGGCGGCGATGCGTTCGATCGCCAGCTCGAGGACGCGCTTGAGGTCGTGGGTGGAGTTGAGGATCGCAGCCACCTGATTGAGCGCGTCGAGTTCCTCGATCCGGCGCTTGAGCAGCGTGATGTCCTGGACGACGGCGAGGAAGCCGGGCGGCCCCTCTGTGGGGGAGAGTCTCGTCAGGGTGAGACGCAAGTGTCGCTGGCGGTGGTCGAGCTCGAGGACCTCTCGTTCCGGCGCAGCAGGCCGGGCGAGACGCGCAAGGGCTGCCGCGACTGCATTAGCGTGGTCACCCCACACGGTGTTGAGGCTGGTGCCCAGGACGGATGCTCCGGGTGACCGGAGCAACTCGGCGGCGGCCGGGTTTGCCTGGAGAACTCGGCCGCGGGCGTCTATCTCGAGCACACCCTCGCCGAGGTGCCGGAGGATCGGATCCTCCAGGTGGTGTTTTCGTCTCGTGCTTTCAACGGGTGACTGCATCGCTGTTTTGCGTCCGCGCGGAGCGCCCACGGTCCCCTGGTGTACTGCAGGAGGGCCAATGGCTTCCCAGAGGCACAGAGCAATCGGTGTGCCAGGTATCTTGCTCTCCTGAGTTTTTATTGACCCGGTGCGAGATCTACGTTACCCTTCGTCGTAGCTCGCCGGTGCACACGACAATGACGCAACTCGCCAAACTCAAGGCGGAAATCAGCGAGGACTTACGCCGGCTGCTGCGACGGGCGGCGGAGGCAGGTGAAGTGCCGCCGGTCGAGGGGCCCGAGGTTATCTGGGAATACCCCTCCGAACCGGGCTTCGGAGATCTGGCGACACCGGTCGCCTTCGCCCTGGCTCGGTCGGCCCGCCGCAGGCCCCGGGACATTGCAGAATCGCTGCGGCGCCACCTCGACCTGGATCCGCAATTCGTAGACCGGGTAGAGGCGGGAGGCGCCGGTTACCTGAACTTCTTCCTGACCAAGGCCTTCTGGCAGCAGGTGATTCCGGGGATCCTCACCGCGGGGGAGGAGTACGGTCGGTCTCGGGTTGGCGCAGGAAAGAGGGCTCAGGTCGAGTTTGTCAGCGCCAACCCCACCGGGCCGCTCCACGTCGGACATGGTCGGGGTGCCGCGGTGGGGGATGCCCTGGCGAATCTGTTGGCGGCTGCGGGATTTACCGTCGAGCGGGAGTTCTACGTCAATGACGCCGGGACACAGATCGAGATGCTGGCTCGCTCTGTCCTGGCCCGGTACCGGCAAAGCTTCAGCCGGGAGGCCCCCTTGCCTGAGGGAGGGTACCACGGGGAGTACGTCCGCGACCTGGCGGCTGCCCTGCAGGCAGAGTATGGCGAGAAGTTTCTGGATCTCCCAGGGCAGGAGTCGCTCCCGGTGATCGGTGAGTTTGCGACTCGCCTCATGCTGGAGGAGATCAAAGGCGATCTGGAGCGGTTCGGAATCCACTTCGATTCCTGGGTGAGCGAGAAGATCCTGCTCGGCCGATGGGGTCCGCCGGATCAGGCTCGACTGCTGGCGACGGTACGCGATCTCTTTGGCCCGCACGTCTATGAGGAGGAGGGGGCGATCTGGCTCCGGACATCCGCCTTCGGGGACGACAAGGACCGGGTCCTGATCCGGGCCAGTGGAGAGCCCACCTATTTCGTCTCCGACTGCTTCTACCATCGCGAGAAGTTCGAACGCGGATTCGAACGTCTGATCGACGTCTGGGGGGCCGATCACCACGGCTACATCCCGAGAGTCAAGGCAGCGCTCGAAGCCTTGGGCTATCCTTTCGAGGCGCTGCATGTCGTCTTGGTGCAGATGGTTACGGTCCTTCGGGGGGGCATGCCGGTTCCCATGTCGAAGCGGAGCGGGGAGTTCGTCACCTTGGCCGAGGTGATGGCCGAGGTCGGGACCGATGCGGCCCGCTTCATCTTCCTGACCCGCCGCTCGGACAGCCCCCTCGACTTTGACCTCGAGCTCGCCAAGGCCCAGTCCATGGAGAACCCGGTCTACTATGTGCAGTACGCCCACGCACGCTTGAGCAGCGTCTTGCGGGAGGCGGAAAAGGCGGGGGTCCCCGGCCCCTATCTCGAAGCCCCCCTGGCCCTTTTGGATCAGCCCGAGGAGATTTCACTCTTGAAGCACCTTGCCCTGTACCCCGAGATGGTGGAGGCGGCGGCGGTCACGTATGAGCCGCACCGCATTCCGGCTTACTTGCAGAATTTGGCAGGGGAGTTGCATGGCTATTACAATAAATATCGGATCATCGGTGCGGATCGACCGCTGAGCCAGGCACGCCTCGCGCTGGTTTCGGCGACACGGACGGTGCTGGCGAACGCGCTCACGCTCCTGGGCGTGACGGCACCCCAACGCATGTAGCGAACGGATTACCGACTACCGATGACCGTTGACCGAAAGGGCGAGGGGTGGTATTTCTCGGTCGCGGGTCATCGGTTACAGATCGTCGGTGCACTCTCATTTGTCATCGGACTACTGTCATCGGTCATCGAGTAAGGGGGGAATCATGCATGACTTTGCACGGATGAAGCGACTGCCCCCCTATATCTTCAGCATCGTCAACGAGCTGAAGACCAAGGCGCGGGCGCGGGGAGAGGACATCATCGATTTCGGCATGGGGAACCCGGATCAGCCGACACCGAAGCATATCGTCGACAAGCTGTGTGATGCGGCCCGGAATCCGAGAAACCATCGCTACTCCGCCTCGCGAGGAATCACCAAGCTCCGGAAGGCGATCGCCGACTGGTACCGCCGCCGGTACAGCGTGGAGATCGATCCCGACACCGAGGCGATCGCCACTATCGGAGTCAAGGAGGGGATTTCCCATCTTGCCCTGGCGATCGTGGAACGGGGAGATGTGGCGTTGGTCCCGAGTCCGACCTATCCCATTCATGCCTATTCGGTGGTGATTGCGGGCGGCGATGTCCGGAACGTCCCCCTGGGACCGGGGATCGACTTCTTCGAGAAGCTGCAGGAGGCCTACAAGGGGTGCTGGCCGCCGCCCAAGCTCCTCATGGTGAGCTTTCCCCACAACCCCACGACCCAGGTGGTGGACCTCGCCTTCTTCACCAAGCTGGTCGAGTTCGCCAAAGCGCACGGTTTGATCGTGATCCACGACTTTGCCTACGCCGACCTCACCTTCGACGGATACCGGGCCCCGAGCTTTCTCGGGGTGCCGGGAGCGCGCGAGGTCGGGGTAGAGTTCTTCAGCCTCTCGAAGAGTTACAACATGCCGGGGTGGCGGGTCGGCTTCGCCGTCGGGAACCGACAGATCATCGCCGCGTTAGCCCAGATCAAGAGCTATCTGGATTACGGCCATTTCCAGCCGATACAGATTGCCTCCATCATTGCGCTGAACGGTCCGCAGGATTGCGTGGACGACATCGTGGCGATGTACAGGGCCCGACGGGACGTGCTGGTGACCGGGCTGAACCGGCTCGGTTGGCCCTGTGAAAAGCCGCTGGGGACCATGTTTGTCTGGGCCAAGATCCCGGAGGCCTACCGGGCCATGGGCTCCCTGGAGTTTTCGAAGTTCCTGCTAGAAAAGGCCAAGGTGGCGGTCTCACCCGGGATCGGGTTCGGCAACCTGGGGGACGAGTATGTGCGCTTTGCCCTGGTGGAGAATCAACACCGGACCCGTCAGGCGCTCCAGGGGATCAGGCGGGCGCTCTGAGCGGAGGACGGCCTTTGCCCCTTGCCAGGCGCAGGGACGTTCGGTATAGTGAAGACATGAGCGTTGAGCGAGACAAGTTCCGGGACGAGTGCGGCGTCTTCGGCATCTACGGGCATCCGGAGGCGGCTAATCTCACCTATTTGGGCCTCTACGCCTTGCAGCACCGCGGCCAGGAATCGGCGGGGATCGCCTGTTCGGACGGGAAGACGATCCATGTGGAAAAGGCGATGGGCCTGGTGGCCGACGTCTTCACCGAGGCGCGCCTCCGGCGGCTGCCGGGTGATATCGCCATCGGACACGTCCGCTATTCCACCACCGGGTCGAGCCAACTCAAGAATGCCCAGCCCTTTTTCGCGGGCACCCATCGGGGCTCCCTGGCGCTCGGTCACAACGGCAACCTGGTCAACGCCATGAGGGTCCGGGCCGAACTCGAGGCTCGGGGATCCGTCTTCAGCTCGACATCCGACACCGAGGTCATCCTGCATCTGATCGCCCGCTCTCAGGCCGATAGCTTGATCGATGCGGCCGCCGCGGCGCTATCAGACCTCCACGGGGCCTACTCCTTGGTCCTGATGAACGAGGGACAGCTTCTCGGGATCCGCGACCCCCGAGGCTTCCGTCCCCTCTCCCTGGGCCGGATCAAGGAGGGCTATGTGCTTGCGTCAGAATCCTGCGCCTTTGACCTGATCGGGGCGACCTTCGTGCGGGATGTGGATCCCGGAGAGTTTCTCTTGATCGATCAGAGCGGACTGCACTCGTATTTCCCGCTGCCGGTGACCTCCCCCGCCATGTGCATCTTTGAGCACGTGTACTTTGCACGCCCCGACAGCCTGGTCTTTGGCCAGCACGTCTCTCGAGTCCGGAAAGAGCTGGGACGCCGCCTGGCGCAGGAGGCCCCCGCCGACGCGGATATCGTCGTTCCCGTCCCCGATTCCGGGATGTACGCCGCCCTGGGCTATGCCCAGGAGGCGGGTCTTTCCTATGAGCAGGGGATGGTGCGAAACCACTACGTGGGCCGGACCTTCATCGAGCCCAAGGGCTCCATCCGGCACTTCGGTGTCAAGGTCAAGCTCAACGCCGTGCGCGAGGTCCTGGAGGGGAAGCGGGTCGTGGTGGTGGATGACTCCATCATCCGCGGAACGACGAGCCGAAAGATCGTCGCCATGCTCCGGGCGGCCGGGGCCCGGGAGGTCCATATGCGGGTCAGCTCTCCGCCCACGAGCTGGCCATGCTACTACGGCATCGATACCCCGACCCGCCGGGAGCTCATTGCTTCGTCACACACGGTGGATGAGATTCGGAGGTACGTCGGGGCCGATTCCTTGGCGTACCTCAGCCTCAAGGGCCTCCTGGAAGCCGTGGGCAAGGATGACGGGTACTGTGCAGCCTGCTGGACCGGCCGATATCCCGTGGAGTTTCCGGGCCAGGGGGTGCGGCAGTTGAACCTCTTCGAGCATCGCGAACGCGCATAGGAGAGAAAGATGACAACGGCTTCTACGGATCCTCACGAGCGGGCGAGGCGGCTCGCGCGGCTCATCGTGGCCGATATCATCCTCTACAATCAGGCCAAGATCGATGAGGGGATCAAGAATGATACTCTCTTTGATCTCCTCGCAGAGGATATCGAAGTCGCCCGCCGGTACTACGAAAAGCATGTGGACGCTGCCGTGGCCCGGGAGGCGAATTACTTCGACCTGGCCCTCGTGGATGTCCTGGTCAAGGGAAGGCAGGACATCCCGTCCAAGATCTGGTAGGAAGGGTCTCCCGCACTCACGTTCCGCATCTCTTCCACGGACGGCACGCGTGTCTCCGCGAACCGGGGGACCTTCCGCGCTCTATCCCAACAGAGATTGCAATCCCCGGTCTCTCCTGCTAGACTCTCCCCGCCTGCGACGGGATACCATCCGCCATGCATGACTGACCTTCAATAAAGGAGCAGACGACGATGAGCGAGGCCAGTATTGTCCTTCCCCAGTTCGGGCCGACGGAGTGGACCATCCTGTGGGTGGTCCTTGTCTCATCCTTTATCGCCCTGGGGTATGGTCTGTTGCTGGCGTTTCGGGTCCTTCGGGAAGATCCGGGATCGCCAGCGATGGTCCGGGTAGCCGCCGCCATCGAGGAGGGGGCCTTTGCCTACCTGGCGCGTCAGGTGAAGACTATGATCTGGTTTGTCATCGCCATCACGATCGGTCTTTTTTTCATGTACCGCGGGATGTACGAGGGGTTGGTTCTTCCTCTCGGCGTGTCGCTCGCCTTCCTGATGGGGGTGGCAGCGTCCTACGGCGCCGGTTATGTCGGCATGTGGTTGGCCGTGAAGGGAAACGTCCGGACAGCCGCCGCTGCCCTGAAAAGCTTCAAGACATCGCTGGAGATCGCCTTCCGGGCCGGCACGGTGTCCGGGATGTTCACCGTCGGCCTCGGCCTCCTCGGTGCCACCATCATCTTCCTCTTGTTCAGAGAAAATGCCATGAAGATCCTGATCGGCTTCGGCTTCGGCGGGTCGTTGGCCGCCCTCTTTATGCGCATGGGTGGCGGCATTTTCACCAAGGCGGCCGATGTGGGAGCGGACCTAGTGGGCAAGATCGAGAAAGGAATCCCGGAGGACGACCCGCGCAATCCCGCCACGATCGCGGACAACGTGGGTGACAACGTGGGCGACTGCGCCGGCATGGCGGCCGATGTCTTCGAATCCTACGAGGTTACGCTGGTGGCCGCCATCATCCTGGGTGCGGGTGCCATGCTGGACAAGGATTTCGTTCAGGCCTTTGGAGGCGAGGCCACTGCGCTCAAGGTGACATTAGCGCTGGTCATCTACCCCCTCCTCATCCGGGCCGTGGGGGTCTTCGGCTCGATCATCGGCACCTGGGCCGTGCGGGGGAAAGATGACCCCGCCATGAATCCCATGAAGCCGATCAACGTCGGATTCTGGGTGGCCGCCCTCACCTCCGTTGTCGGGTTCTTCGGGGTGAGCTGGTGGTACCTCGGGAGCATCACCGCCACGAAGTACCACAGCGAGGGATTCCCCTTCTGGCTGCGCGTGTCCGTGGCCAATACCATGGGCATTGTCCTGGCCCTGGTGATCCAGTGGATGACGGAGTACTTCACGGCGACGGATAAAAAGCCGGTGAACGAGATTGCGCACGCCAGCAAAACGGGTCCGGCCACGCTGATCCTCTCCGGGGTTGCCTATGGCCTGGAGTCGAGCGTCTGGGCCATCCTAGCCATCGCCGCCACCATCTTCGGCTCGTACAGCATCTTTGGGGGGAGCTTCTCGCTGTCCGCCTACGGCATCGCCCTGGCCGGCCTGGGGCTCTTGGCCACCACCGGCTTCGTCCTGGCCGAGGATACGTTCGGTCCCATCTCGGACAACGCCAGTGGCATCTTCGAAATGTCCGGGGCGCTGAAGGACAACCCCAAAACCCCGTCCGGGATCGAGGCGCACCGGATCGTGGCCAAGCTGGACGCGGTGGGGAACACGACCAAGGCGCTCACCAAAGGACTGGCCATTGCCACGGCGGTCATCGCCGCGGTCTCCCTCTTTCGCTCGTTCATTGACGAGGCGCACCTGTATGAGATCGGTATTCAAGTGAACCTCCCGGAGGTGTTCATCGGGTTCCTCATCGGCGGGGCCGTGCCGTTCCTCTTCTCCTCCTTCGCCATCCAGGCGGTGAGCCGGGCCGCCTTCCTCCTGGTGGAAGAGGTCCGACGGCAGTTCCGCGAGAAGCCCGGGATCATGGAGTATAAGGAGAAGCCTGACTACGGTCGCTGCGTGGAGATCGTGACGGCCGCCGCCCAGAAAGAGCTACTCGGGCCCGGCATCCTCTCGATCGTAAGCCCCATCCTGGTGGCCTTCGCCTTTGGCGCCCCTGCCCTGGGCGGATTCCTGGCCGGCGCGATCCTCACCGGGCAGCTGATGGCGGTCTTCCTGTCCAATACCGGTGGGGCCTGGGACAACGCCAAGAAGAAGATCGAGGAGGGCCTCTTCGGTGGGAAGGGGACCGAATTCCACAAGGCCGCGGTCATCGGCGACACCGTCGGCGATCCGTTCAAGGATACGGCGGGGCCGGCGATCAATCCGATGATCAAGGTCATGAACCTCGTGGCGATCCTGGTGGCGCCGCTGGCGATTCAGGATATCGCCCCCATGACGCGCTTCATCATTTTTCTGGTTTGTCTGCTCATCCTCGGCTTCTCCGTCGCATTCTCCAAGCGGGGTTCTATCGCCAAGGAGCAACCCGCGTCAGGGAGGAAGGTCGTCGAAGCCTCGAAATAGCTTGGGAGGGGGAACAATGGCCGGGGATGACTATCGGATTGAACGCGACTCGATGGGAGAAGTCCGGGTTCCAGCCAAGGCCTATTATGGGGCGCAAACGCAGCGCGCCGTCGAGAACTTTCCGGTGAGCGGGCTCCGCTTCCCCCCGAGCTTTATCCACGCCCTGGGGATGATCAAGCTGTGTGGGGCGAGGGCGAACCTCGACCTCGGGCTGCTAGACCGGAGGATCGCCGAGGCCGTGATCAAAGCCGCCCAGGAAGTGGTGGCCGGGACGTGGAACGGGGAGTTCGTCGTCGACATCTTTCAAACCGGCTCCGGCACCTCGACGAACATGAATGCCAACGAGGTGATCGCGAATCGGGCCATCGAGCTTTTGGGGGGGCAGATCGGTAGCAAACAGCCAGTCCATCCCAATGACCATGTGAACCTGGGGCAGTCGTCGAACGATGTGATCCCGACCGCCATCCACGTGGCGGCCCTCCAGGAGATCGAGCGGGAACTCCTGCCTTCCCTGCGGAAGCTGCACCAGGTCCTCCTCGCCAAGGCGGGGGAGTTTGACCGGGTGGTCAAGATTGGCCGGACGCATCTGCAGGATGCGACCCCCGTTCGGCTGGGACAGGAATTCGGCGGCTATGCCAGGCAGGTGGAGCTTGGCATCGTGCGGATCGAACGGATCCGCCCGTCACTCCACGAACTGGCGTTGGGCGGCACCGCCGTGGGGACCGGGATCAACACCCATCCCGAGTTTCCCGGTCGGGTGATCCGGTACCTGGCCGAGATGACCCAGCTCCCGCTGGGTGAGGCCAAGAATCATTTCGAAGCCCAGGGGAGCCAAGATGCTCTCGTGGAGACGAGCGGGATCCTCAAGACGGTCGCGGTGAGCCTGACGAAGATCGCCAATGATATCCGCTGGCTCGGGTCGGGTCCCCGTTGCGGCCTCGGCGAGATTGTGCTTCCCGCCATTCAGCCGGGCTCCTCCATCATGCCGGGCAAGGTCAATCCGGTCATCCCCGAGGCTGTCATCCAGGTGGCGGCCCAGGTGATCGGCAATGACGCCTGCATCACCATCGGGGGCCAGGGAGGGTACTTCGAGCTGAACGTGATGATGCCGGTTATGGCCCATACGCTCTTGCAGTCCATCGCCCTGCTCTCGAGCGCCTCCCGGATCTTCGTCGATAAGTGCCTGGTGGGAATCCGTGCCGATGAGGCGCGCTGTGCCGAGCTGATCGAGCAGTCCCTCGCGATGTGCACGGCGCTGGCCCCGGTCATCGGCTATGACAGCGCCGCGAAGATCGCCAAAGAGAGCTATGAGACCGGCAAGACGATACGTCAGGTGGCCCTCGAGCACCGGATTCTCCCTGAGGCGGAGCTGAACCGGATTCTGGATCCCTGGCGGATGACCGAGCGGGGGATTGTCGGCCGTGGCGAGGGGTGAGGTCTCCCGGGATCGGCGGCGAGAGCGCGCGGCTGTTCTGGCCCTGCTGATCGGGTATGGCGGGTTCGTCGCGGGGACGATCCTCATCCCCATCTCGCCCACCCTGGGAGGCATCATCTTCTGGGCTGGGGTCTTTACGATCTTCTGGGCCGGCTGGTCCTCCACCACCAAGTAGCGGCCAGCGGGTCTGTCGCTTCTCGGCTCACCGGTTCGGGCGGACTGCAGCGCCCTCGGCCCCTCGCTCCGGGGCTCTCGCGGCGACCCTATTCGGCGGCTTACAGCCTGGGTCCCTCCGTGTTCACGATCCGTGCAATGAAGGCAGGCACGGATCGCGCCTCGGTGTCCCAGGCCGTCGCCTGCCGAGGGACCCCGCCGCTTCCGCCAATGTCGCTCGGGGCCTGCAGGCGCTGTTGCCATGGCGGGACCCCCTGGCCGAACGCAAACCCGTTTCCGCCTTCCTCCGGATCTATTTCCCTGGCCGGCTCGCGGGTGGCGGAGGCTGAGGCCCGGCCGCCCGCAGGAGAATTTCGCAACCAAAACTTCCCATAAATGGCGCGTTAATTCTCCGAGGACGGGCGGGCGAGGCCTCCGACAGGACCCGCAGAGCCGGAGAGCCAAGAGGCGCGACCCACCTGGTACCCACCAGCAATCCGGACTTCCGTTATGTTTGGATCAGTGCTGACTGGGGCTGTGGACGGTAGGCTAATAGACGGGCGTGCACCAGTGCTGATATTTCTCGTGCTCGGCCTTGACGACCTGAAAGTAGAGCTGCTGGATCTGGCCGTGAGGGGACCGATCTTGCCGTCCGACAGGGGGCGCCGATCCACCTCGATGATGGGCGAGACCTGGGCCCCGGTTCCACAGAGGAACGCCTCGTCACAGAGATAGAGCTCTGATCGTCCCACCGAACGTTCAGTCACCTCCAGACCGAGCTCCTCACGGGACAATTCGATGAGGGTCTGCCGCGTGATCCCCTCGAGGATATCGGCGGAGAGATCCGGCGTGATCAGGGTGCCGCCCCGGATCAGGAAGATGTTCTCGGCCGATCCTTCGGAGACATGCCCGTCCTGGGTCAAGAAGATGGCCTCATCGAAGCCCTGCTCGATTGCCTCCGTCTTCGCCAGAGCGGAATTGACGTACCCGCCGGTCACCTTGCACCTGGCCGGAATGCTATTGTCGCTGATCCGCCGCCACGAGCTGACGCCCACCTTGATCCCCGTGGAGGTGTCGAGATAATCCCCCAGGGGAATCGTATAGATAGCGAAACCGGTCTCGTACCCGACGAGCTTGGGTCCCAGGCCTTCCGAGCCGATGTACGCCAGGGGTCGAATGTACGCAT
>Ga0209751_10001785_pt1 | contig 21831 bp, 23 predicted proteins | sample RifCSP13_1_FD_184019 | JGI IMG/M metagenome (GOLD analysis project Ga0209751, IMG submission 184019) | Soil microbial communities from Rifle, Colorado - Rifle CSP2_sed 13_1 (SPAdes) (version 2) | ecosystem: Environmental > Terrestrial > Deep subsurface > Rock core/Sediment | place: Rifle...
GATGCTGCCGCCCAGGGAGCGCTCCCCGTCGACTTGCTGCTGGCGCATCACCGCCACGGCCTCGCGCGCGAGCAGGAAGGTGCCGGTGACCAGCACCTCGAAGGTGCGCTGCCACTCCTCCAGCGGTAGCTCCTGCAGCGGACGCGACGTAGCGTAGCCCGCGCTCGCCACGAGCACATCGAGGCCGCCGTACGTCAGCACCGTCTCGCGAAGGGCCTGGCGGACGCTGGTCTCGTCGGTCACGTCCAAACGCACGGCCTTCGCCGTCCCTGGCCCGAACTGCTCCACGAGCCGCTGCGCTACGTCTCGAGCGGCTCGCTCCTCCACATCGGCCACCACCACGTGCGCTCCCGCCTCCGCGAAGCGCGCGGCGATGGCGCGGCCGATGGCGCCGGCCCCGCCGGTGACGAGGGCGATGCGCCGCGCCAGCTCCCGCTCCAGCGGCTGCAAGGTCAGCTTGTAGAGCTCGAGCGGCCAGTATTCAACCTCGAACGCCTCACGCTCAGTGAGCGAGGTGAAGCGGCCCACCGCCGAAGCGCCTCGCATGATGGCCATGGCCCGGTGGTAGGTCTCCGCCGTGACGGTCGCGGCGCGCAGGTCTTTGCCCGAGGTGAACATGCCGAGCCCGGGCACCAGCACGATGCGCGGCCGTGGCTCCTGCATGGCCACGTTGTCGTGACTGTTGCGCTGGAAGTAGGCGCGGTAGGCCTCCTCGTATGCTGCCGCGCCGCGCCGAGTGGCGTCGGTGAGCGCCTCGAAGCCTTGGCCCGGCTCCCACTCCACCGTCAGAGGCCTGACCCCGGTGACCAGCACGTGGTCGGGGCAGGCAAGGCCCTCCTGTGCGACGGTTGGCCCTTCCCGAGACGAGGCGAAGGTCAGGGCCTGCGGGCTCTCGTCATAGCGGATGACGACGCGCCGCTCGGCGCTGAGGGCGCCGCGCAGGACCGGCAGGTAGCGGGCGGCGAGCGCGCGCCGTGGCTCCGGGTCCAGGGCCATGACGCGGGCCCCCCCGAATGCACGCCTGCCCTCTGCCCGCTCGTTCACGAAGGTGTCGCAGCGGTTGATGAACTCCAGGCCGGCCAGGTAGCAGGCCTTGCTGTCCTCCCCCCAGGTGAGCAGGCCGTGCTTCTGCAAAAAGACGGCTCGCGCCTTTGGGCGCTCGGCCAGTGCCTCGGCCACGAGCCGCGCCATGCGAAAGCCGGACCGTAGGTAAGGCACCCAGAGCGCCTCCTCGCCGAAGAGGCGTCGCACGAGTGTCTCTCCCTCGGCGGCGGTGCAGAGAGCCAGGGGCGCGTCGGCGTGAGTATGGTCCACGTGCGCTGCGGGCAGGAAGGCGTGCAGCAGCGTCTCGATGGAGGGCCGCGGCGCTTGCGGATGCAGGACCGCATGATCCAGATAGGACACCATGGCCTCGTCGTTCATCTCATCGGACGATCGCGTTCGGAGGGCGTCGTCGAGGCGGACGTCCGTGAAGCCGCCTTCGGTGATGCCGCGCAGGTCAAAGCCGCTGGCCTTGACCGTGAGGACGCTCACCGTCTCGCCGCGATGGTCCTGCAGAATGCGCTTGGCCGAGGTGTTGCCGCCGCCGCGGTTCACGATGGTGACGTCCTCCCCGAGCAAGCGCGAGCGATAGGCGAGCAGCGCCAGCTCGTCCTTGAGCGCGGCGGCTTCGACGTCGGACCAGCGGTTCACGGGCATATCGGCGTACCTCCAGGTGGATGGACTACCAGAGTTCGCTTGGGGGTGTCAAGCCAGCGCCTCCGGCGTGACAATGTGTAGCTGGTGCAAGCCTCAGGTGCCCAGACATCAAAACACACCGGTGCTATCATGGGCGGGCCCCTCGCGCGGTTCATCCCCCGGGGGAGTACAGACAGGAGGCGCCCCATGGCGGTCCTTATCCGCGACGTCTTTCAGTGCAAGTACGGCGAGGGCGAGAAGCTCGAGGAGCTCTTCAAGCAGGCCATGCCGTGGCTCAAAGAGGCCGGTGTCACCAACTTCATGCTGCTGGAGGACCTGAGCGGCCAGTTCTTCACCATCGTGACCGAATATCGAGTCGCCAGCCTCGCAGAGTGGGAGCGGGAGCGCGAGCGCACGTTCTCCGACCAGCGCTTCGGCCCGTGGTTCGAGGAGATGAAGAAGGTCGTCGAGAGCGGCCGCCGCGAGTTCTGGCACATCATCGAGGAGGCGTAGGCCCGATACCTGCGGCCTCGTGGCCGGGTCAACCGATAGGCCTGTTCTGGGGTAGAATAGCCTCGTCGCGACAAGGGAGGTGAGGGTCATGGCCACAACGAGAGACGCGCTCCATCGCCTCGTCGACGAGTTGCCCAAGCGAGAGCTTTCGGCCGCGCGCCGCTACCTGGAGTATCTGCGCAACATGGGCGATCCGGTCCTCCGCGCGTTCCTCGAAGCCCCTGAGGACGACGAGGAGTTGAGCGAAGACGAGGCGGAAGCCCTCAGGGAAGCGTATGAAGACGTCCGGGCGGGACGCCTTACTTCTCTGGAAGAGGTGAAGCGCGAGCTTGGCCTGTGATCTGGAGGATCGCCTATACCGACCGGGCCAAACGCGACTTCCGCGCACTTGATCGGGGTGTTGCTGCAAGAGTGAGCCAAGCGCTAAACCGGCTGGCAGAGACGGGATACGGCGATGTAACGCGCGTTCGCGGTTGGGGCGAAACGCTGCGCCTGCGCGTCGGCGATTGGCGGGTCTTCTTCTCGTGGGATCGAGATGAGAACGTCATCCGCGTCCTTAGCGTCCGCCATCGCCGTGAGGCGTACCGCGAATGAACCTCCTCGATGAGATGCTCGGCCGCATCCGGCCTATCGATACGACGGTCCGTGCCCAGGCCTGGGACTACCTCGATAACCTGACGAAGCCCGTCGGCAGCCTGGGGCGCCTCGAGGAACTGGCCGCCCAGCTCTGCGCCATCAGCGGCCGGGTGCCGCCGCCGCCAATGGCGCGCAAGGCCGTCATTGTCGTGGCCGGCGACCATGGTGTCACGGCCGAGGGCGTCAGCGCCTACCCATCTGCGGTGACGCTGCAGATGGTCCACAACTTCCTGCAGGGAGGCGCGGCCATCAACGTCCTCGCTCGCCAGGCGGGGGCCCGCGTCGTCGTCGTGGACATGGGCGTCGCCGCCGACCTGCCGGCCCACCCCGACCTGCTCGACCGCAAGGTGCGCCGCGGCACCGCCAACTTCGCCGTCGAGCCGGCAATGACAACCGCTGAGGCCCACGCCTGCGTGGAGGCGGGTATCGTGGTTCTTGAGGAGGCTGTCGCGCAAGGGCTCGACATCGTGGCGACCGGCGACATGGGCATCGGCAACACCACGGCCGCCAGCGCCATCGTCGCCGCCATGACCGGCGAGGCCGTGAGCGAGGTGACAGGACGCGGCACGGGCCTGGGCGAACGCGGCGTCGGCCTGAAGGTCGCCGTCATCGAGCGGGCGCTGCGCCTGCATAGGCCCGATCCTAAGCAGCCGCTCGACGTGCTCGCCAAGGTCGGCGGCTGCGAGATTGGCGGGCTGGCTGGGGTCATGCTGGGCGCGGCGGCGCACCGCCTGCCGGTCGTCCTCGACGGCTTCATCGCCGGCGCGGCGGCGCTGCTGGCCGTCGGGCTCTCGCCCCTGGTGCGCGACTACTGCATCCCTGCCCACGAGTCGGCCGAGCCGGGGCACAAGGCGGTGCTGCGCTTCCTCGAGTTCAAGCCCCTGCTCAACCTCAATATGCGCCTCGGCGAGGGGACAGGCGCTGTCCTCGGCATGACGCTGGTAGACGCGGCCTCTCGCCTCATGCGCGAGATGGCGACCTTCGACAGCGCCCGCGTCTCGCGGGCGAGCGAGACACCGCGCGAGTTGTAAAGCAGCTTGTCGGTTGAAGGATGGCGGCGAAACAAGGGGCTATAATGAGTGGCGGAGGGATGGGCTATGTGGGACAGTGAGATCATATTCACAGTGGCGGAGTCGCCCGAAGGCGGGTACGAAGCGCGAGCTCTTGGCTACTCCATCTTCACTCAGGCGGATACTTTCGAAGAATTGAAGGCCCTACTTCAGGACGCTGTTCATTGCCACTTTGATGAGGAAACGAAGCCCCAGGTAATCCGTCTTCATCTGTAAAAGGGATGAGGCTATCCCTGGAGGATTCTAATCTGAGTGCGCCCTCCCATTGTCATTCTGAGTCCGCCTCTGGCGGGCGAAGAATCTCTCCAGGGCGCTAACCGATTCTGGCAGGGACCTGGTCCATCTTGTCCGCCCTCCTCGCCGCCCTTCGCTTCCTAACCGTCCTGCGCATCCCTGGCGCCAACTCTCCTGAGGCCCTCGCGCGGTCCGTTGCCTGGTTCCCCGCCGTCGGCCTGCTCCTTGGGGCGGCCCTAGTCGGCCTGGACGCGCTCCTCCAGCGGGCCTTCCCGCCGGTGCTGAGCGCCGCGCTTCTCGTGACGGCGCTCACGCTGCTGACCGGCGGCTTGCACCTCGAAGGACTGGCAGACGCCGCCGACGGCCTCTTCGGCGGCCACACCGTCGAGGACCGCCTGCGCATTATGCGCGACCCGACCGTCGGTTCGTACGGCGTCATCGCCGTTGCGCTCGTCCTGCTCATCAAGACCGCCGCCATCGCCTCGCTACCGGAGCCGCGCTTGCCCGCTCTGCTGCTCTTCCCGGCGCTGGGGCGCTGGAGCATGGCCTGGGCCATTGTCAGCTTCCCTTACGCGCGGCGGGAAGGGCTTGGCTCAGCCTTTCGGGCCGGGCCGCTGGCGCTGAGCTTCGCCAGCCTCACGGTGTTTGTCGCGGTGGCAGGGCTGTTGCAGGTGCGGGCCATTGCGCCGTTGGCGGCGGCAGCGCTCGCGGCGGTGGCGGTCACTGGATTCACGCTGCGGCGGATACCCGGTCTGACCGGCGACTGCTATGGGGCGCTTAACGAGGTGACCGAGGTGGTGGCGCTCCTTGCGTTGGCGGCGTTGCAGCAGCTGTGGCCGTGACAGGTGCAATGCCGGTTCCCTCTCCCTCTGGGAGAGGGTTAGGGTGAGGGCCGCTGCCTTGTCTAGGACAGAGCGCTTCTGGGCTCTCCTCCTCGCCCTGGTTTGGGACCTGTCGCTGGGCGAGCCGCCCGAGGCCGCACACCCCGTCGTCTGGATGGGCCGCGCCATTGACGCCGCTGACCGGCGCGCCCCCGAGGAGGAGCGACCACGGCTCGCCTACGGCGCGCTGGTGGCGCTGGCGCTCCCGTTGATCGCGGCGGCCGTGACAAGGACAGCGCTCGCCGTCACCCGCCCGCCCTTGCTCAGGCTGGCCCTGACCGCCTACCTGCTCAAGAGCAGCCTGTCGGTGCGAGGGCTACTCGACGCCGCACGTCGAGTGCAGGCTTCGCTGGAGGCCGACGACCTGGCCGGCGCCCGCGATGCCCTCCGCGCCCTTGTCAGCCGGGAGACCGGCGATCTGTCGAGCGAGCTTGTCGCCTCCGCCGCCATAGAGTCGCTGGCCGAGAACCTCACGGACAGTCTGACTGGCCCGCTCGTCGCTTACGCTGTCGGGGGGCTCCCCGCTGCCGTCGCCTACCGGATGGTCAATACGGCGGACGCCATGCTAGGATATCGTAGTGAGCGCTACGAGCACCTAGGCAAGGCGGCGGCCCGCCTTGATGATGTGGCGAACCTGCTGCCCGCTCGCGTGGCCGCCCTAGCGCTGGTGGCGGCAAGTGTCGTTTCGGGATACAGTCCCGCCGAGGCCTGGCGCGGCGCCTGGCAGGGTCGCCAAGCGACCGCCTCGCCGAACGCGGGCTGGACGATCGGAGCGATGGCGGGTGCGCTGGGGGTTGTCCTGGAGAAGGTGGGCCACTATCGTCTCGGCGTCGCCAAAAGGCCCGTCACGCCGGCTGTCATCCGAGAGGGCGCGACGCTGGTCGGCCGTGCTGCAGCGCTTCTGAGTGTGAGCATCCTCTTGCTGGAGGCTCGGCGCAGTGCCCGTAATCGCCAATCCTGAGGTCGAACAGCTCGTCGTGCCGGAGCACGGCGCGCTCTCGGACGCCGCCATCCGCGAGCAGGGACTGCCGCCCAGCCTGGTGGACTTCAGCGTCAACGTGAACCCGCTGGGCACCCCACAGCGCGCCGTCGCCGCGCTACAGCACCTCGACATCACGCGCTACCCTGACCCGGAGGGGCGCGTGCTCCGCAACGCCCTCGCCCTAGGGCTGGAGGTCGAGCCCGACCGGCTGCTCTTGGGCAACGGCTCGGTGGAGCTGGTATGGCTCGTCGCATTGGCCTATCTGCGTCCCGCCGATGCCGTGCTGTTGCTGACGCCCACGTTCGGTGAGTACGAGCGCGTCGCGCGCATCGCGGGAGCCAAGGTTCAGGAGGTGCGCGCCACCGCCGAGACGGACTTCCGGTGGGACCTGGAGGCGCTGCACCGGCGGCTGCGCGAGCAGCCTCCCCGGGTCGTTTTCCTCTCGAACCCAAACAACCCAACGGGCGTCTACCTGCGTGCCGCCGAGATCGAGCCGCTGCTGCGCACTGCGCCTGACACCCTTTTCGTAATCGACGAGTCGTACCTGACCTTCGTCGATGAGCCCGACTCGCTGCTGGGCTACGTCGCACAGGGCAATCTCCTCCTGCTCCGTTCCATGACGAAGGACTACGCCCTCGCCGGCCTGCGCCTCGGCTACGGCATCGCCGCGCCGAGCATCATATCCTCTCTGAGACGCGTCCAACCCCCCTGGAGCGTCAACGTGGCGGCTCAGGCCGCCGGCCTCGCGGCGCTCGGCGACCTGCACCACCTGCAATGGTCGCGGGAGGCCGTCAGAGCGGGCCGATCCTTGCTGGCCAACGGCCTGACGGAACTTGGGGTGCGCGTATTCCCGGGTGCCGCCAACTTCTTGCTGGTCGAGGTAGGCGACGCGCACGAGGTCCGCGCGGTCCTTCTCCGTAAAGGGTTCGCCGTGCGCGACTGCACCTCGTTCGGTCTGCCGACAATGGTCCGCCTCGGCGTTCGTCCAGCGAACCGTTGCCGAGCCTTCCTCGCGGCCTTTGCCGAAGTGCTCCGGGTTCGGTCGCTTGGCGTGCGGCACTCTCCGAGCGACCAAGCCGCGCCCGTGCAGCCACCCGCTGCCGCGATTGAAGCGGAGGCGCAAGGCGCGCACCCTGATCCGGAAATCGCTGCTGAAGGAGCGAGCCTTGGGTAGGCTCCTCCTGGTCCGCCATGGCGAGACGGCCTGGAATTCGCTCGGTCGCTATCAGGGCCACACCGATGTCCCCCTCTCCGACACCGGGCGCGCGCAGGCTGCCCGTCTGCGTGACAGGCTGGCCGGTCAGCGAATCGATCTGGTGTTTGCCAGCGACCTCTCTCGCGCCGCCGAGACAGCTCGCCTCCTGGTAGGCCATTCGGACCTGCAGATCGAGTATCGCAGCGACCTGCGCGAGATCGCCTATGGTCAGTGGGAGGGCCGCACCCACGCCGAGGTCTTGGCCTCGCATCCCGAGCACCTCAAGCAGTGGGGCGACAACCCGTGGGCCTACTTCCCGCCGGATGGCGAGTCGTTCAGCGCCTTCTCGGAGCGGATACGTGCCTTCCTTGACGACGTCGTGCTCCCGCGCCGCGAGGCGAACATCCTTGTGGTGGCGCATGGTGGTCCGGTGCGCGTCATGCTCTGCCACCTTCTTGGGATGGAGCCCAACCCCTGGCGGCTGTGGATAGAGCCGGCCAGCCTCTCGATCGTTGACCTCAACCCAGCCAGCACGGTGCTGGGTCTTTTGAATGAGACCTGCCATTTGTCCGAAGCTGACGAAGCTCGAGAGGGCACGCCGTGACGCGCCTGCTCCTCGTCCGCCACGCGGAGACCGGCGGCAACGCCGAGCGGCTCATCCAGGGGCAACAGGACCACCCCCTTTCCGAGCGGGGCCGCGAGCAGGCGCTGCTGCTACGCCATCGGCTTGCCCGTGAAACGCTGCACGCTGCCTACAGCAGTGACCTCGTGCGGGCGGCGGATACGGCCCAACTCGCCCTGGGACAGCGCGATGTCGCCCTCAGCCTAGATCCGGCGCTGCGCGAGATGGACTTCGGCGAGTGGGACGGGCGCAGCCAGGCCGAACTGCGCCGCGAGGTGCCGGAGCTCGTCGCCCAGCGGCGGAGCGACCCGATGAGCTTCGTGCCTCCCGGAGGTGAGCCCTTTCGCGACGTCGTCCAGCGCTGCACGCGCTTCCTGGAGCAGACGGTGACGCGCCATCTGGAAGAATCCGTCCTCCTCGTCAGCCACGGGGGCCCGCTGAGCATCATCCTCTACCGGCTGCTCGATATCCCGCCCACGTATCCCTGGCGCTTCCGCTTCGGCAATGCCAGCCTCTCCATCGTTGAGGTTCTGCCGCTGCAGTCAGGCCTAGGCTACGAGAGCGCCGAGGCCGGTGATGGCTCCGCACGGGCCACACGCTCGAGCCTCATGCTCTTCAACGACACCTGTCACTGGAGCATGGCCGAGGCAGGGCAGCGGGTCGGGCCGCGCTTGAGCTAGAGCCCGCCTGTGGAAAAAGGGAGTTGACCTTCGAGGGCGCCAGCGTATAATTCTGCAAAGACGCAACCTCGCTTGCATAATGGGAATCTCGGCCTGGAGTTGCTCCCATCAGAGACAGCACCCTCACCAGCAAGGGGCAAGTAACCATTCCCGCCGAAGTGAGGCGCGCCCTCCAGTTGGGGCCGAGGGACAAAGTATGGTTCGGGCTTGAAGGAGAGGCCGCAAAGATCAGACGAGCACCCTTAAGGGTGCTCGCTGGTTTTGGGGCTGTTCGCCCCAGGCAAAGGCCTGAAGACCTGGAACGCCTGAGGGAGGAGTTCGAGAAAGGCGTTGCCGAGGAGGTAACGGCTGAAACATGGTGATCGATCGGACAGTAGGACCGGGGGCCTACCATGCCACCTCGCTTCCTGGACGCAAACGTGTTGTTGCATTACCTGCTCCGCGATGACGAGCATAAAGGCTATCGCGCTGTCACGTTGCTGACTCGCATCGAGCAGGGCGAGGAGCGGGTCGCGACCTCGCCGATGGTGGTCTTTGAAACGGTCTTCACTCTGCGACGAAGCTACCACGTAGCCAAGGCGCGGATCAGAGATCTGGTTCTCCCCATCATCGCTCTGCCGGGCGTTCAACTCCCAGACAAAGGGCTCTACTCTCTCGCGTTCGACATCTACGTGGACCACAACGTTTCTTTTGCCGATGCGTACAACGCCGCTTATCTGAGGCGGCGTAAGCTCTCCGACATCTATAGTTGGGACGTGGACTTTGACCGGTTGCCCGACGTGCAGCGGGTCGAGCCATAGGTCGATGCTCTCATCACGCTGGCACCGCAAGAAACTGCGCCGGGCCCTCAAGTGGACGGACTCTTCGACGCTTCGTGATAGTGTCGTTGGCCAATGACGGAATGGTTGTTTTATAATGCATTGATAGCGGAAGGGGAGCGGATTCATGAAAGAATTCATTACCAGCATCACACAGCGGGGCCAGGTTACGATCCCGGCAGAGGTGAGGCGCTCATTGGGAGTCAAGCCGCGCGATAAAGTCGCATTCCAGGTTGAGGACAGCCAGGTGCGACTCGTTCCCGTCAGGTTTACTCTAGAATCGGCCTACGGCTCCGTCACGCCACTGAGAAGACCCGAGGATTTCAAAACGCCCTCCAGGGAAGCCGTTGAAGAACATGTGGACAAGACCATTCGGAAGATGCGCGCGAAATGAGATTCCTGGACGCAAACATCATCCTACGCTATCTCACTCGAGACGATGAGGCGAAGGCTCAGGCCTGCTTTGAGCTCTTCCAGAAGGTGAAGGATGGCAGAGAGGAGATCACGACCTGCGAAGCGATTCTCACTGAAGTGGTCTACGTGCTGTCCTCACGCGCCCATTATCGGCTAAGCCATGAAGACGTGAGCGCTCGGTTGCGTCCTATTGTTGCTTTGAGAGGCTTACGTTTGCAGCGCAAGAGGGTCTATCTTCGAGCCTTGGACCTATACGCTGGCAATCCTTCCGTCGATTTCGAAGACGTCCTAAGCGTCGCCTACATGGAAAGCCACGGAATCTCCCAAATCTATAGCTACGATACTGACTTCGACCGCTTATCTGACATCCAACGCGTGGAGCCATGACAGGATGTACAACCCTGTTTACACGCAAGCCTTCTACGACGCCTACGGCACGCGCGAGTGGTCGCGTCTGGAGGCGACGGCTTACGGGCGCCTCCAGGCCATCATCCATACCGACTTCATCGAGCGCTACTTGCAGTCGGGTGATCGTGTCCTCGACGCCGGCTGTGGGCCTGGTCGCTTCGCTGTCGCCATCGCTCAGCTAGGGGGACGGGTGACGGCGCTGGACCTGTCCCAGCAGCAGCTCGACCTGGCACGGGAGAGGCTCGCTAAAGCCGGCCTCCTGGACCGCGCGGAGGGCTTCGTCAAAGGGGACGTTGCCCAGCTCTCCATGTGCGCCGACAGACAGTTCGATATTGTGGTCGCCTATGGCGGTGCTCTGTCGTACGTTTGCGAGCAGCGCCATGAGGCTGCGGCTGAGCTCGCCCGTGTCGCAAAGCCCGGCGGCCACCTGCTGGTTAGCGTGATGAGTCGCTTTGGGGCGGCCGCAAGCAGTGTGCGCCGGCCATTTGTACCGCTGCTTCAGGATCCAGACAGATGGCACCTCTGGCGTGTGGTGAGCGAGGGCGACCTACCCGGCTTCCCATCCTCATCGGGGATGGAGCATCCGCCGATGCACCTGTATTCGGCTGCGGAGCTCCAATCGTTGTTCACAGATGTCGGCTGTCAGGTCCTTGAAATCGCCGGCTCTAACGTCACCGCGTTCGAGGGCTCCACTGGCTTCGAGGAAATCGCGGCAGACCCGAAGGCCTGGTCAACCGCCCTCGATCTCGAGCGGTCACTCAACCGCGTCCCCGGCCTGCTGGACAGCGGCAGCCACATCATTCTGGCGGCGCGGCGCCTGCCTTAGGACTCGACGTTCGCAAGACCAGCACCGCGAAAGCGACGAGGGTCAGGCGGTCCGAGAAGGCCCTTTTCCAGTCGCTGCTCCGCCGGGCGTTAGGCGGTATCATAGAGCAGCTATCTCGCGGCAAGGACGGATTACTAATCGGACTCAGTTATTACCTCGTACGCCACGCTCAGACGGACTGGCTGCCCGGCGATCCCGCGCACAACCGCTATCAGAGCCGTACCGACGTGCCGCTTTCGAAGCACGGTCGGCAACAGGCGCGCGAGGCGGCTGCGCGGCTCCGAGACGTGCCGTTTCTTGCAGCCTTTGCCAGTGACCTCTCTCGTGGCGCCGAAACGGCCCGGCTGATGCTCGACGGTCGCGAGGTGCCCTTGGTCCTTGACCCGGACCTGCGCGAGATCGACGTCGGCGAATGGGAGGGCCTGACCGGCGAGCAAGTGTTGGCGCGGTACCCGGAGCTGGCGGCGCAGCGGAACGTCTATCCCCTGCGGTTCGCCCCACCGGGGGGCGAGGCCATTGCTGATGCCGCGAAGCGCTTTCGGCGTCTCCTGGCGAGGGCCAGCAATAGCGGACGCGACGGGAATGTGCTGATAGTCTCGCACCAGAATGCCTTGCGTGTTCTCATAGCTCTCTTGCTCCGATTGCCCCTCAACTACCACCGCCGCTTCCGCGTCGACCCGGCGAGCCTCTCTATCGTCCAGGCCGACGGCCCGTTCGGCAGCCTCGTTCTGCTCAACGACACGAGCCACCTGGGGAAGAGGCCATAGCGGGGTGTCGCGAGCAGCCCTACGTCCCAGGGCAACCGACCTGCCAACCGCATGGTGATCACTTTCCGAGGTGCCCATGCCTCTCGACATCTGACGGGAACAGGGTTGAGCACCGAGGCAGTTGAGAGTACTATTGTTGCAGCCATCGAAGAAGGCGTTGAGACAGCCTCGGCGATTGGTCCGTTCTGGGGTCGGGTTGATGTGCGAGGTTACGCGATTGAGTTCCGAGCATTTCCAACTGGCGAGGATGAGGAGACGATAAACGTTGGAACGTACTACCTCGCTTTCACGCCCTAATATGCACGAAATAAGAAAAGTTGAGCCGGCGCGTCCGCTGACGCCTACGGAGCGACGACTTTTGGATTTCTTGTTGAGGAAGCCTTTCCCGGGCAGGAATGATCTGAAGGCCCAATTAGGTTCGGTTGGAGTAGCGACCGAGTGTCGAATTTGCCCGACCGTCGAGCTAACTGTCGATCGATCTTCGGCGAGGGCTGCTCCTGTGCGATCCAGGATTCCAGTCGAGGCCGAAGGCGTCGATGTCGACGGAAAGAGGCTTCACGTGCTGCTACATGTTGTAGATGGCTTCCTTTCGGAGCTCGAGGTCTTTCGAGAAGACGGTGAACCTGTCCGTGACCTCATGGGGACCGAGTCGTTCGAATTGGTACATTACGAGTCCTAGGGTTGAATAGTCCCGTGGCGTTGTGATGGGCCAGGGCCAGAAGGGGCGCGGACGCGCCATCATGGTCCAGGGCACGACCTCCTATGCCGGTAAGAGCACGTTGGTCACGGCCCTCTGCCGCATCTTCCGGCAAGGCGGGTTGAGCGTCGCCCCGTTCAAGGCGCAGAACATGTCCAACAACGCCTACGTCACCGCGGCCGGCGAGGAGGTGGCGCGCGCCCAGGCCGTGCAGGCTGAGGCGGCCGGCGTCGCCGTCTCGGCTGACATGAACCCGCTGCTGCTGAAGCCCCAGGCCGAGGCCGGCTCGCAGGTCATCGTGCGCGGGCGGCCGCTGGGTGTCTACTCGGCCCGCGCCTACCACGAGATGGCGGACGAGCTCTGGCCCGTCGTCACAGAGAGCCTCGATCGCCTCCTGGCCACATACGACATCGTCGTCATTGAGGGCGCCGGCAGCCCCGCCGAGATCAACTTGCGCCATGTAGACCTGGTGAACATGCGGGTGGCGCGCTACTGCCGGGCGCCAGTGCTGCTCGTGGGCGACATCGACCGCGGCGGCGTCTTCGCCGCGCTCTACGGCACCTGGGCCCTCCTCGAGCCCGAGGAGCGCGCGCTGCTGCGAGCGTTCGTCATCAACAAGTTTCGGGGTGACGTGACCATCCTGGAACCGGGTCTTGGCATGCTCCAGGAGCGCACAGGCATCCCCACGCTGGGCGTCCTGCCGTACTTCCGAGACATCCAGGTGCCCTCCGAGGACTCCCTCTCGCTTCAGGAGCGGCCTCATCGCGGCGGCGAGGGCGCGCTCCTTGAGATCGCCGTGCTGCGGCTGCCGCGCATCGCCAACTTCGACGACTTCGAGCCGTTCGAGCGCGATCCCGGCGTCGCTATCCGCTACGTCGAGCGTCCGACAGAGCTGGCGGCCGCCGATTGCGTCATCATCCCTGGCACCAAGGCCACGATGGCCGACCTGCGTTTCCTGCGCGAGCGGGGCCTCGCCGAGGCGCTGCTTGCCCGGCATCGCGCCGGCGTGCCCGTCATCGGGATCTGCGGCGGCTATCAGATGCTGGGAGCGCGGATCGTGGATCCGGACTTGCTGGAGGGCGACCGACGCGACATGTCCGGCCTGGGCCTCTTGGACGGCGAGACGACCTTCTCCCCGGTCAAGGCGACACGACAAGTGCGAGCGCGCATCGGCGCCCACGAGGGTCTTCTGGCCGCCGCCGCTGGCGTCGAGGTTGCCGGCTACGAGATCCACATGGGCCAGACGCTGGTCCGGGACCAGACGCCCTTCAGCAACATCCTCGGTGCGGATGAGGAGCATCCGGACGGCGCGGTTGCGTCATCTGGACTCGTCTTCGGCACCTACCTGCATGGCCTCTTCCACAACGACGCCTTCCGGCGCGTCCTGCTGGAGGCGCTGGCGGCGAGGAAGGGCGTGGTTCTGCCACCGGTGGCTCCGCCAGCCGAGGACCCCTACGACCTACTCGCCGCGCGCATCCGGGAGCACCTGGACGTCCAGGCCGTTCTGCGACTCGTTGGGCCGTAGCTAAGGCGACGGCGCCATCAGCGAATCCTATTGCACGAATGGACTGTCGCGCCGGACTTGACGGGAGGCCCCCGCTCCCGTAGGGTAAGGGATGGAACAGACGTTCTTGTCAGGGGGTGCCTGTGGCAGACCAAAGACCCACATCGTCGCGGCGGCGCTTGACGGTGATCGCCGGCGGGCGTGGCCAGTCCACGCGGCAGCGGGTGTTGGAGTTCATCCGTAGCTTCATCGGGGAGCACGGCTACCCGCCGAGCGTCCGCGATATCCAGCGCGGTTGCGACATCAGCTCGACGTCGGTGGTGGCCTACCATCTTCGCGCGCTGGAGGAGGAGGGCGTGCTGCGGCGCGACCCCGAGGTGTCGCGTGGCCTGGGCCTGCGCGAGATGATGGTCCACGAGCCCACCGTCGACGTGCCGCTCCTAGGGACGATCGCGGCGGGCACACCGGTCCCCGTCCCTGCCGCTGACGCGTGGCAGCCGGGCGCTCTGGAGACGGTCGGCGTCCCGCAGAGCCTGACCACGGGCCGACCCGTCTTTGCGTTGCGCGTGCGCGGCGACTCAATGATCGACGCGCTCATCAGCGACGGGGACCTCGTGATCATGGAGCAGACCACAGCCGTCCAGGACGGCCAGATGGTTGCGGTGTGGCTCAAGCGGGAGCAGGAGACGACGCTGAAGCGGCTCTACCGCGAGGGGTCGCGGGTGCGCCTGCAGCCGGAGAACCCCTTCTTGCAGCCTCGCTTCGTGCCCGCCGACGACATTGAGGTCCAGGGCCGGGTGATCGGCGTCATTCGCCGGTATTAGCCGCAGGGTGCGAAGCGCGTTCGTGGGGGGCTCCAACCCCCTATGGGTTCGCTCGCTCCACGGGCTGAGCGCTCCCAGGAATAGCGTTCGCTCTCGGTGATCCGCGAGATGTCACGGAATCACCTCATCGTCCCCCTAGTCTTCCTTCTCCTGATCGCTGCCGGCCTGCGGCTATGGCGCCTGGATGCCTTGCCCCCCGGGCTGCACTTCGATGAGGCCGTGTATGGCTTGATGGCCCAGGAGATCAGCGCGGGGGCGCGGCCGGTCTTCTTCCCGAGCTTCGTGGGCCGCGAGCCCCTGTATATGTACCTCATCGCGCTGGTCTATCAGTTCAGCGGCGTCAATGTCATAGCGCTGCGCCTGGCGGCGGCCCTGGCGGGGCTGGCGACGGTGCCGGTGATGTACCTGTTGGGCGCCTCGCTGTTCTCGCGCCGCGTCGGCCTGGTCGCCGCTGCCCTAGCGGCGCTGGGGTTCTGGCCACTATTCATCAGCCGCATCGCGTACCCGGTTGGTCTCATACCGCTGCTTACGGCCGCCAGCGTCGCGCTCCTCTGGCACGGGCATCGCGCGAGGCGCTGGTGGGCCTTCGCTGCCGGCGGCGCTTTAGCGGGGCTCAGCCTCTACACCTATCCCGCAGCCCGCCTCTTCCCAGTGGCGTTGCTGCTAATGGCCGCGGTCGTTGCTGCAGTTGAGCGCCGCGACTGGCGAACCTGGCTCGGCGGCTGGCTGATAGCGCTTGCTGCGGCGTTGCTGGTGTTCGCCCCGCTTGGAAGCTACTTCGCGCAGCATCCGGAGCAACTCTGGGAGCGGGCCAGTCAGGTGCTGGTCACCAAAGAGCAGCCGCTCAGCGCTCTTCCGGGGATACTCTGGCGCCAGACGGCCGCGGTCGCCGGCGCCTTCGTCTGGCGCGGCGATCCCATCCCCCTCTACAACGACCCGGGCCAGGCGGCGGTGGACTGGCTCGTGCGCCCCTTCTTCGTGCTCGGTCTCGCGCTGGCGATTCGTGGTTGGCGGCAGTTGCCTCTCGGTATGCTGACGCTCTGGCTGGTCGGCGCCGGCCTGCCCGCCGTGCTGACGCGCGACCCTGTTCCGGCGTTCTTGCGGCTCACAGGGGCCATACCGCCGATGCTGCTGCTGGCCGCCGTCGGCATGGACCGGTCGGGCCAATGGCTGCAGCGACTCACCTCCGCCGCCCTGAAGGGCGGGCCTACAACGCTAGTGGGGAGATGGTTGACGCCCTCTACGCTTGTCCTCTTGCTGGTTTTGGAGGGGGGCACCACCGCCTGGCGCTACTTCGGCGACTGGGGCCGCCGCGATGACTTGGGCTATTGGTTCGAGGCGGACCACGTGCGTCTCGCGGCGGCAGCACGCGATGAGCTCGCGGCCGGTCGCACGGTGGTCATCGGCGCGGAGCACTTCCGCCATCCCACGGTGCTGTTCCTTGCGCCGGAGACCGGCGCGGCGCGCTGGGTGAGCGGCTACCAGTCGATGGTCTTCCCAGCGGGAGCGGGCTCTGCGGTCTATCTCTGGCCTACGAGCTATTTCCCTCTCGATTCGCGCTTCGGTCAGGCTCTGGCCGAGCGTGGGCCCGTCTCGCTGCTGGAGGACAGCCTGGGACGGCGATCGGTCGCGCACGTGGTGCTGGGTTCGGAAGCATACCCCACGAGCGTTGATCCGTCGCCGGCGCTCTGGGAGGACCTTTCGCTGCTGGCGGCGTCGCCATCCGCAACGGACATTCCCCGAGGCATCTCATTGACCGTTGAGCTGCTGTGGCAGGCGCTGCGACGGCCTGATGCAGAGCGCCGGTTCAGCTTGGCCCTGGTGGATGACCAGGGCGTGCGCTGGGCGCAGACCGATGCGCTCGGATACGCCGCCGAGCAGTGGCGGGCCGGGGACCGCGCTCTCCAATGGCTCGACCTGCGTCCTGCGGCGACCCTGCCGCCCGGGGATTACCGCCTCCGCCTCGGCCTCGCCAACGAGCGGTCCGAGCCGCTGGCGTTCCGCTCGGATTCCGGAGCGCAGGGACTATTCCTCGATCTCGGATCTGTGACGCTCCGGCAGGAAGGAGCGTTGGTCCAGCCGGTCAGCGGCGGTGCGTCGCTCGGTCACGTGCGACTGCTGGAGCACACGGCCGTCGAGGAAGCCCGACGACCCGGCCAGCAGCTGACCGTCTCCGCGCGCTGGCAGGCCACCGCGCCCTTCAATGGCGGCACCGTCGTCGTGGAGGCCGTGGACGCCAGCGGAGGCGCCCGTGCGCTGCTGGAGCGGGCCGTCGCCGGTTGGGGGCCCTGGCTGTTGGGGGAGGTGCGAGACGCGCGCTACCTGGTCACCGTGCCAGCCGACCTCGCTCCCGGTGACTATCGCCTGCGCTTGCGGCTGCCCGGCGACGGCGCCGCCCTTCCGATGGGCCGGCTGCGCGTCGAGACCACCGACCGCCTTGTCTCCCTGCCCGCAACGGCAATTGTCGCCCCAGCCACCTTCGGCGGCCGGGCCCAGCTCCTGGGCCACGCTCCCCTGCCGTCGGTCGTCCGTCCAGGCGAGACGCTGACTGTGGCGCTCTACTGGCAGACCGCGGCCTCCGGGGGGCTCCAGGCCGATGATCCGCGTGTCTTTGTGCACCTGCTGGGGCCCGACGGTCGGCTCTATGGCCAGCACGACGGTGTGCCGGCCGAAGGGCGTCGTCCCGTTGCCGGCTGGAGCAGCGGCGAGGTCATCGAGGACATCCATCGTTTCGTCGTGGCGCCCGCAGCGCCCGCAGCCACGTACCAGTTAGAGATAGGCCTTTACGACGGCGCGACGCTCCAGCGCTGGTCTGGCGAAACCGGGGGCGCAGCTTTGGCGGAGGACCGGTTGCTCATCGGGCCTATCGAGGTCGCGCGGCAGTAGCGGCGACCGCGTGCTATAATCTGCCGAGCGTTTGCCGCAAAGACCGACAAGGAGGAAGAACATTCTTCGTCGGACCAAAGACCAACCGCCTCATGATTCCGGAGCAGCGGCACGGGGCTGGCTGCTCGTTGTGACAGTGGCGTTGACTGTGGTCGCCGGTTGTACCACGGAATCGCCGGCACCAGCTGCGACTGCGGCGGTGGCACAGCAGGCAACTGCAACGCCGGCTCCCGCAGCCACCTCGACACCCGCGGCCACCGCGACGCCGGTGCCTCCAACGGCGACGCCCACTCCGGTCCCACCAACGTCGACGCCCACGCGCGTACCGCCAACAAGTACGCCGACCCCCATCCCACCAACGCCCACGAATACGCCGGTCCCGGCGACGCCAACGCCTTCAGCAACGCCCACCCCAGCTTATGCCTATCGTGTCGAAGGACCCACCTTCGAGCCGAACTGCGGCACGACCTGGGTCGACGGCACGGTCCTTCGCCCCGACCGGTCGCAGGTAAGCGACGTGTATGTCGCGCTGTGGACGTTCGGCCAGTTCCGGGGCACCAGGGCGGTTGGTAACTCCGATGGCCCGGGCGGCTACGATTTCATCTTCCAAGGCGGCGAGCCGCGCGAAATACGCTTCGAAGTGGCCGTGACGTCGGACGAGGCCGGCCAGCAGCTCCTCTCGCCAAAGGTTTCCAGCGCGACCACCGAGACAGGTTGCGATGGGACGAGCGGCCGCCAGCACGTGCGCATCAACTTCGTGCGGAATTCCTAGAACTGAGGCTCAGAGAAAACAGGCACCCTTCCACGTAAGGGCGTTCAATTGAATGCCCTTACGGCGTCTCTTGGTGCAGGCCAACCGTTCATGCGCTGGGCGCGCAGTGGGGCTGTTGTCCTGTAGGAGTCCAGGGGGCGGAGCCCACTGGCGGGGGCTTGGGGGTGTCCCCCAGTACGTCACCGGGTGGGTGGGTGGGAAGCACCTAGGATGCTATTCTCACCCAATCTGTGCCCCAGGTAATGGCCGTGTCCTTGGGCGGCTTAACGTCACTCGCCCAGGTGGTAGGGGACGCTGGTGACCACAATCCCCGGGTGAAAGAGGAGCGCGGCCTTCAGTCGCAGCGCCGACTGCGTGTGGATAAGGTGCTCCCACCAGTGGCGAGGCACAAATTCGGGGACGATGACGTTCAGGATGTCGTCCGGGTGGGCCTCGCGGACCGCGTCCACGTATTCGATCAGCGGCCCGGTGAATGAACGAAAGGGGGACTCGATCATCACCAGCGGCACCTTGATTTGGGCGTCCTGCCAGGCGCGCGAGAAATTCTCGGCGCTCTCCTCCGAGGAGATGACGTGCACCGCCAGGATGCGATCAGGCGGTACGATCGCCATGGCGTAGGCGAGCGCTTGGCGGGCCTGCAGGCTCGTATCCGCTACGGGCACGATGAGCCGCAGGCGGATGGCCGCTGGGTCCAGGGGCGTCTCGGGTACGACCGCGGACTGGAGGCGCGCGTAGTGCCGGTAGACTGACCACATAACCGCGACCAGGACGGGCAGCACGATAAGCACCATCCAGGCACCTAAGGCGAACTTGGAAACCGCGACTACCACCGCCACAGTCCCAGTTGCGGCAGCGCCGACGGCATTGATAATCAGTCGGGCACGCCAGGCGGTTTCCGTTTGCCGTAGGCGTAGCCATCGCCGCATGAGGCCGGTCTGACTGAGCGTAAACGCGATGAAAACGCCGATGGTGTAAAGCGGGATCAGCCCCGTGACGCTTGCCTGGTAGAGCCAGATGAGTGCCGAGGCGACGACGGCGAGGGCGAGAATGCCGGTGTTGTAGGCGAGCCGGTCGCCGCGGAAGGCGAAATAGTGCGGCAGGAATTGGTCTTGACCGAGTATGCCCGCAAGGCGAGGGAATCCATTGAAGGCGGTGTTGGCGGCCAGCACCAGCAGCAGGGCAGTGGAAAACTGAAGGAAGTAGTAGTACCAGCCTTCACCCGTCAGCGTGCGCGCGAGTTGGCTGAGGACGGTCTCGACCTCCGCTGGATCAGGCACGATCCCAATCCGGCTGGCGAGAAAGCTCAGGCCCACGAAGATGGTGCCGAACAACGCCCCCATTGACACAAGCGCTAGGCGGGCGTTGCGCACCTCCGGCGGCTTGAAGGCGGGCACCCCATTGGAGATTGCCTCGGTGCCCGTCAGTGCTACCGACCCTGAGGCGAAGGCGCGCAGCAGCAGGAGCAACGTAAGAGGGGCCGCTTGGTGCGCGGCCAGCCAGTCTGCCGGCGGCGAATAGGGCGGAAGCTCGCCGGTGAAGGCCCGGGCGGTGCCAATGGCGACGAGGCCGAGTACGGCCCCAAGATAGAGGTACACTGGGATGGTGAACAGCCTGCCCGACTCGCGGATGCCCCGGATGTTGACTATCGCCATAAGGGCCATGACCAACACCGCGATGTTGACGCGAAGCGGATGCAGCTCCGGGAAGGCAGAGGTGATCGCCGTCACTCCCGCTGAGATCGACACTGCAGCCGTGAGCACATAGTCGATCAGCAGCGCTCCAGCGGCGACAACGCCGGGCAAGGGGCCCAGATTCTCCCTCGCGACGATGTAGCTGCCGCCACCATTGGGGTACGCTTGGATAACGAGGCGGTCGCTGAAAACAACTATGGCCAGAATAGCGACGATAGCGAAGGTGAGGGGCATGGTGAACGCGAGAGCAGCGGCGCCGGCGATTACCAAGACCCGGAGAATCTCTTCCGTGGCGTACGCCGAGGAAGAGATGTTGTCGGAGGCAAAGATGGCGAGGCCCTGGCGGACGCCTACGCGCTCAGTACCCTCCGCTGTTGTCGGAATGGGCGAGCCAAGGAGAAAGCGTTCGAGACGGACCACCGCCCGGCCGATGGCCGTCTTGGGCTCGCCCGCTTCCGGGCGCGCTTCGATCAGGCCGGGGCCGCGCATTCGGAAGGCCCGCGGACGGACGATGCGCACGATCTGGTCGCCCGGACGGGGGCCGTGGATGACTTGTCGCTGCTCGATCCCTGCCCCCTCAGGGGGTGTTGGGCCCGGGGTTTCAGGACGGTCTTCGACGTTCACTCAGGCAATGGTGGCCCGCACCGAAGGGGCTGTCAAGGCGCAGGCGGGAGACAGCGGTGATAGGGCCGCTCTTTTCTCAAGGCGTCACGCGGATAGGGCCGAACAGGAGCCACGCTTCGCTTGGCCTACCATCGCCGCTGAGGAAGGAGGCGGGGGCGCCTGTATCGAGGTCGTACATGCCGATGCGCAGCAGGTAGTCAGCAGGCGGAAGCGTGCCCGGCAGGGCGATCGGCAGCCAGGTGATGGCGATTTCGCCGCGCTGCCATCGCTCGCTCGGATAGCCGATCCCGTCCTCCTGTGCCAGCGGCGGCGACGCCGGGTCTGCGACGAGATGGGCGAAGAAGCGATAGCGTTTTCTCAATGATGGCGGGGCCTCCCGCACCATCCAGCCCAATCTAACCGAGAGGACGGCACCCTGGCGGACGGTGCTCTCGACGGCGATTGAGAGAAGGTCAATGCCTGCGGTGGTCGCTCTCTGTACCGGGCTTCCCTGTCGAGCAGCCGCGTCCATGAGCTCCGTTGGTACGACATAGAGCCGGAAGTTGGCGGCTGGGTTGGGCGTCTCACGTTTCGCCGTCAGGAAGGATGCCATGTCGAGTTCAAGGAAGTCGCCGGCGGCGCCGCTCCCTTCGATCATCAGATAGGCCTGTTGCGGTGCCGCGCGGGCCACCAGCGCGCCCCCGCCAAGCGGCGTAGCATTACCATCTAGTCGAGACAGAGCCGATAGCGGCTCGCGCAGGTCCTCCCGCGTTATCAGCCAGCGGTCGCTATCCCGCTGAGTCGTTAGGAGGCGCAGAGCGGCTCGTAGGTCGCCCAGCGGCACACCGCGGCCGCTGGGACGCACCTCTCCCTGCTGGGCGTCGAGGGCGGCGCGATTGAAGGCGACCTGGGAGATGGCGGTCCAGAGCAGCGCAAGGAGCAGCGCCGTTGTTATCGCCACCGTGACTCCCCTCGCTCCTACCCTCTCCCACCTGAGGAAGGGGTGCTTGCCCATCAAGAGCTGCCTCAAAGGGACTGATCGGGGAAGTCCACAGGGGGCAAAGCCGCCTCTGGCGGGGTTGGGGCCTGTCCTGAGCGAAGTCGAAGGAGTGTCCTCAAACATGACAGGGC